>Ga0164290_1000106_pt1 | contig 309757 bp, 266 predicted proteins | sample Micstemetagenome_FD_108782 | JGI IMG/M metagenome (GOLD analysis project Ga0164290, IMG submission 108782) | Contaminated culture microbial community from soil near Moab, Utah, USA - Microcoleus steenstrupii SON62 (Illumina Assembly) | ecosystem: Environmental > Terrestrial > Soil > Soil crust... | reverse complement strand
CGCGCCCTTCAGCGCCAGCACCTTGGTGATCGCCGCGGTCAGCGTCGTCTTGCCGTGGTCCACGTGCCCGATCGTGCCGATGTTGATGTGCGGCTTCGTCCGCTCGAACTTCTGCTTCGCCATGCGCTCCTCTTGCTCCTTGAGCCGTTGAAATGCGGCGCTCGCACCGGCAAAGCCGGCACGAGCATCCTGGCGTGGGAATGGGATCCCCACGCCCAAATCCATGCTGGAGCCTACGACGGGACTTGAACCCGTGACCTCGTCTTTACCAAAGACGTGCTCTACCAACTGAGCTACGTAGGCGTGTTAATGCAAAATGCCGGGCATTTTGCATTTCCTGGTGGGCCGGGCAGGATTCGAACCTGCGAAGGCGTGAGCCAACAGATTTACAGTCTGCCCCGTTTGACCGCTTCGGTACCGACCCAAAGACACCCTGGAGCCGACGCAGGGACTTGAACCCTGAACCGACGGTTTACAAAACCGTTGCTCTGCCAATTGAGCTACGCCGGCGCACTGTTAAGCTGCTGCGTTTCCTCAGCCGCGGTATTCTAGCATAATCCCCTGCTTTGTGCAAATCTGCACCAGGACGCGGCGCGGCGGACGAGGCGGGGCGGGACGACACTTGCGGGGGCGCGGCATGTTCGGTATGATTGCCGCCACCCGGTGCGGTGCATGGAGGACCCATGGATTTCCTACGACGATTGTTCGGCGGCGGCGGGCCAAAGGCGCCCGCCGAGGAGACACTGCTGTTGTATGTGCGCTGCAACCGCTGTGGGGCGCCGGTGCAGGTGCGCATCCACCCCTTCAACGACTTGGCCGTGGAGTACGACGAGCGCGAGGACGTTTCCGGCTACCACCTGCGCAAGGAGATCATGGACTCGCGCTGCTTCCGCCTGATGTACGCCGACATGTCCTTTGACCGCAACCGGCGCGAGCTGTCGCGCAGCATCGAGGGCGGCGAGTTCATCACCCGCGAGGAGTTCGAGCGGCTCCAGGCCCAGCCCCCGCGCCGCCCTGGCGCCTCCGACAACGGCCCTGGATCCGGCGCGTGAAGGTGTCGCCCGCCTTCCTCATCCCGCTCGCCGTCAGCGCCGTGCTCGGCCTGGCCGGCGGCGCCGCCTTTCGCTGGGCCGAGGGCCGCCGCGCCTGGGAGCTGCTCACCGCCGCCTTTCTCTGGACGCTGATCGCCGTCGCCGGCACCACGATCGGCCGTTTCGCCGGCGAGCGCGTCCGCCGCGGTAACTGGCGCCGCGGCCTCCTGCTCGCCGCCACCCAGAGCTTTCCGCTCACCACTGTCTTCCTGCTCGCTGCCGCCCTCGCCGGCGCCCCCCTCGACCAGCCCACCCTTGCCCTCGCCTTCGGCGCCACCCTGCTCGTTGCCGCCTCCACGGGCGTGCTCGGCGTGCTCACCTCGCCGTTCACCCGCTAGGCCCCGCCCGACTCACCGCGGAGGCGCGGATGGCGCAGAGGATCGAAGGGGACACAATTGTGGGCGGCCCCGCCAGCCTGGTATCTGGACGACCGTAGTTTATCTGAAGGATACTATGCCGCCGACGCCCTTGAACGAGCTCGTAGCATTGCGCGCCGGGTGGGCCGCCGACGGGCGGCGGGTGGTGCTGACCAACGGGGTCTTCGACCTGCTCCACGTCGGGCACGTCGGCTACCTCCAGGCGGCCCGCACCCTCGGCGACCTGCTCGTCGTCGCCCTGAACAGCGACGCCTCGACCCGCGCCCTCAAGGGGCCGCGCCGCCCGCTCACTCCCGAGGCCGAGCGGGCCGCCCTGCTCGGCGCGCTGCGCTGCGTCGACTATGTGACGATCTTCGCCGAGCCGACCGCCGAGGCGGTGGTTGCTGCCCTCCGCCCCGACGTTTATGTGAAGGGCGGCGACTACGCCGCCGGCGAGCACGCCGCCCCCGACCTCGACCGCCTGCCCGAGGCCCGGGTCGTCCAGGGCTACGGCGGCGATGTGCGCCTGCTCCCCTACACCGCCGGCCGCTCGACCAGCGAGCTGATCCGCCTGATCGTCGCACGCTACGGTCCGGGCGCGTAACCGCCGGGGCGCGGAGGGCGAGGTTGGGTGCTCGATCGAGCTGCGCCGCTTCGGTCAGGCCCGTCGCACTGACCGAAGCGGCGCTTTTCGGAAACTGGTGCCAGAGCGCTACGCCTTACGCCTTCGCCGTGCCCCTCAGGCATCCAGCACGGCGCGAACCTTCTGGGCCAGGGCGGCCGCGGTGAAGGGTTTGGCCAGGTAGGCCGAGCCGGCGGCAACGTGGCCGAGCCGGGTGGCGGTGTGCTCGGTGTAGCCGGACATGAAGAGGACGCGCAGGCCGGGGAAGTAAGCGGCGAGCTGCTCGGCGAGGGCCCAGCCGCTCATGTGCGGCATCACCACGTCGGTGAGCAGCAGGTCGAGACCCGAGCGCTCGAGGTGCTCGCTGAGCCGCAGCGCCGTAGCGGCGCTTGGCGTTTCGATCACGGTGTAGCCCTTGGCCCGCAGCACGCGCGCCACCAGCTCGCGGACGGCGGCCTCGTCCTCGACGAGCAGCACCGTCTCGTTGCCAGCGGGCAGCTCCGGCGCCAGGGGGAGCACGGCGGGCGCTGGCGTGCCGCTGGCCCGCGGAAGGTACAGCCGCACCGTCGTGCCGCGCCCCACCTCGCTATAGAGCGAGATCCCGCCGCCGTGCTGGGCGATAATCCCATAGCAGGTGGCGAGGCCGAGCCCGGTGCCGCGGCCGTGCTCCTTGGCGGTGAAAAAGGGCTCGAAGGCGTGGCGCTGCACCTCCTCGGGCATGCCGACGCCATTGTCAGAGACGGCGATCAGCACATAGGGGCCGGGCGGGGCCGCCAGGTGGGTCAGTGTCATGCCCTCCTCCAGAGTCACATTGCTGGTCTCGATCGTCAGGCGGCCGCCGGCGGGCATGGAGTCGCAGGCGTTCACAGCGAGGTTGACGATCACCTGCTCCAACTGGCCGGTATCGACGCGGATGGACCAGAGGTCGGCGCCGGGCAGGGTGTTGAGCACAATATCCTCGCGGATGAGCCGGCGCAGCAGGCGGTGCATGTCGAACAGGAGCTCGTTCACCGCGACCAGCCGCAGGTCGCTTTCCTGGCGGCGGGCGAACGCGAGCAGCTGGCGGGTGAGGGCCGAGGCCCGCTCGACGGCGCGCTCGATCTCGGCGAGGTCGCCCTGGGCGGGGGCGTCAGCGGGGAGCGTGGCGGCCGCGAACTGGGCGCTGCCGGCGATCACAACCAGCAGGTTGTTGAAGTTGTGAGCGGCGCCGCCCGCCAGCCGGCCGATCCCCTCCATCTTCTGGGCCTGGATGAGCTGGGCCTCCAGCCTGCGGCGCTCGGTGATGTCGCGGCCGACCACCACGCTGCGGCCCTCCCGGGCCACCTTGCGGCCCTTTGCGTCGAACCAGCGGTAGGTGCCGTCCTGGTGGCGGTAGCGGAAGATTGCGCTGACCTCGTCGTCGACCTGGACCTGCGACCAGCGGGCGAGCAGGGGGGCTAGGTCGTCGGGGTGGGCGTGGGCCACGGCGGGCTGGCCGATCAGATCAGCGGGGGCGTAGCCGAGCAGCGGCACGGCCGACGGGCTGACATAGACAAAGCAGCCGGCGTCGTCGAGCACCACGATCAGGTCGCCGCTGTTCTCGGCGATCATGCGGTAGCGGGCCTCGCTTTCGCGCAGGGCCCGCACCGCGCGGGTGTGCTCGTCCATCTCGACGGCGAGCTGGGCCGTGCGCTGCTCGACGCGGCGCTCGAGCTCGACGTTGAGTGCGGTGATCTGCTCGAGCAGAGCTTCGAGCCGGGCCAAGCGCTCGGCGAGGATGCGGCCGAGCTCGTCGCACTCGGCGCGCAGAGCCGCGATCTGGCCGGCTTCAGTTGGGGCGACAAGGGGCAGATTGGAGAAGAGTTCGCCGGCCATTGGCACACCTTGGCTTTGGCCGGGGCGGCCGGCGACACGAGGTGGCGGCAGTATACCACGCGGGCCGAACGGGGCAGTGGTCGCCTCAAATGCGACTATCACAACCTTAAATGTCCTCGAAAATTGGCCGGCACAAACAAAGAATAGTGGTATGCTGAAAATATAAGGAGCACGAAATAGGCAACGCCATCACGAGGAGGAGCACCACCGCGATGACTCGCCGACACCCAATTGTGCCGAGCGCCGACGTTCCCCACGAGGACGCGAGCGAGCACAGCCCGGCACCGCGGGCGCCTGCGATGCACGACCCACTCGCCGCGCTGCGCTACGAGCCGCCGCCGACGATCGAGGATGAGCTGGTCGCCTCGCTGCGCGCCGAGAACCCTGGTTTGAGCCGCGCCGACGCGCTCGCCGCTCTCCGCGGGCCCGACCCGGTGGATACCAAAAAGTTGCCCGCCCGCCTGCGCCCGAAGACGACCAAGCACAAGGGGATCACGCGCATCGACCACCCGGCGAAGCGCACCTTCGGCTACTTTGTCCGCGTGACCTGGAACAAGCAGCGACGCAGCAAATTCTTCTCAGACTCCGTCTACGGCGATCGGCTCGCCGCCCTGGGCGCCGCCCTGGAGTGGCGCAACCAGGCCGAGCAGGAGCTGGGCAAGCCGCGCACGGAGCGCCAGGTGATCGGCGTATCGCGCACCAGCACCGGCATCGTCGGCGTGCGCCGCACCGTCAAGGACGGCCGCGAGGTGTACGAGGCCACCTGGCGCGACGGCAACCGCATCCGCCGCACCTCCTACTCGATCGCCAAGCACGGCGAGCGCCGCGCCCTCAGCCTGGCCCGCCGCGCCCGCGAAAAGTACGAGCGCCAGCGCCAGCGCACCCCCGTCGGCGACTAGGCCCCGGCCGCCGCTCAATCCCCACCCGCGACCGCCGCGCCGCCCGGGCCGGGCTCGCGCCCAGCCCGGGCGGCGCGGCGTTGTGCGAAGCAACCTCCACGACACACAAACCACAAAGCACACGAAGCCCCGAAGATGGTGCGTCTGGAAGTGCCTCCAGAGCCTTCGTGCGCTTCGTGTGCTTTGTGGCCCCTGATACGCCCCCGATGCCCTAGCTGGCCGACTCGGGCTCCTCTTTGCGGGCCTCGCCGGTGACGTAGTTCTCGATCGAGCGGAGCGCCGCGCGCAGGCCCTCGCGGATCTCCTCGTCCGAGGGGCCCTGCTCGCCGCCGGGGCGCTCGGAGAAGTGCAGGCGGACGGTCACAAGGGAAACGCTGTCGGTCTCGTCGGGGCGCACCTCGAGCTCGCCGCTGTAGTAGCGCTCGTCGGCGCCCCAGGCCAGGCGGTGAGCGTCCCAGTCGGCGCGCAGAAAGCCGTCGGCGTCGTAGGGGTGGCCGTCGGCCTCGCCGCGCACCCGCACCCGCTCCTCTCCCTGCGCCATCGCCTGCTTCGTCGTCGGCAGGTACTTGGGCAGGTTCGCGACGTCGGCCACAAAGGCGAAGACCACGTCGGGCGCGGCATGCACGGCCATCGTCTCCTCGAAGCTGCTTCCCTTCACCTGCTCGGTCATCCCGCGGTCCTTTCTAGCGGCGCTCGCGCGCCTGTCCACAATCCGTCCGGCGCGGCATACGCAGCAATGGGCGTGCCGGGCTGGGCCCGGCCGGCGCGGGCGCGACTACCCCGCGTCGACAAGGGCGGCCAGGAGAGCCTGGCCGTAGGCGCTGGCGGCGTCGGGGCCCTCGAAGGAGCGGGGGGCGCCGGCAAGGGCGATCGCGCAGCGGTAGCCGGCGGGGGTGCGCTCGAGGGCGAGGGGGGCGTCGGGAGCGATGCGGGCTTCGAGGGCCGCGCGGAGCTGGTGCTCCTGCGGGAGCCAGAGGGCCTCGGTGAGCATGACATAGTCGAGGGCCCACTCGGCGCTGGCCTGGAAAGCGACGACGGGGTGGCCGTTGTACAGCTGCACCAGGGCGGGGAGCGCGCTGACCACAAACACATGCCCGTCGAGCTCGCGGCCCGGCAGGGCGAACAGGTCGCGCTCGACGGGCTGCCACTGCAGCCCCGCGTCGCGCAGCTGCCACGCCAGTTCGTAGCTGATCATCACACGCCTCCCTCCCGCTCGGCCCCGCGGGCGCCGCGCGGCGCCGCCCTTATTCTCCCCGATCGGGCCGGTACACCGCAAGGGCTGTGCCCCCGCGGAGCGCGAGCGGCGAAAGGGCACGCGGCCGCAGCGCGGGCGCCGGGAGCCGGGGCAAACGGGCGGGCGCGGCGGCGCTCAGCGCCGCGCCACGTCCTCGGCTAGCACCGCGTCGAGGGCCGCCACCAGCAGGTCGGCGTCGGCCGGCCCGAAGGGTAGCGGCGGGCGGATCTTGATTACATTGTGGAAGGGCCCGTCGGTGCCGGCCAGCACGCCCAGCTCGCGCAGCCGGTTCACCACATACGACGCCTCGGCGCCGGCCGGCTCCAGCGTGCCCCGGTCGCGCACCAGCTCCAGCCCGAGAAACAGACCCGCGCCGCGCGCGTCGCCCACGACGGGGTGGCGCTGGGCCAGGCCGCGCAGCCCGTCGAGCAGCCGCCCGCCCACCGCCCGCGCCCGCTCCTGCAGCCCCTCGTCGCGGACGACGTCGAGCACCGCCAGGCCGGCGGCGCAGGCCACAGGGTTGCCGCCGAAGGTGCTGAAGAACTCCATCCCGTTGTCGAACGAGTCGGCGATCGCCCGCGTCGTCACCACCGCACCGAGCGGGAAGCCGTTGCCGATCGGCTTGCCCAGCACCACGATGTCGGGCACGACGCCCTGCATCGCAAAGCCCCAGAACTGCTCCCCCAGCCGCCCAAAGCCCACCTGCACCTCGTCGGCGATGCAGACGCCGCCGGCCGCGCGCACCGCCGCGTACACCGCCGGGAGGTAGCCGGGCGGCAGCACAATCTGGCCGCCCACGCTCGGCAATGATTCGGCGATATACCCGGCCAGCCCGCGCCCGCGCTCGCGCAGCCCGTCGATCAGCGCCGCCACCGCCGCGGCGTACTTCCGGCCGGCCTCGGGGTCGTCGCGCTTGAAGGGGCCGCGGTAGTCGTCCGGGATCGGGGCGACGTGGACCCAGTCGGGCCCGCCCGCGCCCCCGGGCCCGGCGAACTTGTACGGGCTGATGTCGATCAGGCCGGTGGTGTGGCCGTGGTACGCCGCGTCGAGCACCACCATGTCGCGCTGCCCGGTGTGGGCGCGGGCCAGCCGCAGGGCCAGCTCGTTCGCCTCGCTCGCCGAGTTGACGAAGAAGCAGACTTCAAGCGGCGCGGGCAGAAGCGCGGTCAGCCGCTCGGCGTAGCGCACGATCGTGTCGTGGAGGTAGCGGGTGTTGGTGTTCAGCAAACCGAGCTGGGCCTGGGCCGCGCCCACCACCCGCGGGTGGCTGTGGCCGACGTGGGGCACGTTGTTGTACACGTCCAGAAAGGCCCGCCCTGTGTCGTCGTACAGGTACTGCATCCAGCCGCGCACGATCTTGAGCGGCCGGCGGTAGGAGATGCTCAGGTTGCGCCCGACCAGGGCCCGCCGCGCCGCCAGCGTTTCCTCCGGGCTGGGCGGCGGCGCCGGCAGCCGTCCGGCGGGCACGCCGAGGATTAGGTTCGGGTCGGGCGACAGGCCCAGCCACAGCTCGCGCTGGCTGGGGAGGGCCACGCCGGGGTAGTCGCGGTCGAGCTCCAGCAGGTCGAGGATGATCTGCAGGTGCAGGTGCGGCGGCCAGTCGCCGTTGCCGGGCGGCGCGCCGATCGAACCGATCCGCTCGCCGGGGGCCACGGCCTGGCCGACGCGCAGGTGCTCCAGGCACCAGCCGTCGAGGTGGCCGTACAGGGTGAAGAAGGGGTCGCCGCCGTCCGTCTCATGCTGGAGAATCACCAGCGGGCCGTAGTCGAGGCGGGCGGCATTGTCGGCGAGGGTGTGGACGACGCCGGCGAGCGGCGCGTAGACGGGCGCCCCGGCCGGGAGCCACAGGTCGACGCCGAGGTGGATGGTGCGCCGCTCCGCCGTGGGGTGGGCATCGGCGCCGAAGGCCGGGGCGGCGTAGAGCATGCGCGCCTCGCCGTACCCGCCGATGCCGACCTCGGCCCCGGCGGCGGCGATCAGCCGCTCGATCGTCGCTGTCAGCCGCTCCCGCTCCACCGCCCGTGGGTCGGCGCCGAGGTGGAGGCTGCCCACGCTCAGGTCGAGCGGGGCGAGCGGCGCGGCGCGCAGGTCCACGTCGAGCACCGGGGCGAAGCCGGGAGTGCCGGCGCGGAGCCAGGCGGTCACCCGCTCGGCGGCGGGGGATGGGGACATGCCGCAGGCGGCGCGCAGGCGGTAGTGAGCGAGGCGCGGGTGGACGGCGGCGAGCCGTTCGAGGGCGACCCAGGCCGGCGCCTCGCTGACGGTGAGGTACGGGTCGTCGGGCTGCTCGCGGGCCCTGATCGCCGAGTTGACCACGCTGACGGCGAGGCGGGCCCCGATCAGCGGGAACAGCGCGGCCACCTCGGCCTCGCTCAGCGGGCGGGCGCGGTGGTAGCCGCCGACGAGGACGGCCGTGGCGGCGAGCGGGTCGGCCTTGCCGAGCAGGGTGTAGGCCGCGGCGATAGCGACCTCGGCGACGGTGTAGGTGCGGAGCGCGTCGCCGAAGTCGATCAGCCCGCAGACGCGCTGCGGCCACTCGCGCGGGCCGCCGACCAGGATGTTGTAGTCGTTCGCGTCGTTGTGGACGACGCTGCGCGGGAGCCTCGCCAGCAGGGGCGCGGCCTCGGCGTAGCGGCGGAGGAACAGCTCTGCCAGCTCGCGGCGGGCCGGGTCGGCGATCTGGCCGAGGCGGTCGGCGGCCCAGCCGGCCCGGGCCAGGTCCCACTTCAGCTCGCGCTCGGCTGCGGGGTGGGCGAAGTCGGCCAGGGCGGCGTCGAGCCGGCCGAGCAGGCCGCCGAGCTCGGCGAGCAGCTCGTCCGGGTGGGGGCTGGCCTCGGCGAGCGGGCGGCCGGGGAGGTAGCTGAGCATCCAGACCAGCCGCGCCGCGCCGCCGACGCGAACGGTGGCGACAGGGGCGCCGGCAGCGGTGGGGATGACGCGCGGGAGGGGTAGATCCGGGGCGCGCTCGGCGAGGTGGGCGAGCAGAGCCACCTGGAGGTCGACGTGGGCCGCCGCGGCGCCGGGGTGCATCACCTTGAGGATGCAGGCAGCGCCGTCGGCGGCCCGGAGGTGGAAGTTGGCGTCGTACTCGCCGGGGAGCGGGCGGGCGTCGGCGCGGATCGCGTACAGGTCGGCGGCGAGGGCGCTGGCGGCGCGCGCGTCGATCGGGGTGGGGTCGCTCATGGCGTGCTCCGGGCTGGGCGGCGTGCGGCTGGAGGCCGTAGTGTAGCATAGGCGCCGGGCCTGGCAGCGCAGGGCGCGGCCGCGCATGTGCTACACTGTGCAGACGTGAGGCGGGGGAAAACGGAGCGCACGGGGCGGCCGGAGCCGGCCGCGCATAACCCGCTGCGCCCCCGCGCTCCCTGGAAATCTGAACCGTACAAAGGCAAGCGGCAGGAGCATAGCGGCGTGAGCGACACAAAAGTTATCTACTCGATGATGCGGGTCGGCAAAATCCACCCGCCGAACAAAGAGGTGCTCAAGGACATCAGCCTGAGCTACTACTACGGCGCCAAGATCGGCGTGATCGGCGCCAACGGTTCCGGCAAGAGCTCCTTGCTCAAGATCATGGCCGGCGTCGAAAAGGACTACAACGGCGAGATCGCGCTGTCGCCGGGCTACACGATCGGCTACCTGGAGCAGGAGCCGCGGCTCGACGAGACCAAGACGGTGCGCGAGATCGTCGAGCAGGGCGTGGCCGAGACGGCGGCCCTGCTCAAGCGCTACGACGAGATCAACGAGCAGTTCGCCAGCCCCGACGCCGACTACGACGCCCTGCTCGCCGAGCAGGCCGAGGTCCAGGAGAAGATCGACCACCTCGACGCCTGGGACCTCGACAGCAAGCTCGACCTGGCGATGGACGCCCTGCGCTGCCCGCCCCCCGACACCTCGATCAAGGTGCTGTCCGGCGGCGAGCGCCGCCGTGTCGCCCTGTGCCGGCTGCTGCTCCAGACGCCCGACATCCTGCTGCTCGACGAGCCGACCAACCACCTCGACGCCGAGTCGGTGGCCTGGCTGGAGCGCCACCTCCAGGACTATAAGGGCACCGTGATCGCCGTCACCCACGACCGCCACTTCCTCAACAATGTGGCGGGCTGGATCCTTGAGCTGGAGCACGGCCGCGGCATCCCCTGGCGCGGCAACTACTCAAGCTGGCTGGAGCAGAAGAAGCAGCGCCTCGCCGAAAACGAGAAGGCCGAAAGCCAGCGCCAGAAGGCGCTCCAGCGCGAGCTGGAGTGGATCACCATGGCGCCCAAGGGCCGCCACGCCAAGTCCAAGGCCCGCATCTCGGCCTACGAGCGCCTGCTCAACGAAAGCCAGGACCAGAAGGACCGCGAGCTCGAGATCTTCATCCCGCCAGGCCCCCGCCTCGGCGACGTGGTAGTGCGCGCGGCGGGTGTGAGCAAGGCCTACGGCGACCGGCTGCTCTACGAGGACCTGACCTTCGACCTGCCCCCCGGCGGCATCGTCGGCGTGATCGGGCCGAACGGCGCCGGCAAGACGACGTTGTTCCGCATGATCGTCGGCGAGGAGCGCCCCGACGGCGGCGATCTCAGCGTCGGCTCGACGGTGCAGCTCGGCTATGTCGACCAGAGCCGCGACGACCTCGACGCCAAAAAGACGGTCTGGGAGGAGATCACGGGCGGCCACGACCTGATCGCCCTCGGCAGCCGCCAGGTCAACTCGCGGGCCTATGTGTCGCGCTTCAACTTCACCGGCTCCGACCAGCAGCGGCTCGTCGGCGTGCTGTCCGGCGGCGAGCGCAACCGCGTCCACCTGGCCAAGATGCTCAAGTCGGGCGCGAACGTGCTGCTGCTCGACGAGCCCACGAACGACCTCGACGTGCACACGCTGCGGGCCCTGGAGGAGGGCCTGGAAAGCTTCGCCGGCTGCGCCGTGATTATCTCCCACGACCGCTGGTTCCTCGACCGCGTCGCCACCCACATCCTCGCCTTCGAGGGCGAAAGCCAGGTGTTCTGGTTCCCCGGCACCTACTCCGAGTACGTCGCCGACTACCGCCGCCGCAAGGGCGGCGAGGCCGACCGGCCGCACCGCATCAGCTACAAGAAGCTCGTGCGCTGAGGCGGCGCCGCACCCGCGACGAGATGAAAAGCGCCACGATCCGCCCTCAGGGATCGTGGCGTTCGCTTGTTCGGCGTCGCCGGCTTACGGCGCCTTGGCGATCGTTTCGACATTGACGAGACAGACATTCTCAGCAATCAGCACCTTGCCGGTGATCGTCACCTTGTCGCCGATCCGCACCTCGGCCCCGTCGGCGTCGTGGAACACGATCGCCTCGGGCGTGAAGTCGTCGGGGATCGGCTCGACCTGGTTGCGCCCCGTCCCCTCGGCCACGTCGGCGGAGAAGCCCGTTTCGTCGCCCGGGGCGGCGACAAAGTCGAAGCCACAGTCCACCTCGCTGCTGCCGATGTTCGAGCAGAAGACCGACCCGTCGACCGCGAAGTAGCCCGTCGTCTGCACCACCTTGCCGTCCTCCTGGTTGCACACCTCCGCGTGGGCGACGGGATCGGGCGGCGGCCCGCAGGCCGCGAGCGTGAAGGCGCAGGCTGCGAGGGCGCCGAAAACGGCCAGGTGACGCATACGACCTCCTCGTCATCGCTTTTGCCGATTGTAGAGGGCTCCGCCCCGCCTGTCAATGCCCCACCACCTCATCGGTATTGTAATTGTGTAATCCCAGATCAATCCCGGGATTCTCCATAATTCCTTCACGATCGGCTGCTAGACTCGCTCCAAGAGCTCGGGGCCGACCACCCCCCGGGCCAGGAGGACGACGATGCACAGGTTCGGCTTGCTGCTGATCGGACTGGGGGCGCTGATGGCGCTGGGGAAGGGCGGCCTGCTCTTCCTGCCGCTGTTCTTCTTCGCGCCCTTGCTCATCTGGCCGCTGCTGGCGATGCTGCTGTTCCGCGGCTTCGCCTTTGGGCCGGGCCGGCCCGGGCCGTGGGGCTATGGCCGCCACGGGCGCTACGGCTGGCGCGGCCACCACGGCCACTACGGCCACGACCGCGGGTGCGGCGAGCGGCGCGAGCAGCCCGAGGCGGGCGGGGGCGAGGAGCGGCGCGGCTACACCGGGGACACGATCCGGCTGTAGCGCTGGCCACAAAGTTGCAGCGGAGAGGCGCGCGGGGGCACAGGCTTCCGCGCGTCTTCGTTTTTCGGCCCGCATCGGGCGGGCGAAAGGAGCACACGATGGCCGACACCACGGTGATCAAAGTCAACTCGCGCTTCTCGCCTGAGGGCGAGATGGGGCAAAAGTATCTGGCCAGCGGGGTCTCGATGGGCATGCGCATGTGGGACCGCCAGCGCCCTGGCGAGGACAAGGAGGAGCGCGCCCGCCCCTACGAGACCGTCGGCTTTGTGATCGACGGCCGGGCCGAGCTGCATATCGAGGGGCAGATGGTGCTGCTGGAGCCCGGCGACTCCTGGGTGGTGCCCAAGGGCGCCAGCCACACCTACCGCATCCTGGAGCCCTTCACCGCCATCGAGGCCACCCACCCGCCGGCCCAGGTCCACGGCCGGGACGAGGAGTAGGCGGCCCAGGACAGGGGGACAGGGGGACAGCCTCGCCGCTACCGCGAAGACTGGTCCTGGCGCATAGCCGCCTTCCGCTCCCCTTGTCCCCGTGTCCCCGCGGGCGAAGCGCGACCCGGCGAGCGCAGCGAGCTAGGGCATCAGCTCCGCGCCGAGGCGGCCGAGCTGGACGCGGTAGGCGGCGGAGAGCTCGGGGTGGTGCTCGAAGCGGTTGCGCTCGAACCACTGGACGGTTCGGGGCTGGCCGCCCTCGACCGCCTCGGCGGCGGGCTCGGAGATCGGGTAGCCAAAGACGGCCAGCCCGCCGTTGCGCTCCCAGAAGGCCCGGAAGGGCGGGCACAGGCTGTGGCCGGTTTCGGGGAAGAAGCGGCAGCCGGCCGCCGGCGGGCCGCTCACCTTCGGCAGGGCCTCCCAGTCGACGCCGCGGCGGGCCAGGGCCTCGACGCCGAGGCGGCCGAGCAGCACGTCGAAGGGCGGGCCGTTCTCGGGGTGGTGTTCGAAGCGGTTGCGCTCGAACCACTGCACCCGGCGCTGCACGCCGTCGGCGGCGGGCTCCCCCCGCTCGCCCGCGATCGGGTAGCCAAAGACGGCCAGCCCGCCGTTGCGCTCCCAGAAGCCGAGGAAGGGGCCGCGCACGCTGTGGCCGGTTTCGGGGAAGCTGCGCTCGCCCGCGCCCCCGCCCTGGCGCACATACACCGGGCGCTCGCCAACGGTCAGGCGGGCGCTCCCGCCGCCGAGGGGCCGCTCGGCGCCCTCCCGCTCGACCAGCGCGGCGCTGAGGCCGGGCTGGAGCGGCATGTCCACGGCCCGGTCGCCGCGCAGGCTCCACAGCACATCCACCGTGCCACCACCCGTGAGGGCGAAGCGGTAGTCGGCCAGAACGCCGGGGCGGTGGAGCGGGCCGGGGCCCTGGTAGGCGGCGTGCTGGAGCAGGGCGACCATCGTGCCGTAGGCCTGGTAGGCCGGCTTAGGGTTCAGGTCGTCGTAGAGGATGGCGGCGGGGCCCCAGGGCTGCTGGCCGCCGTTGAACTTGTCGTCGAGCTGGAAGTAGCTGACGTGCTGCACGCCCGCCGCGGCGGCGAGCACGAAGGTGCGGACCATGTAGCTGGCCTGCTGGTCCTCGCTCTTTGCGAACGGGGCCGGGCAGCTGCCGCCGCAGGTGCTCCAGCCCACCTCCGTCACCCAGACAGGCTTGCCGCCCTGGGCGGCCCAGCGCCGCGACAGCTCGATCCGGCCCGGCACGGTCACGTCGAAGCGCTCGCGCGGGTTGATCAGGCCCGGCTCGTCGGGGGCGTGGTCGATCAGCCAGGGGTGGATGGAAAGCACGTCGAAGCTGTCCCACCCGGCGAGCTGGACGACCCGGTTCATGAAGCCGCCCTCGCCCACGGCGTCGAAGACATACACGCCGCCGTTGAGCACCAGGGCGGTCGGGTCGGCGGCCTTGATCGCGTCGTGGGCCTTGCGCAGCATCGTCGCGTAGGCGGCCGGGTCGGCATGGGGGAGCCAGGTGCCGTCCTTGTCGGGCTCGTTCCAGATCTCCCAGGCCGCCACCCGCGGCGAGCCGGGGGCGTCGCGGAAGCCGTCGCCGTCGTAGCGCTCGACCACCTTGGCGGCCCAGGCGGCGTAGGCGTCCATGTCGGTCGGGGCGCACCAGTACGCTGGCTGGCCGGTGCTCTGGGCGTAGGCCACGCAGCCCGGGTCGCGGAACTGCTCGGGGGTGGTCAGGAGCATGCCGATGACGCCGATCCCGCGCCCGGCCAGCATGCCGAGCCGCAGGTCGTAGAAATCGTTGTGGTCCTTGCGGCCCCAGCAGGCCCAGCAGATCTCCTCGCGGGTCCACTGGGCGCCGATCGCGGCGGCCTTCTCGACCAGGGCCGCGGCCTCGGCGTCCGAGCGCTCGGCGCCGGTGATATACATATTCAGCCCGAACAGCGACGGCGCGGCGGGCTGGCGGGGCTGGGCCTGGGCGGGCGCGCCGGGGAGCGTCGCGAGGGCCAGGGCGAGCAGGGTGATCAGGACGGGGATGGTGCGGTTCATGGGAAAAAGGGACTACCAGGGTGGTTGGAGGTAACCGTGTGGGGCCGAACGATTATACCAGACATAAGCGGGCCAACGGCCATCGCCCTTGACGGCGAGCATGAACTGCGGGTACCATCGATCGTATGAGCGACACAAAGCGGATCGTGATCACGGGTGCGACGGGGCTGATCGGACGCAGGCTGTGCGCAGCGCTGCGCGGGCGGGGCTACGAGCTGGTGATCTTTTCGCGCAGCCCCGAGCGGGCCCGCGAGCAGCTGCCCGGCGCCGCCGAGTATGTGGCCTGGGCGCCCGAGGAGTCGGGGCCCTGGGCCGCCGCCATCGACGGGGCCGCCGCCGTCGTCCACCTCGCCGGCGAGCCGATCTCCAAGGGCCTGACGGGCAAGCGCTGGAGCGACGAGCAGAAGCGGGCCATCCTCGGTAGCCGCGTGATCGGCACCCGCGGCATCGTCCGCGCGATCGCGGCCGCCGCCCGCCCGCCGCGCGTGCTGGTGAACGCGTCGGGGATCGGCTACTACGGCCACCGCGATAACACACCACTCGACGAAAGCGCCCCCCCTGGCGACGACTATGTGGCCCGGGTCTGCGTGGAGTGGGAGCGCGAGGCCAGGGCCGCCGAGGCCCACGCCCGCGTCGCCATCATCCGTACCGGCCTGCTGCTCGACCCCGAGTCGGGCGCGCTGCCGCAGATCATGTTGCCCTTCAAGCTGCGCACCGGCGGGCCCGTCCTCCCCGGCACCCAGTTCTACTCCTGGATCCACCCCGAGGACGAGATCGGCATCCTGCTGCTCGCCCTGGAGGACGAGCGCGCCACGGGGCCGATCAACGCCACCGCCCCCGAGCCGGAGACGAACCGGGCCTTCGCCGAAACGCTCGGCCGGGTGATGGGCTCGCCCTCCTGGCTGCCCGTGCCGGCCCTCAGCCTGCGCCTGGCCCTCGGTGAGATGGCCGACCTCGTGACCACCGGCCAGCGCGTGCTGCCCAAGCGCGCCCTTGAGCTCGGCTACCGCTTCCGCTTCCCCCGCCTCGAGCCCGCCCTGCGCGACCTGCTCGGCCGGCCATAGCCGACGGCCACAATGGCGTGGCCCCGGCCATCCAATCTCTCATCCAGCTCTCACAGCCACTTAAATAGGCGCTCAGGCCCGTGGTACATACTGTGCTCAGTAACCTATGCGAAGTGATTGTTACTGAGGTACAGCGATGGATCGTAACCATAAAGTCAACCGCCTGGCCCTGATCGCCGTGCTGCTGCTGGGCGTCTTTATCGGCGTGGCCGGCGGCGCGGTGGCGGGCGGCGCGGCCGCCTACTACATGGTCGGCCGCGCGATGGCGGGGCTGCCCGCGGCCATCAGGGCCGAGCAGGTAAGCATCCAGGGCCAGACGCAGGCCCAGCAGCCCCTCCCCACGGCCCAGCCGGCCCAGCCCAGCGCCCCGAACGAGCCGGCCGAGCCGGTGGCCGGGGTCAACACCAGCGAGGCGATGGTCGCCGCGGTGCGGCAGGTTTCCCCCGCCGTCGTCACGGTGCGCAGCCGCGCGGCCGAGGGCGCCGGCAGCGGCAGCGGCGTGATCGTTAGCGACCAGGGCTACATCATCACCAACAACCACGTCGTGGAGGGCGCGAGCCAGCTGGCCGTGGTATTCGCCGACAGCACCCAGCGCCAGGCCGAGCTGGTGGGAACCGACCCGCTGAACGACATCGCGGTGATCAAGGTCGACGGCGAGCTGCCCGGGGTGGCTGCCATCGGCGACGCGGCGGCCCTCCAGCCCGGGGAGCAGGTGCTCGCGATCGGCAGCCCGCTCGGCAACTTCCGCAACACCGTGACGGCCGGCGTGGTCAGCGCCACGAACCGCTCGGTCGGCTCGATGGAGGGCCTGATCCAGACCGACGCCGCGATCAACAGCGGCAACTCCGGCGGCCCGCTGATCAATCTGAGCGGCGAGGTGGTCGGCATCAACACCTTGGTCGTGCGCAACGAGATGGCCTACGGCAGCGCCGCCCCCGTCGAGGGCCTGGGCTTCGCGGTGCCGAGCACGATCTTCCGCAACGTCGCCGACCAGCTGATCGCCACCGGCGAGGTGCGCTACCCCTTCCTGGGGATCAGCTACCTGACGATCGACGGCACGGTGGCCGCCGAGTTCAGCCTGCCGGTCCAGAACGGCGCCTTTGTCCAAAGCCTGCAGCCCGGCCAGTCGGGCGTGCAGCCCGGCAGCGCTGCGGCCCAGGCCGGCCTGCGCGACGGCGACATCATCACCGCGATCAACGGCCAGCAGCTTGACGCCAACACCTCGCTGCGCCAGCTCCTGCTGCAGCACCGCCCGGGCGACACTGTCACCCTGACCCTGCTGCGCGACGGTCAGGAGCAGCAGGTCGACGTCACCCTCGGCGAGCGGCCGACCGACCTGTAAGGCAGCGGATTTCTTGGCCGGGCGACCTTTCTTGACGCCGTGATCGAATGACAGGGGGGCTGTTCGCCCATTGGGCGAAGCGGCCCCCCTGCCCCTTGTCCCCTCCCCTCTTCTCCCCGGTGCTATAATCGAGCGGGGAGCAGCATAGCCTACGACGCCCGATGACCAACGCACCAGCAGCCCTCAACCAGCCCGCGGCCACGATCGTCAGCCGGCGCCACGAGCGCCTGGGCCTGAGCTACCTGGAGGCGGGCGAGTCCGGCCCGCCGCTGGTAATGCTCCACGGCTGGGGCGCCTTCAAGGAGCTGTGGTGGAGCGCCCTGGCCGACCTCGGGCGCGACCACCGCTGCTTCGCCCTCGACTTCCCCGGCCACGGCGACAGCCTGTTCGGCGGCCACGGCACGATCGCGCGCCTGGCCGAGGCGGTGGCCGCCTTTTGCGACGACGCGGGCCTCGGCCCGGTCACGCTGTTCGGCCACTCGATGGGTGGCAGCGTGGCCGCCGAGCTGGCCCTGCGCCGCCCGGATCTGGTCCGGCGGCTCGTCCTGGTCGACGCCGCCGTCGACGCCCACCTGATGCCGGCCTTCTCGCGCACCTACCTTCTGCCCACCTTCGGCTGGGCCGCCCTGCGGATCAGCCAGGCGATCGGGCGGCTGTTCAGCCCGCTCGGGCGGCGCGTGCCCCACGCCCATGGCGGCGGTTGGCTGCGCCCCTGGCTACGCCGCTCGGCCTACCTGGCCAGCTTCGACGCCTTCAGCCTGCACCAGATCCTGGCCAGCCTGTTCACGAGCGAGGCCGGCGAGCGCCTCGCGCAGCTTGTCGTGCCCACCCTGGTGCTCACCGGGCAGCTCGACAGCCTTGTGCCGCCGGCCAACTCGCGCCGGCTGGCCGCGCGCATCCCCGGCGCGCGCTACGTCGTGATCCCCGCCGCCCTGCACAACCCGATGGACGAGCGGCCGCGCGCCTTTGTCCGCGCCGTGCGCCGCTTCCTCGCCGAAAGCTGAACGCACGCCGACCTCGCCTTTCAGCAGCGGGCCGCGCCGCCCCCCTGCTAACCCCAAGAGCACAGCCCATGACAGCGATGCCCCCCGTCGTCGACGCCGAGATGGACGAGATCCTGGGCGCCCTCACGGCCGAGGTGGCCCGCCACCGCCCTGAGGCCGCCGCGGCCCTCCGCCCCGGCCTCTCCGAGGATGCGCTCATGGTCGCCGAGCGGGCGCTCGGCACACCCATCCACTCGGAGCTGCGGCAGCTGTTTGGATGGCACAACGGCATGCCCGACACCCTGGAGCTGTTCCCCGGCCACTCCTTCACCCCCCTGGACGACGCCGTCAGCCTGAACAAGCAGCTCAACGCCGACTACGCGGCCCGCGGCTTCGCGACGCTCATGGCCCACGAGCGCGGCTGGCTGTCGCTGTTCCCCGATCCCGCTGGCGATGGCTACTACTACGATCCGACCCGCCCGTACCACCAGGGCGGCGTGTTCTACAACTTCCGCGAGACCGGGTACTTTATCGCGTTTCCATCGATCAAAAATCTGCTCACGGCCCTTGTCGAATGCTTCCGCGCTGGCGCATTCGGCCCGGACGACGACACCGAGTTCGAGCTAGAGCGGCGGATCATGCTGCGGTTCGGAGTTGAGCGTATGTAGTAAATCGCACAATTGGACGAATACCAGTGTGCGCGCCAGAATATCGATGGCGCGCACATTTTATTGGAATTTCTCTATTTCTTATTGCCATTTGTTTAATATATGCTACAATTCTCATAGCTGTAAGGCAAAGCGGCATCTATTCCCCGCTGGCACTTCAACCGCCAATGCGGTTTCTGTTATATTCATCCTCAAATTTAGATTGGAGAATAGCATAATGGACGTCGCGGAAGATTTGGACCGCGAGGTGGTGCTCGAGCGCGCCGAGGAGCTACGCAATTGGATGGGGAGTCTCGGCCTTCAGCAGCGCACAGTTGCGATGTTGGAGCGCGAGCTCGATGGGATCGTCGCGAACGACCCGGGCGGCTACATCAACGGCCGGCGCCCCCTTGCGGGCCTGACTGTGGACGCAGTGATCGCCGAGCTCCAGCGCCCTGGCGCCGGGGCTGTCGGCCAGGTCCGCGGCGTCGGCGACCGGGTGATCGCCGAGCTGCGCGCCGCTCTTGGCGAGGGCGAGCCCGCCGAAGGCCAGGAGCCCGCGCGCGACGGAACGGAGCAGCCCGACGCCGACGCAGCCAATCCGCCCCGGCCACGGCGCCGCGCCCGCAGCGCTTCGGCCACCGCGGCCCCGGCCGATGCGCCCGACGCCGCGGCCCCCGCTGCCGAGCCCGCCCGCCGCTCCCGCGCCCGCCGCGCCGCCCCCAGCGCCGATGGCGTCGCCGAGCAGCCCGTCGACGCACAAAGCACAGACACCCCCGCGCCCGCCCGCCGCTCCCGCGCCCGCCGCGCCGCCCCCAGCGCCGATGGCGTCGCCGAGCAGCCCGCCGACGCACAAAGCACAGACACCCCCGCGCCCGCCCGCCGCTCCCGTGCCCGCCGCGCAGAGGCGACCGCGGCGAGCGATGCCACGCCCACTCCCACGAGCGAAGCCGCCGAGCCAGCCACCGGCGCCGCGCAGCCCGCCCGCGGCCGGCCCCGGCGCAGGCGCGCGAGCGAGCAGCCCACCGACACACCTGCTCAGAACGACGGGGCCGCGCCGGCAGCCGCGACCGGCGCGGAGGAGCCCGCCCCTGACACTGCCCCCGAAGCCACCGAGCCCGCCCAGGAGCAGCCCCCCGCCAGGCGCCGCGGCCGCCCGCGGCGCGTCGACGCCGCGCGATCCCAGCCCGCGCCCGAGGCGGCCGCCGCGCCATCCCTGGCGGATTTGAGTAGGGCCGCCGCGACCGCCGCGACCACCCCGCGCCCCAAGACGGGCGAGGAGCAGGACCGGGCGCTCGGCCGGCTCATGGAGCTGTGGCACTCGCTCCACCCCCAGGGGCGCCGCGCCGTCGTCCTGTACGCCAGCACCCTTGTGTTCGAAGAGATCGGCTAGGGCGCGGGCGACTGACCCCGAGGGCGGTGGTATACTCTGCGCGACACGCCGGCCGACTCGGGGGCGCCATGGTGGGCATGACCGGAAATGAGTACGCGCAGCTGATCACCCGCTACATCTACGCGAACTACCACGCGCGGGGGATCAAGATCTTCCGCGAGGTGTTCGCCGGGAAAACGGTGATCGGCAAGAACCGGCGCATCGACGTCTTCGTGGTAGACGAGGCGACCAATCGGGCCTACGCGATCGAGTGCAAGTTCCAGGGCACGCAGGGCACCGCCGACGAAAAGATTCCCTACGCCCTGGAGGATATCAGGGCGCTGCGCATGGGCGGGTGTATCGCCTACGCCGGCGAAGGCTGGTCGGCCGGCGTGCTGCACATGCTCCGCGCCTCGCCCTTCGCCGCCTACTGCCTCCCCGCCCCGGCCCTGGCGCCCGCCGAAAGCACAAAGGAGCTCGACCACCTGCTCGCGATGCACTTCCACTGGTGGGATATTATCACCAGGGACAAAAAGCCCTACCGCGAGGTCCACGCGACCAAGCTCGACCTGTAGCCGCCCCGCGCCGGAGCCCCGCGGCCCTCCCGCTGGGCGGCGAGGGCGGCGCGCCGCCGCGAAGCGGGCCGCGGCGCCGGTTGACAGCGCCGCCGCGATCTCGGTATGATAAAGCCTCCCGCTAGCGTGGCGCCGTTCGCCATGAGGAAGCGCGATGACGATCGACCTGACGCCCCACCGCAAGCAGCTCCAGGTGTCCGGCACAGCCCCGGTGCGCCTGAGCGTGGTCGACGTCGGTCCCCTGCGCGGCCCGTCGCGCGGGGCGGTGGTCTGCCTCCACGGCTGCGCCGGCAGCGTCGACCAGTGGGCCCACCAGATCGAGCACCTGGCCCAGGACTACCGGGTGATCGCCCCCGAGCTGCGCGGCCACGGCCGCTCCGAGGTGCCCAACTCCGCCTACTCGCTCGAAGAGTTCCTGTGGGACTTCACGCAAGTGCTGACTCAGCTCAAGGTCGATGAGCCCTTTGTGCTCATGGCCCACAGCTTCGGCGGCCCGATCGCGCTCACCTTCGCCGCCAGCCAGCCGCAGCGGGTCAGCAAGCTGGTGCTCGTCGCCACCGGCCCCGAGATGCACATCCACCCGCTCCACGAGTTCATCATCAAGCTGCCGGTCTCGCTGGCCGCCCTGGAGCGGCTGCGCCCGCTGGTGATGCCGAAGAGCTACGCCCCCGTAGGCGTGATCCAGCGCGTGCTCGCCGGCACGCTGTTCCGCTGGGACGGCTACAAGGTGCTGCCGCAAGTCCAGACGCCGACCTTGATCATCGCCGGCCAGTGGGATTTTATCGCCCCCCTGCGCCAGGCCGAGGCGGCCCACCGGCTCATGCCGAACAGCCGGCTGGAGGTAGTGCGCTACACCCGCCACCTCCCCCACCTCGAGCGGCCCCAGGCGGTCAACCGCCTGCTCGACCGCTTCCTCAGCGGCCCGCGCCTATGGCGCGAGGAGCCCCAGGCGGCCGGGGGCTAGGGCGCTCCCGCCGCGTATCGGGTGTCTGCCAGCATATGGACAAGCCCTGGCTCCAGCACTATGACGCCGGCGTGCCGCACACGATCGACGCCGCGCCCGCCCCGCTGCCGGCCCTGCTCGACGACGCGGCGGCCCGCTTCCCCGACGCGCCCGCCATCCTGTTCTACGGCCGCGCCATCAGCTACCGCGAGCTGCGCGACGAGGCCCGCCGCTTCGCCCGCGGCCTGCTGGCGGCCGGCGTCGCCCGCGGCGAGCGCGTGGCCCTGCTGCTGCCCAACGTTCCCCAGGCCGTGATCTGCTACTACGGCGCGCTCTACGCCGGAACTGTGGTCGTGCTCGCCAACCCGATCTTCGACCCCGCCGCCTTCGCCCACGAGCTCCAGGACTCGGGCGCCCGCACCGCCGTCGCCCTGAGCATGTTCTTCCAGCTCGTCGAGGAGGCCCGCCCCGACTCCGGCCTCGAGCGGGTGATCTACACCAACCTCAAGGAGTACCTGCCCTCGGGGCAGCGGGCCCTGTTCACCCTGCTGCGCCAGGAGCGCGAGGGCCACCGCGTGCCGGACGAGATCGCGCGGCGCTCCCTCTGGATGCAGCGCCTGCTCCGCGACGACGGCCCGCCCCTGCCCTCCCCCGCCGCCGACGACGACGCCGTGATCTTGTACACCTCCGGCACCACCGGCAAGGCCCGCGGCGTACTGCATGCCCACCGCAGCCTCCACGCCAACGCGCTCCAGACGAGCGCGTGGTTCGCCGGGGCCGAGCCGGGCCGCGAGCGGGTGCTCTGCGCCGTGCCCTTCTCCCACTCCTACGGCATGACGGCCTGCATGAACCTGGCCGTGGCCCTTGCCGCCGCGATGGTGCTGCTGCCCACCTTCGAGACGCAGCACGTCCTCCACACCATCCGCCGCGAGCGCCCGACGATCTTCCCCGGCGTCCCGCCGATGTACGCGGCGCTCAACGAGGTGCGCGACGTGCGCAAGTACGGGCTGTCGTCCCTCAAGGGCTGCCTCAGCGGCGCGGCGCCGCTGCCCGTGGAGGTGCAGGAAGGGTTCGAGCGGATCACCCGGGCCAGCCTCGTCGAGGGGTACGGCCTGTCGGAGGCCGGCCCCGCCACCCACGCCAACCCGCTCCACGGCCGGCGGCGCAGCGGCTTTATCGGGCTGCCCCTGCCCTCCACCGAGGCCCGCGTTGTCGACATGCAGACCGGCGCCGACCTGCCCGCCGGCGCCGTCGGCGAGCTGCTCGTCCGCGGCCCCCAGCTCATGCGGGGCTACTGGAACGACCCGGCCGCCACCGCCGAGGCCTTGTCGCCGGACGGCTGGCTGCGCACGGGCGACGTCGCCCGCATGACGGCGGACGGCTACTTCCAGGTGATCGAGCGCAAAAAGGAGATGATCATCGCCGGCAGCTACAACATCTACCCCCGCGACGTGGAGGAGCTGCTGTACGAGCACCCGAAGGTGATCGACGCCGCCGTGGTCGGCGTGCCCGGCGCGGACGGCGCGGCGGAGATCCGGGCCTTTGTGGTGGTCCGCCCGGGCGAGCGGGTCAGCGAGGAGGAGGTGTTCGCCTTTCTGCGCGAGCGCCTCCACATCCCCGCCATGCCCACCAGCGTGGAGTTCCGCCCCGCCCTGCCGCGCAGCTTCATCGGCAAGCTGCTCCGGCGACGGCTGATCGAGCCGGAGGCGTAACCATAACCCATGAGCGACTTTCGACGCAGACTTACCCGCGCCAGCGTGGGCGCCGAGGCGCTGTTCGAGCGGGTGCGGCGGCGGCGACGCCACCAGGGCGGGCCGGTGCAGATCGTGCCCTACCGCGGGCTCGGCACGGCCGACGAGCTGTTTCTTAGCGGGCGGGTGATCGAGGACCGCGGCGTCCTGCCCGCCGACGAGGCGGCCACGCGCTGGGCCAACTTCCGCGACAACTGGCGCCGTTTCGGCTCCCGCGAGCTGGCCGCCGTGCGCGTCGCCGCCGAGTTCGCCGGCGTGCGCAACGTCGCCACCACCGACGAGGAGGGCTACTTCCGGCTGCGCTTCCAGCCGGCCGGCCCGCTCGACGCCGCGCCGTGGCAGATCGTGCGCCTGGAGCTGCTCGACCCGCCCATCCCCGACGAGGCCCCTGTGCGCGCGGCAGCCGAGGTGCTGACGCCGCCCGCGAGCGCCCGCTTCGGGGTGATCAGCGACATCGACGACACCATTCTCCAGACCTACGCCACCGACCTGCTCAAGATGACCGCCCTGACCCTGTTCCGCAACGCCCGCACCCGCCTCCCCTTCGAGGGCGTCGCCGACCTGTACCGCGCCCTTGAGGCCGGGATTGGCGGGAGCGAGCACAACCCGCTTTTCTACGTTTCCAGCAGCCCCTGGAACCTGTACGACTTCCTGGTGGAGTTCATGGCCCACAACGGCCTGCCGGCGGGCCCGCTCTTCCTCACCGACTACGGCTTCGAGCGCGACCGCTTCTTCAAGCAAAGCCACGCCGAGCACAAGCTGGCCAGCATCGAGCAGATCATGAACACCTACGCGCGGCTGCCCTTTGTGCTCAGCGGCGACAGCGGCCAGCACGACCCGGAGATCTACCTGGAGGTGGCGCGGCGCTTCCCCGGCCGCGTGGCGGCGATCTACATCCGCCACGTCAGCGACGAGCGCCGGGCCCGCGCGGTGCGGGCCGTGGCCGCCGCCGCCCGCGAGCTCGGCGCCGAGATGCTGCTCGTGCCCGACTCGGCCGCCGCCGCGGCCGACGCCCTCGCCCGCGGCTTGATCGAGGCCCTGCCCGCCCCCCCGACGTAGCGCTCTACAGCCCAGTGGGCGCCTCGTAGGCGAGCGGGGCGGGCGCGGCGCCCGGCTGTGCGAAAACGGCCGCCTGCGGCGCGGCCCCGGCGAGGATGGCGGCCAGGGCGAGGGCCAGCAGCGCCGCCCCCGGCCGTCCCGCGATGGGCGGCGGCCGCCGGACCAGATCGCGCCCCGAGCGGTCGAGGATGATCATCGCGGGCCTCCCTGCGCGACGGGCCCCGCGGGGCCCACACCGTACCGTAGCTACCCCCAGTGTACCGCTCCTCGCCCGTCTCAACATCGCTCGCGAGAGCCACGGCGGCGCGCGGGCGCCGCCGCGCGCCCTCGCGGCATGAAACCCGGGCGGCCCCTGGCGCGTAGAGTCTGGTAGGTTCCGCGAAAGCGACGTCGTCTCGCGAAAGGAGGAGCGGCGCCCCGGCGCCACGGCCATGACAACGAGAACCCAGCGCGCCTTCGACCTAGCGAAAGAGCTGATGAACAACGATGAGCTGAACCAGTTCAAGGTCAACCCGGCCGACTTCCTGTCGCCCCGCTCGGCCGGCGAGTCCTCCGGCACGCGCATCGAGCAGATGGTGACCACGCTCGAAGAAGCGGCCGAGGTGGTCAACCGCAGCTTCCCGCAGCGCAACCAGGCCGGCCAGTACACCAACGTGATCTCGCCCGTCGTCGTCCCGCGCGACCCGCGCTCCGGCGGGTGGCTGGTGGGCGCCGGCGCGCTGCTCGTGATCGGCCTGCTCGGCGGGCTCGCCAGCGGCCTGCTCGACGCGATCGTGGGCCTGGTCATCCCGGGCTTCAACCTGTCGTCGGCCCTGTTCGGCTGGCACTACTGGCTCGTCTTCCTGGGCTACATCGCCTACAACCTGTGGCGCAACACCTATGTGATGGTGCCCGACGGTTGCCAGGCCCTGATCACCCGCTTCGGCAAGTTGGAGCAGGTGGTCGGCCCCGGCCGGACGACCCTGCTCGACCCGTTCAAGCGGGTGAGCTACATCGTCAACACCACCCGCGAGTACCCCTACAACGCGCCGATCCGCGAGGCGCCCACGGCCAGCCGGGTCAACGCCTCGGTCGACCTGTTCCTGCAGTTCAAGATCGACGACCCGGCCGCCTTTATCTTCACCCTCGGCGGCGCCCAGGGCTTTCAGGAGAAGCTGCAGAACGCGGTCAGCGAGGTCACCCGGGCCCTGATCTACGAGCAGAAGGCCGCCGACATCTACGACCTGGTGGGCGAGGGCACCCAAAGCCTGATCGACACGCTCAACCAGCAGTTCCTGCCCGCCGTGCGCTTCGTGAACGCCAACATCACCCACGCCGAGCCGAGCAGCCAGGAGTACCGGATCGACCTCGCTGCCCCCGAGATGATCCGCGTGGCCAAGGAGGCCTACACCTACCAGTACGAGCTCCAGCTGCGCAAGGAGCAGGACGAGGGCGACCTGAACCGCGAGCTCGCCGGCCTCCAGGAGCAGCTCTCGGCCATCCGCGCCGAGATCGCCACCTTCCAGGCCCAGATCGACATCGCCGGCGAGAAGGAGCGCTACCGGGCCAACGCCTACGCCAGCCAGCTCTTGAGCGAGGCCGAGAGCGCCGCCAAGGCCAATGCCGCCCTGCTCGAGGCCCAGGCCCTCGACATCCGCGCGGTCAGCGCCGCCTCCTACCCCGAGATCCTGCAGTACCGCTACCAGCAGGACGTCCTCGACCGCCTGGAGGCCGTCGCCGACCACCTGCCCCAGATCATCCAGACCGGCGGCGCGGCCGAGCGCCAGATCGACTTCCTCGACACTGCCCGGCGCATGATCGGCATCGACGACCAGCCGCTCTACAGCGACGACGACGTCCGCACCATCCGCACCCGCATGCAGGAGATCCAGGCCAGGATCCGCGACCGCGCCGCCCGCCTGCAGCAGCTCGTACAGGCTGAGGGCGAGGCCGCCGCGCAGCCCGAGTAGCGCCTGTTACCGCCTAACGGAGAGCATCAATGACAGTCGAATCGCGACGTGAGTTTTCGAAGGTGCGCGAGGCGGTGGCCACGTGGGGCCGCATCCGGCAGCTGCTGCGCTCCGGCGAGGAGGGGCAGGTGGTGCCAGTGGTCATCCCGAAGGACCGCCGGCGGGCCGGGTGGCTGCTGCCCCTCGGGCTCGGCATCTACCTGCTCGGGGTGGCCCTGCAAAGCGGCGGCCTGGCCCTGCTGGCCTTCCCCCTGGCGGTGGTCGCGCTGATCATGGCCGGCGTCTCGCTGTGGCGCAGCGCGATGATCGAGATCGAGCAGGGGACGACGGCCGTCTACTCGCGCTGGGGGCAGATCGTCGGCACCCTGTCGCCCGGCCTGCACTACCTGTGGTGGCCCTGGGAAAAGATCGAGGCCGTGGTCGACACCAGCAGCGAGATCCCCTACACCGCGCCGGTGCTTTCCAGCCCGACGGCCGAGAATGTCCCGCTCAAGTCGATCGAGTTCTTTCTCAAGTTCCGGATCGAGGACCCGGTGGCCTTTGTGCGCAACATCGGGGCGAGCAACTTTGACATGGTCCTGTCCAGTGCCGTGCAGGACGCCATCCGCCAGCGCTCGCGCCGGGTCAACACCGAGCGGGCCTACGACCTGCGCGGCTCCGACGTGGGCGACATGCAGCAAGGCCTGAACCGGCTGCTGGCCCGCTACGGCGTGCGGATCACCGGCGCCAACATCCCCGACGTCCAGCTGCCCGACCAGTACCAGCAGCACCTCGCCACCCGCGAGCGGGTCGCCAAGGAGCTCGACGCCTACGCCCGCGAGTGGGAGCTGACCCGCAAGCAGCGCACCGACAACCTGCTGCTGCAGATCGAGCGCTCGAAGAAGGTCCGCGACGCCAAGCTGGTCGAGGTCAAGGCCGCCGTGAACAAGGCCCGCGAGGACGTGGCCCGCGCCCTTCAGCAGAAGGAGACCGAGGCCCAGCGCGTGCGCTGGGAGATCGAGGCCCAGGGCCGGGCGACGCTCAAGCAGGCCGAGAACGAAGCCCGCGGCCTCCAGCATCTCGGCCAGGCCTACCAGGACAACCGCGCCGTCCTGTCCTACGAGCTGGCCCGCCGCCGCCTCCAGGTCGCCGAGCGCCTCGTCCAGCGCGCCCCCCGCCCGGTCGTCGTCCAGGGCCAGGGCGGCGACCAGTCGGCCCTCTCGACCCTTGTGCTCGCCCAGGTCCTGCCCCACCTGCTCCAGGGCGGCTCCAACGGCAATGGCTCCAACGGCAACGGAAAGGGGTGAGGGAAAGAACACCGCCCGGCCGGCACCGAACTGCCCCCGCGAAACGTTATACTAGCAAACGACACTCCGTAGCGGGCGTTCGCGGGGAGGCGGGGGCATGCCGACCTTTGAGATCACGGTGCGGCGGGGCGGCGACTCGGTCTATGCGCTGGTGGCGGACTACACCGCCGACAACACGCTCCTCCCGGTGCGCGCCGAGGGGAGCTGCCGGATCGACGAGGAGCAGCTGCGGGCCCTCGGCGACGACCCGCCGGGCTACGGCGCGGCCCTCGGCCAGGCGCTCTTCCAGCCCGAGCTGCGCGACGCCTTCGCCGAGGCCCTGGGCGGCAGCGGCAACGGCCCGCTGCGGCTTCTGCTCTTCGTCGATGTCCCCGAGCTGGCCCGCCTGCGCTGGGAGCGGCTGTGCGCCCCCGTCGACGGCAGGTGGTGCCAGCTCGCCACCTTTCAGCGCACCCCGTTCTCGCACTACCTGCCCAGCCTGACCGACCGGCGCTTCCCGCAGATCGGCCGCTCCGACCTGCGGGCCCTGCTGGTCAGCGCCAGCCCGCCCGGCCTCAGTGGCTTTGGCCTGGGCCACTTCGACGCCGAGGCCGCTCTGGCCGGGGTGCGCGCCAACCTCGCCGGCGTGCCGACCACCGTGCTCAGCACCGCGCCAGACGCCGACGGCCCGCCCACCCTCGACGAGCTGTGCCGCCGGCTTACCGCCGGCTCCTTCACCCTGCTCCACCTCGTCTGCCACGGCCGCGCTCTCCCCGACGGCGAAAGCGTGATCTACCTGGCCCGCGGCGACGACCCGCGCGAGGTCGATCCCGTCACCGCGACCCGCCTCCTTGAGCAGCTCAACGGCCTCCAGGGCGCGGGCGGCCTGCCGCACCTGGCCTTTCTCTGCACCTGCGAGAGCGCCATCCCCGCCGCCGCCGGCGCGATGGGCGGGCTGGCCCACCGGCTCGTGCGCGAGCTCGGCCTGCCGGCCGTGGTGGCGATGTCGGACAAGGTGTCGGTGGACACGGCCAACGCCCTGGCCGCGAACTTCTACACCCGCCTCCTGGCTGGCGGCGCGGGCGAGCCCGACCGGGCCCTGGTCGAGGCGACCGCCGGCCTCGCCGAGCGCCCCGACATCACCGTGCCGGCCCTGTTCAGCCGCCTCGGCGGCCGGCGGCTGTTCGACGAGTCGATCGACCGGCCGCTCAGCCTGCGCGAAACAATCGCCGGGCTCGACCGGCTGAAGGCCTGCGTGGCCGAGCGGGCCCCCATCCTCGCCCCCGCCCTGGTGGAAGCGTCGGAGCCGCTGCGGCAGGCCACCGGCGCCCTTGGCCTGGCCGATCGCGCGGCCTCCGACCTGGCCCGGGCCCGGGTCGAGCAGATCTGCGCCGAGGCCACTGAGCGAAGCTTCGCCGCCCTGGCCCGCGGCGCGGAGCTGCCCCCCTACGACGCCCGCTGCCCCTTCCCCGGCCTGTCGCCCTTCCAGGCCGACGACAAGGCCTTCTTCTTCGGCCGCGAGGCCGCCGTCCACGACCTGGCCGGCTGGCTCGACGGCAACCCCTGCCTGGCCGTGATCGGGCCGAGCGGCAGCGGCAAGTCATCGCTCGTACGGGCCGGCCTCATGCCCGAGCTCCAGCGCCGCACGCCCGGCCTGCGCGTGGCCTGGTGCACCCCGGGCGAGCTGCCGCTGTCCAACCTGACCTTCGCGATCGAGGAGCAGCGCCGCCTCGCCGCCGCCGAGGGCGCCCCCGACGCCCCGATCGCCGTGCTCGTCGACCAGCTGGAGGAGCTGTTCACGCTCTGCTCCAGCGCGGAGGAGCGGGCCAGCTTTATCGACGAGCTGGCCCGGCTGCCCCACTCGCACCGCACCGTGCTGGCGATGCGCTCGGACTTCCTCGGCGAGTGCGGCCGCTACAAGCCGCTGAACGAACTGGTGATCGCGAACATCGAGCAGATCGGCCCGCTGACCCCGGACGAGCTGCGCAACGCCATGGAGCGCCAGGCCGCCGCGGTCGGCCTGCGCTTCGAGGCCGGCCTGAGCGGCAAGATCCTCGACGACGTGAGCGGCGAGCCCGGCGCGATGCCCCTGCTCCAGCACGCCCTCCACGAGCTGTGGCTGCGCCGGCGCGGGCGCTGGCTGCGCGGCGAGGAGTACGCCGCGATCGGCGGCATCCAGCGCGCGATCGCCCACACCGCCGACCAGATCTTCCAGGCCGCCACAGCCGAGGAGCGGGCTCGCCTGCGCGACCTGTTCGTGCGGCTGACCCGCATCGACCAGGACGGCCAGGACGAGGACCGCCGCGACACCCGCCAGCGCGTCGCCTTCGGCGAGCTCGTCCCCGTCGGCGTCGACCCGGCCCTGACCCAGGCCTTGATCAACCGGCTGGCCGCCTCCCGCCTCGTCGTCGCCGGCGCCGTCCACTCCTACGGCCACAACGACGCCGACGAGGCCGAGGCGCGCAACGCCGTGCCGGTCGAGGTGGCCCACGAGGCCCTCATCCGCTCGTGGCCGCGCCTCCAAGGCTGGCTCACCGAGGACCGCTCGGCCCTGCTGCTGCGCGCCTCCATCCGCCGCGACCTCCACGACTGGGGCCAGCGCGACCGCGACGCCGGCTCGCTGCTGCGCGGCGGCAAGCTGGAGGAGGCGCTGCGCCTGCTGGAGCGGCAGGGCCACCTGCTCAACACCGCTGAGCGCGCCTTCATCCAGGCCTCGGCCGCGGAGCGCGACCGGGCCCTCGCGGCCCAGGAGGCCGAGCGCCAGGCCGTGCTCGCCCAGACCACCAAGCTGATGGAGGAGCAGCGGGCCCGCGCCGAGGAGCGCGACCGGGCCTTCGCCCGCCAGCAGCGGCTGGCCCGCTTCCTGCGGATCATGGTCGGCGTCGCCATCCTCGCCGCCGTCTTCTCCGGCTACCTCATCCTGGAGGCCCGGGCCGACCGCGAGCGGGCCGCGAACCTGGCCCTGGAGGCGATCGCCCAGCGCGAGCAGGCCAACCAGCAGCGGGCCACCGCCGAGGCCGAGCGCGCCCGCGCCGACCAGGCCGCCGCCGAGGCCGAGCGCCAGGCCGACCAGGCCGCCGCGGAGTCGGACTTCGGCGAGGGCGACACCGAGCTCGCCCTCGCCTACGCCACCCGCGCCCTCCAGCTCGCCCCGGACGACCCGCGCAGCGAGCGCCTGTTCGCCGAGATCGTCGCCGCCCCCGGCACGCGCCTGCGCCTGAGCGTCCACGAAAGCGCCGTCGCCGTTGTCGCCTTCAACCCCAACCGGCTTCTCGGCCTTTCCGGCGACGAGGACGGCGTCGTGCTGCTGTGGAACCTCGCCACCGGCCAGGAGATGGACCGCTACGACGACAGCCGCGCCGCCGTCGCCGGCCTGGCCTTCGCCCCCAACGGCGACAGCTTCGTGGTCGGCCGCGACGACGGCGCGCTCGCGCTCCACCGGCTCAGCAGCGCCCGGTCCTTCGCCCCCCACGACGCCGGCCCGGTCACCGACCTGGCCTTCACCTTCGACGGCTCCCGCGTGCTCTCGGCCCACGCCAGCGGCCGGGTGCTGACCTGGGACGCGACGACGGGCCAGCGCGCCGGCCCCGCGCTCGTCGGCCACACCGGCCCCGTCAACGCCGTGGCGACCGTCCCCGGGCCCGACCGGGCCGTGACGGCGGGCGAGGACGGCACGCTGCGCGTCTGGGACCTCGCCACCGGCGCGGAGCTGCGCCGCATCGCCGCCTCCGCGGGGCCGCTCCACAGCCTGGCCCTCAGCCCGGACGGCAGCCGCGCCTTCACCGGCGGCGACGACGGCCCGATCGGGGTGTGGGACGTGGCGGGCGACGGCGGCCTCCTGGCGACGCTGCGCGGCCACACCGGCGGCGTGCTCGACCTCGCGGTCTACTCGATCAAGAACCGCCTTGTCTCCGCGTCGTGGGACGGCACGGTGCGCCTGTGGGATCTCGACCAGCTGCGCGAAACCCGCCGCTTCGTCGGCCACACCTCGTGGGTGCGCAGCGTCGCCCTGAGCGCCTTCGGCGACCAGGCCCTCAGCGGGGCGGCCGACAACACGCTGCGGCTGTGGGACCTGGACAGCCGCAGCGAGGATGCGCGCTACGCCCTCGGCGCCGCCGTCGCCGGGATCGCCGTCGCCCCGGGCGGCGCGCGCTACTACACCGTCGAGCGCGGCGGCCGCGTGAGCGCGTGGGACGCGGCGGCCGGCAGCAAGCGCGAGCTGTTCCCGGCGGGCGTCGAGCCCGCTGTCGGCCTGGCCCTCAGCCCGAGCGGCCGGCTCGGCGCCTCGGGGATTGGGGCGGGGGAGATCCGGCTGTGGGACACGGGCGCCAGCCCGCCGGCCGAGATCGGGCGGCTGCGCGGGCACACGGCGCCCGTCACGGGCCTGGCCTTCTCCCCCGACGGCGCGCAGCTTGTGTCGGGGGGCGAGGACGGCGCGGTGGTCCTGTGGGACGTGGCGCGGCAGGCGGAGCTGGCCCGCCATAGCCTGCGAGGGCGCGCCATCAACGCGGTCGCCATGGCCCTCGGCGGCGCGCGGGTGGCGATCGCCGCGGACGACGCGGTGGTGCGCTTCTGGGACCCGGCGACGGGCGACCTGACGGCGCGCTACACCGGCCACCTGGGCGAGGTGCTGAGCCTGGCCGTGAGCCCGGACGGCACCCAAGTTGCCACCGGCTCGCTCGACCGCTCGATCGTCTTGTGGCGCGCGGCCACCGCCCAGCGCCTGCGGAGCGTCGGCAAGCACAACGGCGGGGTGCTCAGCCTGGCCTTCTCGCCCGACGGCCAGCGGCTCGCCTCCAGCTCCTACGACGGCACGGTGCGCCTGTGGGATGTGGGGGGCAACGCCGAGCGGCGGCGCTTCAGCATCGAGAGCGGGGCGGTGCTGGCCGTCGCCGTCGTCCCCGCAGTTGAGGGCGGCGTGGAGCGGCTGCTGACGGGGAGCAGCGACGGCGTGATGCTGCGCTGGAACGTGGAGAACCTGGACTCGATCAAGCGCTGGGCCGCCGCCAACCGCTACATGCCCTCGCTGACGGACGACGAGCGACGCGATCTATCGGCGCGCGGCCCGTAGGGCGGCCGCCTCCTGTTGCTGGCACACCCATTGCAGTTGCGTGGCATACCGATAGCGTGTCTGCCGGTCGCGCCCCCGGTGCGCGGCCGGCGCGCTGTGTACAGCAAGAGAGAGGAAGTACGATGGACGGCACGCTCACGCAAGTGACGAATGTGTTCTACACCTACGTACCCAACCTGCTCGCCGCCCTGGCGATCCTGGTTGTGGGTTGGCTGATCGCCCTCGGCGTCTCGGCGCTCATCCGCGCCGCCCTGCGCCGCACCACGATCGACGACAGGCTCGCCGGCGCGCTCTCGGGCGACAGCTCCACCCGCATCGACACCGCGAGCTGGGTGTCGACGGCGGTCTTCTGGCTGATCATGCTGTTCGTGCTGATCGGCTTCTTCCAGGCCCTGAGCCTGCCCGCGATCAGCACGCCGCTGAACGCGATGCTCAGCCAGCTTCTCGGCTTCCTGCCGAACCTGTTCGGCGCCCTGATCCTGGCCGGCATCGCCTGGCTGCTCGCCACCGTGCTGCGCCTGGTGGTTTCGCGCGGGCTGAAGGCCGTGCGCTTCGACGAGCGCGTGGGCGGCCAGGTCAGCGACACCGCCGCCGACCCGGCCCGGGCCGACATCCAGCGCATGCTCCAGCGCGACCCCGAGACCGGCGCGCCGATCAGCGCCGGCCCCACGACCACGGCCCGCCCCGTCGACCGGGCGGTGCAGCGCGGGGCGCTCTCGGACACGCTCGCCAACGCCGTCTACTGGCTGGTCTTCCTCCTGTTCCTGCCGGCCATCCTCGACACCCTGGGCCTTGAGGGCCTGCTCCAGCCCGTCCAGTCGCTGCTGGACAAGGTGCTGGCCTACCTGCCCAACATCTTCGCGGCCGGCGTCGTGCTGCTGGTGGGCTGGTTCATCGCCCGCGTGGTCCAGCGCATCGTCACCAACCTGGCCGCCGCGGTGGGCGTCGACCGGCTGGGCGACCGGATCGGGCTGAGCCAGGTGCTCGGCAGCACCCGCCTGTCGGGCGTCCTCGGCACGCTGGTCTATGTGCTGATCCTGGTGCCGGTGCTGATCACGGCGCTCAACGCGCTCCAGATCGAGGCGGTGACGGCCCCGGCCAGCGCGATGCTCGCCACCTTCCTCGCGGCCCTGCCGCTGATCTTCGCCGCCGCGATCGTGCTGGTGATCGCCTTCTTCGTGGCCCGGATCATCGGCGGCGTGGTGACGAATGTGCTGCGCGGCCTCGGCTTCGACCAGCTCGTGGCCCGGACCGGGATCAGCACGCCCGCCACCCCCCCGGCCGGCCAGACGCCCGAGGCCCAGCGCGCGATCGCGGCCGCCCAGGCTGCCCAGGCCGGCGCAAGCACCCCGGAGGCCGCCCAGGCCGTTGGCGCCGTGGCCCGCACCACCCCGTCGGACGTCGTCGGCACGATCGTGATGGTCGGGATCATGCTGTTCGCGTCGATCGCCGCGCTCAACCTGCTCGGCTTCACCGTGCTCACGGCCCTTGTCTCCGAGTTCACGGTGCTGATCGGCCAGATCCTGCTCGGCCTGGTGATCTTCGGCATCGGCCTGTACCTGGCTAACCTGGCCGCCCGCGCGATTATGTCGACCAACACCGAGCAGCGCGGCCTGCTGGCGCTGGCGGCGCGGGTGGCGATCATCGCCCTGGCCGGCGCGATGGCCCTGCGCCAGATGGGCCTGGCCAACGAGATCATCACCCTGGCCTTCGGGCTGACCCTGGGCGCCGTGGCGGTGGCCTTCGCCCTGGCCTTCGGCCTTGGCGGGCGCGAGGCGGCCGGCCGCGAGGTGGAGCGCCTGTTCGAGTCCATCCGCTCGCGCCGGGCCAACGAGCGCGCCCTCGGCGCCGAGCAGCGCCTCCAGCAGCGCCAGCCCGGCGCCGGCGGCCTGCGCAACCCCGCCGCCGGAGATTAATCTCCGGCCGGGCCACCGTGGAGGCGCGGAAGCGCGGAGAGCCTGCAATAGCCTCCCTGCCGACGCCGGGCCGCTCCGATCGATGCCATAAGCTCGATCGGAGCGGCCCGGCACTTGTATGGAGCCGTCCTCCGGGACGCTGCGCCGCCGCGGTAAAACTGCCCGGCCGCGGAAACAGCCGCGTGCTATACTCGGCGCAGAACCTACCCGCCACAGGAGCATCCCGTGACCAACGATCAATCCGAACTTGCGGCGCTTCAGGAAGAGAACGCCGCGCTGCGGGCCCAGACCGCGGAGCTGCGCGGCGCCGCGCAGCTCCTCGCGGCGCTCGCGACCGTGTCGAGCGACTTCATCGCCGTCGTGGACCGTGAGGGCACCTACCGCCAGGTGCTGCCCACGCGGATCGTCGACGAGCAGCTGCGCCAGGGCGTCGGCTCGCGCATGCACCAGTTCATGCCCGCCGCCCAGGCCGACCAGTTCGTCGCCGCCATCCGCACAGCCCTCGACGGGGGCAAGGCCAGCACGATCGACTACAACTTCGCGGCCGGCGACCGGCAGCTCTGGTTCACCGCCACCGTCAGCCCGCTCGACGGCGAGCTGGCCCTCTGGGTTGCCCGCAACGTCACGGAGCAGCACGAGCTAGCCCGGGCCGAGGAGGAGCGGGTGGCCCTGCGCGAGCAGATGCTGGAGGCCCAGCGCGCCACCCTGCGCGAGCTGTCGACCCCGCTCATCCCCCTGGCCGACAACGTGGTGGTGATGCCGATCGTCGGCACGATCGACTCGACCCGGGCCCAGCAGATCATGGAGGTGCTGCTGGAGGGCATCGCCCAGTACCAGTGCGACGCCGTGCTGCTCGACATCAGCGGCGTGCGGGTGGTCGATACCCAGGTGGCCGACGCCCTGCTGCGCACGGCCAAGGCGGTCAAGCTGCTCGGCGCCCAGGTCATCCTGACCGGGATCAGCGCCGAGGTCGCCCAGACCATCGTCCACCTCGGCGCCGACATGAGCACGATCATCACCCAGAGCAACCTCCAGTCCGGCCTGCGCTACGCCCTGGAGCGCTACGCCGCCGACTGGGACGGCCAGCTGATCAAGTAGCCGCCGGGCGCTCGGCGAAGCAGAAGATCTGCGTCTCGGGCGGGGCGTCGCCGCCCGAGGCGAACTCCTGGGTCTGGAGATCGAGGACGCGGAAGCCGGCGGCCTCGACGGCGGCGCGCAGCCCCTCACGGGTGTAGCCGCTCACATGGACCGTTTGATCCAGGAACGGGATGGGCATGTAGTCGGCGTCGAGCTCGACCATCGCGAGCACGAAGGGGGCGCCGGGGCGCAGCAGGCCGGCCAGGCGGGCGAGAGCCGCCTCGATCGCAGCGCGGCGCAGCATCAGCAGCGAGAAGAAGGCGGCCGCGCCGTCGAAGGGGCCCTCGTCGAGCCGCAGGTCGGCGACGTCCATCTGGTAGAAGGTGGCCGCGGGCACCTTGGCGCGGGCGATCCGGATCATCTCCGCCGAAATATCGATCCCGACCACGCGGTGGCCGGCCTCGGCCAGCAGCTGCGCCGTCGGCACGCCGGTGCCCGAGCCAAGGTCGAGCACGAGCCCGCCGGCCGGCAGCCGCCCGATCAGCCAGCGCACCGCCGCCACCTGGGCGGGGTTCTCGCCGTAGATCGCCTCGTAGCCCTCGCCGATCTGATCGAACACCGCCGCCTGCCGGCGGGCCTCCTCCGACAGCGATCCCTCAGCCATAGGGTGCCCCGTTCCTTTTGTCCGATACCCGGTAGTGGCCGACTGTACCACGATGCCGGCGCGGCGGTCCTTGACCGCCGCGCCGGATGGACTCACTCGGCCGGGCGGTACTGGGAGGGGTAGTTGATGATCTTGTCCCACTCGTCGGCCGCGGAGCGGGCCACAAAGGCGATCAAGGGCTCGTCGCCGATGTTGAACACCTCGTGGGGCACGCCCGGCTTGATGTAGATGAAGTCGCCGGCCTCGTTGATCACCTCGTTGGCCAGGCCCTCGCCGTAGGTGTGCTTGACCCGCCCCTGCACGATGAACAGCATCACCTCGAAGCCGTCGTGGATGTGGGCGTAGGCGACCGCGCCGGGCGGCACGGTGGCCACGTTGATCGAGAGGGCCTGGGCCCCCACATTCTTGCCCGATAGCCCCTGCTTGTACAGGATGCCGTTCCAGCCCCGCTGGGCCCCGCCCCCGCGGATCACGGTGATCCCATCCAGCTCCTCCACCACGCCCGCGTCGATCTCGCCCGTGCCCTTTGTCTGCGTCGTCATACTGCCTCCCGTCGAATACGCCCGGGCCACGAGCTCCAGCGCCACGCCATCAGGCCGGCCGCGATCAGGCCGCCGAGCCAACCAGGGCGGCGTCGAAGCTCAGAAAGCCCCACCAGATCTCAAGCTCGCCGAAAGCGTAACCGTCTTGCTCCTCTAGGCCGGGTCAGGCGCGCGGGGCCACCGCCCCGAGCTTGGCATCGGCGATCGCGGCGTTGACGGCGGGCAGCTCGGACTCGACCAGCTGGTCGAAGCGGGCCAGCACGCCGTCGACCTTGCCCACCAGCTCCTCGAACACCGCCGCGGCGGCGTCGGTCGGGCGGTACTCGCCCAGCTCGACCACGGGCGGCAGCGACTCCAGCTGCTCCAGCAGGCGCGTGCCCGCGTTCAGGTTGTCGGCCCAGCCGGGGCGCAGGTCGGGCACGAGCAGCTCCTTCTCCACGGACAGCACCTTGTCGCGCAGGCCGGCGGCCAGCTCGGCCACGCGCTCGGCGCCCGCGGCGTTCTTCGCCCGCTTGGCCCAGCCGTCGAGCTGGCCGCGCAGGTCGCGCATACGGTTGATCGCCTTGCGCGCCTCGTCGGACTTATGGTGGATGCGGGTGGCCAGCTCGTACTGGGCGTGGAGATCCTCGTCGGGCGTGGCGATCGCCGGGTCCTTGACCACCACGAGCTCGCGGGTGGTCGTCTGGTCGCCCACGGCCAGGGTGACGGTGTAGGTGCCGGGGGGCACCTTCGGGCCCTCGGGCCGGCCCTCGCTGGCGGGGTCGCTGCCCTCGATCTTCGTCCCCGGCTGAACCCGCAAGTCCCAGACGAAGCGGTTCCAGCCCTTGCGGGCGGGCGCCTTCAGCTCCTTCTCCTGGGCGGGCTCGCGGCCCGGCTCGCTGCCGCCCTCGCCGGTGCCCTCGCCGCCCTCGGCGGGGATCCAGTCGCCGGGGCCGGTGGGAGCGGCGCCGGGGCCCTTGCTGGTGAAGCGGCGCAGCTCGTTGCCGGCCGCGTCGCTGAAGGTGAGGCTGATCGTGGCCGCAGGCTCGTCGGCCAGGTAGTAGCGGATCACGGCCCCGCGGGGCGGGTTGGTGCCGACGTCGAGGTAGGTCCGGTCGACGCCGTTCTCGGCGTTCTGCTTCGCGACGAACGAGCCGCCCACCCCGCCCAGGTAGTGCTTGCCGGGGGAGGTGCTGGTCCAATCCACGCCCTCGACCGGGCGGAACGCCGCCCGGGAGGGCGCGAGGAAGGTTCCGCCAAGGTCGGCGGGGAGCTCGCGCAGCGGGGTCAGGTCGTCGAGGATCCAGATCGAGCGGCCGTGGGTGCCGGCGATCAGGTCGTCGCCCTTGATCAGCAGCTCGTGGATGGGGGAGACGGGCAGGTTGCCCTGCCAGCGCTGCCAGCTCGCGCCGTCGTCGAGCGACAGGTAGACGCCCGTCTCAGTGCCGCAGAACAGCAGGCCGCGCCGCACCGGGTCGGCCCGGAGCACGCGGGTGAAGTCGTCCTCGGGGATGCCCGCGTCGATCCGGCGCCAGGTCGCCCCGTAGTCCTCGGTCTTGAGCAGGTAGGGCCGGTAGTCGTCGAGCTTGTAGCGGGTGGCGGCGACGTAGGCCGTGGCCGGGTCGAAGGGCGACAGCTCGATGCAGCTGATCATGGCGAACTCGGGCAGGTCGGGCGGGGTGATCGGCTGCCAGCTCGCGCCGCCGTCGCGCGACAGGTGCATCAGGCCGTCGTCGGAGCCGGCCCAGAGCACGCCGCGCTCGTGGGGCGACTCGACGAGGGCAAAGACGGTGGCGTACACCTCGGCCCCGATCGAATCCTTGTTGACCGGGCCGCCGGTGGGGAGCAACGTCTTCGGGTCGGCCCTGGTCAGGTCGGGGCTGATCGGCTCCCAGCTCTGGCCCTCGTTCGTCGAGCGGAACACGAGGTTGCCGCCGATGTAGAGCGTGTTCGGGTCGTGGGGGGAGATGATGATCGGGTACGTCCAGTTGAAGCGGTACCTGTGCTCGCCGGCGCCGTAGCCGCTCATCACCTCGGGCCAGGTGGTGATCAGCCGGAGCTGCTTGGTGCGGTGGTCGTAGCGCTGGAGCGCGTTGCCGCCGCCGGGCGAGGAACCGATCGCGCCGACGTAGACAATGTCGGGGTCGTCGGGACGGACGGCGATATAGCCGGACTCGCCGGTGCCGGGGAGAAAGCAGTCGGTCCAGGCGATGGCGCCGCGGGCGGTGCGCGAGGGCACGGCGACGCTGGTGTTGTCCTGCTGGGTGCCGTAGACGTAGTAGGGGGCGCGGGTGTCGGTGGCCAGGTGGTAGAACTGGGCGGTGGGCTGGTTGTAGATCGTGCTCCAGGTGTCGCCGCCGTTGAGGCTGACGCAGGCGCCGCCGTCGTTGCCCTGGACCATGCGCCGCGGGTTCTGCGGGTCGATCCAGATGTCGTGGTTGTCGCCGTGGGGGGTCGGGATCTCGGCGAAGCTGCGGCCGCCGTCGCTCGACTTCCACAGGCTGAGGTTGTTGACGTAGACGGTGTCGGGGTCGTGCGGGTCGGCGGTGATGTGGGTGTAGTACCAGGCGCGCGAGATCAGGTGCTGGTTCTCGCTGACCTTCTCCCAGCTCGCGCCGTAGTCGTCGGAGCGGTACAGGCCGCCCTCCGTGCGGTGGTCGACCAGAGCCCAGACGCGGCCGCTCTTGGCGGGTGAGGCGGCGAGGCCGATCTTGCCCTTGAGGCCGCGGGGCAGGCCAGGGCGGCCGGAGATATCCTCCCATGTTTCGCCGCCGTCCTGGCTCATCCAGATCCCGGTCTGGGGGCCGCCGCTGGAGATCTGCCAGAAGCTGCGCCGGGCCTCCCAGATCGCGGCGTACAGGATGCGCGGGTTGACGTCGTGGGTCAGGTCGACGGCGCCGGCGTTCTCGCTGACATACAGCACCTTGCGCCAGCTCGCGCCGCCGTCGGTGGACTTGTAGACGCCGCGCTCCTCGTTAGGGCCGAAGGCGTGGCCGAGGGCGGCGACCCAGACCACGTCCGGGTTGTCGGGGTGGACGCGGACCTTGCCGATGTGGCGGGTGTCGGCGAGGCCGGCGTGACGCCAGGTGCGGCCGGCGTCGGTGGACTTGTAAACGCCGTCGCCGTGGCTGACGTCGATGCGGATGGTCGTCTCGCCCATACCGGCGTAGATCACATCCGGGTCGGAGGGGGCGACGGCCAGGGCGCCGACCGAGGAGGTCTTGAGAAAGCCGTCGCTGACGCACTGCCAGGTGGTGCCGGCGTCGGTGGTCTTCCAAACGCCGCCGGCGACGGCGCCGAAGTAAAAGGTCGCCATGTCGCGCGGGTCGCCGGCGACGGTGACGACGCGGCCGCCGCGGAAGGGGCCGATGCAGCGCCACTCGTGCAAGCCGTCCAGGCTGGGGCTCTCGGGCATCGCGGTGCTCCGTGGGGCGGCCGTCGCGCGGGGCGGGGGCGTGGGGCGCCGGCTCGCCGCGGCCGCTCGATAGGGTGGCTTCAGACAGGCCGGCGCGGCCGGGCGGGCGCGCCGCCTGCCGTCCGCCGCCTGCCTCCTGGGTTGGGGGGGCTTGTGCGCGGCCCATTATCGCGCCGCGGGGCCGGCCTGTCAACAGCCGGGCGGCTGGCAAGAAATGTCAGGTGCGCGGGGCCGCGGGGCGCTATGCTGGGCGCAGCACAAGCGTTACCCGACAAGGAGGAGCCCCGTGAACCAGCACCAGATCCTGACCGTCCAGCGCACCTTCGCCCTGGCCCAGCCGGACGCCGACGCCCTGGCCCGGCGCTTCTACGCGCGCCTGTTCGCCCTTGAGCCCGGCCTGCGGGCGATGTTCCCTGCCGAGCTGGCCCAGCAGCGGCAGAAGCTGATGGCGACGATCGGGGTGGCGGTTGCCGGGCTGCGCCGGCCGGAGGCCCTGCTGCCGGCCCTGCGGCAGCTCGGCGAGCGGCACGCGGGCTACGGCGTGCGTGACGAGCACTACGCCCTGGTGGGCCAGGCCCTGCTGGGCGCCCTGGCCGAGCACTTCGGGACGGCCTATACCGCGGAGGTGGCCGAGGCCTGGGCGGCGGCCTACGGGCTGCTGGCGGGCGTGATGCGCGAGGCGGGGGCGCTGGCGGCGGCGTAGCGAGGGCGACTCTCGGCTATACTGGTGGTGGGCGCCGTAAGCGCCCGCCACTAACGCTATAGAGAGAGCCATGGACGAGACTACCCCCCCGACCGGCCCGACGATCAACCGCCACGTGCGCGAGCTGACCCCGCTCGACCCGCCGGTGGACCTGAAGGCGCGCCTGCCGCTGACCCCCGCGGCGGCGCGCACGGTGGCCGCGCACCGCAAGGCGATCCGGCGCGTCCTGAGCGGCGACGACCGCCGGCTGATGGTCGTGGTCGGCCCGTGCTCCATCCACGACCCGCAGGCGGCCCTGGACTACGCGGGCCGGCTGAAGCGGCTCCACGACGCGCTGGCCGACCGCATGCTGATCATCATGCGGGCCTACCTGGAAAAGCCGCGCACGACGGTCGGCTGGCGCGGCCTGATCAACGACCCGCGCCTCGACGGCTCGTTCGACATGAGCGCGGGCCTGGCGACCGCGCGCGAGCTGCTGCTGGAGATCAACGGGGTGGGCGTGCCGGTAGCCACGGAGATGCTTGACCCGATCAGCCCCCAGTACCTGGACGATCAGATCAGCCTGGCGACGATCGGGGCGCGCACCACCGAAGCCCAGACCCATCGGGCCCTGGCGAGCGGGGTAAGCATGCCGGTGGGCTTCAAGAACGGCACCGACGGCGGCATCCAGGTCGCGGTGAACGCCTGCGTGGCGGCGGCCGGCCAGCACAGCTTCCTGGGCGTGGACGAGCACGGGCGCAGCGCGGTGGTGAAGACGACGGGCAACCCCGACAGCTTGGTCATCCTGCGCGGCGGCAACCACGGCCCGAACTATCACCCCGAGTACGTAGTCCAGGCGGCGCGCCTGATGGGCGAGGCCGGCCGGCCGCCGGCGGTGATGATCGACTGCAGCCACGCCAACGCGGGCGGCGACTACCGGCGCCAGGAGGCGATCTTCCACAACGTGATCGCCCAAGTCCTGGCCCGCACCGGCCCGATCGTGGGCATGATGCTGGAAAGCAACCTCAACGAGGGCAAGCAGCCGCTGCTGGCGGACCGCTCGCAGCTGCGCTACGGCGTCTCGCTGACCGACGGCTGTATCGGGTGGGACACGACGGAGCGGCTGCTGCACGAGGGGCACCACGCCCTAGGGTGAGGCGAGCCTGGGGCTCGAAGGGTGGGGCTGCGGCGCTGGCCGGGGTTCCTCCCCCTGCCCCAGGTTCCCGGCGGGGCGCTGCTCGCCCGCGCGGAAGGGCGGCAGGCCGCAGGCCGCGGGCAGCCGCTCGAACAGCAGCTCGTCGGGGAAGCGGGCCTCGCGCAGGGCCTGGCGCACCGCCGCCGCCCGCTCGCTCACCCGCAGCGTCGCCTTGCTGTAGGCCGGCAGCTGGGCGTACAGACGCAGCAGGGGCAGGGCCACGGCCAGGAGCGCCGGCTGCACCGGCAGGCCCAGAGCCCGGGGGGCGAGGGCGCGGGCCAGCCGCTCGTAGACGAGGCGGCGCGGCTGAGCCGCACCGCGAACTGCTCGGGGCGGGTCAGCAGCCGCTCGAAGGCGGCCATGTCGGGCGCGGGCACATAGCTGCCGCGCTCGTACAGGTTGATCTCGCCGGCCCGGGCCACGTAGAGCGCCACGAACAGCAGCGGCGTCAGCCCGGCCTTCACGCCGAAGGGCGGCCCTTCGAGCAGGGCGAGCAGCCCGGCCAGCGGGTGCGGGTCGGCCGCCTCGGCGGCGAGAAGCTGCTCCATCGCGTCCCACGCCGGGCGGAGCCACAGCGGGTCGGCGGCGGGCGGCGGGCCGATCCGCCACTCGCCGGCCTCGTCCTGCCGGTGCAGGCCACCGGCGTGCAGCACGTTCTCGTAGATCGCGCGCTCCGGCGGGTAGCCCACCAGCCCCAGGCCCGGCTCGGCGGCGTGGCCCAGCATCGCCTCGACCAGGTTGCGGCGGGCTTTGGCCGCCGCCGAAGAAAGCTGGCGGCGCACGATCAGCTCGTTCCAGACCCGAGGCGCCGCGGGGTAGGTGCGGTCGGCCGCCTCCGAAAGGAGCTCGTCGACGGCGCGGGCGCCCGCCACCGGCCGCGGCTCGGCCCGGTAGAACCAGCGGCTGCGCTCGCCGCCGTACGTTTCCGCGATCGCGTGGGCGAGGGCCTGCTGGGCCTCGATCAGCCGGCCGGCCACCTCGCGCCGCGCCGCCCGGTCGTGCTCCAGCTCCTCGCGCTCGTCGAGCAGGCCGCGCAGGGCTGCCACATCCAGCAGCAGCTCGCGCAGCTCGCGCGCCCGCCGGGGCAGCACCGTGATCCGGCCGTGCTCCGCACCCCTCGCCGCGTCCGCCGCCCAGCGCTCGGCCCGCCGCAGCTCCTCCTCGTCGGCGGCGACCACATGGAGCAGCTCACCGTCGTAGCCGGTGGCGGGGGGAGCTCACCCTGGAGCTGGCCCGCGTCCACATAGCGCACCGCGAAGGTGTGGGTGGCGCCCGAGCGGTAGCTGTGGCGGCGGGCGATCCGGGGCGTCGTGTCGGCGTGGCGCTCAAGGAGGGCGGGAAGCGGCGCCCGCTCCCCAAGCTCGCCGCGGGCAGCCTGGGCCAGCTCGTCCAGGTCTAGGTCGCTGCCCTCCCAGATGATGTAGCTGTCGCGGTGCTGGCGGTAGGCGAGCATGCGCCGGCTCTGGAGCGCGAGCAGCGCGTCGGCCACCGCTGCGTCGTCCGGGTCGTCGGCGAGGGCGAAGGCCACCTGGGCCCGGCTCGCCCGCAGGCCCGACGAGCGCTCCGGCGCCCCGATCGTGCCCACCGTCGTGAGCGCGTCGAGCAGCAGCGGGGCGCCGGCCAGCCCGCGCCGGGTCGAGGAGGGGGTCGGCCGCGGCCGCGTCGAGCGCATGGCGCAGGGCGCCGAGCGCGGGCGTGCGGAGGCGCTGGCCCGCGATCGCCTCGCCGAGGGCGATGAGCACGGCCCGGCGCAGCGAGCTGTTGTTGCCGGGCACGAGCACCGCCAGCAGGGGGGGCGCGTCGAGGGGCAGCGGGCCGGCGTCGGCCTTGAGCGAGGCGAGGAGCTGGCGGCGGGCGGGCGCGGCGCGCTGGAGGAAGTGGGCCACGAACAGGCCGAAGGCCGACTTGCCAGAGCCGAAGGGGCCGACCACGGAGAAGGCCGGCTCGGCGCTGCCCGGTGCCAGCCCGGCGCCGATCCGGGCCGCGGCCTGGCGCACCAGCGGCGTCACCTGGTAGCCGTCGAGGCGGTAGCGCAGGTCGCGGAAGTCGCGCCGGATGTGGACCGCGCGGGTGAAGCGCGGGGCGACGGCGAGGGCCGCGCGGTTAGCCATGGCGGCGCTCCTGGGCGTAGGCACCGTCGAGCAGGGCCCGATCGGGCCCGGCCTCCCCCATGTCGCGCCAGGCGAGCTGGCGGATGCCGCCGGCGTCGGAGAAGAAGGCCCGGCCGCGGGTGGCCGCCTCCAGGCGCAGGAGCCGGCCGAGCAGCGCGTCCTCGTCGAGGCGGAACAGCCGGCCGGGCGAGCGCTCGCCGTAGGCGAGCTCGTTGAGGGCGAGGGTGGCCCGGCCGATGGCGCGAGCCTGCTGGAGCGCGGCGAAGGCCACCAGCTCGTCGGGCAGCTCGGGGCGGGCCCCGGCCACAAGGCGAAAGGCCGGCTGGCCGGGTAGGGGTTGGATCAGGTCGAGCTCGGCGAGCGGGCAGTGGAGCGCGTCCTCGACGGCCGGGCCGAGCTGGCGGGCGTCGGGGCGCAGGTAGCAGCGCAGCATGCAGTCGACGCGCGCTCGATCGCGGCCGGCGAGGGCACCCTGGCGCCGCGCTGCGCCGCGGCCTGGGCGATCTGCTGGGCGAGCTGCGGGGCCATGAACTCGCCGCCCCGCAGCAGGTTAAAGGTGAAGTACCAGCTGAACGCAGCCTCGGGTCGGGCCGCCACGTGTCAGTGCAGCAGCCAGCGGCTTGTCGGCGTGACGAGGAACGGGTCCCACCCCGCGTCGTCGAGGAGCGCCCGGCCAGACGCAGTGGCCCGAAACCCCTCACCGTTCTCCTGGCGCTCGAAGACGTTGCAGACCCGGCCCCAGAAGCGGATGGACTGGGCCATGTTCTTGCCCACACCCAAGCGCACAAATGCGTCCTCCAGAGCAAACAGGTCCGAGCGCTCGTGGAGCAGGTCGTAGGCTTTTTTGAGCCAGTTGCTGCGCAAGACAAAGGTTTCGTGGCCGCTGAAGGTAAGCGCGGCGGTGGTGGCGGGCGTGGAGGTGTCCGTGAGTGCATGTGCGGAACGCCCCATATTGTACCGTAAATTCCCATAGACGGAAATAACATTGCCTCCACTCTAGTCCTATTTCATACCAGCCAATGATCCCATCTATGGGACACAGCGCAGGGCGGGCGTGGCATCGTATGGCCTGGAGCAGCCATGCCCAAGCGCATACGCGACCTGCCAGCCGAATATCTGATTAAGCAGCAGACGATCGCGCAGGCGATCGGCGCGCGGGTGCGCCTGCGGCGCGGCAGGCTGGCGCTGACCCAGGAGCAGCTGCGGGCACGGCTGGAGCTTGAGCACGTGCACGTCAGCCGGGCCCAGTACAGCAGGATCGAGAACGGCGACTCGGAGCTGAGCACCGTCGAGCTGTTCGCCCTCCGCACCGTCCTCGACGTTTCCTGGGACTGGCTCATGGAGGGCAAGGGCCCCGAGCCGTAGGCCAGCCCGCCCCCAACCCATCTATGCCACCAGACGACCCCGCCCTCCGCCGCCAGCTCAAAGACCGGCTGCTCGCCCTGCCGGCGCGGGCCTTCGAGCTGTTCGCCGGCGACCTGCTCGAGTTTATCGGCCTGCGCCAGGTGACGTGACGCGCTACAGCGGCGACGGCGGGCTCGACGCGGTGGGCAGCGTGGAGACAAAGGACGGCCTGATCCGCATCCCCACGGGCGTGCAGGTGAAGCGCCACCGGGCCAACATCGGCCGCCCCGACATCGACCGCTTCGTCGGCGCCCTGAGCGGCCACTACCCCCAGGGGATCTTCATCACGACGGCGGGCTACGCGCGAGGCCGAGCGCAAGGCTGCGAGCGCCATCCCCCGCGTCGCCACGATCGGCGGCGACCAGGTGGTGGGCGTGATGCTGCGCCACCGGCTCGGCATCGCCGCCGACGCCCCGGGGCTCGACGAAGCCTTCTTCGGCCAGTACGAGGCCCAGGCCGCGGCCCGCCCGGGCCGGCTCGCCGAGGCCCCCACGCCCTACCGCGCCGCGGTCCCGGCCGGGCGCCCGGCCCACCCCGAGGAAGACCTGATCTCGCTGCGCGCCCTCAACCACGCCCTGCGCGTCGACGGCTCGGTGCTGCACCGGCGGATCGAGGCCGGAGAGCTCCGCCCCGACCAGCCGGCCGCGCCGGGCCGGCCAGGGCACTTCTTCCGCCGCGACCACGTCGCCGCGATCCGGGCCGACCTGCTCGGCGCCGCCCACCCCGCCGGCCCCGAGAGCGCCGACGAGTGGCGCGAAGCCTTTCTCGACTTCGCGCGCAGCCGCAACCTCAGCAAATCATACAAGCCCGTGCTGCTCAAGGCGCTCCTGCGCTTGGTCAACCGCCCCGTCCCCGTGAGCCGCGTGCGCCACGTTCCCGGCCAGTTACGGACTCTTTACTGCATTATGGAGACGCCGGTGCTATACTCAGGCCAGAACCCACAAGCGACAGGAGGTGTCATATGGCGAGGACGCCAACCCCCGACACCGGCCCCCGAGAGGCCTACGCCCACCTGGAGCGGGCCTATATCGAGGAGTATCTGCGCGGCCTCGGGCTGAGCCGCGCGGCCCTGCGCGACATGCCGGAGGAGCGCGCCCGCGAGCTGCTACGGGCCGCGTCGCTCTTCGCCTCCGTCAAGCTCGGCGAGGTCGAGGCCAGGGCCCACCTCGTCGACGAGCTGCACGGCGGCCACGCGCCGCTGTAGCGCTCGGGCCCTCGGGACGAGCGACACGCAGGCCGACATGCGGCAGGGGGCGGCCACGGTAATGTGGCCGCCCCCTCGACGTGCTACGTGCCCTTGTGCCCTCGCGGGGTGCGCCCCTACAGCCCGGCCACCGCCTGCACCTGGCCGATCACAGTGAGGATGGCGTTGGGGAAGATACCGAGCCCGACGACCGCGACGGCGGCGACGGCGACGGCCGCCGTGATCCAGGTGGGGGAGGCCAGGGGCTCGGGGCTCGGCGGCGGCTCGATGAACATGGCCTTGAGCAGCCGCAGGTAGTAGTACAGGCTGATCACTGTGGTGACCAGCGCGGCGACCACCAGCCACTCGGCGCCGGCCTGCCAGCCGACCATAAAGACATAGAACTTGGCGAAGAAGCCGGCCAGGGGCGGCACGCCGGCCAGCGAAAGCACGCAGATCGTGAGCAGCACGGCCAGCGGCAGGTTGCGCCGGGCCAGGCCGTTCAGGTCGCTGATCTCGTCGCCGCCGGTAGCCATGAGCACGGCGGTCAGCGCGCCGAAGGCGCCGATGTTGGTGAGCGTGTAGACCACCAGGTAGTAGAGGAGGGCCGCCGTGCCCTGGCTGCGGTCGAAGCTCTGGGGGGCGGCCCAGGCCACCAGGCCCAGCAGCACGAAGCCGGCCTGGGCGATGCTGGAGTAGGCCAGGAGCCGCTTCGCGTTGGTCTGCGGCAGGGCCGCGAGGTTGCCAACCACCAGCGTGAGCAGGGCCAGCAGGGCCAGGGCGCTCGTCCAGCCGCCCAGCTCCGCCCCGATCGCGGCCGAGCCGGTCAGCTCGGGGAAGGCGACGGTGAGCAGGCGGAACAGCAGCAGAAAGCCCGCCGTCTTCGACGCGGTGGAGATAAAGGCCGTGATCGGCGTGGGCGCGCCCTGGTACACGTCGGGCGACCAGCCGTGGAACGGCACGACCGCCAGCTTGTAGCCCACCCCGACGACGATCAGGATCATGGCCAGCGTGAGCAGGCCCGGCCCCTGGCCGGCGCCCGCCGCCTGCCGTGACAGCTCGGCGATCCGGTCGAGCCGGGTCAGGTCATTGGCGTTGGAGGCGCCGCCGAGAACGGAGGCCGCGAAGCCGTAGGCCAGGCTCATGCCGTAGAGCAGGATGCCGGACGACATGGCGCCGAACAGGAAGTACTTCATGCCCGCCTCGGCCGAGCGGGGGTCGTTGCGGAAGTAGCCGGCCAGGATGTAGAGCGGGATGCTGGTCAGCTCGATCGCCAGAAAGATCATGACCAGCTCGGTGGCGCCGGCCATGAGGCACATGCCGGCGGTGCTGAACAGGATCAGGGCGTAGAACTCGCCCGGGTTGCCCGACGGCCGGAACTCCAGGCAGAGCATGCTGGTCAGCAGCGCGGCCGCGATCAGCGTCAGCCGCGCGATCATGGTCAGGTGGTCGGCGGCGAAGCTGCCCAGGATCGCCACCTCGCTCGGCCCGCCGCTCTGCAGGTTGCGCACGATGTTGGTGAGCACATTCACCGGCGCCGTGTCGGACAGCCGGTACACGTAGCCGCTCTGCAGCAGCGTGATCGCGAACACCAGCCCGAGCCCGACGCTCGTCAGCGAGGCGGCCGAGCGCGCCCGCTCGATCTGCGCCTCGGGCGTGCTCGCCCAGCGCTCCAGGATGTCGGAGCCGAGCACAAGCAGCGCCAGGACCAGGAGCAGGATCTCCGGCAGCAGCCGCGGGATGTCGGTTAGCTGAAACACGTTATCCTCACCTCCCCGCCACGAGCACGTCCCCGAGCTGCGCCGCGATCGGGCGCACGCCGGTGTCGATCAGCTCGGTGAGCAGGGCCGGGTACAGGCCGACGGCCACGAGCACCACGGCCAGGATGACGGCGCCGCTGTACTCCTGCCAGGTCAGCTTCGGCAGCTTGAGAAAGGCCGGGTTCTTCACCTCGTCGAAGAACACCTGCCAGACCGCGCGCAGGATGTAGGCGCCGGTGATCGGGATGCTTAGCGCGGCCACCACTGCGATCAGCGGGTAGCGCTCCCAGACGCCGAGAAAGATGTTGAACTCGGCCCAAAAGCCGGCCAGCCCCGGCATACCCATCGACGACAGGCCGGCCAGGATGAACATCCAGGCCGCGAACGGCATCACCTTCGACAGGCCGCCGAGCTCGGGGAGCTGGCGGGTGTGGGTGCGCTCGTAGACCATGCGCCCGACCACCGCGAAGAACAGGGCGGTCATCACGCCGTGGGCGAACATCTGCAGCACCGCGCCGTTGAGGGCGAGCTGCGTGCCCGCCGCCAGCCCCATCACCACCAGCCCCATGTGGCTGACCGACGAGTAGCCGATGATGAACTTGGCGTCCCGCTGCGCCATCGCGATCGTCGCGCCGTAGACGACGTTGAGGATGGTCAGCACCGCGATCACCGGCAGCCACTGGTTGGCCCCCGCCGGCATGAGCCACATTGCGGCGCGCAGGCAGCCGTAGGCGCCGAGCTTCATCAGCACGCCGGCGTGGAGCATGCTCACCGCGGTGGGCGCGGCGACGTGGCCGGTCGGGCTCCAGGTGTGGAAGGGGAACATGCCGGCCAGCACCGCGAAGCCGAGGAACAGCGCCGGGAAGATCAGGCGCTGCAGGTCGCCGCTGATCACCACGTTGCGCGACAGGGCCAGCATGTCGAAGGTGCGCAGGCCGCTGCCGAAGTAGATCCCGAGCATGCCGATGATCGCCAGGGCGCTGCCCGCCATCAGGAACAGCGTCAGCTTCATCGCGCCGTACTCTTTGCGCGTGCTGCCCCACACCCCGATCAGCAGGTACATCGGCAGCACGGCCAGCTCGTAGAAGACAAAGAACAGGAACAGGTCGAGCGAGACGAAGACGCCGTAGACGCCCATCGTCAGCAGCAGCAGGAGCACCCAGTACTCCTTGACCCGCTCCTCGATGTTCCAGCTCATCAGCGCGCCGGTGAAGATCACCAGCCCGTTCAGCACCAGCATCGGCAGGCTGATCCCGTCCACGCCGAGCAGGTAGCTGATCCCGAGCTGCGGCACCCAGTCCAGCCGCTCGACGAACTGAAACCCGCCCGCCGCCGGGTCGTAGGCCAGGAACAGCAGCAGGGAGAGCGCGAGCGAGACAAAGGCGAAGCCCGCGCCGACCCAGCGCATGGCCTCCTTCTGCGCCGCGGGCAGGGCCGCGATCACCACGGTGGGGGCGAGCATGCTCAGCCAGACCAGGCTCAGCCAGGGGATGTCGGGGGACAGCGCGATCAGGCCCATCGGGAAACCCTCACGTCAGCAGGTTCTGGAACACCGCCACGAGCTGCGCGGCCGCGGCGTTCGGCAGGTTGATGATCGGGGCCGGGTACAGCCCCAGCAGCAGCGACAGGCCGAGCACCGGCAGCGCCGCCCACAGCTCGCTCCGGCTCAGCTCCCAGCCGCCGGCCGGCGGGCGGTTGCGCTCGACGCCGCGCCAGGGGCCGAGGAAGATGTTGCCGAACATCAGCAGGAGCGCCAGGGCGGTGATCAGCAGGCCGATCGTGGCGATGGCCGTGAGCAGGGGCAGCGTCGCCCAGGCCCCGCGGAAGATAAACACCTCGCCGACGAAGCCGGCCAGGCCGGGCAGCCCCAGGTTGGCGAACACCGCCGCGCCCATCACCCCCGCGAAGCCGGGCGCCACCCGGCGCAGCCCGCCGAGGCCCGCAAGGTCGTAGCTGCCGGTGCGGGCGTGGAGCGCGCCGGCCAGGAAGAACAGGGCGCCGGTGCTCAGGCCGTGGGCGAACAGCTGCATCACCGCGCCGTTGAGCGCGATCACGCGGCTGTCGCCGTCGGCGCCGCCGGGGGCCGCCGCGGCCGCGGCGATCGCCAGCAGCACATAGCCCATGTGGTTGATCGAGGTGTAGCCGATCAGCCGCTTGATGTCGCCCCCGGTGTTGGCCAGGGCGCCGTAGGCCCCCGCCACGATGCTCGCCACCGCCAGCACGCCCACCGCCACCGCGAAGTACTGGGCCGCGTCGGGCACCAGGGGCAGCAGGATGCGCAGCATGCCGTACGCGCCCATCTTGCTCATCACGGCGGAGAGCAGGATGGAGCCCGAGTCGGGGGCTTCGGCGTAGGCGTCGGGGAGCCAGGTGTGGAGCGGCCAGACCGCCAGCTTGATCGCGAAGGCGACAAAGATCGCCCAGAAGGCGATGCTCGTGTACAGCAGCGGGTAGCGCCCGAGCGCGCCCGCCACCCCGATCCGCTCCATATAGGCGAACAGGATGTCGCGCAGGCTGCCGGCCACCCCCTCCACCGGGAGCCCCTGCCCGAGCCGCCCGAGGGCCACCAGGTCGAAGGTGGGCAGGCCGGCCTGCCGCATCGCCAGGTAGATCACCTGGAACAGCAGCAGCAGCCCGAGCGAGCCGGCCATCGTGTAGACGAAGAACTTGAAGGCGGCGTAGCGCCGGTTGGCCCGGCCCCAGTTCTGGATCAGGAAGAAGGCTGGGACGAGGCTGAACTCCCAGAAGATAAAGAAGAAGAAGAAGTCGAGCGCCAGGAAGTAGCCCAGCATCGCCGCTTCGAGCAGCAGCAGCAGCGCGAAGTGGGCCTTGACCCGCTCCGTCTGCCGCCAGGCCGCCGCGGCCGCCAGCGGCGCCATCACCACCGTCAGCAGCACCAGCGGCAGGCTCAGCCCGTCGACGCCCAGGAAGTAGTCCACCCGCACGGCCCGCACCCACGGCACGCGCTCCACCAGCTGGACCACACCCTGCCCCGCCGCCACCGCCCCGGGGTCGAAGCGGGCCCAGGCCACGCCGGCCAGCCCGATCGGCACGCCCATCCAGAGCGTGGCGCCGAGCTTGACGGTGCGGTCGTCCAGCCGCCAGGCCGCGGCCATCCCGACCAGCAGCACGCCGAGCAGCGGCGACAGCAGCAGCAGGGTGAGCCAGGGCACGCCGTCCGGCGATGCGAGCAGGTATGGTGGGAGAGTCATTGGCGTCACCGGTTCAGCACATACAGGTAGAGCAGCGCCAGAGCGAGCGCTCCGCCGAACACATAGCCGACGTAGTCCTGGGCCTTCCCCGTCTGGAGGCGGCGGGTGCGCCTGCCCGCGCCGACGGTGCCGCCGGCGAGGGCATCGGGGCCGTCGTTGAGCAGGGTGTCGTCGATGATAAAGTTCACCCGGCCGAGGCCGAGGGTCAGCCGGCCCACCCCGTCCACGATCCGGTCGAGCACGGCCTTGTCGAACGCCGCCCAGGCCAGGGCCAGCAGGGCCGTGAGCCGCCCGACGCTGGCGGCGTACAGCTCGTCGACCCGGTAGCGGTTGAGCAGCAGCCCGAACAGGCCCGGCGCGCGGGCCTCCAGCGGGTCGCGGTCCTGCGCGCTGCGAAAGGCCCGGTCGTAAAGCAGCCAGCCCGCCGCGATGCCGGCCAGCGCGATCAGCAGGGAGGCGCCGGCGACCCCGAAGCTGAACTCGGCCGCCGTCTGGCCCCACAGGCTGCTCAGCCAGTGGCTGCCGCCGAACGCCTCGGGCAGGTTGAACACGCCGGCCGTCACCGCGAAGGCGGCGAGGGCCACCAGCGGCCCGACCAGCAAGGGCTCCTCGCGCCAGCCGCCGTGGCCGGCCGTCCCGGCGTGGGCGTCGTGGCCGTGGGCGTGGCCGTCGTCGCTGTCGTGGCGGGGCGGGGTGGGCGGCTCGGGGTTGACGTAGACGATCGGGCGCTCGCCGCGGTAGGCGCCAAAGAAGACCAGCCGCCACTGCCGGGCCATGTAGAAGGCGGTCAGAAAGGCGGCGACGGCCAGCACCGCGAAGACGACGGGGTGGCCTCCCTTCCAGGCGTCGGCCAGGATCTCGTCCTTGCTCCAGAAGCCGGCGAAGGGGAACACGCCGGCCAGAGCCAGGAAGCCGGCCGTGTAGGTCCAGAACGTCCAGGGGAGCCGGGCGCGCAGGCCGCCCATGTTGCGGATGTCCTGGGCCGTCTGCTGGGCGGCGTACTCGTCGGCGCGGTGCAGGGCCTCGATCTCGGGGCGGTGCTCCATCGCGTGGATAATGCTGCCCGAGCCGAGGAAGAGCAGAGCCTTGAAGAAGGCGTGGGTGATCAGGTGGAACATCCCGGCCACCCACCCGCCGATGCCGAGCGCGGCCACCATGAAGCCGAGCTGCGACAGGGTCGAGTAGGCCAGGATGCGCTTGATGTCGAACTGGGCCACCGCGATCGTGGCCGCGAAGAGCGCCGTGAACGCGCCAATAAAGGCCACCACGGCGCGGGCCGTGCCGCCGTCGGCGGCGAAGATCGGGTAGGTGCGGGCGACCAGAAAGACGCCGGCCGCCACCATCGTGGCCGCGTGGATCAGGGCCGACACCGGCGTGGGGCCCTCCATCGCGTCGGGGAGCCAGACGTGGAGCGGGAACTGGGCCGACTTGCCGACGGTGCCGCAGAACAGCAGCAGCGCGATCCCGGTGGCGTGGCTCAGGCCAAACAAGCCGGTCTCCGCGCCGATGCGCGCCAGAAAGGCCGGGTTGAAGATCTCGCCCTCGCCGGCGCCAAAGGCCAGGCTGCCCGCCTGCGTCCACAGGTAGACCAGGCCGAGCAGCATCAGCACGTCGCCCACGCGGGTGGTGATAAACGCCTTGAGGGCGGCGCGGCTGGCCTGGGGCCGCTCGTAGAGAAAGCCGATCAGCAGGTAGGAGCAGAGGCCCATCACCTCCCAGGCCATGAAGAACAGCAGCAGGTTGTCGGCCATGGTCATCAGCAGCATGGCCGCCGTGAACAGGGCGATAAAGCTGAAGAAGCGGGCCCGGCGCGGGTTGGCCGCCATGTAGCCGAGCGAGAAGATGTGGATGCACGTGGCCGCGACCGTCACCATCGCCAGCATCGCCGCCACCGGCGTATCGACGTAGACGCCCATCTGCACGGCCTCGGACCCGGCGGCGGCCCAGTCGAAGCGCTGGACCAGGTTCGGCTCGGGGAAGGCGAAGGCGCCGTGCCCCTCGCCCGCGCCGTGGGCGGCGGCCTCGAGCGCGACGACCTGGCCGTCCCGCAGGGCCAGGCCTTGGGCCGTGGCGGCGAGCAGGCCGAGGGCGAGCAGGGCCGACAGCCCGACCAGGCCGATCGCAACCCAGCCGCTCGCCGCGCCACTGCGCCGGAGCGGCGTGAAGGTGATCAGCGCGCAGGCCAGCAGCGGCAGGGCCGGGATGAGAAAGGCGTACGTCAGAAAGAATGCCATGTGCCCCTTGTCCCCTTGTCCCCTTGTCCCCTTGTCCCTCGTCAGCCCCGCAGGGTATCGACCTTATCCGCGTTCACGGTGAGGTAGCTGCGGTAGATCGCGATGATCATGGCCAGGCCGACCGCCGCCTCGGCCGCGGCCACCGTGATCACGAAGATCGCGAACGTCTGCCCGGTGATGAAGCGCGGCTCGTAGTAGCGCCAGAAGGCCACCAGGTTGATATTCACCGCGTTGAGCATCAGCTCGACGCCCATGAGCACCCCGACCATGTTCCGCCGCGACAGGGCCCCGAACAGCCCGATGCAGAACAGAGCAGCCGCCACCACCAGCACTGCCTCGATTGGAACCGCTCGCGTCATACGTCTTCCTGTTTGTACCGCAAAGGTGCGGCGGTCAATCGCCGGCCTCCGGCGCCGGCTCGCCGGCCGGGGCCTCGGCGGGGCGGCGGGCGGCGAGGCGCTTGCGCAGCTCGTGCTCCTCGGCGAGGGTGAGCACGCGGCGCCGGCGGGCCCGCTCCTCGAAGGCGATCACGATCGCGCCGACAAGGGCGACGGTGAGCAGCACGCCGGCCACCTCGAACTGGAGCAGGAATTCGTTCACGAAGCCCCGGCCCAGCTCGGCGGGCCCGGCGAGCGCCTCGGCCACGCCCGCGGGCGGCGGGGCCGGCGTGTTCCAGGTGGCGCCGAGCAGCGTGGGCGCCAGCGCCAGGGCGAACAGCCCGGCGGCCACCGCCCCCGTCAGCCAGAGCCGCCAGCCGCCCACCAGCTGCCGCACGCCCTCGCCCGTCACCTGCCGCGTCAGCATGATCGCGAACAGGATCAGGATCGAGATCGCGCCCACGTACACCAGCACCTGCACCACCGCGATGAACTCGGCCTCCAGCAGCAGGTACAGCGCCCCCACCCCGAAGAACGACGCGATCAGCCACAGCGCCGCGTGGATGACGTTGCGCACCAGCACGACCATCATCGCCGCGCCGATGACCAGCGCCGCAACCAGCCCGAAGATGATCTGGACGACTAGTTCCATGGTTCGTTACCGCAGGGGCGCAATGGCCCCTCCCAAATTCTCTGCGTCTCCGCGCCGCTGCGGTTCATCCCCGCGGCAGCAGCTCGGCGGCCAGCGCCTCGTCGTCGAGCCTGGTCCGCTCGGCCTGGGACGCGGCGTAGATCCGGCTGAGGGCCAGGTAGGCCACGACATTGAGCGCCCCGCTCAGCGCGAAGGCGACGGCCCAGCGCAGCCACGGGCCCCAGTTCGCCAGGCCGGCCAGCCCCTCGGCGGCGCCCCAGCGGGTGCAGGCAACCCAGATAGCCGCGCTGAAGATGTTGACCAGGGTCAGCGGGATCAGGAACTTCCAGCCGAAGTCCATCAGCTGGTCGACCCGCAGGCGCGGGTAGGCGCCGCGGATCAGGATCATCAGGAAGAACAGGGCGTACACCTTCAGCAGGAAGTAGAAGACGCCGAGCGCCCCGGCCAGCACGTTGAACAGCGCGCTCCCGCCCGGGTTGTCGGGGCCTATCGCCAGCGCGTAGAGCTGCGCCACCCCCGGCCCCTGCCACCCCCCGAGGAAGACCACCGCGGCGATCGCGCAGAGCAGGAAGTTCAGGACGTACTGCGCCAGGTAGAACAGGCCGAACTTCATCCCGCTGTACTCAGTCATATAGCCGGCGACGATCTCGGAGTCGGCCTCGGGGATATCGAAGGGCGTGCGCTCGCCCTCGGCCAGCGCCGCGATAAAGAAGCAGATCGCGGCAAGCAGCCCCACCGGGGTGAAGATAAACCAGCCAAGCCCGAGGTAGGGCACGGCGCCGCCGGCCGCCGCCAGGTCGTTCGCGCTGGCGATCAGCCCGCTCTGGTAGGCGACGAGGTCGACCACCGACAGGCTGCCGACGACCATCACGACCGAGAGGAGGCTGAGCACGGCCGGGATCTCGTAGGAGACCATCTGGGCCACGGCGCGCATGGCGCCGAGCAGGGCGAACTTGTTGTTGCTCGCCCACCCGGCCATCATCAGCCCCACGGCGCTGATCGACGACACGGCGAAGAAGAACAGCAGGCCCGTGTTCAGGTCCACCGGCACCATGCCCGGCCCCCAGGGCACCACGGCGAACATGAACATCGTCGGGGCCACCACCACGCAGGGCGCGATCAGGTGCACCCAGCGGTCGGCGGCGGTGGGCACGATGTCCTCCTTGGTGAACATCTTCACCCCGTCGGCGACCGGCTGGAGCAGCCCCTCCGGCCCGACCCGGTTCGGGCCGATCCGGTCCTGCATGCGCGCGATCGCCCGCCGCTCGTAGTAGGTGAAGAACAGCATCTGGACCGGCGCTACCAGGAACAGAATCGTGGCCACGGCGACGTGCCCGGCCAGGGCCACCAGCCACCCGGGCCAGCCCCAGCCGAACGTCCCGTTCAGCAGCGCGTCAAGCATGTCATACATACGCGTGCTCCGCTCCCGCGGGTTGCAATGGCGTTTCTGCCGCTGCCGCCTGGCCCGGCTAGCGCAGGACAAAGGCGGCGGCGAGGAACGACAGGTAGACGAGGAGGGCGGCGAGCCCGACGGGGTTGCTCCACGCTTCGAGGGCCCGGTTGCCGCTCGCCTTCATGAAGCACATCGCCGCTAGCAGCGCCCAGACAATCGCGTGGCCCCAGCGGGCAATGAAGAAGCGCAGCCCGACGGCCCCGGCGGCCCGGTCGGCCGGCCAGACGACGGCCCACACCGCCGCGACGGCTAGGCAGATCACGCCCCAGGCGACGAGCGGCAGGCCGAGGAAGCGCTCGCTCACTGGCCGCCCTCGCCACCCCGCGCGCCCCCATCGCCGCCCTGCTCGGCGGCCTTCTTCGCCGCGTTGGCCGCCCGGATCGCCGCCAGCCGCGCCGCCTTGTCATCTGCCGGCGCGGTATTCGGCGGGGGCACGGGCGGCGCGGCACCGGCCGTCGCCGCCTCCGGCGTCGCAACCTCCGCCCGCGTGGCCGGCGACGGGATCTCGCTCGCCGGGTCCACAAGCGCCTCCGGCGACGCCGCGGCCGCCTCCGGCGCCTCCGCCGCCGCGGCGGCCTGGGCCTCCGGCGCCGGCGCGACCCTGCCCTCGGAGTCGGTCGTAGTCAGGGCGGCCTCGCCCTGCCCGCCGGCCTTCTTCGCCGCGTTGGCCGCCCGGATCGCCGCCAGCTTCGCCGCCTTCTCGTCCGCCGGCGCCGCCTCGGCTGCACCAGCCGCGGGCGCGCCCTCGCCGGCCTTCTTCGCCGCGTTGGCCGCCCGGATCGCCGCCAGCTTCGCCGCCTTCTCGTCCGCCGGCGCCGCCTCGGCTGCGGGCGCGGGGGCATCGACGGGAGCGGCGGCCGCGTTCTTGGCCCGGATGGCGGCCAGCTTCGCCGCCTTCTCCTCGGGGGTCAGCGCGCGGGCCTGCACTGGCGCGGGGGCAACGCCCGCCCCCTTGTCCCCTTGCCCCCTCGTCTCCCCCGCCGCCGCCAGCTCGCGGCGGCGGGCGGCGATCTTCTCGGCGAGCTGAGGGGCCATGCCGATCACGTCGGGGCGGCGCTTGATGTTGCCCTGGAGCTTCTTCAGCGCCCCGTCGCGGGCCTCGGCCCACAGGTCGGGGGCGATCTCGGCGTAGTAGGAGATCGGGCGGTTCAGGGCCTCCTTGTGCACTGTCAGGCTGGGGTGGTCGGCGGTGGACAGCTCGAAGGCGTGGTCCATCTTGATCGCGTCGAACGGGCAGACCTCGGCGCAGAAGCCGCAGCTCATGCAGGCGTCGTACTCGATCACAAACTCGGTTACGGCGGGCACCGCCTTGCCGGTCGCCGGGTCCTTCGCCTGGGTCATGTGGATGACCTGGGGCGGACAGATCCGCTGGCACTGGAAGCAGGAGGTGCACAGCTCGTGGCCCGTCGCGTCGTCATAAAGCAGGATCGGCATGTTGCGGTACGTTTGCGGCAGCGTCAGCCGCTCCTCGGGGTACTGCACCGTGAACGTCCCGCGGATGTCGCCGAACCCCTGGTTCTTGCGGAACGAGCTGCGCCAGTGGTCCCACACCACCGCCATGCTCTTGAGCAACCCCTGGCCGGCGCTCGGCCGCCCGCCGCCCCGCTCGACCGTTATCACCTTGCCGCGCTCGATCGCCATAGCCGCCCCTGTCCCCCTACCGATCCACTTCCCCCATGACGATGTCGATGCTCCCCAGGATCACCACCACGTCGGCCACCTTGTAGCCGCGGCACATGTCGCCGAGGGGCGTGAGGTTGATGAACGAGGGGGCGCGGACTTTGTAGCGGAAGGGCCGGCCGCTGCCGTCGCTCACCAGGTAGAAGCCGAGCTCGCCCTTGGGCGACTCGATCCGGGCGTAGGCGTCGCCCACCGGGGGGCGCACGTTCTGCCGCGCCTTCGGGTTGATGTGGCCGCCCTGGGCGTCGGGGAGCTGCTCGACGATCTGCTGCAGGATGCGCCGGCTTTGCCGCATCTCCTCGATCCGCACCAGGAAGCGGTCGTACACGTCCCCGACGCTGCCCACCGGCACGTCGAAGTCCAGGCGGCTGTAGATGCTGTACGGCTCGGCCTTGCGCACATCGTAGGGGACGCCGGAGCCGCGCAGCACCGGCCCCGTCACGCTATAGGCGAGGGCCAGCTCGCGCGGCAGCACGCCGATCCCCTCGGCGCGCTGCATCAGGATCTCGTTCTCGCGCAGCAGCCGCTCCAGCTCGTCGACGAACGGCGGCATCGCCGCCAGCAGCTCCTTCAGCCGGGGCATGAAGTCGGCCGGCAGGTCGCGGGCCACGCCGCCAAAGCGGAAGTAGTTGCACATAAGCCGGGCGCCCGAGGCCGCCTCGAACAGGTCGAGGATCTTTTCGCGCTCGCGCATCCCAAAGGCGAGCTGGGTCTGCCACATGCCCATGTCGTTGATCAAAAAGCCGAGCGCCCCCGCGTGGTTCAGGATGCGCGTCAGCTCGACCATCATGACCCGGATGTACTCGGCCCGCTCCGGCACCTCGATCCCGGCCAGCTTCTCCACGGCCATGGCGTAGGCCTGGTTGTTCGCCATGGAGTTGAAGTAGTCCAGCCGGTCGGTGTAGGGCATGTTCTGCAGGTAGCTGTTCTGCTCCGCGAGCTGCTCGTGGTTGCGGTGCAGGTAGCCGAACACCGGCTTGAGATCGGTGATCGTTTCGCCGTCCACCGTCACCAGCATGCGGAACACGCCGTGGGTCGAGGGGTGCTGCGGGCCGATGTTGATCTGGAGCTCTTCGGTCTTGAGCACTACTCGTCCTCGCCGATATATTTATCCCCCTGCTTGGGGAAGTCTTTCCGCATCGGGAAGCCCTCGAACTCGTCCCACATATAGATCCGGCGCAGAAACGGGTGGCCGGTGAAGACGATGCCGAACAGGTCGAAGGCCTCGCGCTCGTGGAAATTCGCCCCCGGCCAGTGCGGGGTGAGCGCCGGCAGCTCCGCGTAGTCGCGCGCGACGCGCGTCTTGAGCGCCAGGCCGGGGCCGCCGTCGGGGTGGAAGAAGCGGTAGACCAGCTCGAACACGCCGTCGGCGAGGTAGTCGACCACGCAGATGTCGGAGAGAAACGCGTAGCCGAGCTGGTCGCGCAGGTAGAGCGCCGCGTCGACGATCTGCTGCGGGGCGACGAGCAGATCCTGCGTCTGGAGGGGGGGCGGCTGTGGGCCGTGGGCGGGCGGGCGGCTGACCGTGAGCGGGGCGGGGTCGAGGACCGTGCCCGGCAGGTCGCGGGCCATGCGCTCGCGGGCGTCGGCCGGGCTAAGCGCTGGCATCGCCGGCCTCGTCGCGCTTCAGGTCGTTGGCGGCGATCTCGGGGGCCATGCCCCTGGCCTTGCGCTCGTGCTCCAGCTCCACCGCCGGGTCCATGATCGGGAACGCCCGCACGATCTCGGGGTGCTCGATCCGGCCGCTTTTCCGCTCGCCCTGCTCCGGCGAGGTGTACGGGCTGAGCAGCGGCAGCCCGCCCACCGGGTCGATCAGCCGGCCGTCGACCTCCAGCCCCTGCGCGCCAAAGGTGGGCACGGGGAAGTCGGTCGTCTGGGGGCGCTCGCCCTTGCCGTACCAGCGCACCCGGCCGAGCTTCTGGCGGTCGATCTGCTCCTGAAGCGTGATCAGGGCGTGGAGCAGCGCCTCGGGGCGGGGCGGGCAGCCGGGCACATACACGTCCACCGGGAGAAGCAGGTCGATCCCGCGTAGCACGTTGTACCCGTCGCGGAAGGGGCCGCCCGAGGTGGCGCAGGCGCCCATCGAGATCACATAGCGCGGCTCGGCCATCTGGTTGTACAGGCGCACCACCTGGGGGGCCATCTTCTTCGTCACCGTGCCGGCGACGATCATCAGGTCGGCCTGGCGGGGGGAGGCCCGGAACAGCTCGGCCCCGAAGCGGGCTACGTCGTAGCGGCTCAGGCCGAAGGCCATCATCTCGATCGCGCAGCAGGCCAGGCCGAAGGCCATCGGCCAGACGGACGAGCGCCGGCCCCAGTTGTAAAAGCGGTTGACCGTGGAGAGAAAGACTCCCTGCTTCTCCAGGTCGAGCTGGATCTGGTTCGCGTCTGCCATTTGGTATACCGAGGGCTGGGCCGGGGCCCCGCCCGCTAAATCCACTCCAGCGCGCCCTTCCGCCACTCATAAACAAGGCCGGCGAAGAGCATCAGCAGGAAAACCGCGGCGGCGGTGAAGCCGTACAGCCCGAGCTGGTTGAAGGCCACCGCCCAGGGGTACAGAAACACCACCTCGATGTCGAAGATCACAAAGGCCAGGGCGTAAAGGTAGTACTGCACCTTGAACTGCACCCGGATGTCGCCGATCGCCTCCAGGCCGCACTCATAGGTGCTTTGCTTCAAGGGCGTCGGGCGCTTGGGGCGCAGAAAAAAGGCCAGCGCCAGCGGCACCAGCGGGAAGCTGATCGCGGCGAGCAGGAAGACTCCGATGAAGGCGTAGTTGGCGAGCATCGCCACAACCCTCGCTGGTCCGATTCACTTCAACGCGCGGAGACAATGGGAAGTATATCACAGGATGGGGGCGCCGCGGCGGCCCTACTGGCTCACCAGCTTCAGCTCGACCCGGCCGACCCGCACGATGTCGCCGTCGTGGACCTCGCTCGGCGCCCGCACCTCGAAGCCGTTCAAAAACGTCCCGTTGGTGCTGTTCAGGTCCTCCAGCGCCCACACGCCGTTCTGCAGCTCCAGCCGGGCGTGCTCGGCCGACAAAAACGTGTCGTTGAGCGACACGTCGGCCTCGGTGCTGCGCCCGATCACGGTGACGGGGGCCAGCGGGAACACCTTGCCGACCGGGATGCCCGTCTGCCCCGCGGCTGTGACGACGAGCTGGCCGTAGGGGCTGGGCTGGGCCGGGCCCGGCTGCGCGCCCACCCGCAGGTCCCGCGAGACGACGCGCAGCACCTGCCAGAGAAAGAAGTACAGCATGAAGACGACGGCCACGCGCAGCAGCAGCAGGATGGCCTCGACGGAAAGGTTGGCGATGTCGATCATGAATCTTTGAAAGTCAGCTCCAGGCCGCCGAGCGAAACCACGTCGCCGTCGCGCAGGGCCGTCTCGCTGACCCGCTCGCCATTGACAAACGTCCCGTTCGTGCTGCCGAGGTCGGTGATCCAGAAGCGGCGCGCCCGGTAGCGCAGCTGCGCGTGGTGCCGCGACACCCGCGTGTCCTCCAGGATGATGTCGTTGCTCAGGCCGCGCCCGATCGTGGCGGCCGTGCTTTCGACGGGGATGGCCTGCGGGCCGCCGCCCGTCTGCAGGAGCAGCATCGCGTGGCCCCGGCGGACCGGCGCGGCCTGGACCTGGGTGTTCGACATGATCTGCGTGCTCTCGGCCTGGGAAGCGGCCATCTCGGCCACCACCTGGATGGTCCGCTTGGGCACCGCCGGGTCTTCGGCCAGGGCGACGCGGGGGTGCTCCAGCATGGTGAAGCCGCGCTCGGCGGCGAGATCGGTCAGGTAGCCGGCCATCTCCTGCTCGAGTTGAACCCGCACGGGCTGAAAGGCGCTGAAATCCTGGGGGTTGAGGTAGGCCCGGTAGAAGCTGGGCACGATCACCCGCTTGACGCTGATCGACTGGTTGCTCTCCATCGCCCGCTCCAGCCGGCGCGCGATCTCCACCGGCTGCACGGGGCTGCGGAAAAGCCGCGCCACCGACCCTTCCACCATCTGCTCCATGAGCTGCTCGAAACGGCTTAGCGCTGACATAGTTGAGGCCTAACTGGCTCTACCCCTTCGGCTTGACCGGCTCGCCCAGGTAGATCGGCTCCAGGGTCGCCACGTCGTCCTGCTCGCCGGCCTGGAGCCGGCGCCACGCCAGCTCGGCGAGAAAGGCCGGGCGGCGCAGGTTGGCCGCCGGCGTGGGGAACTGGGCCTTGGCGGCGAGGCCGCGGCGCAGCTCGGCCCGCGTGGCCTCGTCGAGGTCGCCGCAGAACAGCACCCGCTCGCGCACCTCCGCGACGATCTCGGCCAGGCCGAGGTTGCGGTCCGGGGCCTGCCGCTCCAGCCGCTCGCGGCCGCGGAATTCGGCCGTGGCGAACCGCTCGCGCCCGAGCCGGATCAGCGGCACGACCGGCGCGCTGGCCGGGAGCTGCTGGTAGGCCAGGGCTTCCAGCGTCGGCACGCCAATCAGCGGCAGCCCGCCGGCCAGGCACAGCCCCTTCGCCACGCTGAGCCCGACCCGCAGGCCGCTCCAGCTCCCCGGCCCGAGCGCCACGGCCACCGCCGCGATCTCGCCCCTGGCCGCGCCGAACTGGCGCAGCAGCGCGTCGAGCTGGGGCAGGAGCTGGGCGCTGTGGTTGCGCCCCGACTCCCACACGCACTCGGCGCGCGGGCCGTCGGGGCCGTAGAGCGCCAGGCCGGTGATCCCGGTCGAGGTGTCGATCGCCAGGAGCATGGTCAGCCCGCCCGCCCGCGGCGCGGCGCCCGCAACGTGCCATCAGCCATTGAACGCCGTCCCTTTGAAGGTCGTCACCAGCTCGACGTAGCGCGGCCCGTGGGGGGCCAGCCGGACGCGGCGCTTCGTTTCGCTCAGGTGCTGCATGTGCACGGCCAGGTGCGCGTCGGGGAGCAGGCGCCCGGCCCGCTCCGGCCACTCCACCAGGCAGACCCCGTCGCCGGCCCACAGCTCCTCCAGGCCGATCGTCGCCAGCTCGCCCTCCTCCGCGATCCGGTACAGGTCGACGTGGTAGATCGGCAGGCCGCCGCGGGGCGCGCCGGCCCGGTACTCGTTCACCAGCACAAAGCTCGGGCTCGTCACCACCTCGTCGGAGCCGAGGCCGCGGGCCACCCCCTTGGCCAGGTGCGTCTTCCCGACGCCGAAGTTGCCCACCAGCAGCACCAGGTCGCCCGCGCGCAGCAGCTCCCCCAGCCGCTGCCCGACCCGCTCGGTCTGCGCGGGGCTGTGGCTGATAAAGTCGAGGTCGGTCGCGCCCTGCGCGGCGCGCAGCGTCTGGTCGCTCATGCCGCCTATTGTAGCACGGCCGGGCCTCGGCGCGCTTCGCGGGCGCAGGCAAGGGGAATTGCCGGCTGCGCTCGCTGGGCGGAGGGGGAACAAGGGGCCACCTGGGCGGAACGTCCCCTTGTCTCCCTCTCGGCCACTGGGGGCGCCCGCGAAGTAACGCGGGGCGGCAGTACCAACGCGCTATAGGCCGTCAGAACGCGCTCGGCGTATACTACGGCGAGTGGCGCCAGCGCGCCGCCCACCTCGCGCCAGATCATCGTCGCCAACGCCGCAGAACGAGGTTGAGCCCATGCGCTACCTGCTCGATCAAAAGTCCTACGAAGAGATGCTGGCCCGCTCCATCCACCCCCGCGACTGCTACGTCCGCGACCAGGACTACTGCCACCACATCTATATTGACGGCGTCAAGTACACCGTGGCCCGCGCCGTCTACGCCTGCGTCGAGGAGGCCCAGTCCCGCAACGACGCGGACGCGCTGCTGCATCTCCAGATGCACGTCGAGGATTTGAAGCGCCTGATGAGCGAGGCCCGGGCCCAGGGGGCTTCGTTGTCCGGCCTGCGCGCCCTCGGCGACCCGCCCCCCACCGAGGAGGAGGCCCGCCCCCAGCTCCACAACGGCTTTTTCCCCAAGCAGCCCACCACAATCGAGGAGACGGGGCTTAATCGCACGTTTCTGACCGAGCACTTTCTGCGCATTCTCTACAACCGCGGCCGCGCCACCGGCCGCGATATGGCCGACGCCATGGCCTTGTTCTACTCGATCGTCGAGCAGGTGATCATCGACCTGCGCAATATCGAGCAGATCGACATCATCGGCCAGCGCGGCTTCGGCGACCTGAATTATGAGTATGTTTTAACGCCTAGAGGCATGGAGGCCGCCCAGGCCGCCCTCGGCAAAACCCAGTACGCCGGCCCCGCCCCCGTCACGATCGACCGCTGGATCGAGTCGGTCAAGGCCCAGACGGTCAAAAACGTCAAGGTCACCCGCCGCAACATCCGCGAGGCCTTCGACGGCCTCGTGATCGACGAGTCGATCCTGAACATGGTCGGCCCCGCCGTCAACAGCGGCTCGTCCGTCATGCTCTTCGGCTACCCTGGCAACGGCAAGACCACGATCGCCGAGCGGATCACCCATCTTATGGGCGACGATGTCTTTATACCCTTTACCGTTTACGCCGACGGCGCGGTCATAAAAATGTACGACGCCATTGTGCATGAGCCGCCGCGCAAGCCGATGGCCGACGACGCCGAGTACGACCGGCGCTGGACGCGGATCAGCCGGCCGGTGGTGGTGGTCGGCGGCGAGCTGACCCTGGAAGGCCTCAACCTGATCTATAACGAAACCTCGAAGATCTACGAGGCCCCGTTCCAGATGAAGGCCAACTGCGGCATCTTCCTGATCGACGACTTCGGCCGCCAGCAGGTGCGCGTCTTCGACCTGCTCAACCGCTGGATCGTGCCCCTTGAAAAGCGCTACGACTACCTGAACACGGTCACCGGCCAGAAGATGCAGATCCCCTTCGACCAGCTGATCATGTTCTCGACCAACCTCGACCCGAAGGACCTGGGCGACGACGCGCTGCTGCGCCGCATCAAGTTCAAATTCGAGATCATCGACCCGACCGAGGCCCAGTGGCGCGAGATCTGGAAGATCATGTGCAAGGTGCGCAAGGTGCCCTACGACGAGCGCGGCATCGACTATCTGGTCAGCAAGTGGTACACGCCCGACGAGCGGCCGTTCCGCATGTGCCAGCCCCGCGACATCCTCGACCAGATGATCTCGATCGCCAAGTACAACATGGAAACGCCGGCCCTGTCCGCCGACCTGCTCGACGCGGCCTGCCTGACCTACTTCCCGAGCAAGGAGAAGAAGAACTTCGGCGCCAAGGTCCGCCTCGATATGTAGCGGCCGCGCGGGGCCGCCCACGACACGGAGCACCATGAACCGTTTGCGCCGGCCGGGGGGGGCCCTGCCCTCCCTGGCCCTCCCCATCCTCGCCCTGCTGTTCCTCGCCCTCCGGCTGCCCGCGCTCACGGCGCTGCCGCTGTTCAACGACGAGGCGGTCTACATCCTCCGCGCCGAGCGCTTCCCGGCCATGCTGGCCAGTAACCGCGGCCCGGCGGGGGCCACGCTCCCCGATGGGAAGCTACTCCAAGAGCTGCTGCTCGCCGCGCTGGCCCCCCTACCGGTGGACCCGCTCCTGCCCGCGCGGCTCTTGTCCGTCGCCTGCGGCCTCGGCACCCTGCTCGCGCTCGCCGCCCTGGGCCGGGCCGTTGGGCAGCCATGGGCCGGCGCGCTGGCCGGCCTGCTCTATGCCCTGTCGCCCCTCCCCGCCATCCACGACGTGCTGGGCCTCCCCGACAGCATGCTCACGCTGGTGAGCGCGCTGCTGCTGTTGGCCAGCCTCACCTACGCCCTGCGCCCCCAGCCGCGCCGGCGCGACGCGCTGCTCGTCGGCGCGCTGCTCGGCGCGGCCAGCCTGGTCAAGCTGTCCGGCCTGCTCCTGCTGGCGGTGCCCGTGCTGGCCGCGCTGATCCTTCCCGCCGGCCGTTCCGGGCGCCTGGCCCGCCTGGCCCCCCTGCGCCTGGCCCTGATCGTCGCCCTGGCCGCCGTGGCCGTGCTGGCCCCCTTCCACTACGGCGGCGCCGAGCGCCAGAAGCTCGGCGGCGACGAAGGCCGGGCCGGGGTGCTCGCGCACAACGCCGCCGACGCCGGCGACTGGCTGCTGCGCTACCTGCCCGGCCCCGTGCTCCTCCCGCCGCTGCTCCTGCTCGCCCTCCGCGGCCGTTGGCGGCCCAAAGCCGAAGTCGCTCCTCTGCCAGGGGGCGGGCATGCGCCGGCCAGCGTCCCGCCCTCCGCCGCCCGGCTAGCGGCCTTCCTGCTGCTCACGGGGCTGGCCGTGGCAGGTGCGTTTGTGGTTGTGGGAACGACGCTCTACCCGCGCTACCTCCTGGCAGCGTGGCCACCCCTGCTCCTGGCCGCCGCCCTGGGGAGCGCGGAGCTGTGGCGGATGGGCGCGGCCTGGCGCGCCACAACAGTTCTCGCCCTGCTCGTGGGCGGTGGCTGGGGCGTAAACTTCGCCTGGCGTTTCGCGACGGAGCCACGCACCGCCCCCCTCGCCGCCGCCGACCGGCGCCAGTACCTCGAAGGGTGGACGGCGGGGCAGAATCTAGGCCCACTGTTGGCCGACCTGCGCGCCGAGGCGCGAGGCGGCCTGACCGTGGTCAACCACACTCAGCCCCGGCTGGTCAACCTGGCGACGCGGATTTACCTGCGCGATACCCCTGCGGTGCGCTTCGCCGAGCTCGACCTCAGCGCGGCAGACGCGGCGGCGCGGCTGGCGAACCTCGCCGCGGGCGGCCCTACGGTCGTCGTGGCCGACCGGCAGGTGGCCGACGCCTACGCGCTCACGGAGCGCTTCCCCGGCCTACGGCTCCTGCGCGGCTACCAAAACCCCGACAGCCCCATGCAGTTTCTCCTCTTCACACCCCAACCCTGAACCATGAGCAGACGAATTCTTCGTGCATGCATAGACAAGTTTGGCATCGCACCTAGATCAGGCCGTTCTCATGCCCGTTTAGCGCGTCCTGATGGGATTGTGAAGCCCTGCACGAAGGCTTGCACAACGACATAAAGTTCGACAAGCCCGATCGTTTGAGATATAATCTCTACAGCAGCAGGACGCGGAGAACGTTCGTCCCCCACCACATCCAACCCTGAGAACAGGCTAGAACGTAATACTTCGGCGATGGCGAATGGGCGGAGCAGGGGGTCCCGGCGGAGACACTCCGCATGCGCGTGTGTTGAAAGGAAGCGGCAATGACAGGGGTTCTCACGCTTTACCGGACGTCGGTCGGCAAAAAGGTGATCATGGCGCTCACCGGCTTTCTTCTGGTCGGCTTTGTCGTCTTTCACATGTACGGCAACCTGAAGATGTACCAGGGCGAGGCGGTGTTCAACGAGTACGCGGCCGGCCTGCGCGAGCTGGGCCACCCGATCTTCGGCCACGAGCACCTGCTCTGGGTCGCGCGCCTGGTGCTGCTCGGCTCGGTTGGCCTCCATATCTGGGCCGCCACCTCGCTGACGATCCAAAGCCGCAAAAGCGCCAATGCCAACGCGGTGAGCGGCGTGCAGCGCTACGGCCAGAAAAAGCGCCAGACGGGCTACGCCGCCTACACCATGCGCTTCGGCGGCCTGCTGATCCTGCTCTTCATCGTCTACCACATCCTGCACCTGACGTTTGGCTTTGTTGGCTACGCGCCGGGCCGCTTTATCGCGGAGCAGAACGGCGTGTACAACGCCTACAACAACGTCGTCTACGGCTTTCAGAACCCGTTTGTGTCCGCCTTCTATATTGTGACGATGGTTTTCCTGGGGCTGCACCTGTACCACGGCGTGTGGAGCATGTTCCAAACCCTGGGCGCGAATAACTTCAAGTACGACAAGCTGCTGCGCGGCCTGGCGATCTTTATCGCCGTGATCGTGACCCTGGGCAATATCTCCTTCCCCGTGGCGATCATGGCCGGGGTCGTCCGCCTCGGATAAGCAGCCTGCAGGAGCGGTTCAATGAGCGACACCAAGAACGAGACGACGACCCGCACCGGGGTGCGCCAGGTTGAGTACGTTTCCACCCTCGACGCCAAGGCGCCGGGCGGCCCGATCGAGCAGCGCTGGGACAAGCACCGCTTCGACATGAAGCTGGTCAACCCGGCCAACCGCCGCCGCTACTCGGTGATCGTGGTCGGCTCGGGGCTCGCGGGCGGCGCCGCCGCCGCCACGCTGGGCGAGGCCGGCTATAACGTCAAGTGCTTCTGCTACCAGGATAGCCCGCGGCGGGCCCACTCGATCGCCGCCCAGGGCGGGATCAACGCGGCCAAGAACTACCGCAACGACGGCGACAGCATCTTCCGCCTGTTCTACGACACGGTGAAGGGTGGCGACTTCCGGGCCCGCGAAAGCAACGTGTACCGGCTGGCCCAGGTATCGGTCAACATCATCGACCAGTGTGTGGCCCAGGGCGTGCCCTTCGCCCGCGAGTACGGCGGCCTGCTGGACAACCGCTCGTTCGGCGGCGCCCAGGTGAGCCGCACCTTCTACGCCCGCGGCCAGACGGGCCAGCAGCTGCTGCTCGGCGCCTACCAGGCCTTGTCGCGCCAGATCGCGGCCGGCACCGTGAAGATGTTCCCGCGCAGCGAGATGCTCGACCTCGTGCTGGTCGACGGCCGGGCCCGCGGCGTGATCACCCGCGACATGGTCACCGGCAAGATCGAGCGCCACGTGGCCGACGTGGTCGTGCTCGCCACCGGCGGCTACGGCAATGTGTTCTACCTGAGCACCAACGCGAAGGGCTGCAACACCACGGCGATCTGGCGCGCGCACCGCAAGGGCGCCTTCTTCGGCAACCCTTGCTTCACCCAGATCCACCCGACCTGCATCCCCGTCACGGGCGAGCACCAGTCGAAGCTGACGCTGATGAGCGAGTCGCTGCGCAACGACGGCCGGATCTGGGTGCCCAAGCAGGGCGGCGACACCCGCGCCCCCCGGGACATCCCCGAAAGCGAGCGCGACTACTACCTGGAGGAGCGCTACCCGGCCTTCGGCAACCTGGTGCCCCGCGACGTGGCCTCGCGCAACGCCAAGCAGGTTTGCGACGAGGGCCGCGGCGTCGGCCCCGGCGGCCTCGGCGTGTACCTGGACTTTTCGGACGCCATCCGGCGCCTGGGCAAGGCCAAGATCGTCGAGCGCTACGGCAACCTGTTCGACATGTATGCCCAGATCACCGGCGAAAACCCCTACGAGACGCCGATGCGGATCTACCCGGCCATCCACTACACCATGGGCGGCCTGTGGGTGGACTACAACCTGATGAGCACCATCCCCGGTCTGTTCGTGGCCGGCGAGGCGAACTTCTCCGACCACGGCGCGAACCGGCTCGGCGCCTCCGCCCTGATGCAGGGCCTCGCCGACGGCTACTTCGTCCTGCCCTACACCGTCGCCAACTTCCTGGCCCAAATCCGGCCCGACGGCATGACCACGGACCGCCCCGAGTTCGCGGCCGTCGAGCAGGAGGTGGCCGCGCGCACGAAGCGGCTGCTGGAGATCAACGGCAAGCGCACGGTGGACTCGTTCCACCGCGAGCTGGGCAAGCTGATGTGGGACGAGTGCGGCATGGCCCGCAACGACACCGGCCTGCGCAGGGCGATGGAGCGCATCCCGGAGATCCGCGAGGAGTTCTGGCAGAATGTCAAGGTGCCCGGCGAGAACGGCGAGCTCAACCAGGAGCTAGAGAAGGCCGGCCGCGTCGCCGACTTCCTGGAGCTCGGCGAGCTGATGTGCCGCGACGCCCTGCAGCGCAGCGAGTCCTGCGGGGGCCACTTCCGCGAGGAAAGCCAGACGGAGGACGGCGAGGCCCTGCGCGACGACGAGAACTTTTCGTATGTCTCGGCCTGGGAGTACACCGGCGACCTGGCCAAGCCCGAGCTGCACAAGGAGCCGCTGACGTTCGAGTACGTCAAGCCGTCGCAGCGCAGCTACAAGTAAGACAGAACAAAGGAGCAGACGAACAAAGGGGCGCAAGCGCTGCAGCAGAGGAGCCGGAGCCAGTTGGCCGGTGCGCTCACCCGCTGTTCCTTTGTTCGCCTGTCCCAGGAGCGATAGCGTTATGAAGCTCACGCTGAAAGTCTGGCGCCAGAAGAACAGCACCACGCCAGGCGAGTTCAAGACCTACGACGCGCCGCACGTCAGCCCCGACATGTCGTTCCTGGAGATGCTCGACGTCGTCAACCAGGACCTGATCATGGGCGGCGAGGACCCGATCGCCTTCGACCACGACTGCCGCGAGGGCATTTGCGGCATGTGCTCGCTGATGATCGACGGCGTGGCCCACGGCCCCAAGCAGGCGATCACCACCTGCCAGCTGCACATGCGCAGCTTCAAGGACGGCGACACGGTCACGATCGAGCCCTGGCGGGCCCTGCCCTTCCCGGTGCTCAAGGATCTCGTGACCGACCGCTCGTCCATGGACCGGATCATCCAGGCTGGCGGCTATATCAGCGTCAGCACCGGCTCCGCCGTCGACGCCAACTCGCTGCCGGTGCCCAAGCCCGACGCCGACCGCTCGATGGACGCGGCGGCCTGCATCGCCTGCGGCGCCTGCGTGGCCGCCTGCCCCAACGGCTCCGCGATGCTGTTCACGGCCGCCAAGATCGCCCACCTCGGCTTTCTGCCCCAGGGCCAGGCCGAGCGCCACCAGCGCGTGGTCAACATGGTCGCCCAGCAGGACGACGAGGGCTTCGGCAGCTGCACCAACATCGGCGAGTGCGTGGCGGTCTGCCCCAAGGAGATCTCCATGGACACGATCTCCCGCCTCAACCGCGACCTGATCTCCGCCACCCTGCGCGGCTACGAGGCCCCCGGCGGCGTCGGCCCGGTGAAGAAGACCCAGGCGGCGAGCTAAGCAGCGTAAAGGAACAAAAGAACAGAGGAACAGAGAGCACGGCTCTTCTGTTCCTTTGTTCTTTCCTTCTTCTACGACCGCGCCGCGGCCTCCAGCACGGCGAGCGTTTCGGCGGCGGCCTTGCGGTAGGAGAAGCGGGCGGCCTGGGCGAAGCCGCGCCGGCGCAGGTCGTCGCGGAGAACGGGGTCGCCGAGCAGGCGGGACAGGGCGGCGGCCCAGCCGACGACGTCGTCGGGGGGGACGCGCAGGGCCGCGCCGCCGACCACCTCGGGGAGGCTGCTCCCGTCGCCGACCACGACGGGCGCCCCGCAGGCCATCGCCTCCAGGGGGGGCAGGCCGAAGCCCTCGTAGTGCGAGGGGAAGGCGAAAATGGTGCAGGCGCGGTAGAGCAGGGGGCCATCCTCCAGCGGCACGTCGATCCGGCGCACGGAATCGGCGAGGTCGAGGTCGGCGATCAGGGCGTCAAGGTCGGGGAACAGCCGCGGGTCGCCGCCGAGTGCTCGGCCGGCGATGGCCAGGCAGGCCCGCTCGCCGCGGGCCCGCAGCAGGGCGAAGGCGCGCAGCAGGGTGGGCACGTTCTTGCGCGCGTCGAGCCCACCCACATAGTAGATGAACGGCTGCTCCAGGCCGTAGCGCGCCGCGGCCGCGGCCCGGGCCGCCGCCTGGTCGCCCGGGCCGTACTGGTCGCCGGCGGCGAGCAGCACCGGGGTGATCTGCTCGGCGGGCAGGCCGAGCCGCGCGACGATGTCGGACCGGCTGCGGGCGGAGAAGGTGAGCACATGGGCGCACCGGCGCACCGCCCGGCGCACCAGGGCCATATAGGCCCGCACGTGCAGGCCGCCACGGTACTCGGGCAGCAGCAGGGGGATGATGTCGCCGACCGTGGCGACGACCGGCAGCGCGGCGCGCAGCGGGGGCGCGAAGTAGGGCACGAATAACACGGCCGGGCCGAGGTGGCGCGACAGCCGGCGGGCCGCCCGCGGCAGGGCCACCTGCTCGAAGTGGAGCTTGGCCAGGTTCGGGCTCAGCCGGTCGAACGGCGTGGGCAGGCTGACCGTCGTTACGCCGGGCGGCGCCGCGGGGCCGGGGCCGCCGAGAGCCGGCCGGATCAGCAGGTAGCGATGCTGCGGCGCCACCTGCGGCATCCAGCGCAGCAGCCCGTGGATGTACTGGCCGCTGCCCACGTTCGGCTGGGCCCAGAAGCTCCCGTTGATCACCACCTGCACACGGACGCTCCTGCGCCGGCCGGCGCCTCCCCGCTCCTCCCCCCATCTATAGTACCACGGCGGGACGCCCCGCCTCGACCGCCCCTCCCTCGCGGAATTGCCATACCGTTCATCTAGCCTACGTGCTATCCTAGTAGGCATGTCCGCTCGATCAGCCCTCCAGGAGCACCACCGATGCACCGCCGCCCTTCCACCGTCGTCGCCATCCTGGCCCTCGCCGTCCTGTGCTCGGCCGGCGTCTTCGCCAGCCAGCGGCTCCCCGGCCCGAACGACCTGTTTCTCCCCATGCTGACGGACGGGGCCGACGCCGACGGCAGCCCTTCCCCAACCGGCGACCCGGCCACCCCCAGCGCCGAGCCCAGCCCGACGGCCACCGCTGAGCCGGACCCGTCCGCCACCAGCACCAGCACTCCCGGCCCCGAGGCCAGCGCCACCGTCGAGGTGAGCGCCACCGTCGAGGTGAGCGCCACCGCCACCGAGACGCCCACCGGCACCCCGCCCGCCGCGCCAGCCACCGCCTCGCCCACCACCACCCCGACCGCCACCGCCACCCCGACCGCCACCGCCTCGCCCACGCGCACTGCCACCCCGACCGCCACCGCCTCGCCCACGCGCACTGCCACCCCGGCGGCCGGCTTCGCCCAGCAAGTCGTCGATCTGGTGAACGCCGAGCGGGCCAGGCTGCCGAACTGCCCCGCCCTCGCCGTCGAAAGCCGGCTCGCCGCCGCGGCCACGCGCCATAGCGGCGACATGGCGACGAGCAACATGAACCCCATCAGCCACACGGGCTCCGACGGCAGCACGATGGAAAGCCGTGTCAACGCGACAGGCTACCCCTGGACGACGCTCGGGGAAAATATCGCCGCTGGCTACAGCACACCGGCCGCGGTCGTGCAAGGCTGGATGGACAGCGACGGCCACCGCGCCAACATCCTGAACTGCGCTTTCCGCGAGATCGGCGTCGGCTATGTGGCCCGGGGCGGCACAACCTACGTCCACTACTGGACCCAGGTGTTCGGGGCGCGCTGAGGGCGTATAATCTCCCTGAGCGATCCGCGACCTTGGGGTACCCGTCCATGAGCGACCAGATTATCGCCCGGCTCGCCCGCGAGCAGGGCCTACGCGAGGCCCAGGCGGCCCGCTGCGTGGCCCTGCTCGACGAGGGCAACACCGTGCCCTTCATCACCCGCTACCGCAAGGAGGCCACCGGCGGCCTCGACGAGGAGCAGATCCGCCGCCTGTCCGAGCGCCTGGAGTACCTGCGAGCCCTGGAGGCCCGGCGGGCCGAGGTGGGCGCAGCCCTTGAGGCCGGCGGCCACCTGTCGCCCGAGCAAGCCCGCGCCCTCGCCGCGGCCGAGACGCTCCAGGCGGTCGAGGACATCTACCTGCCGTTCCGCCCGAAGCGGCGGACCCGCGCCCAGGCCGCCCGCGAGCTCGGCCTCCAGCCCCTGGCCGACCTGCTGCTCGCCCGGCGCCATGGCGGCAAGGGCCCCGACGAGCTGGCCGCCCCGTTCCTCGGCGAGGGCGTCCCCGACACCGCCGCGGCCCTGGCCGGCGCCCGCGACATCATCGCCGAGCAGGTGGCCGAGGCGGCGCCCGTGCGCCAGGAGGTGCGCGAGGCCACCCGGCGCGGCGCGGCCCTCCAGGTGGGCCGCAAGGACGGCGCCGCCGATGAAAAGGGCGTGTTCCAGCAGTACTACGACTTCCGCCAGCCGCTCAAGGCCCTGCCGCCCCATCGCGTGCTCGCGATCAACCGGGGCGAGCGCGAGGGCGTGCTCAAGGTCGACCTCGACGCCCCCGACGAGGCCCTGGTCGGGGCGCTCCAGCGGCGCTACGCCCCCGGCGCCTCCTGGGCCGACGCCGAGGTGCGCGCCGCCGTGGCCGACGGCTACAAGCGGCTGCTCGCCCCGGCGATCGAGCGCGAGCTGCGCGCCGAGCTGACCGGGCAGGCCGAGGCCCACGCCCTCACGATCTTCGCCGCCAACCTGCGCCGGCTGCTGCTCCAGCCGCCCCTGCGCGGCCGGGTGGTCATGGGCGTCGACCCGGGCTTCCGCACCGGCTGCAAGCTCGCCGTCGTCGACGCCACCGGCAAGTATCTGGAGGGCGGCCTGATCTACCTGCACCAGGCCGACCGGGCCAAGGAGGCGCTGCTCCGGCTGTGCCAGCGCTGGGGCGTGCAGGTGGTGGCGATCGGCAACGGCACCGCCAGCCGCGAAACGGAGGCCCTGGTGGCCGAGGTGATCAAGGCCGCGCCCTTCCCGCTCCAGTACACGATCGTCAGCGAGGCCGGCGCCTCCGTCTACTCCGCCTCCGAGGTGGCCCGCGACGAGTTCCCGGCCCTCGACGCCACCGAGCGCGGCAACATCTCGATCGCCCGCCGGCTCCAGGACCCCCTGGCCGAGCTGGTCAAGATCGACCCGAAGGCCCTCGGCGTCGGCCTGTACCAGCACGACGTCGACCAGAAGGGGCTGGCCGCCCGGCTCGGCGAGGTGGTCGAGAGCGCCGTGAACTACGTCGGCGTCGACCTGAACACCGCCTCGGCCTCGCTGCTGACCTACGTGGCCGGCCTGAACAGCAAGGTGGCGAAGGCCGTGGTCGGCCACCGCGAGGCCAACGGCCCGTTCAAGGCCCGCCGGGAGCTGCTCAAGGTCAAGGGCCTCGGCCCGAAGGCGTACGAGCAGGCCGCCGGCTTTCTGCGCATCCCCGACGCCGCCGACCCCCTCGACCGCACCGCCGTCCACCCCGAAAGCTACGCCGCCGCCCGCGCCCTGGTCGCCCGCTTCGACGCCAAGGGCGGCAGCCCGCTCCCCGAGGTGGCCGCCCGCGTCCGCGCCGCTGTCGCCGGCGGCGAGACGAGCCTGGCCGCCCTCGCCGCCGAGCTCGGCGTCGGCGAGCCGACCCTGGCCGACATCGTCGAGTACATGGCCCGGCCCGGGCGCGACCCGCGCGAGGAGCTGCCGCCGCCGATGCTGCGCGCCGACGTGCTCAAGCTGGAGGACCTCCAGCCGGGCATGTGGCTCAAGGGCACCGTCCGCAACGTGGTGGACTTCGGGGCCTTCGTCGACATCGGCGTCAAGCAGGATGGGCTCGTCCACGTGAGCGAGCTGGCCGACCGCTTTGTGAAAAACCCGCTGGAGGTGGTCCAGGTGGGCGACCAGGTGGATGTGCGCGTGCTCGGCGTGGATTTTCAGCGGGGCCGGGTGGCCCTCAGCATGCGCCGCGGGTAAAGCCGCAACCGTTGACGCCTCGGCGCCGGGGTGCGATAATGCTGTTCCTGGGCACGTACGAGCCATTGTCGCACAGCCTGCGCGCGCGCAGGCTGTGCGCGTTCAAGGAAGTCAGACCATGGACGACCGTGACCTGGCAGCCCTCTCCGATCTGCAGGCGCGCCTGCTCTCGTTGAAGCTGCTGCCGCGCACCGGCTGGCTCCAGCGCGGCCAGCGCGACCCCGAGAGCATCGCCGAGCACAGCTACGCCGTCGCCGCCCTGGCCCTGCTTGTGGGCGATATGCACCCCGGCCTGGACCGCGGCCGCCTGCTGGCGATCGCCCTGCTCCATGACACCGCCGAGGCCCTGGTTGGCGACCTGCCGGCCTCGGCCCGCCGGCTGTTCGGCGCCGAGGCCAAGCAGATCGCCGAGCGCAAAGCCATGCTGGAGCTGTTCGGCGCGCTTCCGGCCGGCGACGACTACCTGGCGCTCTGGGAGGAGTACGTCCGCGGCAGCTCCTCCGAGGCCCGCCTGGTCAAGGCCCTGGACCGGCTGGAGATGCTGGCCCAGGCCCTGGCCTACGAGCGCGCCGGCAGCCGGGCCATGGGCGAGTTCTTCGAGGGCGGCGCCGCCTGGGCCGACGAGTTCCCTATCGTCCGCGCCCTGGCCGAGCGGGTCCTCGCGGAGCACGAGGCCTTAAGCCGGGCGTAACCACCCCCCGCTTCTCACTCCCCCGCCTCGTCATCCGGGTCGCGGGCGTGGCGGGCGGCGCGCAGCAGGGTGAGGCTGCGGGCGGCCTGCTCGGTGGCCCGCAGGATGCGCTCGAGGCTGGCGCGGGCGTCAGCGTCGGCGAGCTCCTCCTGGAGCAGCTGAGTTTCGCCCATGATCACGGTGAGGTGCTGGCTGATGTGGTGGGCCGTGGCGCGCACAGTGCTGCGCAGGGCCTCGTCGGCGGCGCGCAGCCGCTCGACCTCGCGGGCCTGCTGGCGCAGCCCATAGTGCTCGACGGCCCGGCGGGCCGCGCTGCGCAGCAGGTCGTTGTTGACGGGACGGGGCAGATAGTCGAAGGCCCCGAGGCGGACGGCCTCGGCCGCGGCGCTGTCGCCGGCCACGAGCGCGATCGCGAGCGGCGCGTCGGCCAGGCCCCGCAGGTCGCTCATCAGCTCGAAGCCGCTCCCGTCGGGAAGGCCCATGTCGAGCAGCAGCGCGGCGGGGCGGGCCTGGAGCAGCTGGGCGCGGGCCTCGGCGGAGGTGCCGGCGGCGTGGATGGTGTAGCCCTCGCGGCGCAGCAGGGCGCTGAGCGAGAGCTGGAGCACGACGTCGCTCTCGACAACCAGCAGCGGCCCGTGCATGGTCGATCCTTTCGGCCCGCAGCGTCAGGCTGGCAGGCGCTGGCAGGTGGGGCAGAAAAAGGTGCTGCGCTGGGCCACCACCGTCCGCTCGATCGGCGTCCCGCAGCGCTCGCAGGGCTTGCCCGCCCGGTCGTAGACGAAAAAGTGCTCCTGGTTGCTGCCGCGCTCGCCGTAGCTGTTGCGGTAGTTGCGCAGCGAGCTGCCCTGGTTCGCGATCGCCTGCTCCAGCGTCTGCCGGATCGCCGCGTGGAGCGCTCCCACCTCGGCCTCGGTCACGGCGGCGGCGGGGAGCAGCGGGTGGAGCCGGGCGATCCACAGGGCCTCGCTGGCGTAGATGTTCCCCACGCCAGCGATCATGCGCTGGTCGAGCAGCAGCGGCTTGAGCTTGGTACGCCGCCCCGCGAGGATGCGGGCCAGCTCCGCCGCCGTGAACCCTTCGCCCAGTGGCTCGGGGCCGTGGGCGGCGTCGAGAGCGGCCAGGCCGTCGGAGTCGAGCAGGCGCACCCGCCCAAACTTGCGCTGGTCCTCGAAGAAGATCCGCCTGCCGTCCTCGAGGCTCAGCACGAGGTGGGTGTGGCTGTCGGCGACGGCGTCGGGGCCCGCTACGAGCAGGTTGCCCGACATGCGCAGGTGGATGGCCAGGGCCCAACCCTCGTCCAGAGTCAGCACCAGCCACTTGGCCCGCCGGCCCACCGCCACGATCCGCCGCCCCGCGATCAGGGCCTGGAAGGCCGGCAGGGGCGGCGTCTCGATCATGCGCTCCCAGTCCAGCTTCTCGATCCCGACGATGCGCCGCCCGACCACCTGGGGCGCCAGCGAGCGGGCCACCGTCTCCACTTCTGGTAGCTCTGGCATCTATTCCCGCCACTCGGCCGCGCCGTCGGCCCAGTGCTCCTTTTTCCAGATCGGCGCGACCTCTTTGATCCGGTCCATGATATAGGCCGCGGCCTCGAAGGCGGCCTGGCGGTGGGGCGCGGCCACCACCACGAGCACGGCCGTGTCGCCGATCGGGAGCCGGCCGACCCGGTGGTGCACGGCGACGCGCCCGACCGGCCAGCGGGCCCGGGCCTCCTCGGCGAGCTGCGCGAGCACGGGGGCGGCCATCTCGGCGTAGGCCTCGTAGCTGAGAAACGCGGTGGCCCGCCCCTCGAACTCGTTACGCACCACGCCGGCGAACGTCACCACGGCGCCGTCGGAGGGCGCCTGGGCGTAGGCCACGAGGGGGGCCGGGTCGAGCGGGGACTCGGTGATCAGAAAGGGCCGGAAGTCTGTCATAGCGGGTTCGGCCCCCGCGCCTGGCGGGGCTCCTCTCATCAGGTCGCCCGCGGGGCCCTACCCGCCGCTGACGGGCGGGATGAAGGCCAGCTCGTCGCCGTCGGCGAGCGGGGTGGCGGGCTGGCTGAACTCCTGGTTGACGGCGTAGAGCAGCCGGCCGGTGTAGCCGGCGAGGCGCGGGTGGTCGGCCACCAGGCGGGCCCACGCATCGCCGACCGTGGCGCCGTCCGGGAGCCCCATGTCAAGGGCACTCGCGCCGACGATGTCGCGGTGGCCGGCGAACAGCCGGAGGTGCACGGTGATCATGCTAGAACCCCGCCCCCAGGCCGCCGTCGACCGTGTAGATGCTGCCCGTGATAAAGCTGGCCCGCGGCCCAGCCAGGAACAGGATCAGGTTGGCCACCTCCTCGGGGCTGCCGAGGCGGCCGATCGGCTGGTCGCCGGCCCAGCCCCGCAGCACCTCGTCGGGGGCACGGGCGCTTTCCAGCGCGGCGGCGGCCCGCAGCAGCGAGGTGTCGATCGCGCCGGGGCAGACACAGTTGACCCGGATCGCCTCGGGGGCATAATCGAGGGCCATCGCCCGCGTCAGCGCGATCACGCCGCCCTTGCTGGCCGCGTAGGCAGACCAGCCCGGCTCGGTGAGCAGGCCGTGGAGCGAGGCCACATTGACGATCGCCCCGCCGCCGCGCCGGCGCATCTCGGGGATGACGAAGTGTGAGACGAGGTACACCCCGGTCAGGTTCACGCCGATCGTGGCGTTCCACAGCTCGAGCGGGGTGCTTTCGACCGTGCCGGGCTGCTGGACGCCGGCGTTGTTCACGAGCACGTCCACCCCGCCGAAGGCGGCCACCGTCTCGGCGGCGATGCGCGCGGCGTGCCCCTCGTCGGCCACGTCGGCCACGCAAGCCAGCGCCCGCCCGCCCCAGGACTGAATCCCGTCCACGAGGGCACGCGCCCCCGGCCCGTCGCGATCCGCGATCACCACTGCGGCGCCATCACGGGCCAGGGCCAGGGCCGTGGCCCGCCCGATCCCCTGGGCGCCCCCGGTGACGATCGCGACCTTGTCATGAAAATCCATGCGCGCACCCGAAACAAGCAAGCGGAGCCGATACGCCCCTTATTGTATCACTGCTCGCCGGACGGGTGCGCGCGCAGAAAACGCAGAGGCCCCGGCGCCACTGCGATCACCATCGGGAAGCTTGTCGAAGGGGCTAATCGCCCGCGGCGGGGCTGTGCTCGGAGGGGGGGATGGGCGGGGCGGCGCGCCGGGCGGCCTCACGGTCCCGCCACCACCAGTGGAGGCGGCGGGAGCTGCGCGACACTTGGCGGGCCGAGGTGTCGGCCAGGCGGCCGAGGGGGCCGATCAGGGGGGTTGAGCAGGCGGCCCAGGCCCGCAGGAGCCGCTTGATCTGGACGCGCGACCAGCGGATCGTGCGGTTGCGCGGCCCGACCAGGGCCAGGCCGATCAAGAGAAAGATCAGCCCGTTGACGATCGGCATGGGCATGCCGATCAGGCCGACCACGATAAAGAACCAGCCGAGGATCGGCTTGAGAACCAGCCAGACCGCGACAAGGACGGTGCGCAGGGCCAGGGCGATTGTCGTCAGCCACATATAGCGGTAGGGGGATAGGCGGGCGCCCGATCGTGGGCCTGCGGCGGGCCGCGTCGGCCCGGAGTCTCACTATACCACGCCCGATCCGCGCCCGGGCAGGGGAAGTTTCCCTTACTCCGCCGGCGCGAGCTGGGCCAGCAGGGGCCGGGCGTTGGCCTCGAACCAGGCGAACGGGGCCTCGGCCAGCAAAAAGGTTTCGCCCAGGTCGACGAACAGGTAGCTCTGCCGGAGGCCGCGGGCGATCCAGACGTCGCGCTCCGCGCCGGCGACCACGACCCGCTCCTCGAAGCTTTCCGTCCAGGGCCGGGCGTAGTTGCTGGCCAGCAGCGCCCGCACCTCGTCGGCGGGCCCCTGGGTCAGCCGGAACAGGATCGGCAACTGCCCGGGCTCCGGCGGGTCGAACCGGTAGACGACCCGGTAGCCCAGGTTCGCCCCCACCACCTCCGCACCGACGTCCTCATAGTCCTGGTTGAGGAACAGCTGCTCGCGCTGCGGCCCCTCCACCTGGTGAAGCGTGCCGGCCTCCGCGGGCAGGAGAAAGATCGGGTACTCGGCCAGCGCAAGGGCCTCGGTGATCGGCAGCGTGGTCAGAAAGCCGTAGGAGCGGCTGCTCGGCTCCCCCCGCCAGTCCCGCGTGATCCGTGCGTCCGGCAGGGCGCCGCGCAGCTCGGCGGGGGCCTCGGCCACGGGGCGCTCGGCCCGCTCCAGCACCCGGACATCGATCAGCGTGGTTTCGCCGCTGCTGTCGGCGCGCCCGATCAGACGGTAGCCGGCGAGCCGGCCGTCGGCGTCGAGATCCAGCTCGGTCACCAGCTCGCCGAGCCCGAGGTCGGCCATGTACGGGTCGCCCTGGTCGCTCGTCGCCATCCAGGAATAGCGCTGGCTGGTGGCCGCGGGGACGCTGCTCCGCACCACGCGCCGGCCGTCGGCCGCCGGCTCCAGAGTCAGCCCGCCGGAGGACTGGACGAGCATGTCGAGAACGGTGCGGCCCTCGGCCGAGAGCGGCTCGGCGGGCGCGCGCAGCCACCCGCTGAAGCGCGCCAGCTGGCCGGCGGGCGCGTAGAAGCTCCAGCTCTCGTCGCTGCCCCACAGCTCGCCCGAGAGCTCGGCGCCGCTGGCCGGGTCACGTTCGCGCGAGAAGAAGGTGCGGCCCGCGCCGTCGGCGACGACCCACGCCTCGACGACCCGGCGCTCGGGGAAGCCGTTGTAGGGCGGGCGGTGGTAGGGGTCGGGCGGGTCGCTGGCGCGGAGCTGGCGGTTCTGGCGGGTGAACTGTTCGGCGCGGGTGTAGCGCACGACGCCGGGCGGCACCGCCTCGGCCTGTAGCAGGGCGATCAGGGCGGCGCGCGCGGCCGGGTCGGCATCGCTCTCGTAGATGAACAGGTGCTCGTGGGCGGCGAGGCGGGCGACATCGAGCGGGGCCAGGGCCGCGACAAAGGCGGCCAGCTCGTCGCGGGTGAAGCCCGTGGCGACAAGGCCGAGCTGGACCGTGGCGTCGATCCCGCCCCCCAGCGGGGCCGGCCGCTGCAGCGTGGCGGTGTAGCTGCGGCCGCGGCCGGCGGCGAGCCACAGCTGCCAGTCGCCAATCTGCTCGGGCTCGCCCTGCGCGGCCAGGCGCGGCTCGAAGGTGAGCATCAGCCGGCGGTCGGGGCCGAGGTAGATCAGGCCGTTAGAGGCCGTACTGCTGCGGTAGCGCAGGCCGGGCCAGATCAGCACGGCCCGGTCCACGCCGGGCGGCGGGGCGGCCGGCAGCCAGAGCGGGTAGTCGACGTTGGCGAGGGCCAGGGCCGGGTCGACGGCGTTGGCGAGGGCCAGGGCGGGCAGGCCGACATCGACGGGGGCCTGGCGGACGCGGTCGGGGAACTCGCCGAGGCCGTTCCAGGCCCGGCTGATCGCGAAGGCGTTGCCGGCCTGGCCGGGGACGAGCCCCTGCTCCTCGATCAGGCGCCAGGTGACGCGGCTGATCTGCGTGCCGCCCGGCGGGCCGCTGATCTCGGTGGCGCTACGCAGCCGGCCGTTGGCCGTGTCGACGGCGAGCATCACAGTGATCCGCTCGGCGGTGGCGCCGGGGGCGTCGGCGGGGCGGCCGAGGGGGCTGAAGCCGGAGAAGCTGATCACCTGCGTCTGGCGGCCGCCTTCGCTGAGCCGCCCGAGGGCCCGCAGGTCGCCCGCCTCGGCGGCCTGGCGCAGGTAGAAGGGCGGGATGCTCCAGGGGCCGGAGCGGAGCCGCTCGGCGAGGGCCCGCTCCTGGTCGGCCCGGCCGAGGTTCATCGACAGCAGGAGCGGGCGGTCCGCGCTCGCCCGCACGGCGATGTCGCCGTAGAGCGAGGGGGCGTAGGCGGCGTCGAGGGCGTAGTGCAGCACGCCCGCACCGTCGCCGACCTCAAGCTCGTAGGGGGCGCCCCCCGCCGTATGGGCGATCTGGATGCGGTGGCGCGCCGGGTTGGCCCGGTCGAGCCACAAGTCGGCGTGGAGCGGGGCGATCGTCTCGTCGTCAAAGTACCAGAGCGTCTCGTAGCGCTCGTGCCAGACGGCGGGCCCGTCCGCGGGCGGGCGCCCGTACTGCGCGAGGGCCTGGGCGACAAGGGCCCGCGGGTCGGCCGGCGGGGCCGCGCCGGCGTCGATCACCGTGACAGCGCGGCGGGTGAAGCCGGGCAGCACCAGGACGGCGACGAGGGCGAGCACGGCCAGGGGCGGCAGCCCGTAGCGCAGGCTGGGGCTGAGGCGCCGGCGCGCGGGGCGGGCCATGGCCGCGAGGCGGGCGGCCAGGGGCACGGGCAGGCGCTGCTCGCGCAGCACCTCGCGCATGGCCGACTCCACGGCCTGGCATACCTCGCCCCAGGTGTGGTCGAAGGAGCGGCAGGGCCCGCACGAGGCCAGGTGGCCGCGCACCGCGGCGCTGTGGCGCTGGCGCCCGCCCGGGTCGACCAGGGCGGCCCGCACGTCCGGACAGGTTTCACCGCTCACCCGGTCGGTGAGCGAGGTGCCGGCCGCGGGGGCGAGGGCGCGCACCGCGTCGATCAGGGCGGCGCGGGTGGCGGGCTCCTCCTGGCCGGCGACGCGGGCGAGGCGCGGAAGGTCGTACCCGGCGAGCAGGGCCAGCCCGAGGGCGAGCCGGCCGTCGAGCGGGAGGAGCAGGATGCTGCGGTAGAGCGGCGGGAGGCCGGCCGGGGGGCGGGGGGCGGCGCGGCCCGACTGGCCGCGGCGGGCCTCCGCGCGGCGGGCGGCGGCGGCGAGGGCGGCGAGCAGGGCGGGCTCGTCGGGGGGGGCGGCCAGGCCCTCGGCGAGCAGGGCGGCGACGGCGGCGCGCAGCAGCTCCTCGGCGCGGCGCGCGTCGCCGCCGAGCAGAAGGGCCATGCGGAAGAGCGGGTCGCCGTGGGCGGCGAGGGCTTGCTCCAGCAGCTCTGGTGGAGAGGTCATGGGGGGGGCCTGTCCTGGGGGCTGCTACGGGTGTTCGGGGGCGCCGGCGGGGTTGGCCTCGGCGGCGGGGCGGGCGAGCAAGGAGTGGAGCCGCCAGATCGTGCGGACGCGGGCCCGGTGCCACGCCGCGCTCTTCGGCCCCGTCTCCTTGAGCAACACCACCCGCCGCAGGGCCGTGGTCAGGCGGGCCTCTCGCCCCTCGCTCGGCTCGGTTGTCGGCTGCTCGTCCATAGGGGCTCGCTCTCGCCTAGCGGGCCAGAGCCTCGCGGTCGTAGCGACGGCCGGCGCGGGCGCCAGGCACGGAAACGGCGGCGAGGATGTCCTCGACGATCGCGCCGGCGCTCACGTTGCGGATGCGGGCGGCCGGGCTGACAATCATGCGGTGGCCGAGGACGGCGCCGGCGAGCGCTTTGACGTCGTCGGGGGTGACGTAGTCGCGGCCCTGGATGGCGGCGCTGGCCTGGGCGGTGCGGTACAGGGCCAGGGAGCCGCGGGCGCTCGCCCCGAGGTAGACATCCTCGTGGTGGCGCGTCGCCGTCACCAGGGCCACGATATACTCCTCGATCAGGTCGTCGACGTAGACCTCCTTGATCGCCTCCTGGAGGGCGAGCAGGTCGCCGATCGAGGCGACCGGCTGGAGCGCGTCGAGGGGGTGGCTTTGGCGCTGGCGCTTGAGGATGGCGATCTCGTCGAGGCGCTCGGGGTAGCCCAGGTGCAGCCGCAGCAGGAAGCGGTCGAGCTGGGCCTCGGGGAGCGGAAAGGTGCCCTCGTACTCGATCGGATTCTGGGTGGCCAGCACGATAAAGGGCGACGGCAGCCCGTGGGTGGTGCCGTCGACCGTGACCTGGCGCTCCTCCATCGCCTCCAGCAGCGAGCTCTGCGTCTTCGGCGTGGCGCGGTTGATCTCGTCGGCGAGCACGATCTGGGCGAAGACCGGGCCGTTGCGGAACTCGAACTCCCGGCTCTGCTGGTTGAAGATCGAAACGCCCGTCACATCGGACGGGAGCAGGTCGGGCGTGAACTGGATGCGCTTGAAGCTGCTGCCGATCGAGCGAGCGATGCTCTTGGCCAGCACCGTCTTGCCGGTGCCCGGGACATCCTCGACCAGCACATGCCCCCGGCAGAGCAGGGCCACCAGCACCAGCTCGACGGCCTGGCGCTTGCCGACAATCACGCGCTCGACGTTCTCGAAGACGCGCTGCGCGAACTGCTGTACATTCTGCAAAACCGACCTCGCGGGGAATCACATGGGTGCCGCTGGCATTGTACCACAGCGGCCTTCGCGCGGGGTGTTAAGCATGTTAAGCCCGCGGCAGGCTTCCCTCCAGCACCGCGCGCACGGCCGCCTCCGGCACATCGTCGCGGACGACGACCCGGCCGATCGCCGTCGGCAGCACCCAGCGGACGCGCTTCGCCTGGACCTTCTTGTCGCGCATTATCAGGGCGATGATCGCGTCCGTGTCGAGGCCGGCGGGCAGGTCGACCCGCAGGCCGTAGGCGGCGAGCAGGGCCCGCTGCCGCTCGACCAGCCCCGCGTCGCACAGCCCCAGGCCGGCGGCGATCCGGGCGGCCGCGTCCATGCCGATCGCGACACACTCGCCGTGGAGCAGGCGGTAGCCGGAGCGCTGCTCGATCGCGTGGCCGATCGTGTGGCCGTAGTTGAGCGTGATCCGCTCGCCCTGCTCCCGCTCGTCGATGCTGACCACCTCGCACTTGACGCCGACGGCCCGGCGCAAGATCGCGCTCAGCCGGCCGACAAGGTCGGCGTCGCCCCCGTCCCAGCCGGGAAAGCCCGCGCCGGGGCGGCTGCCGTCCCAGCGCCGCTCCGCGGCGAGGGTTTCGAGCGCGGCGAACAGGCCGGCGTCACGGATGACGCCGTGCTTGATCACCTCGGCGAAGCCGGCGCACAGCTCGCGCGGCGGCAGGGTGGCCAGCGTATCGGTGTCGGCCAGCACCAGGCGCGGCTGGTGAAAGGCGCCGATCAAGTTCTTGCCGAGCGGGTGGTTGATCCCCGTCTTGCCGCCGACGGCCGAGTCGACCATCGCGAGCACCGTGGTGGGGAGCTGCACCACCGCGATCCCGCGCAGCACCGTCGCCGCGGCGTAGCCGGCCACGTCGCCGACGACGCCCCCGCCGAGGGCGAGCAGCGCGTCGCGCCGCTCCACGCCCCCACCGATCAGCCAGTCGTAGAGCCCGGCCAGCTGCTCTGGCGACTTGCTCGCCTCGCCCGACGGCACGGCCCGCTCGTTGACGGTGTGCCCGGCCGCGCGCAGAACGGCCGCGAGCGGCGCCCCGTACCGCTCGGCAACGGCCGCGTCGGCGACGAGCCAGAGCGCCCCCCGCAGGCCCAGGGCGGCGAGCTGCGCGGGGAGCGCGGCCAGGGCGCCGGCCTCGACCAGCACGGGGTAGCTGGCGCTGGAGGTGGTGACGGTCAGGGTGTCAGCCATCGCGTTCGTCGAGCCCCGCGCGGGTCAGCTCGCCCATCATCTCGTCCACACCACACAACGCGGCGCGGGGCGCGGCCCCCGCTGTCGGCGGCCATTTTACGCGCCCCGCGCCTGAACGCGCGCGGCCTACGCCCGGCGGCGCGCCAGGGCCACGCCGCCGGCGAGCACGAGCAGCGCCGCGGCGGCCAGCACAAGCGTCCCGCCGCCGCTGGTGTTCGGGATCGACGGGCGGGTGACCGTCGGCGCGGCGGTCGGGCGGATGGCGGTGGGCGCGACGGCGGTGGGTAGGACGACCGTGGCCGCGCTGGTGGGCGCGACGGCGGTGGGCAGGACGACCGTGGCCGCGGTGGTCGGGCCGGGGTAGGGGGTGGTCTGGGCGGCGGGGCCGGCGGCGGCGGGGGCGGCGACAAGGGCGAACAGGAGGGCGAGCCCGAGCAGTGCGGCGGGCGCGAGGATGGCGAGCAGTCGCGGTTTGACGATCATCTCTACCTCTTTGTGCAGGCGGATCCCCTTCCGACGTGGCGAACAGGTGAAAGGTATCGGCCGCCCCCGGCGGCCGGGCGAACGGAGCCGCCTCAGGTGCGGCGCCGGGCGACCACAACAACCCCGAGCGCGCCGAACAGCGCGAGCGCCGCCGCCAGCGCCGGCCCGGGGGCGGCGGGCGGCTGCGGTTCGTCCACCGGCCCGGCCGCGACGAACAGCAGCGGAAGGAAGATGCGCGCCCCCGTGCCGCCCAGGGCGGCCTCGATCTGGGCGATCGCCTCGGGCGTGGGCACGTCGACGGCGTCGAACTGGCTTTTGTAGAAGGCCCGGTAGCCCTGCTCCGCGTCCCCGACGATGTAGAAGATCCAGCGCTGCCCGGCCTCCACCTGCGACCGGCACAGGGAGCTGGGCCCGTAGCCCGAGACAATCAGCGTTTCGGCCCCCGCGCCCTTCAGGTAGCGCTCCACGGCGATCGTCGCCGTGGAGCCGGGGATGGTGCTTGGCCCGTCGCTCACGGCCGTCACCGTGCCGACCAGGACGATCTCCGCGCTGAGCGCCCGCTCCGCCGGCGTGTAGACGGGCAGGCCGCCCGGCGGCGGCGTGCAGGCGTAGGCCGGGCGCGGCGCCACGCACAGCAGCGCGGCCGCCATGCACAACGCCAGCCAGACCGCCGGCCGAATAGTTCGCGTCGCCAGACCCATCTGACTCCTCCCGGACGGACACATGTTGCATCTGGTAGGACGGCCGGCAGCCGGCGGCGGTTCCGCCCGCGCCCGTTCTCAAGGCTGCCCGCGGAGCAAGACTCAGACCGTGGCCGCGACGCGGGGTGCAATGTGTGGGTAGCGAGGCGGTCCCGGGCGTCTACTCCGCGCCGAGCAAGGGGCCGGTGAGCAGCGCCTCCAGCTCGGCACCTGCGGGGAGCAGCGCGTCGCCCGGGGGCACCAGCAGCAATGCGTTGGCGCCGCGCAGCGACAGCAGCCGCGAGCTGCCCTGGCCGCCGGTGCTCTCAGCGACAAGCCGGCTGCCGGCGAAGCGCACCGCGACGCGCTGGTACTCAGGGCGGTCGGGGGACGGCTGGATCGGCTCGGCAAGGGCCACGCGCGCGCGCGGCCGCTCGGGGCGGGCGTCGCCCTGGAGGGCGCGCAGCGCCGGGCGCACGAACACCTCGAAGGAGACGAGCGAGGAAACGGGGTAACCGGGCAGGCCAAAGGCGAGCCGCCCGCCGACCGTGGCGAAGGTGGTGGGCTTGCCGGGCTTGAAGGCCACCCGGCCGAAGTGGAGCGTGCCGAGCTCGGCGAGGATGGGCTTGATCAGGTCGCGGGTGCCCATGCTCACCCCGCCGCTGGTGATCAGCACATCGGCCTGCTCCAGCCCCGCGGCGATGGCGGCGCGCTGGGCGGCGTAGTCGTCGCGGGCGATGCCGAGCGAGATCGTGTCGCAGCCGGCCTCCCGCGCGGCGGCGAGCAGCGCGTAGCGGTTCGAGTCGCGCACGCCCCCGGGCTGGCGCGGATCGTCCGGCTCGGCCACCTCGTCGCCCGTGGCGAGGACGGCCACGCGCGGGCGGCGGTAGGCCGGGGCCCTCGTTACCCCCAGGGTCGCGAGCAGGCCGATCTCGGCCGGGCCGAGCGGAGTGCCGCGGGCGAGCACCAGCTCGCCGCGGGCGATGTCCTGGCCGGGCACGTGGACGTAGTCGCCGGGGCGCAGCTCGCGCTGGATCAGCAAGACCCCGTCACGCTCCTCCGTCAGCTCCACCGGGATCATCGCGTCGGCGCCCGCGGGCATCGGGGCCCCGGTCATGATCCGGGCGGCGCCGCCAGGGGGGATCGTCAGGCCGGGGGCCATGCCGGCCGTCAGCTCGGCCACGACGATGCGCGGGGCCAGGCCGTCCGCGGCGCGCAGGGCGTAGCCGTCCATGGCCGCCTTCGGCACGTCGGGCACGTCCTCGGGGGAGCGGATGTCGGCCGCGAGCACCCGGCCCTCGGCGGCCAGCACCTCGATCTCCTCGACGCCCAGCGGGGCGACGTGGGCCATGATCAGCTGGCGCGCCGCGTCGACCGCGAGCATCGGGAATGGCGACTCCCGCCGCATCTCGCTCATTGCCGCTCTCCGTGCCAGATCCTCCGCGGCCAAATTGTACCACGCCAGGCAAGCGCCGCAGCGGCGCGATCGCGGCAAACCCCGATCACCCACCCGGCAGGCTGAACCGGAAGGTAGTGCCGCTGCCGGGCGCGCTCTCGGCCCAGATCTGGCCGCCGTGGGCCTCGACGATCCGGCGGGCGATCGCCAGGCCGAGGCCGGCGCCGCCGCTGCTGCGCGTGCGGGATCGGTCGGCGCGGTAGAAGCGGTCGAAGATATGGGGCAGGTCGGCGGGGGCGATCCCGCTGCCGCTGTCGCTCACCTCGAAGACGACCGCGCCGGGCCGGCAGCTCGCGCGCATGACCACGCTGCCGCCGGAGGGGGTGTGGCGCAGGGCGTTGCCGACCAGGTTGCCGAGCACCTGGGCGATCCGCTGCGGGTCGGCGGAAAGCTCGGGCAGGCCGGCGGGGGCCTCGGCGTGGAGCGCGACGCCGCGCTCCTCGGCCTGGTGGACGAAGGAGCGGCGGGCGTCGGCCAGGAGGTGGGCCGGGTCGACCGCCTCGGGGTAGAGCGGGAGCTGGCCGGCGTCGGCGAGGGCGAGCAGGCGCAGGTCGTCGATCAGGCGCTCCAGCAGGGCCACCTCGTCGAGCAGGCCGCCGATCTGCTCGTCGTCGGCGCGGTAGATGCCGTCCTGGATGCCCTCAAGACGCCCCTTGATGATCGCGAGCGGGGTGCGCAGCTCGTGGGCCACATCGGCGGTGAGCTGGCGCCGCTGCTCATCGGCGCGCACCAGGCTTTCGGCCATGCTGTTGAAGGCGCCGGCCAGCTCGCCAACCTCACGCACGCGCGCCGGCCGCACGCGCACCGCCATGTCGCCCGCCGCGAGGGCCCGGGCCGCCCCCGTGAGCTGGCGCAGCGGCGTGCTGATCCGGCCCGAGAAAAAGGCGGCCAGGCCGAGCAGCACGGCCGCGAGGGCCAGGCCGGCGCTTGCTACGCCCTGGGCGAAGCGCCCCCGGTTGAACAGCCCGTTTTCGCCCGCGAGCTGGCGGCCGTCCACCGACACCAGCAGCGCGCCCACCTGGCGCCCGCCGGCCTCGACGGGGATGGCCTGCTGGAAGGCCAACATGGTCGACTGCCGATCGTTGCCGTCGCGCATCCCGCCCATCGCCGGCAGTGCCACCTCCGGCGCGCCGGGCGGCTGGGGGGCGGCTGGGGCGCCGGGCCGGCGCGGGGGGCCGCTCGCGATCACCCGCCCGCGCGCGTCGACCAGGGTGATAGCCACCTCGCCCTGGCCGGCGAGCTCGGCCTCGACCGCGGCGAACAGCTCGTCGACGCCGCGCCAGGAGCCGCGCTCCCTGTAGAAGTCGCCCAGGCGGCTGGCGCCCGCGCGGGCCTGGGCCAGCTCCTCGCTTGCCCAGGCCGCGCTGCGGTGCTCGAAGTTGGCCACGGCGAGCCAAAAAAAGCTGCTCATGCCGCCGATCCCCAGCACGATCACCAGGGCGAAGGCGGTCAGCATCAGGCTAAAAATCCGGGGGCGCACGTCACGGGTCCTTCGGCTCACTGAACTTATACCCGACGCCGTAGATGGTCAGGATATACTCGGGGTTGTGCGGGTCGGGCTCGATCTTGCGGCGCAGGTTCTTGATGTGGGCGTCGACGGTGCGGTCGTAGCCGGCGTAGCTGACGTCGTAGACCAGCTCGAGCAGCTGCGCGCGGGTGAAGGGGCGGCCGGGCTCGCGGGCCAGCACGGCCAGCAGGTCGAACTCAGTGGCGGTCAGGTCGACGGGCTCGCCGTCGCGGCGGACGCCGCGGCGCTCCAGGTCGATGCTCAGGGCGCCGATGCGGATGACACCGCCGGGCGCCCCCTCGCCCTCGCTGCGGCGCAGCACCGCGCGAACGCGGGCCACCAGCTCACGGGGGCTGAAGGGCTTGGTGATATAGTCGTCGGCGCCGAGCTCCAGGCCGACCAGGCGGTCGGCCTCCTCGACGCGGGCGGTGAGCATAATGATCGGCAGCTTGCGCGTCGCCGGGTCCTGGCGCAGGGCCCGAGTAACATCGAGGCCGTCCATGCCGGGCAGCATCAGGTCGAGCACGAGCAGGCTCGGCCGCTCGGCGCGGGCCAGCCGCACGGCTAGCTCGCCGTCGCCGGCCGTGATCACCCGGAAGCCCGCGCGGTCCAGGTAGTCACGGGCGATCTGCACGATCGCGGGCTCGTCGTCCACCACCAGCACAGTCCGGCTCATCGACGCTCTCCAGGGTCATCGGGCGCGAGAACTTCATCGCGGCGCGCCAGCCGCCGACCCCGCGCGTGCGGTCGGCGGCTGGGGCCCCGCGGGCGCCAGCGTTCGTGGGTGGCCGCCGTGGCGGCCGGCGCTACTCCACGCGCGGGTCGTGGCCGGCGGGCGTCGTCGGGGCGGGGGCGTCAGGGCCGGCCCGGCGCTGGCGCCAGATGGTCAGCAGCAGGTAGCCGAGCAGGCCGAGGGCGGCGAGGTTGACCAGGCCCCGCAGCAGGCCGAAGAGCGGGAAGAAGCCCCAGCCGCGCTCCATCCCGCGGCCGAAGCCGGGGCCGCCCTCGAAGCGGCCGTGGCCGTGGCGGAGCATGCGCTCTACCTCCGCCTGCTGGCGCTCGGGGTCGATGGCGAGCTCAGGGCCGCCGCGGCCGAAGTGCCGGCCGAAGTCGGGGCTGGCCGGCGCGGCGGGGGCGGCGGGGGCGGCGGGGGCCATCGCCGCGCGCTCCGCCCGGCTGAACGGGCCGCGCCCGCCGAGGGCGACGAACAAGGCCAGTGCGGCGAGGGCCAGGGCCGCCCAGCCGATCCAGTTGCGATTGCGCTCCATCTGTCTCCTCCGTGCTGTGTGGTGTCGCGTCCGAGCGCGGAGTGGCCCGTCGCTCGTCGCTCCCGTCTGTAGCACCAGAGTACCGGCAGATTGTGAAGACAGTTTGAAGGGCTGCGGGAGAGAAATGGGAGGCCGGCCGCCGGTCACACGGGCGGCCAGGGGACGTTGGGGCCGGGGCCGGGCCGCGGGAAGATGCCGCTGTCGATCAGGCGGTCGAGGCGGCGGCGCATGGCCCGCAGCTCGCCCTTGTCGAGCAGCTCGGCGAGGGCCTGGGCGAGCGGGTCGTCGGCGTCGAGGCGGCCGCGCAGGCCCTCCAGGGCGGCGAGCACGTCAGGGGGGAGCGGCTGGCCGACGAAGTCCCAGAGCACGGTGCGCAGCTTGGGCTCGACATGAAAGCAGATCCCGTGGTCGATCGCCCACAGTCGCCCGTCGCTGGCCTTAAGGGCGTGGCCGCTCTTGCGGTCGGCGTTGTTGATCAGCACGTCGAAGGCGCACAGGCGGCGGATCACATCCTCGTAGCCGCCCTCCTTGAGCATGGTGAAGAGGTGCGACTCCTCGTCGTTGTCGATGAAAAGCTGGAGCATGCCGACGCCGTACGGCCCCTCGCGGACGACGGTCGGCGGCACCAGGCCGAAGTCGAGGGCTTCGGAAACGAGGTAGGCGGCCACCTCGCGCCGGTACAGGGTGCCGCGCGGGAAGTCCCACAGGGGGCGCTCGCCGCGGCGCGGCTTGTACACCCCGAGCAACGTCAGCCCCTCGTGCTCGACCTGGCAGAGCAGGGTGTAGTTGCTGCTGTAGGGCATCGAGGCCTCGACCGACAGCTCGCCCTGGGCCAGAACGGTGAGGGCGCGGGCGACGCTGATCTGCTGCGGCTCGCTCATAGGCAGTGGGCAAGGGGCGGTAGGCAGTGGGCGGTGGCGGCGTGCCGTCGGCGGCACGGGCGCGCGGCGTGAGCCCGGCGCGCCGGCCGCCGGACATCCCCGGCCTACTGCGGCGTATACACGGGGCCGTGGCCGTTGCGCTGGGGGCAGAAGTGGCCGCTCGGGTCGATCGGGCGGCCGCAGTTGCCGCAGATCGGGCGGCCGGCGGCCACGACCTGGGCGGCGTGGGCGCTGAGGGCCCGCATCTGCGGGCGCGAGGCCGAGAAACGGGCGGTGAGCGGCTCGCTCTCCTCGTCCTCGGCGACACCCTGGATGAGCAGGACAACCATGTCGCGCTCGGCGTCGTAGCCGAGGCCCATCTGGGCCACGCGGAACTCGGGCTCCAGGGGCTCCTCCAGGCTCATGTCGGTGACGAACATGTCGTCGGAGGTGGCGAGGCGGGGGTTCTTCTCGGCGAGGCCGTCGAGAAGGCGGGACACGGCGTCGGCGAGGGCCCGGACCTGCTCCTTCTCGGCCAGCAGGGTGATCAGGCGGCTGCCGCGCCGGGCCTGCACATAAAAGACGCGCTGGCCCTTGGGGCCGACGGCGCCCGCCGTGATCCGCTGCACCGCGTCGAGGTCAAAGGTGAACTCAGACATGGCGATCCTCCGCTGCCGCCGCGGGGGCCGGCGCCGCGGGGCCGCCGTCGCCCGCGGGGGGCTCGCCGGCGGAGGGAGCGGCGCCGTCGGCCTCGGACGCCCCCTGCGCCTCGGCGGCCTGGCCCTGGGCGCCCTGCGCCTCGGCGGGAGGCTCGGGGCGCGGCCGCAGGTGCTCGAGCGAGCCCGTATCGTTGAAGGCCATGAGCCGGGGGCCCATGCGCTCAAAGGCGATCGCGGTCAGCGAGCAGGGGTTGATCACGAGGCGCTGGAACAGGTCGACATGCATACCGATATAGTAGGAGATCGCGAGCTTGATCAGGTCGGCGTGGGAAAAAACGGCGATCGTCTGCTTGGGGTGCTGGGCGCGCAGGCCGTCGAGGGCGGCCACGACGCGCATCTGGGCTTCGCCAAGCGTTTCGCCGTTGGGGAAGCGGGTGCCGCTGGGGTAGAACTGCACCCCGGGCCACAGCTCGTGCTTGTACAGCTCCTTGAGCTCGGCCCCCTGCCACTCGCCGTAGCGCACCTCGCCGACCTGCTCGACGAGGCGGAGGGCGAGGCCGCGCGGCTGCGCAACGGCGCTGGCCGTCTCGACGCAGCGCTCAAGGGGGCTGGTGTAGAGCGCGTCGATCGGCAGGTCGCCGAGGCGCTCGCTGAGGGCGGCGGCCTGGCGCCGGCCCTCCTCGTTCAAATGCACTCCCGGCGTCCAGCCGGCGAGCCGCCCGTGCACCCAATCATTCGCGCCGTGGCGGATCAGCAGCAGCAGGGTCACGCGGTTCTCCTCCTGGTAGGGCTTCGCCTGCATGATACCACATTCTATAGGGAGGGGCGCCTGCGGCGCTTTCCGGGGTTCCTCCCCGTGCCCCAGGTCCCCGTGCGGGGCGCTGCTCGCCCCCGCGCCCCCGAGGGTGGCCTGCGGCGCTGTTCGGGGTTCCTCCCCAATCCCCAGTTCCCCGTGGGGCGATGCTCGCCCCCGCGCCCCCGAGCCAGGGGGCCGGCCCCGGCCCCATGCACCCCCAGGCCAGGGCGCTGCGCCCCTGGACCCCGCATGTCAGTTCCGGCGCCTCACGCCGCCCGAACCTGAAATATGGAATGCTGTCCGCCCGCCGGTAGCACCTCCACACCTTTGTGGCGCGCCTCCTCCCGTCAGCATCGTCGCCCGAGTGCGTAGGCGCGCTTCGCGCGCCCCACGTACAGCTACCCAGCTTTAGCAGGAAGGCATGACGCCGGAGCTGCAACCGCGCCAGCAAGCCATACTTGGGGGTCGCGGGGGCCCGCCCCCGCGCCGCGGGGTCCAGGGGCCCGCGGCCGGGCCCCTTGGCGCGGGCCCGAGGCGCGCAGCCCCGGCGAAAAGACGGGTGGGCCGAAGGGCCCATAGCGTACGAGGGATCTCGGGCGCGCCCCCGGCGCAACCCTAGGCGCCCCTAACCAGCCCCAACCCCCTGCTCCGCAAACTGCAGGTGGTACAGCCGGTGGTAGTACCCCCCCCGCTCCAGCAGCTCCTCGTGGCTCCCCTCCTCCACCACTTGCCCCTGGTGCAGCACCACGATCCGGTCCACGTGGCGCACCGTGCTCAGCCGGTGCGCGATCACAATGCTCGTGCGGCCGCGCATGATCCGGGTCAGCGCGTCCTGGATCAGGGCCTCCGTCGCCGTGTCCACGCTGCTCGTCGCCTCGTCCAGGATCAGCAGCACCTCGGGGTTGAAGGCCAGCGCCCGCGCGAAGGCCAGCAGCTGCCGCTGCCCGATCGACAGGTTCGAGCCCCGCTCGCGCACCTCGTAGTCGTAGCCGCCCGGGAGCCGCTCGATAAAGGCCGCCGCGTTCACCAGCTCGGCCGCCCAGCGCATACGCTCGTCCGAGATCGCATCGCTGTGCAGCCGGATGTTGCTCGCGATCGTGCCCGAGAAGCAGACCGGGTCCTGCGGCACCGCCGCGATGTGCGCCCGCAGCACGCGCTGCGGCAGCGCGCGGATGTCCACCCCATCCAGGGTGATGCTGCCGCCCTGGATGTCGTAGAAGCGGGCCAGCAGCCCCACCAGCGAGCTTTTGCCCGCGCCCGTCGCCCCCACGATCGCCACCGACTGGCCGGCCGGGATGCGCAGGCTGATCCCCTTCAGCACCGGCTCATTGGGGTTGTAGCCGAAGACGACGTCCTGGAGCGCGATCTCGCCCCGCACCGGCGTCGGCAGCGTCGCCGGCCGATCCGGGTCGCGCACATCCTCCTGCGTGTCCAGCACGCCAAAGATCCGCTCGGCCGAGGCCATCGCCGCCTGGAGCACCGTGTAGCGCTCGGCCAGGTTGCGGATCGGCTCGAAGGCCCGCGTGGTGTACTGGACAAAGGCGGCCAGCGTGCCCAGCGAGGCCCAGCCGGCCAGCACGCCCTGCCCCCCGCCGTAGAGCAGCGCCGCCGTCGCCACCGCCGCCATGATCTGCACCGAGGGCATGAACAGGGCGAAGATCAGCACCGAGCGCATGTTCGCCTTGAGGTACTGCTCGCTCAGGTCCGCGAAGCGGGCCCGGCTCACCCCTTCCCGGCCGAACAGCTGCGTCACCAGCACCCCGCCGATCTGCTCGTTCAGGTAGGCGTTGATCATGGCCAGCCGCTGCCGCACCAGCCTGTAGGTCGAGCGCATGAAGCGCTGGTAGATCGCGACCACCAGCACGAGGACGGGGAGCACCGCAACGCTGATCAGCGCCAGCCGCCAGTTCAGCAGGAACATCACCGCGATGATCCCGGCCAGCGTCACCAGGTCGGCCAGCAGCATCACCAGCCCCTGGGTCAGGAACTCGTTCAGCGCGTCGACGTCGTTGGTGATCCGCGTCAGCAGCCGGCCCACCGGGTTGCGGTCGAAGAAGCTCAGGCTCATGCGCTGGATGTGGCGGAAGATCGTGAGCCGCATGTCCTGCATCACCTGCTGGCCCACCGCGTTGATGATGTAGTTGTGGCTGTAGCGCAGCGCGAAGTTGGCGGCCAGGGCGGCCGCGTACAGCCCGAAGATCGCCCACAGGCCGTCCAGCCGGCCCGCCGTGATCGGGCCGTCGATCGCCTGCTGCACCAGCAGCGGCGGGGCCAGCTCGGTCAGCGCCGCGCCCACCAGCAGGGCCACCGCCACGCTCAGCCGCCGCCAGTACGGGGCCACGAACACCGCTAGCCGCCGCACCAGCCGCCCGTCGTAGGCTTTGCCCACGATCTCGTCGTCGGCGTTATGGACCATGGAACCTCCCTCCGGCGAGCCCGGCGCGCCGTCACTCCGACAGCTCGGCCTCCAGCAGCTCGCGCCGGTACATCGCCGCGTAGCGCTCGCCCCGCCGCAGCAGCTCCTGGTGGGCGCCGCGCTCGACGATCCGGCCGTCCTCCAGCACAATGATCTGGTCCGCGTCCTTCACCGTCGCCACGCGCTGGGCGATGATGATGCTGGTCCGGCCGCGCATCACCTCGCGCAGGCCCGCCAGGATCTGGGCCGCCGTGTGGGTGTCGACGCTGCTCATCGCGTCGTCAAGCACCAGCACCGCCGGGTCGCGCAGCACCGCCCGCGCGATCGCCACCCGCTGCTTCTGCCCGCCCGAAAGCGTCACCCCCCGCTCGCCGACCATTGTGTCCAGGCCGCCGGGGAATTGGATGAGGTCGTTGCTCAGGCGCGACACCTCGACGGCGTGGGCCAGCCGTTCGTCCAGGTCGTCGGCGCCGCGGTCCACGCCAAAGGCCACGTTTTCGCGCAGCGGCACGCTGAACAGAAAGGTTTCCTGCGGCACATAGCTCACGGCCCGCCGCAGGTCGCCCAGGTCGAGCCGGGCCACGTCGACCCCGTCGAGCAGCACTTGCCCCGCGTCCGGGTCGCGCACGCGGGCGAGCAGGTTCACCAGCGTAGTCTTGCCGCTGCCCGTCGCCCCCACGATCGCCAGCGAGCCCCCGGCCGGGATGTGGAACGAGATGTCCCGGAGCATCCACTGCTCCCGCTGCGGGGCCAGGAGCCATGCGAGCAGCGAGTCGTCGGACATCGCCCGCAGCCGCTCCCGCTGTCCCCCGGCTGCCTCGTTCGCTTCGTAGCGGATGCCGACGCCGCGGAACTCAACCTCGCCGCGCGGCGCGGGAAGCGCCAGGGCTGCCGGCGGCGAGACGATCGCGGGCTCGCGGCGCAGCACCTCGTTCAGCCGGCCCATCGAGGCGGCGGCCTGCTGGTACAGGCTGACCATCCAGCCCAACATGATCATGGGGAAGGACAGCAGCCCCAGGTAGGCGTTGAACTGCACCAGCTCGCCCACCGTCAGCTCGCCCGCCGCCACCAGCCGCCCCCCGACGAGCAGCACCAGGGCGGCCACCGAGCCAAGGATGAGGGCCATGCTCGGCCACAAGGCGCCGCTCAACAGCACGTAGCGCAGGTTCAGCTCGCGGTAGCGCGCGTTGTCGCGCTCGAACACCGCCATCTCCGGCTCCTCCTGGGCGTAGGCCTTGATCGTGCGGATGCCGGAAAAGTTCTCCTGGGCCCGGGTCGAGATCACGCCGAACTGGTCCTGCACGCTGGCGAAGATCTGGCGCATGCGGCCGCCCACCAGCACAAAGACCATAGTGGCCAGCGGCATGAGCAGCACCACCACCAGGGCCAGCGCCATATTCACGGTGAACATCAGGGCCGCGACCGCCACAAAGGTCAGCACTGCCGTCGCCGTGCCGTTCAACCCGGGGCCGAGGAACTGGCGCACGGCGCTCAGATCGTTCGTGGCCCGGGCCATCAAGTCGCCGGTGTAGTTCTGGCCGAAAAAGCCCTGGTCGAGCCGCAGGTAGCGCCCGAACAGGTCGGAGCGCAGGTCATACTCGACCTTGTACGAGGCCCCGGCGATCAGCATGCGCTGGGCGAACTTGAAGGCCCCGTCCACGAGGGCGAGCAGCACAAGCAGGCCGCCGAAGCGCAGCAGGCTCGCGACGACGACCCCGCCCTGGTTGATCTCGTCGACCGCCAGGCGCAGAACGTAGGGGCCAAGGGCGCTCACACCGGCGCCGATCATCGCGCACAACACCCCGACGGCAAGCATGCCACGGTAGCGGGCGAGGTAGGGCAGCAGGTGGCGCAGATTCGACATGCGGCGCTCCTTATGCGGAAGACGGTGGGTTGGTGAGAGGGGTGAACGTGGAAAGGCGCCCGCGTGGGCGCTTCGGCAGTATAGCATCCGGGCCCCGGCCCGTAGTCAGCCCAGAGATGGATGCAGAGCTCGTGCCACAGACCGGCCCGTGGTCGATTTTGTCTTAAAAGCAACGTATTGACATTTTTTCTTGCTTGATATACAATTCGCAGCAGGTTAACCCTTTTGCATACCATATCCTGTTATGACATTGCCGGCCTCGTAACTGGTGATGGCATAGCCCGGCCGCCAGGCGCGCGGACGCACCTGCCCGGTTGTTGCCTTGCTGGAATCGTGGAGTAGTAGTGGAGGTTCGCCATGCGCGACGACGACGATCTGGTCCCCCCGAAGTGGCGCTCGCTGTTCAACAACCAGGACTGGCTGCTCCACGACATCGTGGTGAAGTCGTTCTGGGCCTTTGGCGTGATCGCCATCATCGCCCACACCGCAGTTTGGCTGTGGCGGCCCTGGCTTACCGGCGTCGGCCTGTAGGGGCCCCCGCGGCCGGCTCGTCAGGAAAGGAGTGTTGCCATGCCCCCACGCAGTTCGGTTCGCACCAACATTGTTATCTTCACCATCCTGGGCTTTGTCGTCGCCCTGCTGATCCACTTCATCGTGCTCAGCTCGGTGCGCTACAACTGGCTCGACAACCTGCGCTTCGACGGAACGGCAGCCCAGGGCGCCCTCATCCTGCAATACCTCGCGTCGTTCTTCTAGGCGCCTCCACGCCCCAAGACACCCGACGTCCGGTGTGACGCGGCAACCGCCAGCAGGGCTCTGCTGGCGGTTGTTGCCTATACATGGGCCTCGGAATGCACCCTTTTTGCACATAGGAAAAAAATTGACCTGGCGAAATAGCGGGTGTATACTTGGGACACCGCAGATCTAGACTGGGAGCGCCCCATGCAAGCGTCAACCCGCGCCAATGATCGGCAGATGGCGATCTTTGTTTCCGTGGCTGTGGGGATCGTCGTCGCCGTCGTCACTACCGCCACCTTCTGGTGGATCTACTCGCTCGTGCTCGGCCCCGAGCGCCAAGCGGCGGCCGCAGCGGCAGCCGCGCCCTGGAGCCCCAGCGATGGCATCCAGGCGATCACCGGCGCGCAGCCCAACACGCCCCCCGAGGGCCGCGATCCATGGCTCGGCACCGAGGCGTGGCGCGAGGGCGTCCAGGCCGGCCAGGCCTGGGTCCAGGCCAACCCGAACCCCATCAACGTCCAGGTGCTCACGGGGATGACCTCGGCCCAGATCTGGACGTATATGCAGCAGTATGTGTCGGGCGGCCTCGGCGTCGGCTGCCAGTATTGCCACAACGTCAACAACTTCGCCAGCGACGAGTACCCGCAGAAGCTCGCCGCGCGCAACATGCTCTACCTCGTCAGCGATGTGAACTCCGAGTTCATCGTCGATCTGCCGAACTGGCGCGGCAACTACGTCCAGTGCGCGACGTGCCACAACAACCAGCCCAAAGGCATGGAGGCGGTCAGCCCGCAGTTCATCCGCAGCGTCCCCTTTATCCCCGTCACCCTCGACCCGCTGGACGAGAACGGCATCCCGATCACCGACCCGGCCCAGAAGCCGGCCGAGATCCAGGGCAAGGTCGACCTGCAGCAGGCCACGCTGTACTACCTTTATAACTACCTGGTCTGGCGCCCGTACGACCCGGCCGACCCCGAGAGCGGCCGCGGCTCCCTCGCCCTGACCTACCCCGAGGGTCGCACCCAGGACCAGGTGACGATCAACCAGAACGTGATGAACTCGATGTCCTGGTCGCTTGGCGTCGGCTGCACCTACTGCCACAACTCGCGCAACTTCATCGCCTACGAGAACAACGCGCCCGGCCTGCCCAACCCGCAGTACGGCTACAACAAGCAGAAGGCCCAGCGTATGCTCCAGCTCACCACCTGGCTCCAGGCGAACTGGACGACGTACGGCGCCTTCGGCTACGACGCCATCCCGAGCACCGCCGAGGGCCGCGCGAGCGACCTGTCCTACCGCCGGCTCGACGGGCAGCTGTACAACGTGCCGGGCTGCTACACCTGCCACCAGGGCTACAACGTCCCCAAGGCGGCGATCAACAACATCCCGTCCGGCGACGCCGGCCTCGTGGTGCTGCCGCCGCAGCTGCGCGGCGACCAGTAGGCCGCCCCCCTCCGGAGGCGCAGAGCAAAAGCTAGCTTGCGGGCCGCCCGCGCCACAGCCACCGCTAGGCTGTGGCCGGGCGCCCCACAGGTAAAGGCACTACCACCAATGAGCGACCTGCAGAAAAGCACCGGTCTCGCCCCCGTCACCCCGCCCGCCGTCGCGCCCGTCGCCCGAACTCTGGGCGGCTGGCGCGGCACGCTGCGCCACTCGGTGCAGCTGATGAAGCCGGTGACGTGGTTCGCCCCGGCCTGGGCCTTTCTTTGCGGCGCCGTCGCCTCCGGCGCACTCGGCTGGGGGGCCGAGCCGGTCGGCCGGCTGCTGATCGGCGTGCTGATGGCCGGCCCCGTCCTCACCGGCCTGTCGCAGGTGGTCAACGACTACTGCGACCGCGACGTCGACGCGATCAACGAGCCGCAGCGGCTCATCCCCTCCGGCCAGGTCAGCCTGCGCCACGTGTACATCCTCACCGCGGTGCTTACCTGGCTCGGCGCCAGCCTGGCCCTCGGCCTCGGCCGCGAGGTGGCGCTGTTCGTCGCCCTCGGCCTGGTCTGCGCGATGTCGTACAGCGCCAAGCCCATCCGCGGCAAGCGCAACGGCTGGGTGGGCAACGCCCTGGTCGCGATCTCCTATGAGGGCCTGGCCTGGCTCGCCGGCCACGCCGCCTTCGCCCCCCTGACGGGCCAGAGCGTCACGATCGCCCTGCTCTACTCGCTCGGCGCCCACGGGATCATGACCGTCAACGACTTTAAGAGCATCAGCGGCGACATCAAGATGGGCATCCGCTCCATCCCCGTCCAGTACGGCAAGCTCGTGGCCGCGCGCATGGTCGTTACCACTATGGGCATCGCCCAGATCGCCGTGATCGGCCTACTGCTCTGGTGGGGCAACCCGGTCGCCGCCGGCGTGGTGGCGCTGCTCCTGGCCCTCCAGAGCATCCCCAATGTGCGCTTTATCCGCGACCCCGAGCACAACGAGGTGTTCTTCAACGCCACCGCGATCATGTTGTTCGTGTGGGGGATGCTGGCGGCCGCGATCGGGCTGGCAGGGTAGGAACAAAGGAGCTGAGGAGCTATGGCGCGGAAAGTACTAATCGTCGGCGCGTCGGTGGGCGGGGCAACGGCGGCGATCGCGCTGCGCGAGCACGGCGTGGAGACGGTGCTGCTCGAGCGCGAGCTGACCAAGGCCAAGCCGTGCGGCGGGGCTGTCCCCCCGGCCGCCTTCAAAGAGTTCGACCTCCCCGAGCAGCTGATCGACCGCAAGGTGAAGAAGTGCTTGGTCGTTTCCCCGTCGGGGCAGGAGACGCGCATCGACGTGGCCGGCAGCGTCCCCGGCCCCGACGACTATGTGGCGATGGTGCGCCGCGAAGTGTTCGACGGCTTTCTGCGCGAGCGGGCCCAGGCGCGCGGCGCCGACCTGATCCACGGCCAGCTGACCGGCCTGGCGGGTGAGCGCGGCGGGGTGACGGCGCGCTACCGCTCCGCGGCCGACGGCGGTGAGCACACCATCAGCGCGGACGTGGTGATCGGCGCGGACGGGGCCTACTCGCCCACGGCGCGCTTCCTCGGGCTGCCGAACCTGCCGCGAGCCGTCGCCATCCAGGAGCGGATCGCCCTCCCCGAGGCCAAGATGGCGCGCTGGGAGGAGACGGCCGACCTGTACCTGGGCCACGAGGTCAGCCCCGACCTGTACTCCTGGGCCTTCCCCAAGCGCGACCACATCGCGGTCGGGATCGGGGCCGGCCCCGCCCACAGCCAGCAGGCCAAGGCGCTCCTGAACAACCTCAAGCGCCGGCTCGGCCCGAGCCTGGACGGCGGGCAGCTCATCCTGCGCGAGGCCCACGCCCTGCCGATGGAGCCGCGCCGCCAGCTCGCCTACGACCGGGCCATGCTGATCGGCGACGCGGCCGGCCTGGTCGTCCACACCTCCGGCGAGGGGATCTACTGGGCCATGAAGAGCGGCCAGCTCGCCGCCGAAACGCTGGCCCAGCACCTCGACGCGCCGAGCGCCGCCAACCTGCGCCGCTACGAGCGGACGTGGTGGAAGCGCTACGGCACCATGTACCAGTTCCTGCGCTGGCTGCAGTGGTGGGGCTACGGCAACGAGCGGCAGATGGAGGTGTTCACCGAGATGTGCCGCAACCCCGACGTGCAGCGGCTCACCTTCGACAGCTACATGCACAAGACGATGGCCCCCGCCCCCTGGGCCGTCCAGCTGCGCATGACTTGGGACATCCTTGCCAGCCAGGCCCGCAACTACCTGCGCCGCCGCACGCCCCTGCGCGAGCTGGCGCCCGCGTAGGCCGCCAGCCCCGAGGCCGCCGCGGAGGCGCAGAGGCCGCAGAGGGTTTGTTTTGCTCTTGTGACAACGCCAGAGCGCTCCGATCGAGGTCAAGCCATCGATCGGAGCGCTCTGGCGTTGTGGGCGTGCTCACCTTGGAAACTGGGCGCCTCTGCGGTAAGCCGCCGGCTACTGCACCGTCAGCTCGCCGACCATGCCGGCGTTGTAGTGGCCGGGGAAGGTACAGATAAACTCGTAGGTGCCGGGGCCGGGGGTCTGGAAGGTGACGGTGTAGCTTTCGCCCGGGTTGATCAGGGGCACGGCCACGAGCAGGCCGGGCGTGTCGGCGGGGGGCACGGCAGCGGAGGCGCCCGTCTGGCGAGTGACCTGGCTTTGAGCGGCGGTGTTGACAGCGTTGGCCACGTCGTCGCCGCCATCGACGAGCACCCAGTTGTGCTGCACGGCCGCCGCCTCGTTGTTGAAGGTCAGGGTGACCAGGGAGTCGGCGGGGGCGGTGAGGGCCTTGTTGCGGAACGCGAGCTGGGCGACGTCGGTGCCCTCCTCCAGCTGCTCCGCGGCCGTGCCGCTCGCCACGGCCGGGCCCTGAGCCTCGGTGGGGATGCCGCCAGCGGCGGGGGCCTGGGCGGCGGGGGCCTGGGCCGCGGTGGGCTGGGCCTGGGCCGCGGGCGCGGCCTGGGCCGCGGTGGGCTGGGCCTGGGCCGCGGGCGCGGCCTGGCCCGAGGCTGTCTGCGTCGCGCCGCTGCGCGGAGTCAGGAAAAAGGCCAGGCCAAGCGCGAGCAGCCCCAGCACCGCACAGGTGCCGATCAGCACCTCCAACGATGGGCCGCCCGCGCCGCCGCCCTGAAACGCCGGGCCCTCGTCGTTCCGGCTCCGGTACCCCGATCCACGGCTGCCGCCGGGGCTACGCCAGCTCATACACAACTCCTTGTGCAAAATAGGTTCACAATGTGGGCACCTGCACACTCAGTGTAGCACAAAAGGCCAAATCGTTCGCGGCGCCCCCGTGTCCCCTAATACCCCTCGGGCGCCCGGTAGCGCTCCAGGTTTTGGAAGCGCGTCGTGCGGGCCTCGAAGCGCAGGGGCACCACGCCGAGGGGGCCGTTGCGGTGCTTCGCCAGGTGAATCTCGGCGATGCCCTTCTTCTCCGTCTCGCGGTCGTACATCTCCTCGCGGTAGATAAACATCACGATGTCGGCGTCTTGCTCGATGCTGCCCGACTCACGCAGGTCGGAGAGCATCGGCACGTGGCTGGTGCGGCCCTCGACGGCGCGGGACAGCTGCGAGAGCGCGATCACGGGGACGTTGAGCTCGCGGGCGAGGCCCTTGAGGCCGCGGCTGATCTCGGACACCTCCTGGACGCGGTTGTCGGAGCGGCGGCCCGACATGAGCTGCAGGTAGTCGATCATGAGCAGGTCGAGGCCGGCCTCGGAGTGGAGGCGGCGCGACTTGGCGCGCACCTCGTTGATGCTTAGGCCGGCCGTGTCCTCGATGTAGACCGGGATCTCGGAAAGGACACCCATGCCTTCCAGGGCGAGGTTGAGCTCGTCGGCGCGGAGGCTGCCGGTGCGCAGGCGCTGCATGTCGATGCCCGTGTGCATGGCGAGCATACGCTGCACCAGCTGGTCGCGGCTCATCTCCAGGCTGAAGATGCCGACCGTGGCGTTGGCCAGGAAGGCCACGTTGTAGGCCAGGGAAAGCGCAAGGCTCGTCTTGCCCATACTCGGCCGAGCAGCGAGGATGATCAGGTCGCTCGGCTGGAGGCCGCCAGTGAGGGCGTCGAGGTCGGTGTAGCCGGTGGGCACGCCGGCCACCTCGCCGCGGCGCTCCTGGAGCGTTTCGATCTGGGTAAAGAGCTGGTTGACGATCTTGCCGATGTGGACGAAGTCCTGGGCGGAGCGGCGCTGGGAGACGGCGAACAGCTGCTTCTCGGCGCTGTCGAGGGTAGTTTCGAGGTCCTGGGCCTCGTCGTAGCCAAGGGCGGAGATCTTGCCGCCGGCCTCGATCAAGCGACGCAGCACGGCGGTGCGCTCGACCGTCCTCGCGTAGTACTCGATGTGGACGGCGGTGGGCACGTCGGCGACGAGCTCGCTGAGGTAGCCGATCCCGCCGACGAGGTCGAGCCGCTCCTGGCGGCGCAGCTCGGTGGCGACGGTGGCGAGGTCGGGGGGCTCGCGCCGGCCGTAGCAGGCGAGCATCGCCTCGTAGATCAGGGCGTGCTTTTCAAGGTAGAAGTACTCGGACGGCAGCCAGCCGCCAAGAGCCACGATCGCGTCGCGGTCGAGCAGGATGGAGCCGAGGGTCGCCCGCTCAGCCTGCAGATCAAAGGGTACGGTGCGCTCCATCGCCAGCCCTCGCTTTTTCCCCCGGGCGTCCCACGCTTATCCCGAGGCTATCCACAGGGCCCTTGAAACGGCGATGTGCCGCGGCATACGCCGCGGCACATCCCCTTCGGGCGCCATTCGATTGTAGCACATCCGGGCGGTTTCGCCCGGGGTCGTTAGGCCTCGCCGGCCTCCACATCCGTCGCGTCCTCGGCGGCCTCGGCCGTCGGCTCGGCGGCGGGGGCCGAGGGAGCGGCGGCCGGGCCGCCCTCGCCCTCGACGACCACGTTCACCACCGGGTTGACCCCGCTCATCAGCGAGACCGTCACCGGGTAGGTGCCGGTGCGCTTGATCGAGTCCTCGAGCTCGATCCGGCGCCTGTCCACAGTGACGCCGAGCTCCTGCTGGATCTTCTCCGCGATGTCGGCGTTGGTGACCGAGCCGTACAGCCGGTCCTGCTCGCCGACGCGCACCACGAAGCGCACCGTCTTGCCGTCGATGCGGGCGGCCAGGGCCTGCGCGTCCTTGCGGGCGGCCTCAGTGCGCTTGCGCTGGGCGGCCAGGCGCTCCTCGGCCTGCCGGATCTGGCCGCTGGTGGCCAGCACGGCGAAGCCCTTCGGGATCAGAAAGTTGCGCCCAAAGCCACCAGAAACGTCTTTTAGCTCGCCTGCCTTGCCCAGGTGCTCGACATCCTGGACAAGCAGTACCTTCATTTTCGAGCCCACAATACCACTCCTCGCTGGTCTGTAAAGCAACGGCGGCTATCTTACCACACGCGGCCTTATATCGTCAATTTTGGGAGAGGGGGGATAGGGGGAGGCGGGACAAGGGGACAAGGGGACAGAGTGCGGAGCTCTGTCCCCTGGCGAGTTGGCGAGTTAGGCGGCGCGGCGGCGGCTGAAGGCGATGCCGAGCGCGGTGATGGCTGCCAGCGCGACGACGCCAATGCTGATCGGCAGGACGGGGAGGCCGTCGCTCTGCTGGGCGGGCTGCTCGGCCGGCTGCTCGGCCGGCTCCTGCTGGTCGGGGGGGACGACGCCAGGGTTGGGCGCGGCGCCCTCGCCGAGGGCGGCCAGGTCGTCGACGGCGTTGGCGAGCGGGGCCGTGCGGGTGCAGAGGCCGGTGGCGAGCTCGCCCTCCTGGGCGAAGCCGTAGACGAGGTACTCCTCGCCCTGGACGAAGTCGTAGCCGCAGCTCGCGCTGCTCCCCGAGGTGCTCAGCGTCAGCTGCGGGCCGTTCGGGCCCTTCCACACCTCGTTGACGTCGAAGGTGACGAGCACGCCGTTGGCCTGGGGCACGACCTCGGCCACGGTGCCCGAGAAGACCGCCTCGGACTGGTCAAGGGCGTCGGCGGGCGGGCCGGGCTGGATGCAGGAGCAGGCATAGGCCATGCCGGGCGGGTGGGCGATCACCGCCGCCCCGAAGGTCAGGACGGCCAGGATGGTCATGAGAATCTGGCGGGACATGAAGAAGGGTCTGCGGGACATTGTCGTCTCCGTGAGTATGCGCGTTTCCTGCTCAAATAACGACGCGCGCCGCCGTAAAGTTCCCGCCGCGCTCCCTGTCCCCTTGTTCCCTTGTCCCCCCTCCCCTTATCCCCTTTACTCCACGACCCGCCACACCTGGGCCCCGAGGGCGGGCAGGGTGTCGAGGGGCAGCAAACCGCCGGCGACCGTCGCCTCGGCGCCAGACAGGAGCTCGCGCAGGCGGGTGCCGTCGGCAAGGCCGCCGTGGCGCACGGGGAGGGCGCGGAGGCCGTCGTCGGCGCGGCGGGCGACCACGACGAGCCGCTCCTCGGGGGCCTCGCGCAGAAAGGCCAGGGTGTCGCCGTCGGCGTGGAGCTGCTGGAAGCCGCCCCAGCGCAGGGCCGGCGACGAGCGGCGCAGGCGGGCCAGGGCCCGGTAGTGGGCGTGGAGGCCCGCGTCCCAGTCGGCCTCGTCCCAGGGCATGGTGCGGCGGCAGTCGGGGTCGGGGCCGCCTTCGAGGCCAACCTCGTCGCCATAGTAGACGCAGGGCACGCCGGGGTAGGTGAAGAGCAGCGCGGCGGCCACGCGGACGCGGCCGGCGTCGCCGCCGAGGATGGTGCGCAGGCGCGGGGTGTCGTGGCTGCCCAGGAGGTTGAACTGCTGGACGGCGACCTGCCAGGGGATGGCGGCGCGGAAGGCGGCCATCTGAGCGGCCACGGCCGCAGTCGGCATGGGGCGGCGGTCCTCCCATGCGGGGCCGGAGGCGGCGGGCAGGTCGTAGCTGCCGGCCCAGCGCCAGATCGGGAAGGTGAAGCCCTGGTAGTTCATCGTGGCGTCGAGCTCGTCGCCCTGGAGGTGGGGCGAGCCGTCGAAGAAGTGCTCGCCGAGCAGGTAGGCCTCGGGGCGCTCGGCCTTGATGGCGCGTCGGATGCCGCGGCCGATCTTGTGGCCGAGGTTGGAGGGGCCCTGGCGGCCAAGCATGTTGGCCACGTCGATGCGCCAGCCGTCGATGCGGAAGGGCTCGCGCAGCCAGCGGCGCATGATCGCCCCGTCGCCAGCGTACATGCGCTCGCGCAGAACGGTGCTCCGGTAGTCGAGCTTGGGCAGCGAGCTGATCCCGAGCCAGCTCTCGTACTCGTCGGGGTGGCGGCGGAAGGTGAAGAACTCGGCCGTGGGGGCGCGCGGGTCGGCCTGGGCGGCGGTGAACCAGGGGTGGGTGGCGCCGCAGTGGTTGGGCACGATATCGAGGATGAGCCGCATGGCGCGGGCGTCGAGGCCGGCGCGCAGCTCGGCCAGGCCCGCCGCGCCGCCGAGGTGCGGGTCGACCTCCTCGTAGCTGGCGACGTCGTACTTGTGGTTGCTCGGCGCGGTGAAGATCGGGTTCAGGTAGATTGCGGAGACGCCCAGGTCCTTCAGGTAGCCGAGCTTCTGGGCGACGCCCTGGAGGTCGCCCCCGAAGAACTCCGTCGACCCGTGCTCCCGGCTCGGCAGCTCGCCCCAGCGCCTGGCGCGGGCGGGGCGGCCGGGATAAACGGGGGCGCCGTCGGGGACGTTGTTGGCCGGGTCGCCGTCGGCAAAGCGGTCGGGGAAGATCTGGTAGAAGACGGCGTCGCGCACCCAGTCGGGGGCGTGGTAGTCGGCGAGGAGCTTGAAGTCGTTTGCGTCGGTGGGGTAGTGGGGCTGGACGCCGGCGGCGTTATACCAGCGGCTGCCGTCGGGCCCGCGCACGAGGAAGCGGTAGCCCGTGCGCAGCATCTCCACCGGGTGCTCGGCCTCCCACCAGCGGCACACGCCGCTCACGCCCGCGTCGCGCATCGGGGTGATCTTCTGCTCGCCGTCCGGGCAGGTGCGCAGAAAAACCGCGTCGGCCGGCGCATCGGCCGCGACCCGCAGCCGGATCGTCGCCGTGGCGCCCACGCGTGGCGAGCTCAAGCGCACGTAGAGCGGCGAGCCGTCGTGGTGGATGGAGTTTAGCCAGGTGTTTGCAGTCATGGGGGGGCCTTTCACCGCAGAGACGCAGAGCGCGCAGCGCGTCGGTAAGAGATTGCGGCCCCAACCCGGTGGCGAACCGGGGCGGAGGAGCCGCGACCAAAGCCGTACTGGTGTTTACCGCAGGCCGCAGCACATCCTCTGCGCCCTCTGCGCCTTTGCGGTGCGCGCTCCGGCGCGGGCTACTCCAGGGCGGCGGCTGCGGCGGCGAGGCGGGCCAGGCTGCGCTCGCGGCCGAGGAGGGCCAGGGTGTCGAACAAGGGCGGGGCGACGGTGCGGCCGGTGACGGCGACGCGGATGGCGCCGAAGAGCGGGCCGGGCTTGACCCCGAGCCGCTCGCCGAGGGCCCGCAGCTCCTCCTCGAGCTGGCCCGGCGCCCACTCCTGGACGGCGTTCAAGGCGGCGTGGGCCGCGCGCAGCATATCCACCGTCTGGGCGGCGTCCATCTTCTTGGGGGTGAGCGCGGCCGGCTCGTACCAGACCACGCCGCCCTCGCCGGCGACGGCGCCCGGGCGCACCTCCTGGAAAAAGAAGGCCAGCAGCTCGGGGGCCTCCTGCAGCTCCTCCAGCCGCTCGTGGATGAGCGGGGTCAGGCGCTGGACATAGGCCTGCTCGGCCTCGCCTGGCGGGTTGCCGACCATGTTTGCCGCCGAGAGGTAGGGCAGCAGGCGCTCGGCGAGGTCAGCCGGGTCGAGGCGGCGGATGTAGATCCCGTTCAGGTCCTTGAGCTTCTCGGGGTTCCAGCGGGCGGGCGAGGCCTGGATGCGGTCGACCGAAAAGCGTTCGATCACCTCGTCGCGGCTCATCAGCTCGGTGCTGCCGTCGTAGCTCCAGCCCTGGAGGGCCAGGTAGTTGAACATCGCCTCGGGCAGGTAGCCGCGCTCCCAGAAGCGGTTGGTCGCCACGTCGTCCTTGCGCTTGGACAGCTTGCCCTTGCCGTCGGCGCGCAGGATGGCCGGCAGGTGGGCGAAGACGGGCGCCTCCCAGCCGAACAGCTGGTAGAGCATGGCGTGGTAGGGCGCGGAGGGCACCCACTCTTCGGCGCGCATCACGTGGGTGATCCGCATCAGGTGGTCGTCGACGAGGTGGGCGAAGTGGTAGACCGGCATCCCGGTCGATTTGATCAGCACGATATCCTGGAGCTGGTCGTTCTGCACCGTGATCCTGTCGCCGCCGCGGATCAGGTCGCTGAAGCTGGTTTCGCCGTCGAGGGGGGCCTTGAGGCGCACGGTGAAGGGCTTGCCGGTGGCGGCGAGCTCGCGCTGGCGTGCGAGGGCCCAGTCGCGCTCGGGGCCGCGGAAGCGGAACGACTTGACGCCGCCGGCCTCGGCCTGGGCGCGCATGGCGGCCAGCTCCTCCTCGTTGGTGAACGACATGTAGGCGTGGCCCGCCTCCAGGAGCTGGTCGACGAAGGGCCGGTAGATGCCCTGCTCGTGGCGCAGCGACTGGACGTAGGGGCCGTGGGGGCCGCCGATGTCGGGGCCCTCGTCCCAGTCCATGCCGACCCAGCGCAGCGAGGCCATGATGTCGTCCGAGGCGCCCTCGACGTAGCGCTTTTCGTCGGTGTCCTCGATCCGCAGGATGAACTGGCCGCCGTAGTGGCGCGCGGTCAGCCAGTTGAACAGGGCGGTGCGCACCCCGCCGATGTGCAGGTAGCCGGTGGGGCTGGGCGCGAAGCGCACCCGCACCGGGCCGCTGATCTCAGCCATAGCGTTGCTCTCCCATCTCGATATCCACTGGCGCCCATTATAAGACAAGGGCTGGCTTGACTGCATATCGCCCAAGCTTTCGATTGCGCTACCGGCGCCCGAGGAGCGGGAGTGAAAGCCGGTGCGACAAAGGGACGGGCGATGGGCTCGCTGTCGGCGAAGGGTTGGCCGTGGGCGATGGGCTTGCCGTGGGCGATGGGCTTGCCGTGGGCGATGGGCTGGGCGTGGGGGAGGGTGTGGGGCCGTCGGTGAGGCCGGCGGCCCAGAGGATGCCGCCGGCGAGGTGGGCGCGGAACAGGGGCTCGTCGTAGCTGGCGCTGGTGTGGCCGAGGCCGGTGTACCAGGAGCGGCCGCCGTCGTAGGCCTGGGCCCAGCTGATCGGGTGGGGGGCGCCCATCGTGCCGCCGGCGTAGGTAGACTCGTCGAGGGTGATCAGGACGCGCGCGCTCGCCGGGGGCCGGCTGCGAAAGTTGTACCACTCGTCGCGGCGCTCCCAGCGCGCGGGCAGCCCCGCGGTGGAGGGGTGGTCGCGGTCGACCACGTCGAGGGCGGCGTCCTGGATGGCGGGGTGGTTGGCGAAGTAGGCCCCGACGAGCCCGCCGTACCAGTCCCAGTCGTACTCGGTGTCGCTGGCGGCGTGGACGCCGACAAAGCCGCCGCCGGCGCGGATAAAGCGCTCGAAGGCGGCCTGCTGGCCCGCGGCGAGCACATTGCCGGTGGTGTTCAGAAAGACCACGGCACGGAAGGGCGCCAGCCCCGCGTCGCTGAAGGCGGCGCCGTCCTCGGTCGCCTCCACACGCAGGCCGTGCTCGGCGGCGATCGCGCGGATCGCGGCGATCCCGGCCGGGATCGAGCTGTGGCGAAAGCCGGCCGTCTTCGAAAAGACCAGGATGGCCGGGGCGTCGGCGGGCAGGCCGGGGGGCTGCGGCGCGGAGGTTTCCTGGGCGAGCAGGGGCGCGCAGGCCGCCGCGAGCAGGCCCAGACAGGCGAGGGTAGCGAGGGCGAGCCCGCGGAAGGTGGGGTTGAGTATGCGCATGGCCATATTCTGCCAGATGCGGGGCGGCCGGCGCAAGCCGTCGCCTGCGGCTGCGGGGCACGCGCGCCGCCCTGCCCCGCACCGCCCACCCCTGGCGGGAAAGGAGGGCCACGTCAACGTCGCCTCCTCACACGCCGGGGCGCTTCAGCGCCCGGCTACCGGTACGAAGCCCACGCAGGTGGCCTTTGGAGCCGGAGCCAGGCCGTGAACGGCCTCGGCTCGGCGGAGCAACCGGACATTGACGTAGCCCTGACGGGAAGGGACGGGGCGAACCGGGACCAACAGATGTGCTATAATCCGGGCTCAAGCCCCCGGCCCGGCGGTAGCGAACCGCCCGGCGATTGATCCCGGAGCGACTGGTGCCAGCTCGACCCTTTCTGAAGTGGGCCGGCGGCAAGGGCCAGCTCTTGCCCGCGCTGCAGGAGCGCCTGCCCGCGCGCTTTGAGCGCTACCACGAGCCCTTCGTAGGCGGCGGCGCCTTGTTCTTCCACCTGTGGAACAGCGGCCGGCTGCGGAGCGGCGGCGTGCTCAGCGACTTCAACCGCGAGCTGATCGAGTGCTACGAGGCGGTGCGCGACCACGTCGAGGAGCTGATCGAGCGGCTGCAGCTGCTCCGCCCGCGCTTCAGCGACAAAGCCTTCTTCTACGAGATCCGCGGCTTGGACCGGGAGGCCGGCTTCCACGAGCAGCCCATGGTCGAGCGGGCCGCGCGCACGATCTTTCTCAACCGCACCTGCTACAACGGCCTGTACCGGCTCAACAACAAGCGCCAGTTCAACGCCCCCTTTGGCAACTACAAAAACCCCCTGATCGTCGACCCGGAGAACATGCGCGAGGCCAGCCGCGCGCTCCGCAACGTCGACCTGCGCGTGGGCGACTTCGCCGACGTGCTCAAGCGGGCCGCCCCCGGCGACCTGGTCTACTTCGACCCGCCCTACGTCCCCGTGAGCGCCACGGCCTCCTTCACCCACTACACCCACCAGGGCTTCAGCGAGGCCGACCAGCGGCGGCTCGCCCGTGTCTTCGCCGACCTGGCGGCCCGCGGCTGCTACGTCATGCTGTCCAACTCCGCCACCGACCTCACCCGCGCCCTGTACGGTCAGGCCGCCCCCGGCCTGGCCGTCCACACCGTCCAGGCCAGCCGCAAGATCAACTGCGACGGCAAAAAGCGCGGCCTCGTCGACGAGCTGATCGTTTGCAACTACGACCAGGCCCGCATCGCCATCCCCGAGGCCCAGCCCGCCCTCTAGCCCGCCCCGGCCCCACGTGGGCCAGCCCGCCCCTCGCCCGCCGGCCTCGCCCGGCGGGTTGTTGTGCTGTCAGGAAATCTCCTAGTGGAAAGATTATTGATAAGCGTTTATACTGACAAGAACGATCGCTCCAAACGCCCTGGCTGCTGTATGAGCCTGCCAAACGACTCGATCCCGCCCAAAACGCTGTACGGCCTCGCCCCCGCCGCACCCCCTTCCTACCGCACCCTGCGCTACGACGGCGGCGGCATGGCCGTTTCCCTCGACGACTTTCCGCCAGACGACCGGGCGCTGCTCCACCAGCTCTACGCCGGCCTGTCGGCCGCCTACGTTGAGCTACGCGAGCGCCGTGACCAGCCCGACCTGCTTATCCCCCGCCTGCGCGACTTGTACCACCACAACGGCTGGGCCGATCTGGTGGCGAGCATGCGCGGCCTGGGCGCAGAATTACCGGCCGACGGGGGCAACCGCCGTGTGCGCCAGGTGATCCACGATCTGCGCGGAGGCGCGTTTCAAGCCCTGGCGATCAACCTCCAGCTGCTCAGTATGGGCTACGAGCGCCCGGACGACTTGCACCGCATGTTTTTTCTCGCCCGCGACCAGCTCAAGATCATGCGCAACAGCCTGCCCGACCTCGACCCGGCCGGCCGCGCCCGCGACGAGGAGCAGCGGCTGCACCACGTCGGCCTGCTGGTCGAGAAGTGGCAAGGCGGCGACTACAAGTTCCAGGGCCACGACGCCGTCGTGCGCATGGACTGCCGCTACGAGGGCGCGATCGCCGAGCGCTGCCTCGAGTTCTCGGCCCTCGACCGGGTGCTTTACAATCTGGTGAACAACGCCACAGCCCACGCCGCTGATAACATTGTCGATGTGTCGATCCTGCCCCTCCCCAGCTCCGACCCGCACCATCTGCGCTTTGTCGTGGCCAACAGCGTCACCCCCGAGCAGCAGGCCGCCCTCGCCGCCCACTTCCCCGACGGCCCCGGCCGCCTCTTCGCCGGCGGCTTCACCACCGGCGGCAACGGGCTCGGCATGCGCATCTGCGCCGACTTCGTCTGCAACGCCTACGGCCTCGCCTCCGTCGAGCAGGGCCTGGCCGAAGGCCACTTCGGCGCCCGCCTCCTCGACAGCCGCTTTCTCGCCTGGGTCCACTGGCCGATCGCGGCGGATTGAGCGCTGCCGCGGCCCTCCTCGCTCGCCGCCTCCACGCCGCCCCCGTGCAGCAGCACGATCTCCCGCACCACGGCCAACCCCACCCCAAGCCGGCATCACGCGCCGCTCCGCGTTCAGCGCCCGGCAGAACGGCTCGAACAGGCGGGGCAGCGCCCCGGCCGGGATGCCGATCCCCTCGTCGCGGACCTCCAGGTCCAGCCGGCCGGGCTCGCGGGCGGAGGATAAGCATGAGTGGGCTTCTTCCTGGCGGTCTGCCCGCCCCTCGCGGGGACGCTGGCATACGGCGTGCGAGAGGTACGGCCATTGGATGCCGCGTATAATGGACGCTGCTGATCACCACGGGCATAGCTGAACGATACGGAGGCGCGATGATGCACACGGCCCACCGCGATGAGCACGGTAATCCGCGCTACACCAACAGCCTGATCCACGCCGCCAGTCCCTACCTGCTCCAGCACGCCCATAACCCTGTGACGTGGTACGAGTGGGGCGACGAGGCTATTCATATCGCAAAAGAGCAAAACAAACCAATTTTAATATCTATCGGCTATGCCTCGTGCCACTGGTGCCACGTCATGGCCAATGAAAGCTTCGAGGATGAGGAGACGGCAGCGCTCCAGAACGAGCTGTTCGTCAACATCAAGGTTGACCGCGAGGAGCGCCCCGACGTTGACAACATCTACATGGGCGCGGTGCAGGCGCTGACGGGGCAGGGCGGCTGGCCGCTCAACGTGTTCTGCCTGCCGGACGGGACGCCCTTCTTTGGGGGCACCTACTTCCCCCCGGACGAGAAGGCCCGCCGCTACAACATGCCGAGCTGGAAGCAGGTGCTGCGCAGCGTGGCCGATGCCTTCCGCACCCGCCGGGAGGACCTGGAAAGCACCGGCCGGGAGCTGGTCGCGCATCTGAGCCAGGTCGGAGCGCCGGCCGCAGGCGATGAGCCCCTGCCCGCACCGGAGGCCCTGGCCGCCGACGTGGTGGGCCGGCTGGCGGGGAGCTTCGACGCCAGGGAGGGCGGATTCGGCGGGGCGCCCAAGTTCCCCCAGCCGATGACCCTGGAGTACCTGCTGCGGGCCCACCTGCGCGGCGAGGCCCGCGCCCTGCCCATGCTCACCCTGACCCTGGAGAAGATGGCCCGCGGCGGCATGTACGACCAGCTCGGGGGCGGTTTCCACCGCTACAGCGTCGACGAGCGCTGGCTGGTGCCCCACTTCGAGAAGATGCTTTACGACAACGCCCTGCTGACCCGCCTGTACGTCGAGGCCTGGCAGGTGACGGGCGAGCCGCTGCTGCGCCGCGTGGCCGAGGAAACCCTGGCCTACCTCGCCCGCGAGATGCGCCACCCCGACGGCGGCTTCTACAGCACCCAGGACGCCGACAGCCTGCCCCACCCCGACGCCGACCACGCCGAGGAGGGCGCCTTCTACGTCTGGACGCCCGCCGAGGTGCGCGAGCAGCTCGGCGACGACGCGGCCCTGTTCTGCATGCTCTACGATGTGAGCCGCCAGGGCAACTTCGAGGGCAAGAACATCCTGCACCTGCCCCGCGAGCTCGCCGAGGTGGCCCAGGTGACGGGGGTGGGCCGGGAGCGGCTGGAGCAGGTGGCGGCCCGCGGTCGCGAGCGGCTGTACGCGGCCCGGGCCCAGCGGCCCTGGCCCTTCCGCGACGAAAAGATCATCACCGCGTGGAATGGCATGGCCCTGCGGGCCCTGGTGGCGGCGGCGGGCGCCTTCGGCGACCAGAGCTACGCCGGGCTGGCCCGGGCGAACGCGGCCTTCCTGCTCGCCAACCTGCGCCGCGCCGACGGCCGCCTGCTCCGCAGCTGGAAGGACGGGCGCCCCGGCCCGCTCGGCTTTCTCGACGACCACGCCCTCCTGCTCGACGGCCTGATCGCCCTCCACGGCCTCGACGGCGACCCGCGCTGGCTCCGCGAGGCTTTCCCCCTGGCCGACGCGATGATCGACCTGTTCTGGGACGAGGCGACCGGCAGCTTCTACGACACCGCGCGCGACCAGGCGGCCTTGGTCAGCCGCCCGCGCGAGGTGGGCGACAACGCCACCCCCTCGGGCAGCTCCGTCGCCGCCGAGGCCCTGCTGCGCCTCGCCGCGCTCAGCGGCGTCGAGCGCTACCGCGCCCTGGCCGAGCGGCTGATCGCGGGCCTCGCCCCCTTGCTGCTACGCTTCCCCCAGGGGTTCGGGCGCATGCTTTGCGCCGCCGACCTGCTGGCGACCCCGATCGCAGAGGTGGCCATCGTCGGCGAGCCGGGCGCCGCCGACACCCGGGCCCTGCTGGACGAGCTGTTCCGCGCCTACAGGCCCCACGTCGTCGTCGCAAGGCTCGCCCCCGGCGACGAAGCCGCCGCCGCGCTCACGCCCCTGCTGGCCGGCCGCGAGGCGGTGGGCGGGCGGGCCACAGCCTACGTCTGCCGCAACTTCGTCTGCCGGCTGCCCGTCACCACGCCAGAGGAGCTGGCCGCCCAATTGTGAGCGAACGCGGCCGGGGGAGCGACGCGCCTTGTGCTTCCCCTGTCCTCTTGTCCCCCTGTCCCGCTCCCCCGCTCCCAAGATGGTATACTCGGGTCGCCCGTTCGCCGTGGGCGGGCCAGGCACGTCGGCCACGGCTGCGGTCGCCCCATGCACCTGCTCCACATCGTCCAGCTGTACCACCGGGCCTCGGGCGCCTCGCGCTACTTTATCGAGATCGGCGAGCGGCTGGCCCGCGAGGGCCACACCGTCACCGTGCTCAGCAGCGACGCCTTCGACCTCGAGCACTTCTGGGCCCCGGGGAAGCGTAGCGAGCCCGCCGGCGAAAGCTGGCACGGCGGGGTGCGCGTGCTGCGCTTCCCGGTGCGCCGCGCCCTCGGCCCCCCGATCGTCTACCCCGTCCTGCGCCGCCTGATGGTCGAGCTGGGCCGGGCCGGGCGGCCGAGCGCGCCGCTCCTGCGCCGCCTGGCCGCGCTGACACCGCGGCTCCCCGGGCTGGCCGACTACCTAGAGAACGCCCCCGAGCTCGCCGACGTCGACCTCGTCCACACCACCAACATCACCCTGGACTTCGCGATCCTGCCGGCCGAGCGCTGGGCCCGCCGGCGCGGCCTGCCGCACCTGATCACGCCCTTTGTCCACCTCGGCGAGCCGGGCAGCCGCCAGATCGTGCGCTACTACACGATGCCCCACCAGATCGAGATCATGCGCCGGGCGACCCGGGTGGCGACGATGACCGGCCTGGAGCGCGACTACCTCGTGGGCAGGGGGGTGCCGGCGCAGCGGGTGCGGACGGTCGGGGCAGGGGTCAGCCTCGCCGAGCTGGCCGGCGGAGACGGGGCGCGCTTCCGGGCGGCGCAGGGGGTCGCGGGGCCGATGGTGCTGAGCATGGGCGTGGCCGCCTACGACAAGGGGACGGTTCACGTGCTCGAAGCAATGCGCCGGCTGTGGGCGGCGGGCTCGCCGGCCACCTGGGTCCAGTGCGGCCCGCTGATGGGCCACTTCCAACAGCTGGTCGACGGGCTGGCAGGGGCGGAGCGCGAGCGCGTGCGCGTCCTCGGCTACGTCGACGACGCCACCCGCCGCGACGCCCTCGCCGCCGCCGACCTGTACGCGCAGCCGTCGCGCACCGACAGCTTCGGGATCACCTTTCTCGAGTCGTGGGCCTCTGGCACCCCGGTGGTCGCCGCCAACGCGGGCGGGGTGCCGGCCGTGGTCCGCCACGGCGTCGACGGCCTGCTCGTGCCCTTCGGCGACGTCGCCGCCCTCGCCGGGGCGATCCGGCGCCTGCTGGCGGACCGCGCGCTTGCCGGGGCGATGGGTGAGGCCGGGCGGCGGCGGGTGGCGCGCGAGCTGACCTGGGACGCGGTGTACGGCCGGGTGCGCTCGCTCTACGACGAGGCGATCGGCGCAGGGTAAGCGCCCGTTCATCCGCCCGGGCCACCCTGTCAGGTGGATGTCATTTTGGGGTGATAGGCTCGGCACGAAGTAGGTGGGCGCGCCCGAAAGGGGGTGCGGCCGGCGCGCCGGGGGTGAGGGGCCCGCGGCGCGCCGACGTTTGTCCTCGCTCTGCCACGCCGGCGCGGCGGCGGCCTGCATCGATCATGGGTTGCATGGCAACTTTGCGCGTAGTAGAATGCTTGTTAAGAAACGATTATCTCCTCGGGGCACACGGACGTGGCCCGGCGTACACAGAAGTGAGCGGCGATGAGGCGACACTTCGTTCATACACCACAGCCAGCCAGTCGCAGCGACAGAACCCCGGCCCTCAAGCGCCCCGTGCGCCTGAGGGCTTTGTGTTCTGCGCGCTCATGCGGGCGGCCCCGGCGGGCCTGTCCCCAAGCCGATGGAGGATCACGATGGAACTGACCGTCAAAAGCCGCAACGGAAAGGTGACCGACCGCCAGCGCCAGCACATCGAGGAGAAGCTCGCCAAGCTGTCGCGCTACATGGACGAGATCACCAGCGCCACCGTCGAGGTGCATAGCGAGCAGCAGCGCAACGCCGGCGAGGTGCATCGCGTTCAGGTGACGTTGGTGGGCGAACGCGGCGTGATCCTGCGCGCCGAGGAGCGCGCGACCGACCTGTACGCGGCGGTCGATCAAGTCCAAGCCGTGCTCCAGCGCCAGATCAAACGCTTCAAGGAGAAGTACTGGCGGCGCGCCAAGGGCCGGCGCCTGGTCGAGGGCGAGGTGGAGCCGGTCGTCGCCGTCGCCGAGCCCGAGGCCGCCCCCGACGACGGGGCTGAGCCCGGCTCGCTCCAGCTCATCCGCACCAAGCAGTTCACCCTGCGCCCCATGTTCGCCGACGACGCGATCGAGCAGATGGAGCTGCTCGGCCACTCCTTCTTTATCTTCCAGGACGCCGAAAGCCAGCGGCTCAGCGTGCTCTACCGCCGCCGCGACGGCAACTACGGCCTGATCGTGCCCGAGGCCGGCTAGCCCCGTCGCCACAGCCACGGCGCTGGCGGGGCCGGAATCATCCCCCGGCCCCTTTGGACCTATGTCGTAGATGGGACCATTGGGTTGTAGCGGGGCTGCGCCGGCCCTGCTATTTTAACCCCATGTTTACCACCCACGCCCAGGCAACGCGTCGTGTGCGCCCCCAGCTACGCACTCTCCTGATCGTGCTCGTCGCCTTGCTCCTCACCGGCGCCGCCGGCGCGCCGGCCGCCCGCGCCAGCGCCCCGCGCTTCCAGATCTTCCTGCCCGTGCTCCAGAGCGCGAGCGCCGGCCCGGGCCTCCAAACGCAGGAGCAACGGTCGCGCGCCGAGGAGGTGGTGCGTTTGGTCAACCTGGAGCGGGCCCGCGCGGGGTGCGCTGCGCTGACGATCGACCTCGACCTGGTGGAGGCGGCCCAGCTTCACAGCGCCGACATGGCCGACCGCAACTACTTCGATCACACCGGCAGCGACGGCTCGGACTTCGTCGCCCGCGCGCGGGCCGCCGGCTATGTCGGCGCCCCGGGCGGCGAGAACATTGCCGCCGGCTACCCCACCCCCGCCGACGTCCTGGACGGCTGGATGGACAGCACCGGCCACCGCGCCAACATCCTCGCCTGCGACTACACCACGATCGGCGTCGGCTACGCCTTTAACACCGCCAGCACCTTTGACCACTACTGGACCCAGGTGTTCGGGCGGTAGGGTTCGCCGCGCAAACCCAGAGGCGCAGCAACGGGGCGTCTGCCTCGTCCTGCGCCTCTGCGGCAACAAACGCCCCTTATGCCGATGCCAGCTCGCGCACCTTCGCCCCGATGTCCGGCGCGGTCACGATCGCCTCGCCGACGAGGACGGCGTCGGCGCCGTAGCCGCGCACCTCGGCGACGTGCTCCGCCGTGAAGATGCCGCTCTCGCTGACCAGAACCGGGCGCCGCTCGCCCCCCGGCATCCCGCGGGCCACATAGGCCGTGGTCTCCCGATTGACGGCGAAGCTGTGCAGATCGCGGTTGTTGACACCGATCAGGCGCGCGCCGACCTCAAGGGCCCGCTCCAGCTCGGCGAGGTTGTGCACCTCGACGAGGGCCTGCATCCCGAGGTGCTCGCTGAGCAGCAGCAGATCCTCTAGCCGCTCGTCGTCGGGGATGGCGGCTACGATGAGCAGCAAGGCGTCGGCGCCGTAGGCCCGCGCCTCCACCGCCTGGTAGCCGTCGATGATGAAGTCCTTGCGCAGCAAGGGCGGCGCGCCGGGCAGGGCCCGGATGCCCTCCAGGTACTTCAGGCTGCCCTGAAAGAAGCGCGCGTCGGTGAGCACCGAGATCGCGGCGGCGCCGTTGTCGATGTAGGCCCGGGCCAGGGCCAGGTGGTCGAACGGCTCGATCAGCACCCCCTTGCTCGGCGAGGCCTTCTTCACCTCGGCGATCAGGGTCGTCGCGCCGGGGCGGCGCAGGGCGGCCGCGAAGTCGCGCGGCTCCGGCGTGCGCGCTGCGCGCTCCTCAAGCTCGCGCAGCGGCACCTTCGCTCGCTGGCGGGCCACCTCCTCGCGCTTATGGGCCAGTATCTGCTGCAGAATCGTCGCATCTGACATAGTCATCCTCTCGCGCTCAGGCCGGCCCCGCGGGGACGGCCGGTGTCTCGCTTGCTCCGACGACGCGGACGGCGCCCGCGCAGAACGATCAGTCTTTGTGCCCTCGCCGCTTCGGCCGGCGCGTGGGCGCGGCCGGGCGGCGTCAGCGGCCGGGCGCGCCGGTGGTTTCGCCCGGGGCGCCAGCGAGCAGCCCGGCCAGCAGGGGGTCGTCGTCGGGCGGGGCAGCGGGGGCGGCCGCCGGGAGGGCCGGCAGGTCGAGGGCCAGTTCGAGCGGGCGGGCCGGGCTTTGGCGCAGCTCCTCCAGCCGGGCGATCTCCACAAGCATCGCCACGTCGTCGCCGGCGGCCAGCCGGTCGTCGAGCCCGGGCATGAAGGGGTGGCCCTGGCGGGCGATCATCAGGGGCAGCAGCCGCTGCCGCTCGCGCAGCTCGGCCACGCTCCGGCCATCGAGCTTGTCGCCCGGCAGCACACGCACCGTGGTGACGGAAAGGATGTGCTCGGCCACCTCGACGGCGTAGTCGATCCCGCGGGCGGCGGCGGCCCCGGCCAGGGTGGGCGCGGCGAGGGCGGCGATGCTGAAGGTGGTGTGGACGCCGAACATCGTCTCCAGCCGCTCGGCCAGGTCGTCGCTGTAGACGCGCAGCACCAGGTCGATATCGGGGGCGAGCCGGCGCGCCGTCAGGCCGATCTGGAGGTTGGTCAGGTCGTCGCTGGTGGCCGCGACCACCGCCACGGCCCGCCCGATGCCGGCCTGCTCAAGGGTGCGCTCGTCGCGCGCGTCGCCGACCGCGATCGTTTCCACCAGCGCGCGGACCTCCTCGACCAAGGGCGCGTCGGTGTGGTCGCGCTGGAAGACCAGCACGATCCGCGGCCGGGGGCGCATCTGGTCGAGGGAGCGCACGACCTGGAAGCCGATCTTGCCCAGGCCGCAGACGATCACGGTGTCGTAGGCCCGGGCGGCGCCCGCCAGCGGCGCGTGGCTGAAGGAGCGCACCTCGGGCTCGGCGCCGTCGCCGAAGCCGCCGTTGAGCAGGCGGGCCTGCTCCAGCATATTCAGGGGGCCGAGCAGGGCCACCGTGTCGCCCGGCTCCAGGCTTTGCCGCCGCCCGCGCCGGCGCTCGCCGTTGGCCAGGCGGCCGCCCTTGAGGTGCAGCAGCACGCGCAGGTTCAGCCGCTCCTCCAGCTGGCGCAGCGGGCCGATAAAGGCGCTCCCCCGGGTGACCGTGAGCTGGAGCACGCCGAGGGCCCGCGGGGCCCCGTCGTCGAGGGCGAAGGCGGGCGGGAGCGGCAGCACGTGGGAGATCGAGCGGCCGAGCGCCGCCGCGGCCAGGGTCGGCGCGGCCAGGGCCGAGGCGCTGAAGACCGAGTTCGGCCCGAACGCCTGCTCCAGGTTGATGTCGAGCTGCTCGTCGAAGATCCGCAGGACGATCGGCAGGTCGGGGCGGCGCCGGCGGGCGGCCAGCCCGATCTCGATGTTGGCCAGGTCGTCGTTGAGGCCGGCGAGCAGCGAGCGGGCGCGGAACAGGCCGGCCTGCTGCATCGCCTCGCGAGTGCGCGCGTCGCCGAGGATGACGGGCACGCCGAGGGCGAGGGTGGGCGCGACGAACTCGCCCGACCAGTCGCGCTCGATCGCGACCACCCCGTAGCCGGCCTCCAGCAGGTCGAGGATGGCGCGGTAGGTGACGCTGCCGAGGCCGCAGACGACCACATGGTCGCGGTAGGTGCGGGCCAGCGAGATCTGCCAGCCCTCGCGCCGGCTGCCCTTGTCGAGCAGGAAGCGCCCGAAGTTGAGCACACCCTGGAGCACCAGGGCCAGCCCGAGCAGCGGCACAATAAAGAACAGCGCTTGGCCGAGCGGGTCGTAGTCGCCGGGAAGCGGGATGCCCGTTTCCAGGGCGAGCATGCGCAGCGTCTCATAGAGCGCGGCGGGGAGGGTGAACGGGGGCAGGTTGTAGCGGGCCGTGTCGTAGCCAAAGAGCAGGTAGGCGACGTTCGCGCCGACGAGCACGACGATGCCGACCAGGGCGGCCCGAGCCTCGCGCAGGAGCTGGAACAGATCGTAGATGCTGGCGAGCGACAGGCGCCAGAAAGGCCGGCGCCTGCGGCGAAGCCGGCGCAGGCGCTCGTCGACGTTGTTGATCGCGTTGTAGTCGGCCTCGGCGGCGTCGATGGTCATGGCGAGGGTGGGTTCAGGCGGCGTTGCTCACCGCCACCAGGCGGGCCAACCGCTCGCGAGCGCGGCCCTCATCGATGCTGGCGGCGGCCATTGCCACGCCGGCCTGCAGGTCAGGGGCGAGGTCGCCCGCCACCAGGGCGGCGGCGGCGTTGAGCAGCACCACGTCGCGGCGCGGGCCGCGGTCGCCGCCTTCGAGCACGCCGCGAACGATCGCGGTGTTCAGGATCACGTCGCCACCGCGCAGGGCCTGCGCGTCGGCCCGCTCCAGGCCCACGTCCTCGGGGGCGACGGTAAGGGTGCGCGGGGGCTGGCCGCCGCGCACCTCGTGGACCACGTTGGGGCCGCTCAGGCTCAGCTCGTCCACCCCGCCGTCGCCGTGGACGACGAGGGCGTGGGCGGTGTCGAGGCGGCTGAGCGCGCGGGCCAGCTTCTCGGCCAGGGGGGCGCTGGCCACGCCGAGCACCTGGTGGCGGGCGCGGGCCGGGTTGGTCAGCGGGCCGAGGATATTGAAGGCGGTGCGGATGCCAATCTCGCGGCGCACGGGGCCGGCGAAGCGCATGGCCGGGTGGAACTTCGGCGCGAACATAAAGCCGATCCCGGCCTCGCGCAGACAGCGCGCGACCCCCTCGGCGTCGAGGTCGATCTTGACGCCGAGCCCCTCCAGGACGTCGGCGCTGCCGCACACGCTCGACATGGCCCGGTTGCCGTGCTTGGCCACCGTCAGGCCGGCGCCGGCGGCCACAAAGGCCGCGGCGGTGCTGATGTTAAAGGTGTGGGAGCCATCGCCGCCGGTGCCGCAGGTGTCGGCCACGGGGCCATCGTGGTAGACGGGGGTGGCCTTGAGCCGCATCACCTCGGCCATCCCCGCGATCTCGGCGTCCGTCTCGCCCTTGAGGTGCAGGGCGGCCAGAAAGGCCCCGATCTGGGCCGGGGTGGCCTCCCCGGTCATGATCTCGTCCATCACCATCGCCGCCTCGGCCTGGGTCAGATCGCGCCGGCCGGCCACGGCGATGATCGCATCGCGGATGTTCACGCGCCCCTCCGTTCAGGTCTGCTCGCCCGCCGCCATTGTAGGGCAACGGCCGCCGGATGGCAACGCGGGCCTCCATACCGCGATGACTCTCACCTCCCCACGTAGCGCACGCGGAAGATCCGCCCGCCGAAGTCGTCGCTGACGAGCAGGCTGCCGTCGGGGGCGACGAGCAGGCCGGCGGGGCGGGCCCAGGCATCGTTGCCGATGATGAAGCCGCGCAGCAGATCCTCCGCGGCGACGGGCTGGCCGTCACGGAAGCGCACCCGCACCACATTGTAGCCCACGCGCGTGCCGAGCTGGTCGCCGGCGGAGCCGTGGAAGGCCACCAGGGCGTCGCCCTGGTAGCTCGGCGGGAAGTTCAGGCCGCTGTAGAACTGGATGCCGAGGGGCGCCCAGTGGGCGGGGAAGGTGTAGCGCGGCGGCTCGGTGCCGGCGCAGCGGCCCGGATCGTTGAACTCGGGGTTGGGGGCGCGGTCGCCGTAGCAGAAGGGCCAGCCGTAGTTCTTGCCCGCCTCGATCCGGTTCAGCTCCTCCGGCGGCAGGCCGGGGCCGATGTTGTTGCGGCCCATGTCCATGCCCCACAGCTCCTCGGTGAAGGGCCGGAAGGCGATGCCGACGCTGTTGCGCAGGCCGGTGGCGAAGATCTCCAGGCCGCTGCCGTCGAGGTTGGCCCGCAGCACCGTGGCCCGCAGCGGGTTCTGCTCCTCGCACACATCGCACGACGAGCCGACGCTAAGATAGATCTTTCGGTCGGGGCCGATCACGATCGTGCGGGTGCGGTGGCCGTACAGGTCGCGGGCCTCGGTCGGCAGCCCGCCGATCACGGTCTCCACGCGCCGGGCCACGCCGTCGGGGCCGAAGTCCGACAGGCGCACCACCCGGTCCTCGGCGGCGGCGAAAAGGGCCCCGTCGGCGAAGGCGACGCTGTGGACATAGGGCAGCCCGCCGGCCACGACCTGGGTGCGGTCGTAGCGGCCGTCGCCATTCGTGTCGGTCAGGCGCACCACCTGGCTGGTGCCGGACGAGCCGTAGACCAGGCTGCCGTCGGCCGGGTCGATCGCCATGAAGCGCGGCGAGGGGACGCCGCTGGCCGCCTCCTCGACGGTGAAGCCCTGCGGCACCTCCAGCGCGGTCGGCCAGCCGGGCGCCCGCACCTGCACATAGGCCGGGGCCTCGCCGCTGGTCGGGTCGAGGTTGGCGCGGCCGGGGGCGAACAGCTCGGCGCCGAGGCGGCCGAGCAGCACCTTGTAGGGGTCGGGGTTCTCGGGCAGGAACTCGAAGCGGGCCCGCTCGAACCACTGGGTGAGCACGGTGAAGCCGCTGGAGTTCGTCTCGGGCGCGGGTGCCGTAAGCGGGAGGCCGAACAAGGCCAGGCTTTCGGCGTAGCTCTTGCCGGCGCCGCCGTCGAACTCCAGGCCGTTGGCCCGCCAGTAGCTCAGGAAAGGCTCGCACAGGTTGCGGCCGGTCTCCCGGAAGAACAGGCAGCCGTCGCGCGGCGCCTCGGCGGGCTGAGCGCGCCAGTCGCGCCCCTGGCGGCGCAGGGCCTCGTCGCCGAGGCGGCCGAGCAGCACGTCGTAGGGGGCGGCGTTCTCGGGGTGGAGCTCGAAGCGCTCGCGCTCGAGCCACTGCACGCCGAACACGCCCTCGCTGCCCAGCTCGGGGCGCTGGTCGGAGATCGGCAGGCCGAACACGGGCAGGCCGCCGTTCTGGCGCCAGAACTGCGCGAACCGGCCGTCGAGCCGGTAGCCCGTCTCGGGGAAGGTTTGGGCGCTGGCCGGCGCGGCCGGCAGCAGCACGGCCAGGGCCAGGAGCAGGAGCGGGAATCGTCGCATGGAGAACCTTGGAGAATATTGCACAATGCGCCTCGCACAATGCAAATGGCGGAACGTGGCACAGGCGTGTGGGGCCGGGCAGCTCAATCGCTGGAAGACAGCGTTATGTCTAGCCCACCCACCACTCGCGCACTCCCATTGTAGCGGATGTGGGGGGCTTCTTGCCTGAGCCGCGGCTCATTGGCGCCTGGCGGCGCTCCATCCTGGTGCGGGGCGCCGCGGGCGCTAAGCCGGGCGGCCTGGAACACTAATGCCCGCGCACCCGCTCCAGCCGGACGCGGATGGCGGTGTCGTAGGCGGCGGCGAAGCTTTCCGGCGTCATGCCAATGTTGGCGATCCCCTGGCGGTACTTCTCCTGGTAGGCGGTGTGGGCGGCCGACGAGGGCGCCGCCGTGTCCACGGCCGCGGCGCCATAGAAGACAATCACGTCGTCCCCGTCGGGGTCGGTGTTGAAGTGGAGGGCAACCCGGGGGTGCCGGGCGATGTTGCGCAGCTTCGGCGTGCCCGGCCTGGAGTAAATCAGCAGCGTGTCGCCCTCGCGCAGGAACCAGACGGGGCTCGGCTGCGGCGCGCCGTCGGCGCCGCTCGTCACCATCCAGATCACCTGCTCCTCGGCCAGCCGGCGCTCGACCCGCGCCCCGAACGGCGTGCTCGTATCCCACATCGCTCCGTGCTCCCTGCTCAAGGGCGGCTGGTGCAAACCCAATCCGGCCCCTCCGCGCCCTCGGCGCCACTGCGGTAAACCTGGCCCGCGACCCTACTTCCCGCCGGCCATCCCGGCCAGCAGGCGGCGGCCCTCGCGGATGCCGGGGTCGTTCTCCTGGCTGTAACGCGTCCAGTCGAGGCTGAGCGGCAGGTCGGGGCGGACACCCTCGCCCTCGAGGTCGGCGCCGTCGCGCAGGGCGAAGCCCTCCTGGGCGACCCACAGGCGAGCGCCGCCGGTCAGCTCGTAGGAGTAGATCGTTTCGGTGTTGCCGGCCGACGGCTCGCCGATCACCGTGGCGCCGGCCTCGCGCTGGAGCACGCCGGCCATGAGCTCGGCGTAGGAGGCGGTGTTGCGGTCGATCAGCACCACCAGGGGCACGCCCCGTAGGTCGGGGCGGGCGCCTGGCTCGATCAGCAGCGGCGCATCGCCCTTGCGGCTGATGAAGCGCCCCACCTCGCCGCGCACAAAGTGGCCGAGCAGGCCCGTCAACACACTGCGCCAGCCCCCAGGGTTGCTGCGCAGGTCGACGATCAGGCCGCGCAGGGGGCGCGGAGCGCTGATGTCGGCCAGCGCCTGGCCCACCTGGTCGGCCATGTCGTTGACCCAGAAGGTGGTCACGCTCAGGTAGCCGATGTCGCCGGGGAGGCGCCGGGCGCTCGGCGAGATCCGGCCCTCGACCTTGCGCCGGATGATCTCGACGTCGTGGGGCTCGTCCTGGCCGGGGCGGACCACAGTGAGGCGCACGGGCGAGCCGGCCGGGCCCTGGAGATCGCGGCGGGCGTAGAACTCGCCGTCGACCGCCACGATCCGGTCGCGCGGGCGCAGCCCGGCCCGCTCGGCGGGGCTGTCGGGGAAGACGTGCTGGATCAGCAGGGCGTCGGCCAGGGGCAGGGCGATCACGCCGATGCCGACCTGCTCCTCGCGCCCGCTGCTCAGGGCGTCCTCCTTGGCCGCGGCCTGGGGCGGCAGGAAGCGCGAGTGGTCGTCGCCGAGCCGCCCGACCATCTCGTCGATCAGGCGGTAGAACGCTTCATTGCTGCCGGCGGCGGCCACGCGCGGCGCGAACTCGTCGCGCACGGCGACCCAGTCCGTCCCCCCGAAGTCGGGGTACAGGTAGTTCTCGTGGATGGTCGTCCAAACCTCGGTGAAGATCTGCTGGCGGGCGGCCGGCCCGATCGGCGTGGCGGAGGGCGAGGGCGCGGGGGTGGCGGTGCGGATTGCCCCGAACGGGCTTGGGGCCGCCGTCGGCGTGGCCGGCGCGGGAGTCGTGGTGGCGGGAGGGGGCGGCTGGCGGGTCGGCGCGGGGGGGACGACGGTGCCGGCCATCACTACGGTGATCGGCGTGGCTGGGGGGCGGGCGGTGGCGGGGGCGGCGCAGGCCGCCAGCATGGCCGCCGCCAGCGCCCCCCCGATCGCACGAGCTGTGATGCGCCCGATCTTCATCTGCCGCCTACCGCTGCTCGGTCGCGAAGGCCGCGGCCAGCACCTGGCCGGCGAGCTGGGCGCCGACACTGCTGCCTTCGCCGCCGCTTTCCACCATCACCGCCACCGCGAAGCGCGGCTCGTCGAGCGGCGCCACCGCGATAAACCAGGCGTGCGGCGGGGCGCCCGGCACGTGCTCGGCCGTGCCCGACTTGCCGCCCACCGCGATGCCGGGCACCCAGTCGCTCACCGAGCGGCCGAAGCCGTAGGCCGCCACCGCGGCCATGTCCGCGCGCATGATGCGCGCCGTCTCCTCCGACATGGTGCGCCGGATCGCCTGGGGGGCGGGGCGCTGGACCACCTCGCCGTCGGGCGTGGTGATCTCCTGCACAAGGTAGGGACGCATCAGCACGCCGTCGTTGGCGATCGCGGCCGCCACCATCGCCATCTGGGTGGGCGTGACGAGCAGCTGGCCCTGGCCGTAGCCGGTGTCGGCGAGGGCCCGCTGCTGGTTCAGAAAGCCCGGATCGACATAGAGCAGGCTGGTGGCCGCCGGCAGGTCGCGGAGCGGGGTGTAGGTTTCAGGCGCGTCCTGCGGGCGAAAGATATCGAAGCGCCGGGCGACCTCGGCCATCAGGTCGGGGCCGAGGCGGGTGGCGTACTGGGCGAACGCCGTGTTGCACGAGTAAGCGTAGACCCGCTCGAGGCTCGACGGGTCGCCCGTGAGCGAGGCCAGGCCGGCGACGGCGTTGACCACGGGGGGCGCCCCTGGCTGCGGGGTGTACGTTTCGGGGCAGGTGATGCTGTTGGGCCCGCCCTGATCAGGGTGCTCCAGGGCGCCCACGGCCGTGACCGTCTTGTACGTCGAGCCGGGGGGGTACACACCCTGAGCGGCGCGGTTGAGCAGCGGCTGGCCGGAGGCGTCGCTGTTCAGGTACTCCCAGTACTGGCCGATGCGCAGGTTCTGGGCCTCGCGGTCGGCGGCGACCGGGTCGAAGGCGAGCTGGCCCGGGTCGAAGCCAGGGCGGCTGACCATGGCGAGCACGGCGCCGGTGCGCGGGTCAAGGACGACAGCCGAGCCGGTGCGGCCGCCGATGGCGTCGGCGACGCGGGCCTGCAAGTCGGCGTTGAGGGTGAGCTTGAGGTTGTTGCCGTGGCGCTGCTCCCCCGACCACTGCTCCTGCAGGCGCTCCCAGGCGCTGCCGCGCTCGCCCGTGAGGTATTCGTCGTAGGTGCGCTCCAGGCCGCTGTAGCCGTAGCGCGGGCTGAAAAAGCCGACGATATGGCTGAACGCGGTGGCGTCGTAGACGCCGGCGAGGGGGTAGGTGCGGCGGGCAAAGCCCTCGGCCGGCTCACTGTCGACGATCACGACATCGTTGCGGTCGAGGATGCGGCCGCGCAGGATGCGCTGCGACTCGATCACGGGGCGGACATTGCTGGTGGCGCCGCCGTCGGCGGCGTAGGCGACGTGGCTGTAGAACAGGTTCGCGCGCACGAACTGCTGGCGCAGCAGCTGGAGGCTGAGCAGCACAAAGCCCACCAGCACCACGACGCCGAGGTTAGAAACACTGCGGGCCAGCCCGCGCGGAGCGTCTGGCTGGCTGACCCAGACCGCCGCGCCGATCAGCGGGGCGGCGGACCACAGGCAGATCAGCCAGGTGGTGTCCCGCTCGACGGGCTGGATGATCCCATAGGCGAGGAGGCCGAGGGCGAGCGCGGCGACAACCGCGCGGACGGCCAGGCGAGGGCCCATCCGGGAGCTCCAAGCTAAACGCCGCCCGGCCGCTGGCGCAGACCTGGACGGCGACGTGTGCACCCGTAGATTATAGCGCGCGCGGGTGCGAGGGGCAAGGGAGCGTACTACATCACTCTAAGGGGAGGGTGGCGCGAACGGTGACGCCGCCGCTCTCGCCCTCGAAGACGGCGAGCTGGCCGTCGAGCTCGGCGAGGCGGTAGCGCACCGCGCGCAGGGCGTGGAGGCCGGGCCGCTCATAGGTGCCGTCGAGCAGGCCCACCCCGTCGTCCTGGACGACGAGGGTCACGGCGCGGGGCTCGAAGGTGAGGGTGAGCTGGGCAGCGTGGGCGCGGGCGTGCTGCTGGATGTTGAGCAGGGCCTCCTGGGCGACGCGGAGCAGCAGGCTGTGCTGGGCCGGGTTGAGTGGTTGGGCCGTGCCGATCAGGGCGACGCGCAGGGCCAGGCCGGCGCGCTGGCCGACGCGGGCGGCCAGCTGTTCGAGGGCGGGGGGCAGCGCGACCTCGGGGCCCGGCGTGAGGTCGTAGATCAGGCGGCGCGCCGGGTCGACGTGGGCGGGAGAGGCGGCGCGGGCCAGAGCCGGCGCCGTCACGCCCGTGTTGACCCCGCCGCGCTGCGGGGCGCGCTCCAGGGGCGGCCGCTCGCCGAGGCGCACCACCGAGCCGGGCTCGTCGGCGCCAGGAGTGCCGCGGGGCTGGCGCGGGAGCGAGTCGGCGGGGGGGGCCGGTCGTTGGCTGCGGCTGGGCGGCTCGGCGTGGGGGAGCAGCTGGGCCACGGCCACCCAGCAGAACGAGAAGGCGAACGGGGCCAGGGCCCGCGCGGAAAGGCTGGTCAGGTCGGCGGGGGCGTCGCCGCCGAGCAGGGCCATGCCGCCGAAATCGAGGGCGACAAAGGCCAGGCTGCCCAGGAGCGCCCCCCGCGAGCCGAAGAGCAGGGCCGGCAGCAGCAGCGCGCCAAGGGCGTATGGCAGGTACGGCAGGGTGGCGCCGCCGCTCAGCCAGAGCAGGGCGGCGCCGAACAGCAGGTCAAGGGCGAGCACAGCGGGGCGCCGGCGCGCGAGCCGCACATAGCCCTGGGCCAGCCCGGTGAGCGCCACATTTACAAGGAGCAGGATCAGCAGCAGGCCCATGTCGCGGGGGATGCCCACGGGCACCTCGCCGGGCAGGGCGAAGGCGAGCCCCGCCGTGGCCCACGCGAGCCAGCGGTAGCCAAAAAACGCAACATGGTCGCTCAGACGAGCGTGCAACTTATCGGCTGGACGCTTCACCGTGCTCCCTTGTGTGGATGGGCGCCGGTCTCCGGGGGTGGCAGAACGAAGCTGTGGGGGGGCGCTGACGCCTACAGTGTAGCAGAAAGGTGGGGCCCCGGCAACCACATGTTCCCGCCGTGCGGCCCCTGCTTTGGCCGATCCTGCGGCGGCCTCAGCGGGCCAGCGTCGCGTAGATCGCGGCGGCGAACAGCCCGCCGCCGAGCAGGCCATACTCGACCAGGAGGCGGGCCTGGAGCCGGCCGGCCAGATGGTGCTGCAGCAGGCCCACGGCGATGTAGAACAGCACCAGCATGGTGATCCCGGCCAGCAGAAACGTCGTCTGCCAGTAGTTCAGCGCCCACGTCGCCTCGGCCAGGGCCAGCCCGACCAGCCCGGCCAGCAGGGGGCGCCCGGGACGCTGGCCGACGGCGAGCATGGCATAGGCCAGCAGGGCCGCCGTCAGGGCGATCATGGAGGCCGAGTAGAGGGTGCGGTAGCGGGTGTAGTAGATCGCGCTGAAGCAGCCGAAGGCGAGCAGAAAGCCGATGATCTGCAGCGCCGTCTGGGCCCGCTGGCTGACGGCGGGGTGCCGGTCGAGCACGTAGTGCTGGGCGATCAGCACCGCCAGGAGCGAGCCGCCGGCCGCCAGCAGCGCCATCGCAAAGGCCAGCCCCTCCAGCACGCCGCCGAACAGCCGGAAAAAGGCAAACGAGCCGACCACGCTGAACGACGGCAGCACCCAGAAGGCCGGCGCCACCTCGAACCGGGCCAGGCCCAGGTTGATGATCGGCAGCGTCTGCGTCAGCAGGGCCGGGTGCGCCCGCGCCAGCAGATCCGCCCCTGCGCATGTGATCACTACCAGCGAGGCGATCAGAAACCACGACAGCGTCACCACCGGCAGGTCGCCGCCGATCACAATCCGCAGCGTGTTTGGGTTGCCGTCCACCAGAAACACCACCGCGAGGCCGATCAGGATCACAAAGATCAGCGAGACGATCCGGTCGTAGCGCGGCGCCGGGGAAGGGGCGATCATGCAGGCCTCCCTGGAGGGTGTGCACAGAATCGCTGTGCAAGGAGAGGAAAAACGGTTGACATCAATATTCGACCATGCTATATTTTTACTATCGGAAGGAATTATATTGAAAAGGGCGCACGGGGCAAGTTTCCAGGCCGCCGGCGCCACTCCGCCCCGCACGGCCGCTTCCGCGGCGGCGCCGGGCACCAGGACCGCGTATGAGCCTTCAATACGACACAACCAGCGCCGAAGCGACCGCCCCCGACCTCAGCACCCCCGAGTTCGAGGCCTACACGCTGCTGCGGCAGGTCAACTCGATGCTAGAAACCTACAACCGCTACGACCTGCGCAGCGAAGAGCTCACGGTGCCCCAGTTCATGATCCTGAACTACGCCACCCCGGCCGGGGTGCCCCTGAGCGAGATCAGCGCCCGCATGCTCTGCGACAACTCCAACCTGACGGGCATCGTCGACCGGCTCCTGTCCAAGGGCTACGTCGAGCGTCGCCCCGACCCGCAGGACCGCAGGGTGAGCCTAATCTGCCTTACCCCGGCCGGCGCCGAGAAGCTGCGCCGCATCCGCCCGCGCCACCACGCCAAGGTCAGCCGGCGCATGCGCTCGCTATCCGCCGGCGAGGTCGCCCAGCTGCGCGACCTGCTTTCCGCCCTGTTCGAGGGCCTGAAGTCCCCCGCCCAGGACCACGGCGACTAGGCCCGCCGATCCAACAGCCCCCCGGCCAGGCGCACGCGGCGCGCGGTCCGGGGGGCGTTTGTGTGTCCGGCGGCGAGGAGGCTACTCGTCCTCCTGGCGCTGCAGCTGCTCGGCGCGCTGAACCTGCACGTACAGCGGCGGCACCGCGTAGAGCGCGCGGTCGAAGTCGGAGATGGCCGGGTCGACCGTGCCGAGCGACCAGCGCCCGCCCTGCTTGATGAGCTGCGTGCCGAAGCGCTGGGGCTTGCCCGTGGCGACCAGCCAGCGGTCCCAGGCCATGGCCCGCAGCGTCCAGGCCCGCTCCTCGCCCTGGTCGCAGGCCCGACGGGAGAACATGCGGGCCAGGCTGAAGTGGCCCTGGGTTTCCCCGCACAGCATGACCCAGGCGGCATGAAAGTTATCGCGGCCGTCGCGGATGTGGCCCTGCGCGTACAGGTCGATCACCCGCTGGCAGCGCCGGCGCGCGCCGCTGCTATCCACCGCGCCGGACTGCGCCTCGACCGCCTCGCGCGCGAGGGCAGCCAGCTCTTCGCTGGGCCCCATCGCCTCCGGCTCCGAGCTCGGCAGATCATCGAAGTCGTCCATCGCAGTCTCCCCAGCGCTTCGGCTGCCCTGGCCGGGGGCGCCAGCCGCCCCCGCCTCGTCAGTGTACCACAGGTGGTTCGCCGGGGCCGGAAGTTTTCGCGCGCAGGCCGGACCGACGCGGCGGGCTAGCCCGGCCGGGACTGACACTGCCGGCAGATGGCGATCAGGCTGGCGCCGGCGGGGCCGGGCTGGGCGCGGACGAGCAGGCGGCGGCCGTATGGCCGCCCACAAAGCTCGCAGCGGCCGCGGGCCCTGAGCCGGATGCGCAGGTCGCGCGGCCAAAGGAGGTAGTCGAGGAGCAGGTGGAGGGAAAGCCCGAGGGCGGCGGGGCGCAGGGCCGGGCGGCGGCGGGCCAGCAGCCAGACGGCGGGGAGGAGCAGCAGCGGCTCGTGGATCAGCGAGCGCAGCGGGCCGTAGCGCGGCCGGCTGTCGCCGCGGGTGGGCGCCCGGTGCCGGTAGCGGTCGTAGCGCAGGGCGCCGCTGACCGTCCAGTCGCCCGTCTGGGCGGCGTAGAGCAGCAGGTGGTCGAGGTCGATCAGGGTGCCGGCGGCCACGAGCGCGGCGGCGCGGAGCGGCCGGCGCGGGTACAGGGCGAGGGCGAGCGCCGCCGAGGCGGCCAGGTGAGCCTTGAGCTGCATCGGCGCCTACGCTCCGCCCTCGCGCGCGTTCGGGCCGTGCTGGTCGTAGCGCTCCCAGAGCGGGTGGCTGACACAGGTCAGGTCCTTGCGGCCGCCGCCGAGCAGGAACTGGCGCGCGGCGCCGGCCGGGGCCTTGCCCTGGTCGATCGTGCCGGCGCGGTACGCGGCCATGATCGGCTTGTAGCTTTCGCTGTCGCCGAGCTCGGCCAGGATCACCGCGGCCCCGGTGCGGATGGCCTCCGGCTGGGCCTCGTCGGCCAGGCGCCGGCGGGCTTCGGCCACCACCGCCTCGCGCACCTCGGGGGCGAACGTGGCCACGTAGGAAAGGGCCTGCACCGCGGCGGCCCGCTGCGTCTCGCCCTGCTCGGGGTCGTCAGCGGTGGCCCAGAGCGGCGCGACGGCGGGGGCCCCGACACGGCCGACGATCTGGAGCACCTCGGTGGCGAACAGGCGCGCCGGCACATCCTCCTCGCCGAGCACCGGCACGGGGAGGGCGCCGAGCAGGGGCGCGATGATCGCCGGGTCGGGGAGCTCGCCGAGCAGGCGCAGCGCGTGGATCGGGCCGAGGGCGCCCGGCAGCTCGCCGTGGAGCGCCTCCACGTCGGTGGCGAGCCGCAGCAGCTCCGCCCTGGCCTCGTCGCCGCGGGCCACGATCTGATCGGTCAGCCGCGGGTCCGGCCGCAGCCCCACCCGGCTGAGCTGGCGCACCAGGTCGGCGGTCGGGGTATCGACTGGCATACCTAACCTCTTAACTATTGTTCACCGCCTGCGCCGCTGCGGCTCAGTCGGCCGTGCGCCGGCCATGATACCACAGCTCGATCAGGGGCCTGAAGCTGTTGCGGTGGATGGGGCTGGGGCCGTGGGCGGCGAGGGCGCGGGCGTGGGCGGCGGTGCCGTAGCCCTTGTGGGCGGCGAAGCCGTAGGCGGGCAGGGCGGCGTCGGCGCTGCGCATCAACCGGTCGCGGGTCACCTTGGCGACCACGGAGGCGGCGGCGATCGACAGGCTGCGCGCGTCGCCCTTGATCAGGGCGAGCTGGGGCAGGCCGAGCTCGGGCAGGGCCACCGCGTCGATCAGCAGGCCGTCGGCGGGGCAGGGGAGGGAGAGCACGGCGATCTGCATGGCCAGCCGGGTGGCGGGGAGGATGCCGTAGGCGTCGATCAGGTAGGCCGGCACCGCGCCGACGCCGACCCCCTCGGCGGCCGCCCGCACCCGGGCGTAGGCCAGCTCGCGCGCCTCGGGGCTGAGCTGCTTCGAGTCGTCGACTCCGGCCAGCAGCGCCGGCTCGGCCAGGGCCCGCGGCCCGAGCACCACGGCGGCCGCCACGACGGGGCCGGCCCAGCAGCCCCGCCCCGCCTCGTCTACCCCGGCCACGCGCGCAAGCCCGCGGCCCAGCAGCTCATGCTCGTGCTCAGTCGTGGGGGGCATAGGCGTGCACCGGGCAACAGGCGAAAGGCGACACGGGAACCACCGGCGGCCTCACGCCCCCTCCGCCCGCTCCCCGACGATCACGGCGACCCGGCTCGAGCCCACCGCGACCCAGCGGCCCGTCAGGCTGAAGCCTGCGAGGCGCAGCCGCGTGGGGGGCGCTTCCGTCGCCCCCACCTCGCGCACCGAGCCCTGGAGCGTCAGGCGGTAGGCCAGGTCGACCAGCCGCTCGTACAGCCCGCCGAGCCAGCCAGCGGCGCGGCCAGCGTCCGGCGCCAGGCCGGCAAACTGCGCCCCGTCCACGATCACCAGCCGCCCGCCGGGGGCGAGCACGCGGCGGATCTCGGCGTGGGTGCGCGGGTCGAGGATGTACTCGGCGGGAAAGGTGGCGACCACCGTGTCGACGCTGGAGGCGGGGAGGGGGATGGCCTGGGCGAGGCCGCGCAGCAGGCGCGGGGCGTGGCCGGCGGCGGCGAGGCGCCGTGCGGCCCGCGCCCCCATCTGCGGGGAAGCATCGAGGCCGAGGGGTGGTGGGCCGGGCCGGCCGGCGAGGGCGAGCTGGAGGTGGCCCGGCCCGTGGCCGAGCTCCAACGTCCGGCCGCGCAGCTCGGGCAGAGCGGCCAGCACCCAGCGCCGCCACAGCCCGCGCGAGACGAGCCAGGCCACCGCATCGTAGCTCCAGGCGAGCTCGCGGTACAGCCGGTGGAAGGCCCAGCGGACGAGGCGGCGGTAGAGGGCCATACGTTTGAGGAAGGACAAGGGGCACCGCTGTCCCCTTGTCCTTATGTCCCCCTAGTCCCGGCGCTCCTTGATGCGCGCCGCCTTGCCGGTGCGCCCGCGCAGGTAGTACAGCTTGGCCCGGCGGACCTTGCCGCGGCGCATGACCTTCACCGAGTCCAGGCGGGGGGCATGGAGCAGAAAGGTGCGCTCGACGCCGATGCCGTGGGAGGCGATGCGCCGCACGGTGAAGTTCTCGTTGATCCCGCCGCTGCGGCGCCGGATCACGACGCCCTCGAACTCCTGCACGCGCTCGCGGTTGCCCTCGACCACGCGCACGCCGACGCGCACGGTGTCGCCGACCTGAAACTCGGGGACGCTGCTCTTGAGCTGGCGCGCGGCCAGCTCGTCAAGGATCTGCTGCGACACGGCTGTCGCTCCTTTCGCACAGCTATGGCCCTCAGGCGCCCGCACGCGCGCGGGACTGAGCGGCCGCTATTCACACAAATCTGGCAGGCGCGCGTATGTCGCCTGCCAGACCGCCATCGCTGGGCCGGATTATAGCACACCCCGCCCCGCCGGGCAAGCGGGCGCGAGAAAGCGCATCAGGACGCCATCCACCGCGGCGGGTTAGAGAAAGTGTCCAATCGGCCCGGCGGGAATTTGTACACTCTCACTGTAGTCGCGGGGCGGGCCAGCCGCTATGATGGTCGCCAGCACCCACCAGGCTGCTTCACTATTCAGGCCGTCTCAGGAGGAGACACCGGCATCGTGGCTGACAAAGCACACGATGTGTTCGACCTTGCGAAGGCGCAGCGAGTCGACACGATCGTTCGATCCCAGCGCATCCGCACCTTGCACCGCTCCCCCCGTGGCCTTCGCGCCGGCGGCGCCTCCCCCGCCGCGCCCGGTGCAAAGGCCTGCCGCACCGCCAGCACCCTTCCCCGCCCCACCCGCGATGCACCCGCGCAGCCCCGCGCCCACGAGCGCCGCGGCGACGCGCTGCATAGTGGCGGCCGTTCTCGCCGCCCCCTCAGGACCATGTTCGTTCTGCACAGCAAAAGGAGATGCGCACCATGGCGATGACCCCCAAAGATGTCCTCAACCTGATCAAGGAGAACGGGATCCAGATCGTCGACACCCGCTTCACCGACCTGTTCGGCGGGTGGCAGCACTACTCGCTCCCGGCCAGCCGGCTCGACGAGGACATGTTCGCCGACGGCCTCGGCTTCGACGGCTCCTCGATCAAGGGCTTCCAGGTGATCAACGAGAGCGACATGCTCATGATCCCTGACCCGAACAGCGCCTTTATCGACCCGGCCCTCAAGGTACCGACGCTGAGCATCATCTGCGACATCATCGACCCGCTGACCCGCCAGCCCTACTCGCGCGACCCGCGCACCGTCGCCAAGAAGGCCGAGGCCTACCTGAAGACGACGGGCATCGCCGACACGGCCTTCTTCGGCCCCGAGGCTGAGTTCTTCCTGTTCAGCGATGTGCGCTTCAGCCAGGCCGCCAACCACGGCTACTACTTCGTGGACAGCCCCGAGGCCGCCTGGAACACCGGCTCCGAGGTCGAGGGCGGCAACAAGGGCTACCGCATCCGCCACAAGGAGGGCTACTTCCCGGTGCCCCCGACCGACACCCTCCAGGACATCCGCTCCGAGATGATCTTGAAGATGGCCCAGGTCGGGATCGACGTCGAGCTGCACCACCACGAGGTGGCCACCGCCGGCCAGTGCGAGATCGATATGCGCTTCGACTCGCTCGTCAGCATGGCCGACAAGCTCCAGAAGTATAAGTACATCGTGCGCACCGTGGCCCGCGAGCACGGCTACAGCGCCACCTTCATGCCCAAGCCGATCTTTGGCGACAACGGCTCCGGCATGCACTGCCACCAAAGCCTGTGGAAGAACGGCGAGCCGCTGTTCTTCGACGAGGCCCGCTACGCGCTGCTGTCCGAGACGGCCGAGTTCTATATCGGCGGCATCCTTAAGCACGCCCCGGCCCTGCTCGCGATCTGCGCGCCGACCACCAACTCCTACCGCCGCCTCGTCCCCGGCTTCGAGGCCCCGATCAACCTGGTCTACTCGATGCGCAACCGCTCGGCGGCCATCCGCATCCCGACCTACAGCTCCTCGCCGAAGTCGCGCCGGATCGAGTTCCGCGCCCCCGACGCGATGGCCAACCCCTACCTGGCCTTCGCCGCCATGATGATGGCCGGCCTCGACGGCATCCAGAACCGGATCGCCCCGCCCAAGCCCCTCGACGTCGACATCTACGAGCTGTCCCCCGAGGAGAAGGGCGATATCCGCGGCACCCCCGGCTCGCTCAGCGAGGCCCTCGACGCCCTCGAGGACGACCACAGCTTCCTGCTCAAGGGCGACGTCTTCACCGAGGACCTGCTCGCCTCCTTTATCGAGACCAAGCGCAAGGAGGCCGTCTCGATCGCCCTGCGCCCCCACCCCTACGAGTTCGCGATGTACTACGACGCGTAAGCGCGTGCAGCCCGGCTCCACCCTGGCCCCGAAAACAAAAGGCGCCCCGGATCACGCGATCCGGGGCGCCTGCTTTATGGCGTTGTAAAAAGGGCTAGGGCCGGGTGCGCGGGCGGGCCGCAACTGCCGTGAGGAGCACCACCAGGCCGACAAAGACCGTCGAGCCGCCGACGTAGAGGGCAGCGGTGTCGGTGGTGATCAGCCCGCGGAAGACAAGGGTGCCCAGGGCCGGGATCATCCAAGCCATCCAGCTGCAGACCGCGAGCAGGCGGCGGTCGTTCGTGGTCAACCGCGGGGAGCCGAGGGCGAGCACAACCGTGGCCGCCCAGCCGATCAGGCCGATCAGCACGCTTTGAAGCTGGAACAGCGACTCCATCACCAACATGCGAACCTCCAAGGCTGCAACATCGCACCTTTGCTGGCGCCCACTTCGTTGTGCGCGTGAGCGCGGCCCGCTGAGCGGTGCGCTGCGACGACGCTTGGCCCCATGCTAGCAGATGCCCTGGATGATTTCAACAGGTCTTTCGGCCCAGGCGTTGGACAAAATATACAAATGATCAGCGCCAGGTACGCACCGCCGCGGCCACGGTGACCAGACAGATGATGATCGCCGGGGCGAAGCGGCGCAGCCAGAGCAGCAGCGGGTCGCCGGCGACAAAGCGCTCGGCGTCGGGGAAGTGGCGGGCCAGGTGCAGCGATCCCAGCGCGATGATGATCAGCGTCAGGACGAGGCTGCCGGTGAGCAGCCAGGCGAAGCACAGCAGCGCCGACATCCCAATGATCGCCAGATAGGCGGCGCCGTTCGACGCCTGGGGCCGCGGCTCCTCCTCCATCGTTGTCTTCCTCCACACAAAGCGCCCGGCCCAGCGGCGGCCGGTCTGTGTATTATACCGACGCCCCGGCCGCCCCGCACCCCGCGTGCGCCGATCGCTCCGGCATGGTGCTGGCGCCCGCCCCCGCGCCGGGCTAGAATGGGTGGCGGGGCCGCGGCGCCCCGCCCGGCCCGTAACGGGCCGCTGCTATACTGTCGGCGCGTGCCGCCCGCCCAGCGCCGAGGAGACGCCCATGATCGAGGCCCACCAGCTGAGCAAGCAGTTCGGCAGCTTTCAGGCCGTGCGCGAGCTCGACCTGACGATCCGCCCCGGCGAGCTGCTCGCCCTGCTCGGCCCCAACGGCGCTGGAAAAACCACCACCGTCCGTATGCTCGGCGCCATCCTCAAGCCCAGCGCCGGCAGCGCCCGAATCTGCGGCCGCGACGTGGTGGCCGAGGCTCGCGCTGTGCGCGGCATGGTCGGCCTGCTCACCGAGTACCCCGGCCTCTACGGCCGCATGTCCGCCCTCGACTACCTCGACTTCTTCGGCGCCCTGCTCGGCCTGGACCCGACGGCCCGCCGGGCCCGCGCCGAGCTGCTCCTGCGCCAGTTCGGGCTGTGGGAGGCCCGCGAGCGCAAGCTCGACGGCTACTCCAAGGGCATGAAGCAGAAGATCGCCCTGGTGCGCGCCCTCATCCACGACCCGCCGGTGCTGTTCCTCGACGAGCCGACCACCGCGATGGACCCGCAAAGCGCCCGCACCGTCCGCGACGCGATCGGCGAGCTGCGCAACGCCGACCGCTCGATCCTGCTCACCACCCACAACCTGTCCGAGGCCGAAGTCCTGGCCGACCGGATCGCGATCATCCGCGGGGGCCGGATCATCGCCCAGGGCAGCTTCGCCGAGCTGTCTCGCCAGCTCCTCGGCGATTCGCTCTTCGAGCTGCGCCTCGCCCCGCCGGCCCGCGGCGCCGACCTCCCGCCCCTGCTCGCCGGCCTGGCCGAGGTCGAGTCCGTGCTTCCGGACGGCGTGCGCTTCCGCACGCCCGAGCCGCTCCGCGCCAACCCCCAGATCCTGGCCCACCTCGCCGCCCGCGGCCTCCCCGTCGTCGCCCTGAGCGAGGTCCAGCGCAGCCTGGAGGATGTGTACCTGCGGATCGTCTCCGACGAGCATGCAGCGTTCAACACGGGCCACACAACCAACGCCGGCCAGGAAGCGGCAGGCTCGCTGGAGCCAGAGCTGGATGCCGCGTAGGGCATAGTAACCCTCGCGGTTTGAGATATGAGCAACCCGATCGTCATCATCGTGCGGCGCGAGGTGCGCGAAACGCTCAGCGACTGGCGGATCGTGACGCCGATCCTGCTGCTGACCTTTCTCCTGCCGCAAATGCTGGTCTTCGCCTCGGTGCAGGTCGTGCTGTTTGTCGCCGACGACGCTTTGGCCGCGCGGCTGGTGCCCTTCGCAGCCCTGCTGGTCGGCTTTGTGCCGGCGAGCTTCTCCTTGATCACCGCGCTCGAGTCCTTTGTCGGCGAGCGCGAGCGCAACAGCCTCGAGTCGCTCCTGGCCATGCCCCTGTCCGACCGCGAGCTATACACCGGCAAGCTCCTCTCGGCCCTGTTCACCCCGCTCGGGTCGAGCATGGTGGCCATGGCGATCTTCACGGGTCTGCTGCTGGGCTTCGCGCCGAGGCTGTACACCGGCGCGATCACAGTGGAGCGCCTGCTGCTGCTGGTCGTGCTCGTCGCGGCGATGGCGGTGGTGATGGTGGCCGGCGCGGTGGTGATCTCCAGCCACATCACCACGGTGCGCGCGGCCAACCTGATGTCGAGCTTTATCCTTCTGCCGATGGCCGCGGTGATGCAGCTCGCCGCCTTTCTGATCATCAACGGCCGCTGGGCCGAGCTGGCCGCCGTGGCCGCCGCGCTGCTGGCTCTGGGCGTGCTCCTCGTCCGGGCGGGGATGCGCAGCTTCAGCCGCGAGGAGCTGCTGTCGCGCGAGCACGCCCAGGGCCGGATCGCCTTCGGGCTGCGTCTGCCGCGGCTTCCCGCGCGGCGACCCCGTATGGCCGCCGCGCCCGGGGAGCGCCGGCGCGCGCCCGCGGCGGTGATCGCCCGCCGCGAGCTGGCCGAGGTGTTGAGCGACTGGCGGATGCTCGTTCCCCTGACGACAATCACCGTGGGCCTGCCCCTGGCGCTGATCGCCGGTATCTCCTTGGCCCTGGGCTTTGTGCGCGACGCAGAGGTGCTCGGCCGGCTGGTGCCCTTTATGGCCCTGCTGGTCGGCTTTGTGCCGGCAAGCTTCTCCTTGATCACCGCGCTCGAGTCCTTCGTCGGCGAGCGCGAGCGCAACAGCCTCGAGTCGCTCCTGGCCATGCCCCTGTCCGACCGCGAGCTGTACACCGGCAAGCTTGTCTCGTCGCTGCTCGTCCCGCTGGCCGGCAGCCTGCTGGGGATGACCATCTTTCTCGCCGGGATGCGCGTGTTTCACCCGGGGCTCTACGCGGATGGGATGAGCGCGGCCCGCATCCTCCAGGTCACGCTGATGATCAGCGTGGTCACGGTGCTGCTGGTGGCCGGCGCGGTGGTGATCTCCAGCCACACCAGCAGCGTCCGCGCGGCCACGCTGATGGCCTCAGGCGTGCTCATGCCGACGACGGCGGCGCTTCAGCTCCAGGCGCTGTTGTTCATCGCCCGGCGCTACGACCTGCTCTGGCTGGCGCTGGCGGCGCTGCTGGTGATCGCAGTGGCCCTGCTGCGCTGCGGCCTGACCAGCTTCAACCGCGAGGAGATCCTGTCGCGCGAGCACGAGGAGCTGAGCCTGGGGCGGCTGCGCCGCAGCTTCGCCACCTGCTTCAAAGAGTTCCGCCCGGCGGGCACGCCGCTCGCAGCCTACACCGGGCTGCCCTTCTCGCCGCGGCGCTTCTACCGCCGGGAGCTACCCGCGCTGCTCCGCGAGCTGCGCCTGCCGGCCGCCTGCGCGCTGGTCGCGGTGGTCGGGGGGCTGCTGTTCGGCGGCTATATCGGCCAGCGCTACCACCTGAGCGCCTTCGACGCGGCGCTCGCCCAGCTCGGCACCCCCCCGGCGCCGCGCCCGGGCCTGGCCCTGGCGATCTTCGCCAACAACCTGCGCGTGTCCATCCTGTCCAACCTGCTCGCCCCGGTCAGCTTCGGCATCTTCCCCTTCCTGGTGCCGGCGGTGGCCTTCGGCCAGATCGGCTTTGTCGCCAGCACCCTCGCCGATAGCGGCGGCTGGGCCGGCCTCGGCCCCGGCAGCCCGCTCCTGTTCCTGCTGGCCTACGTCCTCCCCCACGGCATCGTCGAGCTACCGACCTTTGTGCTCAGCGCCGCGATCGGCCTGCGCATCGGCGCCGCCCTCCTCGCCCCGCCCCCGGGCTTCACCGTCGGCCAGAACCTGCTCTGGTCGCTGGCCAACTTCGCCAAGCTCTGGCTCCTGGTGCTGCTCCCCCTGGTCGCCCTCGGCTCCGCCATCGAGGGGCTGCTCACCCCCCTGGTGATCGCAGCGCTTTACTGAGCGAGGGGTGTATACTGCCTGCAGCGATCCCTGTTGCTGGAGGTGGTATGTCGCTCCTTGCGCACTCCGCGGTTGAGCTGGCCGCCGCGACGAGGGCCGGGCTGGTGAAGCCCCTGGAGGTGGTGGAAGCGTATATCGGGCGGATCGCCGCGGTGAACCCGGCGATCAACGCGCTGGCCCAGGAGCGGTTCGGCGAGGCCAGGCGCGAGGCCGCGGCGATGGCCGACACCCCGCCGGAGGCGCGCGGACCGCTGTTCGGCGTCCCCGTCACGATCAAGGAGGCCTTCGACGTGGCGGGGGTGCGCTGCTCCTGCGGGCTGGCCAGCCGCGCCGACCACATCCCCGAGCACGACGCCGCGGCGGTGGCCCGGCTGCGGGCCGCCGGCGCGATCGTGATCGCCACCACCACCACCCCTGACAACTGCTGGGCCCAGGAAACCGTCAGCCCCCTGTTCGGCCGCACCAACAACCCGTGGGACACCCGGCGCACCCCCGGCGGCTCCACCGGCGGCGAGGCGGCCTTGATCGCCGCCGGCGGCTCGCCCCTCGGGCTTGGCTCCGACATCGCCGGCAGCATCCGTATGCCCGCGGCCTTCTGCGGCATCGTCGGCCTGCGCCCCACCAGCGGCGCCATCCCCGAGGCGGGCTTCTGGCCGCCCTCGCGGGGGGGCCTCGGCCAGCTCAACGGCGTGGGGCCCATGGCCCGCCGGGTGGAGGACGTGGCTCTCGCCTACGACGTGCTGCGCGGCGAGGAGCACCACCCCCCGGACGCGGCGCTGCTCCCCGGCCGGCGCGTGGCCCACTGGCTCGACGACGGCCTCCTACCGAGCAGCAAGGCGGTGCGGGCCGGGGTGCTCGCCGCGGCCCGCGCGCTGGAGGAGGCGGGCATGCGCCCGGTCGCCGGCGTGCCGCCCGCCCGCCGGCTGGCGATCCTCGGCTGGACGGCGTGCCTGGGCGAGGGCGGGCGGGAGGCTGTGAACACGGGGTTCGGCGGCGGAGAAGCCTGGTCGCCCTACGCGGAGCTGGGCCGGGCCCTGCGCGGGCGCGGGCGGGTCAGCCCCGAGGCGCTGCTGTACTGGGTCGGGTCGGACGCCGGCGCGCGGCTCGGCGGGCTGCTGGCGGTCGACGCCGCCCGCTGGGCGGCCGAGCTGCGCGACCAGCTGGACGCGCTGGTGGGCGACGGGGGCGTGGCGGTCTGCCCGGTCTTCCCGACCACCGCGCCGCCCCACGGCTACTCCTACCTGGGCCTGCTCGCCACCACGAGCTACCAAACCTGGGTGAACGTGGCGGGGCTGCCCGGGCTGGCGCTGCCCGTCGGCTTCAGCCGCGGGGGGATGCCCGTCGGCGTGCAGCTGGTGGGGGCGCCGGGGAGCGAGCGCACGCTGCTGGCCGCGGGGATGGCGGTACAGCGGGCGCTTATGCCGGAGTGGGCCGGGCCGGCGCTGTAGCCGTCAGGTGGCCGGCTTGCCGAGCCGCTCGCGGTAGCGCAGCCAGGTGGCGGCGAGGGGCTCGTCGGCCGGGTGGCCCGAGATGTCGTCGCGGAAAGGGAAGTCGTCGCGGGTGACGCGGACGCGGGCGGCCACGGGCACCCGCTCCTCGCTCACCCACTCGTCGAAGTAGACGGGGCGCTGGCCGTTCGGGCGGAAGCTGTCGCGGGGGACGATATAAACCGTGCCCGGGTCCCAGCGCACGGTGGCGAGCGAGGCGTGGTCGAGCGAGAAGAAGTAGAAGCGGTCCTCGCACTGGGGCTCGCCCTCGCCGCGGTCGACGACAAAGCAGCCGTTGCGGATCGAGCAGCCGGCGAGCTGCGGGTGCAGGATGGCGAAGAAGATCGGCCACACGCCGTCGCTCGCGGCGAAGATCGCGTTGACCTGCTCGCCCTTCCAGTCGGCCTGCTCGCGGGGCACCAGCGAGGACAGGTTTGGCGAGGTCGAGCCGTGGATGAGGTAGCCGCGCTCGCGTACGAGGTAGCAGAAGAACTCGTGCTTGGGGTAGGGGACGCTGTACTCGATCTCCCGCGCCGGGCCGTGGATGAACTGCTCGCGGATGATCGCGTCGAAGGCGCGCCGGCGCGCCTCGTCGAGCTCCAGGGGCGGCGGGGGCAGGAACAGGCGCCGGAACAGGCTGAGCCCGACCTCGGCCCGGTCGCTCACGCCCCCGACGGGCGGGTGGTGCGGGTCGCACAGCCAGCTGACGAGCGTGTCGAGCCGGCGCGGTGTCAGATCTTCCTTATCCATACTGCCTCCCCAGGCGGAGCGGTGGCGCGGCGGGCACGGCGCGGCTCCACGCGCCCCGGCGTGCGCCCGCTGCCGCGGCGGCCATCCCCGACCTCGCGTCCAACTATTTCCGCCAAAAGTGCATTTCCCGTGCCGCACGCGCGCGGGCTGTGGGGAGCAGGGAGAGAGGGCGGGGCAGGGGTAAAGGGGATGTTTTCGGCCGATTGGCCCTCGGCGGCAGCCCCCGGCGGGCGTATGATATGAGCGAGGACGAGCGGACACAGGTGAACGGAGCCTAGGGATGGTAGAGGAGTGGTACGACAGGGCGGCGGCGCGGCGGATCACGACGGTGCTGTTTGCCAGCCAGAGCATGGCCTCGGCGGCCTTTATCGCCAACATCGCGGTGAACGCGATCGTCGGCGCGGAGCTGAGCGGCAGCGACGCCCTGGCGGGCCTGCCCAGCGCGCTCATGCTCGGCGGCGCGGCGATGGCCGCCTACCCGGCGGGGCGGTTCATGCAGCGCTTCGGCCGCCGGCCGGGGCTGAGCTTCGGCTTTCTGCTCGGGCTCGTCGGCATGCTGCTGGACGGCGTGGCGGTGGTGGTCAGCTCGCTGCCGCTGTTTCTGTTCGGCCTGGTGCTGCTGGGCATGGCCCGCGGCATCACCGACCAGAGCCGCTACGCCGCCGCCGACGCGGTGCCGCTGAGCCTGCGGGCCCGGGCGATCAGCACGGTGGTGTTCGCGGGCACGGTCGGCGCCGTCGGCGGGCCGCTGCTCGTCGGCCCCCTCGGCCGGCTGTCGGAGGGGCTGGGCCTGCCGAACCTCGTCGGGCCGATGGTCGGCGGCGCGGCGCTGTTCGCGCTCGGCGGGGCGCTGCTCCTGCTTATGCTCCGCCCCGACCCGCGGTTTCTGGCCCGCCAGATCAGCGGCGACGCGGCGGACGCCCCGGGCGACGGCGCCCACGGGGGCGGGCGCAGTGTGGCCGCCGTGCTCCAGGCGCCCACGGCGCGCACCGCGCTGGTAGCGATGGTGACGGGCCAGGCGGTGATGGTGCTGGTGATGAGCGTGACCTCGCTGCACATGCACCACCACAACCACACCCTCGACTCAATCTCGCTGGTGATCGGCGCCCACACCCTGGGCATGTTCGGGCTTTCCGTGCTGACGGGCTGGCTGGCCGACCGGATCGGCCGCCCGGCCACCGTCGCGTTCGGGGCGCTGCTGCTGGTGGCCGGGGCCCTGATCGCGCCGATCTCGCTGCTCACGCCGTGGCTGGCCCTGGCGCTGTTCCTCGTCGGGCTGGGCTGGAACTTCTGCTACATCGGCGGGTCGTCGCTGCTCGCCGACAACCTCGCCCCCGCCGAGCGCGGGCGCGTCCAGGGCGGCGCCGACCTGCTGGTCAACCTTAGCTCGGCCAGCGGCAGCCTGATCAGCGGCGTGCTCCTGGCCGGACCCGGCTACGGCGCCCTCTGCCTCGTCGGCGCGGCGCTCGCCCTCGCCCCGCTCGCGGCCGCCGCCCGCGCAGTGCGTGCCTCCCGGGCGGCCCTGGCCGGGGATTAGCCCGGCCGGGGCGAGCGCCATACGCCGCAAAGGCTGGCGGGCCCTACGCGCCCTTCGCGCCTGCTCGGTCTTCCTGAGCGCCGCCCCTACAGCCGATCGGCCAGGTCGGCGTGGCCGGCGGCGAGGGCGAGCTGGCGCGCGGTCTTGCCATCGGCGGTGGCGGCGGAAGGGTCGGCGCCGTGGGCCAGCAGGAGCTCGACGAGCTCAGCATGGCCGTTTTGGGCGGCGGCGTGGATGGGGGTGAAGCCGCCCTCCTGGGCGGCGTTGACGTCGGCGCCGGCGGCGATCAACATGCGCGCGATCTCCAGGTGCCGCCCCGCGGCGGCCGAGTGGAGCGGGGCGACGCGCATGGCGTTGGACGCGGCCTGGTTTGGGTCAGCGCCGAGGGCGAGCAGGTGGGCGGCGATCTCGGCGTGGCCGAAGAAGCTGGCCAGGCCAAGGGCCGTGAAGCCGTCGCGGGCGTGGGCGGCAGCCAGCTCCGGGTGGCCCGCCGTGATCTCCGCCACCCGGGCGAGGTCGTTTGCGGCCGCGGCCTCGAACAGGTCCAGCTGCGGGCCGTGGGCCAGCAGGGCGGCCACGATCGCCGGCTGGCTCCAGTAGGCCGCGGCGAGGACGGCAGACATGCCGGCCTCGTCGTGGGCGTTCGCCAGGGCCGGCTCGTCGGCCAGCAGCGCCTCGACCCGCTCGCGGTCGCCTTCCTTGATCGCCGAGAACAGCTCGCTAACGCTCATCGCCTCCCCCTTGTGCGTTCCAATAATGTCCTGGCGGCGCCACCGCGCGGCGGCCTGACACCGCGCGTCGCGTTCGGGCACGCACCACTATAGCCCAGCGCGGTCCGGGGCGCAGGAGCTCGGCGGCCCGGGCGAGGCGCAGCTCGATCTGGTGCTGGTGGGGGGTGCGCCCGAACAGCGCCCGGTAGCCGCGGGCCAGGTGGAGGCGCCGATACAGCTCCTTCCTGACGGGCGGGCACGGCCTAGGCCAGGGCGTAGTCGACGGTCAGGGCGGGGTTGCCGCGCAGCGTCTGGTAGACGACGCAGTAGCGCTCCGTGAGCTTGAGCAGGGTGGCGAGCTGGTCGGGCCCGGCGTCGGTGTCGAGCTCGAAGCGCAGCCGGATCGCGCGGAAGCCGACCGGGGCCTCGCGGTCGACGCCGAGCGTGCCGCGGAAGTCGAGGTCGCCCTCGGCGCGCACCGCGCCCCCGCGCAGCTCGACCCCGATGGCCGTGGCGACGGCGCCCATCGTCACCCCGGCGCAGGCCACCAGGGCGTCGAGCAGCATGTCGCCGGAGCAGGCGGCCATGCCATCGCCGCCGGTGGCGGGGTGCAGGCCGGCCTCGACGATCGCGCGCCCGGTGGAAACCTTGCAGGTGATCCCCTCGCCCAGGCGCCCTTCGGAGCGCAGCGTAACCAGGGCGGCGGCGGGCTCGTCGCGGTAGCGCTCCTTGAGCGGCGCCTGCAGGGCGCGCAGCTGTTCAGAATCCATCACATCTCCTAGGCAGTGTTGTAGCGGTTCATGGCGGCGGCGACGCCCTCGCGGACCATAAGCTCGACGGCGTCGGCGACGGTGTCGCGGAGGGCGGGCAGCTCGGCCTCCTCGTCCTTGGTGAAGCGGGCGAGGACGTAGTTGGCCGGGTCCATCTTGCCGGGTGGGCGGTCGATCCCGACGCGCAGGCGCGGGAAGTCGCCGCCGCCGAGCTGGCCCACGATCGAGCGCATGCCGTTGTGGGTGCCGGCGCTGCCGCGCTCGCGGATGCGGATCTTGGCGAAGGGGAGGTCCAGGTCGTCGTAGACCACGAGCAGCTCGCTGGCCGGGTCGATCTTGTACCAGCCGCGCAGGCTGGAGACGGCCTGCCCGCTCAGGTTCATATACGTCTGGGGCTTGGCGATGGCCACGCGCTGGCCGCGGATGGAGCCCTCGGCGACGAGGCTGTTGGCCCGCTTGACGCGGAACTCGAGGCCGTGGCGCTCGGCCAGGGTGTCGAGGCACTCGAAGCCGATGTTGTGGCGCGTGCGCGCGTACCGTTCGCCCGGGTTGCCCAGGCCGACAATCAGCCACATAGCAATGCGCTCAAAAGTGGAGCGGGCCACGCCCGCTCCACGCCGATTCCCCCTGTATGGTACGGGCGAACGCCGCCCGCGTCAACCTTGCATGTACTCGTCCCACATGGCCGCGGCAACGGCGCGGGCGTCGGCGCGGGCGCCGTAGGGGCGCAGGGCCGCCGTCACGCGCTCGACGTCGCGGAACAGGAGCGAGCGGGCGTCGTCGCCCTGGCGCGGGTCCACGGCCTGGGCGAAGTCGATGATAAAGGGCTCGCCGGCCCAGGCCAGGATGTTGTACACCGACAGGTCGCCGTGGATGCGGTGGCCGCTCAGGAGCAGGCGGATGTCCTCCAGCAGGCCGTCGAGCAGGTCCTGGGCCTCGCCGCGGCTCACGTCGATCTCGCACAGCCGCGGGGCGACGGTGCCCTCGTCGCCGAGGTAGGCCATCAGCAGGCCGTTGCCCGTCTGGGCGTAGGGCTTCGGGGTGCGCACGCCCAGGGTGAAGGCCAGCTCCTGGGTGGCGTACTCGTAGCCGATCCAGCTGGAGACCTGGAAGGCGCGGCCCTTGGCCGAGGCCCGGCTCGGCACGCCCTTGCCGGTCAGGCGGACCTGCTTGCCCGACTCGTTGCGCACCGTGCGCCCTTCGCGGTAGATCGCGTCGTTGCTCAGGCTGCGGAACATGCGCGGCCGGTAGATCTTGGCCGCGAGCAGGGGGCTCGCGCTGGCCGGGCCGGCGGTGCAGCAGAAGACGGTGGCCTCCTTGCCGCTCTTCACCTCGCGGAGCACGTCCGCGATCAGGTCCTGCTCGTAGAAGTGGGTGAGCGACGAAAGCACCCAGTCGCCGTCGCGGCGGCCCACCAGGGCCTCGGGGGCGAAGGGCTGCTTGGCGCCCTCGGCCTCCTTCGTCTCGTTGATCCAGCGCTGCACGTCGGCGTTGGACTCGAAGCTTTGCTTGCGGACGGCCTCCTGCTTGGGGGCGGGCTTGGCCGGGCGTGGCCGAGCCGGGCGCTGCTCCTGCTCCTCGTCGGGGTCGATCCACTGGCCGCGAACGATCTTGGTGTAGGGGTCCATAGGCTCCTGCGCTGGGGCGAGGCCCCACGAAGTCGACGAATCAAAAAACCGCCAGGCGTCGCCTGCCGGCACAAATAGCGCCGGCGGCCGCGGACCCTGAGGCCCCACAGCCGCCGGCGCTATTGCTTCTTGGGCGCGAACGGGCGGGGCGAACCCAGCGGCCTGTCGGCCGCAAACGGTCGCCCACGCCCGGCGCCGCAAAGCCGTTACGCTATGCGGTCACCAGGGCAGACTCAGGCGTGGTGGTGGTGGGAACCTTTGCCATGCTGCCTCCTGGTCGTTGCAAGATTCGTCGCGCTTCCTGCGCCGACTATAGCTCACTTCCCGCCCGGCGAGATCAGCCCAGAGACCGAGCGGGGGGCGCGGCCTGCGCGAAGGTGTAGCGCACATACTCGGCCTGGCACGGCGGCCCGTCGGAAAGCTCAAGGGTGCGCGCGGTCAGGTCGATGATCGCGGAGGTGAGGGTGGCGTAGCGCTCCTCGGGCGGGTCGGCCGGGTCGACGTGGAAGCAGACGGAGTAGGGGTGGCGGTCGTGGTCGCGCAGCGCCGCCCGCAGCGCCGCGCGCCCGACCGGCCGCTCCCGGCCGAGCAGGGCCGCCAGACGGGCGTGGCGCCAGTGCGAGTGGCGGTTGTTCTCGACGTTGCGCTCGTGGACGCCGGCGGCGGCCGGGTCGACGAAGTGGTTGGCGTGGACGAGGCAGCCATCGGCGCAGCGGCTCAGGGCCACGCCGCGCGGGCCGGCCTCGATGTTCACCACCGCGTCGGGGGCGCCGGCGAGCAGGAAGTTGGTGGAACAGGAGCGCTCCTCGCCGGAAACGACAGCGGCGGCGGCGGCCAGGTCGGGGGCGCGCAGGATCTCGTAGCAGCGCACGTGGAACGGGGTGCGAAGGCGGGCCCAGTCGTCCTCGGCCGAGGTGAGGCCGTTGATCGCCAGGCCGACGCCGCGGCTGTTCAGCCCGATCTTGCCGCCGACGATCCCGGCCTCGCTGAAGGCCAGGGTTTCGAGCCCGCCCGGCTCGCGGGTGTGGAGGACGGCGCCCTGCACGCCCACGATCCAGTCCCAGTTCTCGCCGATCAGCAGGTGGCCGTCGGCGCTGGCCTCGGGCAGAATGGCGAAGGCGGTGCAGCCGTCGGGCAGGGGCTTCTCGGCGTAGCCGTCGTAGAACAGCTCGTAGCGCACATTCAGCGCCGCGATCGCTTCAAAGGCGAAGCCCGACCCGGCGGCCAGGCCGCGCATACCTTCGTGGTAGGCCGGGCTGCGCCCGGCGATCTGGGCGGCGTAGCGGGCGGCCCGGCGCAGCACCTCGTCGCGGGCGAGGCCCACCTCACGGGCGAACCGCTCAAAATAGATCGCCAGGTTGTCGGCGATCCGCGCCCGCAGCGCCTCGCCGTGGGCCAGCCCCTGCTCGTACGGCGTCCCCTCCAGTCGGACCAGCGGCAGCGCCATCTTTCCTCCCATAAACAGGGAGCGACCAGCCCGGCGGGGCTGGCCACTCCTCACGCGTCGTCCGGCCGGGGTCACTCCCCGCGGATGTTTTTGCGCAGCGTGAGCCAGGCCGGCAGCTTCTCGAATCCGAGGGCCTCGTTGATGCTCAGCATCGGCCGGTTGGTCTCGGCGTTGTCGGTGCGGATCACGGGCGCGCCGGCGCGCATCGCATAGTCGATCGCGCGCAGCTTGAGCGCGAGGGCGATCCCGCGGCGGCGGTACTCGCGGCGCACGCCCGTCAGGCCGGTGTCGAGGTCGGGGCTGGTTTCCCGGCGCCACAGGGCGCTGAGGCCGACGTAGTGGCCGTTATCGACCGCGATGAAGAAGCCGTCGGGCAGAAAGGTAGGCGACTCGGTGAACCAGGGCAGCCAGCGCTCGAAGGGCGTCGGCGTGAACGGGTCGGGGCTCGGCACATCGTGGCCGAGGGTGGTGTCGAGGTCGTACAGCTTCTGCCAGAAGTCGGGGTCGCCGGCGGCGAGCTCGCCGGCGGTGCGCAGAACGATCCCCTGGGCCTCGACGCGCTCGACCGCGCCGGCGAAGCGGGCCGGGTCGAAGCGCGACAGGTCGAGCCGCGACTCCCAGGCCCGCCGCTCCTCGACAAAGCCGCGCTGCTTGGCGAAGCGCACCCCGTCGTCGTAATCCTCGCGCAGGAAGTGGCGCACGACGATCGGGTCGTGGGCGGCCAGCTCACCCATCGCGCGCTCGTACAGCCGCGCGCCGACGCCGCGGCGCTGGTGGCCGGGGTGGACGTGGACGCCGAGCTCGAACTTGTGCGGGTGGTAGTTCCAGCTCAGATGGCCGTAGTTCGCCACGCCCACCACCTGGCCCCCGGCCTCGGCCACCAGCCGCCGAGACAGGTGCTCGGGGTGGCGCCGCTCGTCCCAGCGCCGGAGCTCCTGCGTCGTCGTCGCGTAGTCGGGGAAGATCGCGTTGCGGACGGCGGCAAGGGCCGCGTAGTCGGCGTCGCTTTCGTCAAAGGGCCGGATCGTGATATCGATGCTCGTATCCGTCGTCATGAATTACTCCTCCTTGAGCGAAAGGGCCAGCGCGACCCAGGCCGGCTGCTTGACGAAGCCGAGGGCCTCGTTGATGCTCAGCATCGCCCGGTTGGTGGAGGCGTTGCCGGTGCGCAGCTCGCGCACGCCGTGGGCCTTGGCGAAGGCGATCGCGCGCAGCTTGAGCGCGAGCGCCAGCCCGAGCCGGCGGTGCCGCCGCACCGTCCCCGTCAGCCCTGTTTGCAGAACGCCCGGCAGCGAGCTGCGCCAGAGCTGGCTCACCGCGGCCACCTCGCCGTCGCGCATGGCGATGAAATAGGCCTCGGGGTACAGGTTCTTGTCGGCGAAGATCTGCTCGCACCAGGCGTCCAGGGGCGGGGAAGTGTACGGGTCGGGGCGCGGCACGTCGGCCTGCATCGCCATGATCGCGTTGTACAGCTTGCGGCGGTGGTCCGGGTCGCGCTCCATCAGTTCGCGCAGCGTGATGATCTCGGCGCCGCTGGCAAGCACGCGCTCCTCGTGGCCGGCGAAGGGCGCCGGGTTGAAGGCGGCCACATCGAGGCGCGACTCCCAGGTCCGCATCTCCTCGACGAAGCCGCGCCGTCGGGCGAAGCCCATGCCCGCCTCCCGGTCCTCGCGGATCTCGACCCGGGCGAGCAGCGCGTCGTGGGCGGCCAGGCGGCCGAGCAGGAGCTCGTAGAGGCGCCCGCCGAGCCCCTGGCCCTGGGCCGCGGGGGCGACCTTGACGTCCAGGTGGAACTTGCGCGGGTGGTACATGCTCTGCCACTGGTGGATGTGTCCGAAGGCGACAACCTCGCCGTCGCGCTCGGCGACATAGCGCTCGCACAGGCAGTAGGCGGCGCGCGAGCCCTCCCAGTGGATCCACTCCTGCACCGTCTCGGGGTAGTCGGGCTCGGCGGCGTTGTGCACCGCGACGACGGCGGGGTAGTCGTCGGGGGTGAAGGGGCGGATGACGGCGGTGAGCGTGTCAGTCATATGCTCCTCGCGAAGCGGAGCGGAGCGGGGCGCGGCGGGCCCTACTCCGCGATAGTCTTCAGGTAGCTGATCCAGGCCGGCTGGCGAACAAAGCCGAGGGCCCGGTTGATGCTCAGCATCGGCGCGTTGCGCGAGTCGTTCCAGGTCTTGAGCGTTTTCACCCCGGCGCGGCGGGCGTAGTCGATCGCGAGCAGCTTGAGCGCGAGGGCGAGGCCGCGCCGGCGGTAGTCGCGGGCCACCCCGGTGAAGCCGACGATCAGCGTGTCCGGGTCGCCCTGAGTAGTGAACAGCGAGCTGAGGCCGGCGTAGCGGTCGCCGTCGACGGCCACGACGAAGCCCTCGGGCCGCAGGTTCGGGCTGTCGAAGACCCAGCTGTCGAAATCGGCCTGGCTGTACGGAGTGAACGGCTCGGGCATCGGCTCGTCGCGGGTGGCGTCGAGGTCGAGCTCGTACAGCTTGCGCCGGTGGTCCGGGTCGCTGGCGATCAGCTCGGCGAGGGTGACGAAACGAAAGCCGGCGACGGCGACGCGCTCGACCTTGCCGGCGAAGGGCGCCGGGTCGAAGGCGGCCACGTCCAGGCGCGACTCCCAGCGACGGACATCCTCGACAAAGCCGCGGTCGAGCAGGAAGCGCACGCTACGCTCGCGGTCCTCGCGGGTGGTGGCGCGCACCGACAGCGGGTCGTACGGGGCCAGGGCCTCCATGATCGCGTCGTACAGGGCGCGGCCGACGCCGCGGCCCTGGAAGGCGGGGTGGACCTTGGCGTTCAGGCTGAACTTGCGCGGGTGGTACATCCCGGGGTTCTGTGAGTAGCTGGCGAGGCCAATCACCGCGCCGTCGAGCTCGGCGAGGAGGCGCAGCTCTTTGATGTGGCCGGGCTGGGTTGCGTCCTCGTGCCGAACCTCCTCCTCGCTGACCGGGTAGTCGGGGGCGACAGCGTTGCAGACGGCGACAAAGGCCGCGTAGTCGGCGTCGCCATCGAACGGTCGGATCGCCGGGCCGGCCGGCGCGGCGCGGCGGGCGTTGGTATCGGTGGCGAGCGTCATCGCTGCTCCCCTTTCTGGGTGGAGGGCCGCTGGTTACGATTGGGGTGTTCGGCGTGATTGTAGTCTGCGCCCTATGGCCGGCCATCGGTCGGAGGTCGCAGCGGAGATCAGGAATGAGGCGGAGCTGAGGGCGACCTGATACGGGCGCGGGCCGGCCTGGCGGCCAGCCCGCGGAGGCGAGGAAGGGCGGGGAAGGGGTTGGCTAGGGGTAAGCGAAGCGGGCGACCTCGGTGCCCGACGGATCGCGGAGGATGGCGGTGTCGCCGTAGTTCCCCCAGACGGGCTGGCCGCGGCCCCAGAACAGGTTCGCGGCGTCGTCGGCGCCGGCGCGCACCCAGATGCGCACCTCGGACCCGGCGGCGAGGGTGAACTGTGGGAAGGTGTAGGTGGTGCCCGAGGAGTCGCTCAGCGTCCAGCCGGTGAGGGTGGCGGCGCCGGCGGTGTTGCGCAGCAGCACATACTCGCCCACCAGGTCGTCGCCCGAGGGGTTGTACTCGACGTTCGCGATCGTCAGGCCGGTGCCCCCGGCGGGCTGCGCGGCGGGCTGGCCCGCCCCCGAGGCCGCCTGGCAGTCGCCGCCGGCGAGGGCGCTTTCGACGGGGTCGGGCAGGGCGCTGAGCAGGTCGAGGCCGGTGAGCTCCTCGACGCAGGCGACGGTGGTCAGGTAGTCGTCCCAGCGGCGCCCGGCGACGCCGCTGTCGTTCGGCATGAGGACGGCGATCAGCCGGGTTTGCGGCGTGACCCGGGCCAGGTCGTCGGAGCCGACGGGCAGGACCACGGCGACCTTCCAGACGGCCGCGGGGATGACCATCGCGCCGCCGGCGAGCGTCCCGGCCTCACCCTGGGGCCCGGCGACGATGTAGACCTCGGCGCCGTCGCGCACGAGGTCGCGGAGATAGTTTTCGAGGTCAGCCCACGGGCCCTGGTTGTTGGCGGGCGCCTGGGGGACGACGTTGGACAGGATGAACGTCGCCGTGTTGCTGTCGACATCGGCGGTGCGGTCGGCGGAGGGGACCATGTGGCCGCGGTCGTAGCCGGTGCCGCTGTAGTCGCCGTGGCGGGCCCGGAACCAGCCGGCGGGCAGGGCAGTGTCGGTGATAAAGGGGCCGGCGTAGCGCTGGACGTCGCCGAGGTCTTCGGCGCCGAGGTGCCAACTCGCCCACAGCAGCGTGCCGCGGTCGCGGCTGTAGCCGAGCGCGTACTGGTCGCGGCTGATCAGATAGTTGTTCGGCTGCGCGGCGTCGGGCGTGGCGCCGCTCGGGTTGCCGAGCGCGAGGTGGAGGCTGCCACCGGCCGCCGGGGGCGGGGCGGCTGTGCTCTGCCGCGGGGCGGCGGTAGCCTGTGCGGGGGGGGAGGCGGGCTCCTCTTCCTCCTGGGTGGCCTGAGCATAGATCAGCGCGGCCAGGAGGGCGAGGCCGAGGATCACCCAGACCAGCCGCTGCTGGGAGGCGCCCTGGCGCTTGCGCCGGGATCGCTGGCGTGACATCGGCGGTCTCCTATGTTTCGATCAGCGTGGTGCGCAGGCCGACGGCCGAACCGTCGCGGTCCTGGCCGACGACGACGGCAGCGATCCGGATCTGGCCGGCCCGGTAGGCGACGGCGTCGGGGAGGCGCTCGGCGACAAGAGCGGCGAGGGCGGCGAAGCGGTCAGCCTGGGCCAGCTGCCCGGCGTCCATCCAGTCGGCGCGGCGGGCGAGCGGGGCGAAGAAGGCCTCGGAGCTACGCGTTTCGACAGGGGTGTCGGGCGGAAGGCCGAGTCGTTCGAGCAGGGCCTCGGGCGTGAGCCGGCCCGCACCCTCCCAGCGGAACGGCTCCAGGGGGAAATCGCTTTCGCTGGGCACGAGCAGGCCCTCCACGGCCGCGGCGAGCGCGGCGAGCGTGTCGCCGCGGCCAGTTCCAGTGTCGTCGCCGGGCGCGCAAGGGGTGTCAGCCGGAGGCTCGGTCGGGCCCGGGGTGGGGGCGCTCGCGGCGCCGGTGGAGGCGTTCTGTGGCGGAGGCGCGGGCGCGGCGGCGGGCGGGAGGGCGCGGCGGAGCTTGGCGAGCCGGAGGGGGCCGATCCCGGGCACGGCGGCGACCGCGCCGCCATCGGGGCGGTGGAGCTGGGCGACGAACGCGGCGGGGTCGAGGCCGCGGAGGCGGGCGGGCCGGCCGTCGGAAGCAGGGGCCTCGGCGAGCAGCGCGAGGTCGCGCAGCAGGGCGGCGCGGGCGGCCCGGCCGATCGGCTGGGCGCGGAGCCACGCGGCGAGGGCCTCGGCGCGCGCGACGTCCTGGTCGTCGCGGGTCGTGGGCATAGACACTCCTCAACATAGCGAGGGCGGCCGCGCGGCCGCCCCCGCCCCTCTGCCACCAGTATACCGCAGGCGGCGGCGCGGCGATGGTGCTATAATGCCCTGCTTTTACCCGTCCCGCCTCCGCCCAGGCGTCGCGCAGCTATCTGGTCTTCGTCATGGTATCTTCCAGCAACGGCCGCCGGCCCGACTACGAGGGGCTGATCGACCAGCAGTACTTCCAGGCGTTCGTCGTCTTCTCGATCCTGATCATCACTATCCACCCGGCGTTCCACTTCATCCTCGGGCTGCTGCCTGGGCTGCCGCCCGACTCGCTCGGGCTGCGCCTGGCCTCGGCGGGCCTGTCGGCGGCGCTGCTCGCGGCGACGCTGCTCCTGCCGCGGCTGCGGCCCCTGGCGCCGCTGCTCCAGGTGCTCAGCGCGGGTGTGGCCGTGATCGTGACCCACCAGCTGGTGCTGAACAGCGCCAACCACCCGATGTACCTGGCCGCCTCGCTGACCGCGATCTACGGCGCGCAGCTGAGCTTTCTGCGCCTGCGCGAGTGGCTGGCGGCGCTGGCGCTCATCCTGGCGTGGCTGGCGGCGGCCACTGTGCTGGCGCCAGGGCTGGAGAACAGCCTGCTGGCGCTGCTGTTCTATGTGGCTAACTACAGCATCGCCACCGCCCTCGTCTGGGTGCGAGTGCGGCTGCAGCACCAGGAGGTGCGCAGCCGGCTGGCGCTGGAGCAGGCGAACGCCGAGCTCCAGGCGATGAGCGCGCAGCTCCAGAACGAGCTGGCCCTGGCCCGCGAGATCCAGCAAAGCCTGTTGCCGCCGCCCACCCCGGCCTGGCCCGAGCTCGACATCGTCTGCCACAGCCGGCCGGCCCGCGCCGTGGGTGGCGACTTCTACAGCTACCACCGCTTCGACGATGCCCGCGTGGCCCTCGCGGTGGGCGACGTGTCGGGCAAGGGCGCCTCGGCCGCCCTGCTCATGGCCACCAGCCTGTCGCTCTTCAACGCCTACGTGGTCGAGCGGGACCACCCGGCGGCGCTGCTCGCCGAGCTCGACCGCTCGCTGCTGCCGTACACCCAGCCGCGCCGCCAGAACTGCGGGCTGTCCTACGTCGAGCTGGACGGCCGCTCGCTCCTGGCCGTCAACGCCGGCGGCATCCCGCCCTATGTGCGCCACGGCGACGGCCGGATCGACTGGCCGGACGCTCGCGGCTTCGCCCTCGGCCATGGCATGAGCGCCACGCTCGGCTACGAGCCCCGGCGCGTGCCGGTGGGCCCGGGCGACATGATCGTCCTGGTCAGCGACGGCGTGGTGGAGGCGATGAACGCCGGCGGCGAGCTGTTCGGCTTCGAGCGGCTCCAGGCCGCCATCGCCGCCGGCCCCACCAGCAGCGCCCAGGCCATGCTCGACCACCTGATCGCCGCCGTGGACCACTTCGTCGGCGCCACCGAGCCCCACGACGACGGCACGATCGTCGTGGCGCGGGCCTGGCCCGGACGCGCGCGGCTCGCGGTGTAGGGCCCACCAACGGCGCGGCCGCTTCCCCCCTGCTTGTAACAAACGGTAACAGATCGGTCACGCCCCCGGCCTGGCGGCGCGGCGCGGCGGCGTGGTACAACAAGGGTGGGAACAAATACCAAGGGAGCAACGCGACTATGCGCCGCACAATCCTGTTTGTGCTGATGTTGATGGGGACCGTGCTGCTTGGCGCCTGCGCCGAGCGGCTGCCCACCGCCGAAGAGATCGTCGACCGGATGGAGCGGGCCCGGGCCGAAACGGACGACGCCCACGCCACCGTCGCGATCGACTTTTCCTCGCCCGAGCAGACGGGCAGCCTGGTGGTCGAGGGCTGGATGCAGCGCACGGACGAGACGGACGCCGCGGGCGAGCCGATCAGCCGGGTGCGGGCCGAGGTGCGCGAGTCCAGCGAGGCCGACATGGTCGGCGCGATCGTGGTCAGCGACGGCGAAACCTTCTGGCTGTACAACCCGAAGCAGAACACCGTCGTCACCGGCCGGGCCGAGGAGATGGCCCGCCAGGGCCCGGGCAGCGCCGCCGGCGCCACCGCCGCCCTCCAGGACTTCGTCCAGCAGGGCCTCGACGCGGTGGACCTGGAGGTGCTCGGCAGCGAGCGGCTGGACCCGCTCGGCAAGCAGACCTGGAAGGTCAAGGTTTCGCCCAAGCCCGAGACGACGGCCCAGCTCCAGCTCGACAGCGTGATCAATGGCACGATGTGGATCGACGAGGAGCTGGCCCTCCCCCTGCGCCTAGAGCTTAACGCGAGCGACCTGGGCAGCGGGACTGTCGCCGTGCGCAGCATTGAGCTGAACACCGGCCTCAGCCCCGACCTGTTCACCTTCACGCCGCCCCCCGGCGCCGAGGTGGTCGACGCCGCGGCCCTGGCTGACCGCATGGCCCCCCGCGCCGCCACCATCGACGAGGCCCGCAGCAGCGTCGGCTTCGCCCTGCGCGAGCCCACCTACCTGCCCGCCGGCCTGGCCCTGGTCGAGGTGCGCGTGATCGGCGACGACACGGTCATCCTCAACTACGGTGGCGGCGACCAAAGCCTCAGCCTGGTCCAGAGCACCGCCCGCCAGGCCGGCGCCGAGCGCGAGCCGCCGGTTGGCAGCAGCGTCGAGTCGGTGACGGTGCGCGGCGCGGCGGGCACGCTCATTCGCGGCGCCGACGGCCAGGGCAGCTTGCTGCGCTGGCAGGAGAACGGCGTCTCGTATGTGATCGCGGGGACGGTCTCCGGCGAGGAGGCCCTGCGCACCGCCGAGGGGCTGGAGTAAGCGTCGAGCGGAAGCGCACAGCAACGAACACGGGGCGCGGCTGGTGGCCGCGCCCCGTGCTATGATAAGCGTATGACTGAACCGTTGATTCGAACCAGGGCCCTGGCCCGCCGCTACCAGCTGGGCAAGACCACGGTCGACGCCCTGCGCGGGGTCGACCTGGAGGTGCGGGCCGGCGAGTTCGTGGCCCTGGTCGGCCCCTCGGGCAGCGGCAAGTCCACGCTGCTGCACCTGATCGGCGGCCTGGTGCGCCCCACCGGCGGCGAGGCCTGGGTGAACGGCCTGGAGCTCGGCCGCAGCAGCGACGCCCAGCTCGTGGCCTACCGCCGCGACACGCTCGGCTTTATCTTCCAGAGCTTCAACCTGCTCCCGATCAAGACGGCATGGGAGAACGTGGCGGTGCCGCTCATGCTCGCCCGCGTCCCCGCCCCCCAGCGCCGCGAGCGCGCCGTCGAGCTGCTGGCCCAGCTCGGCCTCGGCCACCGCCCCGACCACCGCCCGAGCGAGTTGAGCGGCGGCGAGCAGCAGCGCGTCGCCATCGCCCGGGCCCTCGCTAATCGCCCGCGCCTCATCCTCGCCGACGAGCCCACCGGTAACCTCGACTCGCGCACCGGCGGCGAGATCATGGGCCTGCTGCGCCGCCTCGTCCGCGATGAGGGGCTGACCCTGCTGCTCGTCACCCACGACTTGGGCGTGGCCGGCTACGCCGACCGGATCGTGCGCCTGCGCGACGGTCAGGTCGAGAGCGTCGACGTGAACGAGCCCGCGCCGGAGCTGGCCCGATGATCCGCGCCCTCATCCTCGACTTCGACGGCCTGATCGTCGACACCGAGACGCCCGCCCTCGAAAGCTGGCAGCGGATCTACGGCGAGCACGGCCACGAGCTCAGCCTCGCCGACTGGGCCGGCGCCCTCGGCACCAACCACGGCTTCGACGCGCTCGTCCACCTCGCCACCCTGCTCGACCAGGTCGACCCCGCCCGGGCCGCCCGCCTGCGCGCTGAGGAGGCCGTCATCCTCGCCCGCCGCCAGCAGCTGAAGACCGAGCTGAGCGCCGGCCAGGCCATCCTCCCCGGCGTCCTCGGCCTGCTCGACCGGGCCGCGGCCCTCGGCCTGCCCGCCGCCGTCGCCTCCAGCAGCTCGCGGGCCTGGGTCGACGGCTGGCTGGAGCGGCTCGGCATCCTGCACCGCTTCGCCCTCACCCGCACCTCTGACGACGTCGCCCGGACCAAGCCCGACCCGGCCTTGTTCCGCAGCGCCGCCGCCGGCCTCGGCCACCCCCCCGCCGCCTGCCTCGTCTTCGAGGACTCGCCCAACGGCATTCTCGCCGCCCGCGCCGCCGGCTGCCCCGTCGTCGCCGTCCCCGGCGCCGTCACCGCCCGCCTCCAGCTCCCCCCGGCCGACCTCGTCCTCCCCAGCCTCGACGCCATGCCGCTGGACGAGATCCTGGTGCGTGTCGGCGGAGTAGGGTAAGAAGACTCCCCTGCTCCTACAAAAACGTCCCCAGGATCAGCAGCAGGGCGATCAGCAGCACGAAGGCCAGGCCGAAGAGGCCGGTGATCCAGAGGACGCGGGCGCCCTCCAGCTCGCCCATGCGGCTGCCCGGCATGCGGGTCGTGTCGCGGTAGCTCATCGGCGTGCTCACCGCCGGGGTGCGCGGCAGCTCGCCGCCCAGGTCGTTGATCGTGCCGCCGCGCCGGTCGCTGCCCGGCCACTGTTCTTGCTGCTCCATCGCTACCTCCTGTACAAGTCCTCCTTCGGTCCGCTACCTACCTGTTATGCAGACTCCGTGCCGGGGCGCGTGGCCCTGGCCTTGCATGTCTGGGATAATAAGACGATTACATTTGTGCAAACCTAGCGCAAATCATTGACAAAGCGAGTGTTTTCCGTATGATTAGGGGGGTTGCCCACAGCGCCGCCCGTCCTACCGCGATACACGAGAGCACCACCGATGACTGACCGACGCATCCTGTGGCTTGGCATCGCCGCCAGCTTCGCCCTCACCGCGCTCATCTGGGCGCTGGGCTGGATCCCGGCGAGCGTGCCGAAGCTGCCGGACCAGGGGCCGGCCTGGTACTACTGGAAGCTGCCCGAGCCCACCTTCTGGACGCGGCTGAGCGCCTGGGGCATGTACGCCGCGCACCAGGTGGCGGTGTGGGGCCTGATCTATTGGGCCCAGCGCAGCAAGCTCAAGTACACCCGTGAGCTGCACCCCGTCAACTGGTGGCTGATCGGCGTGAATCTGCTCTTTGTCGGCCTGCACTTCGTGCAGACCTACATCTGGTACGACGGGCTGGCCCAGGACGTGTCGATCTTCAGCTCGCAGGGCTCGGTGATCCTGCTGCTCGTCTTCGTGCTGATTATGGAGACGCCGCGGCGCGGCCTGTTCTTCGGCAGGAAAGTCGGGTTCCGGCGCGAGTTCATCCAGCTGATCAAACGCCACCACGGCTACCTGTTCAGCTGGGCCACGATCTACACCTTCTGGTACCACCCGATGGAGGCCACGCCGGGCCACCTGATCGGCTTTCTGTACACCTTCCTGCTGCTGTTCCAGGGCGTCCTGATCTACAACCGGGCCCACATCAACCGCTGGTGGACGTTCGCCCTCGAGGCCGCCGTCCTCGTCCACGGCACCATCGTCGCCGTCTACCAGGGCAACGGGATCTGGCCGATGTTCTTCTTCGGCTTCTTCGCCCTGATCGTGACGACCCAGATGTACGGCCTGCCCATCCCCAACTGGGGCCGCTGGCTGATCGCCGGCTCGTTCGTCGCCGGCGTGATCGCCGTCTACGGCCTCACGGGCCGCGGCTGGACGCGGCTGGACGAGATCGTGCGCATCCCGATCATCGACTTCGCCCTTGTCGGCGTGATCTACCTGCTCTGGCTGCTCGGCTTCTGGACGTGGCGCGGCATCGACGGCCTGCGCAACCGCAGCCGCCTCCCCGGCTCCGGCGCCACGGCGGACTGAGGTTTACCCCAGACGCGCAGCGTCCCCAACCCTATCCGAAACAACGCAGGACCGCTCCGATGGCCCAGTGCCAGGTCGGAGCGGTCCTGCGTTGTGGACAAGACGAGTTACAGCCCTCCGCGTCGCCGCGCCGCTGCCGCTCGCCCTACCGGATTACGGCAGCGGCCCCGAGGCCGGGGGCCAGCCGCGGGCGTAGTAGTCGACCATGATGATGATGAACATGATCGCCAGGAAGACAAAGGAGCTGGCGGCGAAGATCTGCGTCAGCTTGCTGCTGACCTTGACGTGCATGAAGTAGACGATGATCAGCACCGTCTTGGCGATAGCGATGCCCATCGCGATCGAGATGGCGAGCCAGCCCGGCAGGGCGCCCGGGATGACAAACTTCTCGACATACCAGGCGCCGACGGTGAGACCCATCAGCACCATCAGGCCGACGAAGACTGTGTAGTAGGTGCGCAGCGAGATATGGCCGTAGTGGCCCTCGCTCACCGCGTCCTCGCCTTGGGCGTGGGGGTCGCGCCCCGTGTCGTGTGCGTGCTGTGCCATATGCGCTACACCAGGTAGAACAGCGGGAACAGAAACACCCAGATGATGTCGATCAGGTGCCAGTACAGGCCGCCGTTCTCGACCGGGGTGAACCACTCGGGCGTAAACTTGTTGGCCCACGCCATCCAGGCCAGGATGCTCATCATGGTGATGCCGATGATCATGTGGATGGCATGAAGGCCGGTGGCGCTGAAGTACAGGAAGTAGAACAGCTGGTGCGGCGTCGCGTTGTTGCGCACGACATCCGTGGTGCTGCTGGACTGGTCGTTGTTGGCCTCGTCGACCACGCCGCCCGTCTCCTCGGCCGGGGCGCCCTCGCTCGCGCCGCCCTCGGCGCCGTGGGCCGCGCCCGTGCCGGCGTGGGCCCCGTGCTCCTCGGGGAACAGAAAGGCCCGCCCGGGCACCAGGCACTCCTCCACCGCGTGCCGGCCGGTGTTAGTGACCCAGGCGATCGGCGAGGAGTAGCCGTTGCAGTGCGAGAACTTTTCGGCGTACTCATAGCCCTTGATGCCGAGAAAGCCGAAGCCGAGCACGATCGTCACCAGCAGCATGGTGATCACCCGGCGCTTGTTGCCGGACTCGGCGGCGTTCACCGCGAGGGCCACCGTGAGCGAGCTGACCAGCAGCACCACAGTGTTGACGGTGGCCAGGGGCGTGTTCAGGGTCGGCGCGGCGGCCTCCCAGATCTCGGGGAAGGCCCAGCGGTAGGCGATGTAGCCCATGAAGATGCCGCCGAACAGCATGATCTCGGTGGTCAGGAAGGCCCACATCCCGAGGGTGGCGGCCTCCTTCTGCTGCCCGAGGCTGTCGAAGTGGTGGGCCAGGTGCGGCGTGTGGCCGTGCCCGTGGGCGTCGTGGGCGGCGTGCCCGTGCGCCTGGGTCTGTCCGCGCCCTTCGGAGATTGTTGCCAACGCGGTGCTCCTCTCGGCGTAGTGCAGAAAGCGCTTACAGCGGGCTGCCCGGCTTCCACTGGGCGGCGTCGCGCTCGGCGGCCTCGGGCGGGTAGGCGTAGGCCTCCTCCGTCACCACCGGGGTGCGGTCGAAGTTAAAGGTCGGGGGCGGCGACGAGGTCTTCCACTCCAGGCCGGTCGCCTCCCACGGGTTGTCCCCGGCGATCTTGCCATACTTGAGCGAGCCCATCAGGTAGATGATCGGGATGATAAAGCCGATCGCCAGGATGCTCGCTCCCGCCGTGCTCAGCACGTGGAGGATCTGGAACTCGGCGGGGTAGACGTGGTAGCGCCGCGGCATGCCGATGTACCCGAGCACGAACTGCGGGAAAAAGGTCATGTTGAAGCCGACGAAGATGATCAGCGACGAGATGCCGCCCCAGACCTCGTTGTACATGCGGCCGGTCATCTTCGGCCACCAGTAGTGGAGCCCGCCCAGGTAGGCCATAATCGTGCCACCGACCATCACGTAGTGGAAGTGGGCGACCACGAAGTAGGTGTCGGTGACGTGGATGTCCACCGCGACCACGCCGAGGAATACGCCGGTCAGCCCGCCGATCACGAACAGGCCGATAAAGCCCAGGGCGTAGAGCATCGGCGTGCGGTAGCTGATCGAGGCCTTGTAGAGCGTCGCCGTCCAGTTGAACACCTTGATCCCCGAGGGGATGCCCACCAGCATGGTGATGAAGCTGAAGACCAGGCCGGCGTAGACCGACTGGCTGCTCACGAACATGTGGTGGCCCCAGACCAGAAAGCCGAGCACGGCGATCGCGATGCTGGAGAAGGCGATGAACTCGTAGCCGAAGATGCGCTTGCGACAGAAGGTGCTGATCAGCTCCGAGATCACCCCGAACGCCGGCAGGATCATGATGTAGACCGCCGGGTGCGAGTAGAACCAGAACATGTGCTGGAACAGCACCGGGTCGCCGCCGAGGGCCGGGTCGAAGATGCCCACGCCCCAGACCCGCTCGACGGCGAGCAGCAGCAGCGTGATCCCGATCACCGGCGTGGCCAGGATCTGGATGATGCTGGTGGCGTAGTTCGACCAGATGAACAGCGGCAGCCGGAACCAGGTCAGCCCCGGGGCGCGCATCTTATGGATGGTGACAATAAAGTTCAGGCCGGTCAGGATCGACGAGAAGCCCATGACGAAGGCCCCCGCGATCGTCAGGATCACGTTGGAGTTCGAGTAGGTCGAGCTGAACGGCGTGTAGAAGGTCCAGCCGGTGTCGACGCCGCCGAACACCGCCGCGACCAGCGCGAACAGGCCGCCGCCCATGTACAGGTACCAGCTGAGCAGGTTCAGCCTGGGGAAGGCCAGGTCCTTCGCCCCGAGCATCAGCGGCACCAGGAAGTTGCCCAGCACCGCCGGGATGACCGGGATGAGGAAAAAGAAGACCATGATCACGCCGTGGAGCGTGAACATGCGGTTGTAGATATCAGAGGTCATCAGGTCACCCTGGGGGGTGACCAGCTCGAGCCGGACCAGGGTCGCCGCGGCGCCGCCGAGCAGGAAGAAGAAGTTGATGCTCAGCAGGTAGAGGATGGCGATCCGCTTGTGGTCGACGGTAAACAGCCACGACTTCACCCACGACCAGAGGGTCGGGGTGTCGTCGCGCAGGTAGCCCAATGGCAGCGAAGAGGTGGCCATGCTCTACTCCCCTAGCGACTTCACATACTCGACGAGCGCGTCGAGGTCGTCATCATTGACCTGGCCGCCGTAGGACGGCATCACGGGCTGGTAGCCCTCCACGACCTTGGCCGTGGAGTTCACGATCGATTCGCGGATGTAGGCCTCGTCGGCGACCACTTCGCTGCCGTCCGCGAGGGTTTCCTGCTGGTTGTAAATGCCCTGGAGGCTTGGCCCGACGCCGTTGCCGTCGTTGCGGTGGCAGCCGATGCAGCCGAGCTGGCTGAACAAGGTTTCGCCGCGGGTGGCGAGGGCGGCGTCGAACGTGGTCGAGACGCTGTCGCCCTGGCCGGAGCCCTGGCCGCCCGCCTGGCCGGTGGGCGCAGCGGTGGGCTCGGCCCCGCCGGCCTCGCCGGTTGGCGCCGCCGTGGGCTGCTCACCCTCGCCGCCCGTCGCGCCGTCGCCGCCCTCCGTCGCCCCATCGGTGAGCGACTTGACGTAGGCCACCAGCTGGTTCAGCTGGTCGTCGCTGAGCTGGCCCTCGTAGGAGGGCATGATCGGCGGGTAGCCGGCCACGATCTGCGCCTGCGGGTTGAGGATCGAGTTGCGGATATAGTTCTCGTCCACGACGACGCTTTCGCCGCCCTCGATGGCCTGCTGCTCGCCGAAGATGCCCTGGAGGCTGGGGCCCTGGCCGGTGCCGTCCATGCGGTGGCAGCCGACGCAGCCGAGGCTGGTGAAGAGCTGGCCGCCGGCGAAGGCCATCGGATCGATGTTGGCGGGGGCGTTGGCTGCGCCGCCGTCGACGGGGGTGCCCGGGCTGCCGTCGGGGAGGATCACCTCGCCCGGGGTGGTCAGCCAGCGCTGGTAGTCGGAAAGGCTGAGGGCGACGACGCGCCCGCCCATCACCGAGTGCTCGGTGCCGCAGTACTCGGCGCAGAACAGGTGGTACTCGCCCTCCTTGGTGGGCTCGAACCACATGGTCGTGTAGCGCCCGGGCAGCACATCCTGCTTCACGCGGAAGGCCGGGATGTAGAAGCTGTGGATCACGTCCTGCGAGGTCATGATCAGCTTGACCGGGCGGCCGACCGGCACGTGAAGCTCATTGTTCTCGCGCTTGCCGTTGGGGTGCTGCGCGTGCCACATCCACTGCTTGCCGATCACATACACTTCGAGCGCATCTGCGGGGGCGCGGCGCATCTCGACATACAGGTAGGCGCCCCAGAAAAAGACAAACAGCACCAGCAGCAGCGGGATGGCCGTCCAGGCGAGCTCGAGCGTCAGGTTCGAGTTCACGGGGTTGGAGCGGTCGACCTTCTGGCTGCGGTGGTAGCGGACGATCAGGTACAGGATGACAAACGGCAGCACGCCGGCGAACACCAGGCTGATCGCGATGAGCACAAAGTAGAGTAGGTCGACCTGCGGGGCAAAGGTCGACGCCTGCTCGGGGAACAACGGAAATCCACCCATACTGCTTCCTATCCGGGCGGGGGAGCCCGCCACTCCACAGCGTTAGCCGGTCGCCTGAGCAGGGCCGCGAGGCCGGCCGCCGCTCCCACGGTTGAGCAGCACGATCATCGCGATCACGCCGAGCACGGTCAGCACCCCGGCGACCCGAACCAGGGTCATCACGGTGCCGGTATACTTGCCGGTGCTCGGGTCATAGTGGTAGCACAGCAGCAGCAGCTGGTCGATCGGCGAGCCGATCGTCCCCTTCGACGCGTCGACCAGGCCGAGCCGCAGGTCGCTCGGCTCGTACTCGACGCCATAGAAGTAGTGCGACAGCCGGCCGGCCGGGGTGGCCACCATGATCCCGGCCCCGTGGGCGTACTGGTCGATCGTCTCGTCGTAGAAGTACTTGAAGCCGACCGCGTCGGCGAGCTGCTTGACCGAGTCCTGGCTGCCGACGAGGAAGTGCCAGCCGTCGTCGGTGCCGGGGCGGTTGTAGCGCGAGATCGCCAGGCTGCGGGCGTTGGCCGCGGCCATCGGCTTTTCGACCGGGTCGATGCTGACGTTGACGACTTGAAAGTCCTTGCCGACGTTGAGCTGCACCTGCTGCAGGCTGCGCACCAGCCCTTCGCGCACCAGCGAGCACAGCATCGGGCACTCGTAGTAGCCGAGCACCAGCACCACCGGCTGCTTGCCGAAGTAGTCGCCAAGGGAAACCTTGGCGCCCTCGTGGTCGTAGAAGGGCAGGTCGAGCGGGATCTGCGCGTCCAGCTTCTGGTCAAAGGCGACCCGGTCGGTCGGGGTCGACGGCCCCTGGGCCATGGCCGCCAGCGGCAGCAGGGCCAGGACGATGGCGGCCAGGAGCGACGCCAGGGCGCGAATGATGGCCATAACAGACGATCCGGTGTCTAGGGCAGAGACAGGCGGCCGGTGGGCCACGGCCCGCGGGGCCGCCTGTGGGTGCCGTGTTGTTGGTGCCGACGATCTACTCTTGTGGCCCGACGCCGCGCTCGACGATCAGCTCCATGGCCCGGTCGATCGGGATGTGGGCGCTCCCGGCGTTGCGGTTGATCCAGCCGTAGCTTTCGAGCTGCGCCGTGGCGTCCTCGATGATCCGGTTGCCGTTGATCTCGGGGTTCTGCTCGAGCCGCGGCTCGGGCGGCAGCTGCTGCTGGCTGGCCGGGTTATCGGCGAGGACGTGCCCGTCGTCGAGCACGCCCGTCCCGAGAAAGCTGACCAAGATGATCACGGCGATAAACGACGCGAACATCAGGACGAAGATGCCCATGCCGGCGTAGGCCAGGGCGCCCGTGCGGGCGTCGCTGACCTCATGGCCGACGGCCTGGCTGCGGGCAAAATCCTCGGGGGTCTGACCGGGCCCGTGGCCGTGGCCGCCGCCGTGTGCGGTTGTGCTCATAGAACGCGCTCCCTGGGCGCCCGGGGCGCCGCATATCGCGGGCCGGCTAGCGGTGGCAGATCCAGCAGGTGGTCAGCGAGCCGTCCTGGGGGATCTTGTACTCGGCCACGAGCTGCTGGCGGGCCTCCAGGGGCAGCGACAGCGGGTCGTAGGCCATGTTGTACACCTGGTCGCGCGGGCGGACATTGTCCTCCGGGTTGCGGTGGCAGCCCAGGCACCAGCCCATGTACATCGGCTGGGCCTTGGCGGCGAGCTGCTGCTGGTCGATCCGGCCGTGGCAGGAGCTGCAGCCGATGCCCTTGGCGACGTGGACGGCGTGGTTGAAGTAGACGAAGTCCGGCACGTCGTAGATGGCGTTCCAGACGATCGGCTCGCCCGTGCGGTAGCTTTCCCGCACCGGCTCGAGCAGCGGGCTGTTCGTCCACACCTGCGAGTGGCAGGACATGCAGGTTTCCGTGTACGGGTAGCCGGCGTAGGCGGCCCGCTCGACCGTGGCGTGGCAGTACCGGCAGTCGATCTTGAGCTGGTCGACGTGGTGCTTGTGGCTGAACGGCACCGGCTGGGGCTTGGCGATCCCCTGGTCGGTCATCCAGGGCGACAGGTAGACGCCCACCATCGCGGCGACGATGCCGAAGAGCAGGGCGCCGATGCCGATGATGCTGACCCAGGCGGCGGCGTTGGCGTTGCGCGAAAACAGCTGTGCAGACATCAGGTCATCTCGCTTCTAGCCGCTACTGGCCCGCGTTGAGCTGGGCCCGGTCCTCGTCGGACAGGTCGGCGACATCGGCGTTCTGGCTGAGCTGGAGCGCCCGGACGTAAGCCGCGGCCGCCCAGCGGTCCTCGGCGGGGATGCGCGAGCCGTAGTTGTACATGCGCCCGACGCCGTTGGTGATCACGTCGAAGAAGTAGCCCAGCGGCACGGTGCGCAGCCGGTCGTTGTGGAAGCTCGGCACGGCGAACGCGCCGCGGTAGGCGATGATCCCGTTGCCGTCGCCGGCCAGGCCGTGGCACGGGGCGCAGTAGGCGTTATACACCGTGCGCCCGCGGGTCAGCAGCTCGACGTTCAGCTCCAGCTCGGGCGGCAGCTCGGTGGCCAGCTCGCCGTTGACCTCGCCGGTGTGCAGCGGCGACTCGGGGTTGTACGAGTTCATCGCCACCGTGTTGGGCACCGGCGGGCGCACCGCGCGGCCGTCCTCGAAGAAGCTGCTGGGCTGGTTTGTGTCGTAACGCGGCTGGTCGTACATGTCCACATGGCATGCCGCGAGAAGCAGGCAGAGCGGCAGCCATGCGAGGCGGGCCAGCCGGGCCGGCAGCAGCGTATGTCGGGCGTGTGCCATAGATCGGGCTCGCTCTCTAGTGAAAGACTACCCCTCCACCGAGCCCTCGCCGGCCAAAGCCGCGCTCGGGTTGCGCACGCGGGCCAGGTAGCTGGTGCGCGGCTTGGTGTTCAGCTCGTCCAGCAGGGTGTAGTTGTGCGGCTCGGTCTTGCTCAGGGCCACCTGGGTCTGGCCGTTCTTGATGTCGCCGAAGATGATCGCCTGGGTCGGGCAGGCCTGCTGGCAGGCCGTGATCACCTCGCCGTCCTGGATCGGCCGGTTGCCCTGGACCTTCGACTGCTGGCGCACGTTGGCGATGCGCTGCACGCAGAAGCTGCACTTCTCCATCACGCCGCGGTTGCGCACCGTGACCTGCGGGTTGCGCATCAGCTTGATGCTTTCCGTCGTCAGGTCGTTGTACTGGAGGAAGTTGAACCGCCGCACCTTGTACGGGCAGTTGTTCGAGCAGTACTTGGTGCCCACGCAGCGGTTGTAGACCATATTGTTCAGGCCCTCGGCGTCGTGGACCGTGGCCGCCACCGGGCAGACCAGCTCGCAGGGCGCCTGCTCGCAGTGCTGGCAGAGCATGGGCTGGAAGTAGGTTTCCGGGTTATCCAGATCCGCGCCGGCGAAGTAGCGGTCGATGCGCAGCCAGTGCATTTCGCGGCCCACCGCCACCTGGTCCTTGCCGACGACGGGGATGTTGTTCTCGGCCTGGCAGGCCACCACGCAGGCGTTGCAGCCGATGCAGGCCTGCAGGTCGATCGTCATGCCCCACTGGTACTCGCCGGTATACTCGTAGCCGGGCTGGAGCGACTGGTAATCGAGGCCCTCGGTGGTGCCATACTCCTCGAGGTAGATCTCCTTCTTGATGTACGAGGGGTCCTCGCGGAACTCCTCGAACACGCCCACCCGCACGAGGTGCCGGCCCTCCATCGTCCAGTGGTCCTGGGTGCTGACCAGGTTGTACGTCTGGTTCGCGTTTGTCGCCTCGGCTGGCCCGAAGAAGGGCGCGTCGGCGCCGCGCAGCAGGTAGGTGTTGAAGCCGACCCCGGTGCCGACCAGGCCGGCGAGGCTGCGGCCATAGCCGAGCGTGACCACAATCGTGTCGTCGGCCTGGCCCGGCACAAGCCAGATCGGCATCTCGAGCGTGCGCCCGTTATGCTGGATTGTGACCATGCTGCCGTTGGCCTGCTGGAGCCGCTCCAGGTTGCGCTGGCGCAGCGTGTCGTCGTCGACGGACAGCGCGTCCTCGGCCTCGGCGAGGCCGAGCAGGCGGATGGCCGTGCGCGGGCTGACCATCGCGGCGTTGTCCCAGGTCAGCTTGGTGATCGGCTTGGGCAGCTCCTGGAGCCAGCCGTTGTTGGCGTAGCGCCCGTCGTAGATGCTCGGGTCGTGGCGGAAGTTCAGCTCCAGGCCCGTCACGGGGGCGGGCAGGTTGTAGCTGATGTTGCCGGCGAGCGCGACGTCGCGGGCGGGCAGCGCCGTGTCGGGCACGACGCCGTTGTTCAGGGCGCCGCGGAAAAAGCGGTCGAAGCCGTCCTGGTCGTCGCCGAAGCCGCCCTGCTCCTGCCAGAAGCCGACCACGGCCTGGTAGCTGTTCACCTGGGGCTCGCCCAGGATCACGCTCAGCAGCTCGTGGGGGGTCCGGCCGCCGTAGAGCGGCTGGATCAGGGGCTGGACGATCGAGGCGGTGCCGTCGAAGGCCCGCAGGTCGCTCCAGGACTCGAGCAGGTGGGCCTGGGGCACGAACCAGTCGGCCAGGGCCGCCGTCTCGTCGACGTAGGGGCCGAGCACCACCTTGAAGCGGGCGTTGCCCATCGCCTCGGCGAAGCCGAGGTCGGCCGGGGCGGTGAAGACCGGGTTGGAGTCGATCACGATCAGGGCCGCGACGTTGCCGCCGGCCAGCTCGCCCGCCAGCTCGCGCAGGGCGGCCGTCTGGTCGGCCGGGTTGGCGGCCACCGGGTCGGTGTACTCGACGGTCCCGCCGGCCGCGCCGGTGGCGGCGTTGATCGCGTGGGCCAGGGCGTGCACCGCCGGGGGCTGGGCCTCGCCGGCGAGCACCAGGCCGTTGGCGCCGGCGGCCCGCAGATCCTCCGCGGCGGCGGCGACCCACGCGGCGGCCGCCTCGGACACCTGGCCGGCCGGGGCGCCGGCCACGCCGAGGGCGCTGGCCAGGGCGGCGGCCACCTGGCCGACGTCGCTGGCCTTGAGGGCCAGCCGGTGGTCGGCCATCGCGCCGGTGATCGAGTACTGCGGCTCGACCATGTACAGCCGGTTGATCTCCTCGGTGTTCGCGCGAACGCGGCGGCCGTCGATAAACTCGCGGCTGTAGCGCACGCGGCCGGGGCCTTCCATAAGGAAGTCCGCGTCGAGCGACACGATCACCCGGGCTTCGGCGAAGTTGTAGCGCGGCTCCACCGGCTCGCCAAAGGCCAGCCGGGCGCCCTCGTACACATTCGAGCGGCCGACCGGGTCGTACTGGACCCAGCGGGCGTTGGGGAACAGCTCCAGCACGCGGCCCATCTGGCTGGCGAGGGTGGGCGAGGTGACGGTGGAGGTCAGAATGCGCAGGCCGGAGCCGCCGAGCGCGCGCTGGGCCAGCAGCACCTCGTTCAGCCCGGGGACGAACTGGTCCCACGTGCTGATCAGGCCGCGGTTGAGCACGGACTCAGGGCGGTCCGGGTCGTACAGGCTCAAGATCTCGGCTTGGGTGAAGGCGTCAGTGGCGCCGAGGCTGGCCGGGTGCTGGGGGTTGCCCTCGATCTTGGTCGGGCGGCCGTCCCAGTTCTTCACCGCCACGCCGAGGCCGAATCCGTCGCGGCTGAGGGTGGTGGCGTAGAACAGCGGGATGCCGGGCGTCTGCTCCAGGGGGGCCCGCGCGAAGGGCGCGACCTCCTCCTGGGGCTGCTTCATCGCCGTGGTGCAGCCGGACAGGCCGGCGAGGGCCAGCGAGGCCCCGGCGAGCTTCAGAAACGTCCGTCGGGTCAGCGGGTCGTCCAGCTCGGCGGCGCCGCGCGGGAACTCCCTGCCGACATACTGGCGAAAGGCCGGGCTGTCGGCGAGCTCCTGGAGCGAGCGCCAGAACTGCCGACCGCGGGACGCGGTGAGCCGCGCGCGAACAGCCTCGAGCTCGCGCTCGGTGGGGTGGAGGGTGATGTCACTCATCGGCAATCGCCAGACTAGGCAGCCCGGGCGAAGGGGAGCCCGTGGCCTACTTTGTGAATTCAGGCACTAGCCGCGGAGCCCATTATAGCAGACTTAGCACAGGCGTAGCCGCTATCAGGCATATCCGTTCGGCCTGAGTGACCTACACACGAGGAATAGGACGAAGGTTTGAAACGCGCGGTGATGTGAGCTAGACAGGTGCTACAACGCCCGGGGCGATTTGGATGCGGTCGATTTCTAAGAATTATATTAGCATACCAGCGGCGAAGCGTGCAAGTTGTGCATCCCGTGTGCGTTCCGACAAAAGCATGGAGTGGCACAGCGTTGTTGCAAGGTACATACCAGGACCGCCCCGCGCCGCGCCGTTTGGGGCGCAACAGGGGCGGCCCAGGAAGGTCCGCCGGTCAGGCGACGCCGCGGCGGTAGCTTTCGTCGAGCAGCTCGACGATATAGCGCACCTGCACATCCTCGCCGCGCCGGCGCAGCTCGCCCGCGAGCTGAAGCGCGCAGCCGGGGTTGCCGGTGGCGATCACCTGGGCGCCGGTGGCCAGGGCGTTGTCGACCTTGCGGGCGCCAAGGGCGAGCGCCATCTCCGGCTGGGTGACGTTGTAGATGCCCGCGCTGCCGCAGCAAAGGGCACTTTCGTGCATCTCTTTGAGGGCGAGGCCCGGGATGGCCTCCATCAGCGCCCGCGGCTGGAGGCTGATCCGCTGGGCATGGGCCAGGTGGCAGGGCTCCTGGTAGGTCACGCTCACGTCGAGCTGGCCGAGCCCTTCGCGGCGCAGGCCCAGGCCGGCCAGGAACTCGTGGACGTCCTTGACCTTGTGGGCGAACGCTTCGCCGCGCTCGCGCCACCCCGCGTCGTCGTGGAGCAGGTGCCCGTACTCCTTCATGGTCGAGCCGCAGCCGGCCGCGTTGACGATCACCGCGTCCACGCCGAGCCCCTCGAACGCCGCGATATTGCGCCGGGCCAGCTCGCGCCCGCCGTCGAGGTCGCCGCCATGGGTGTGCAGAGCCCCGCAGCAGCCCTGTTCCGGCGGCAGGATCACTTCGCAGCCGTTGCGCTGGAGCACCCGGATTGTCGCCTCGTGGACCTCGGCGAAGGCGGTGCTCATAATGCAGCCGGTGAGCAGGGCCACGCTGGCCCGCCGCTCGCCGATCGCGGGGTAGATCTGGCCCCGGGGCACAGCGAAGCGTTGGCTGATCGGCGGCAGCATCGTTTCCGTCTCGGCTAGGCCGAGCAGCTTGAGTATGCCGCTGCGTCGCGCCACCCACTGGGCGCCGCTTTTCTGGTACAGCTTCATCGAGCCGGAGAACAGCCGGAACAGCCCCATCTGCTTGAACAGCGCCCCGAACACCACCCCGCGCAGCGCGCGCTGCCAGAGCGGGCGCGGCGTCAGCCCCGGCGTGGCCGTCGGCGGCGTTTCGGGCAGGTTGTTCGCGGGCGGCGGCGGGGCGTCGGCCTCAGGGCGCAGCAGGCCGGCGGCCTTGGCCTGCTCGATCTGGGCCCGGCTGGCCTCCAGGATGCTGCCATACTGCACGCCCGAGGGGCAGACCGCCTCGCACGCCCGGCAGTTCAGGCACAGGCTCATCTGCTCCTGGAAAACCTCGCTATCCAGGCCGATCCGGCCCTCGTCGACGGCCTTCATCAGGTAGATCCGGCCGCGCGGCGAGGCCATCTCCAGCCCCGTCTCGCGGTAGGTCGGGCAGGACGAAAGGCACAGCCCGCAGTGGACGCAGGTGTTGATAATGTCGGAGCTCGGCTTGTCCTTCGGGCTGAAGGGCACGAGCGGGATAGCGATGGGCTCGGTGGTGGTCATTGCGGTGCGCGCTCCCTCGTGTAGTGATGCGGCAGGGCTTTGGGCTTTTGGGCTTTGGACCTTTGGCGCAGCGTAGACAGACGGTTATGTCGCCTTCTTATACCACAAATCGACCGGGGTTCAGGGTGTTGTGGGGGTCAAGGGCGGCCTTCAGCTCACGCATCAGGTCGAGCGCGGCCGGCGGGCGCCCCCAGGTCGGGATGGCGTCGCGCAGGGCCGGCGGTGCCGCCAGCAGGTGGACGTGGCGCCCGGGGCTGGACAGCCCCGCACACAGCTCGGCCAGAGCCGCCGTCGTGCCCGCGAGGCGGAACAAGGCGACACCGCTCAGGGCGCGGGCGGCGACCTGGGCCCGCACGCCCGTCTGCTCGGCCAGGGCCGCCGCCCGGCCCAGCGTCTCGAACAAGGGCGCGCCCGGGGCGTGGGCCACCCGCACCAGGGCCTCGCCCGGCCCGACTGTGTGGTCAGCCTGGGCCGCCACCGCGGACCAAAGCGCCTCCTCGGCAGCGCCGGTCACAACCTGCCCTGGCCCGCCTCCCGCATCGGCGGCGAGCCTGGCCAGCTCCTCCATGTGGCGCTCCACCGCGGCCGGGCTCCCCTCCGCGCGCGCCGCGAGCAGCCACGGCGCACCCTCGGCGGCGGGCAGGCCGTGGAGCAGCTCGGCGGCGGTGGGCTGGAGCCGCGAGGCCCCGATGGCGGCCACAAGCCGGCCGGCCACGCCCAGGTCAGGGCAGGGGGCCAGGAGGGTAGCCGAGGCCCTGGGCCGCGGAAAAACCCGCAGCGCCACCGAGGCGATCACCCCCAGCGTGCCGTGGCTGCCGACGAACAGCTTGACCAGATCGTAGCCGGTGACGTTCTTGACCACCTGGGCGCCCAGGCGGGAAACCGCGCCGTCGGCCTCGACGACGGAAAGGGCCAGCACCCAGTCGCGCATCAGGCCGTAGCCCTCGCGGCGCGGCCCCTCGGCCGCCGTCGCCACCAGCCCGCCCACCGTCGCCCGCTCGGGGCGCGCCACATCCAGCGGGAGCATCTGGCCGTTGGCGGCGAGCAGCGCCTGGAGCTCGGCCAGGGGCATCCCCGCCTCCACGCAGATCGTCAGGTCGTCCGGCTCGTACTGGAGCACGCCGCGCAGCCGCGCGGTGGAGATCACGGCCAGCGGCCGCCCCCCGGTGTCCAGCCCGTTGCCGGCGCTCTGGCGCGTGCCCCCGCCCCAAGGCACCACCGCCACCCCGGCCCGGTGGCACGCCGCCACCGCCGCCGCGAGCTCGTCCACGCTGCCCGGCACGGCCACTTCGTCGGGCACGAGCCCACTAATAAGGAGGGCCGGCTCCCCTTCCCCCACTCTCCCCCTCGTCCCCTCGTCCCCTCGTCCCCTCGTCCCCAACCGCACGGCGCGCTCGGCGGCCAGCTCGGCGGGGCGGTCGGCGGCGGGGAAGATCTTGGCCGGGTTGAAGCGCTCGTCGGGGTTGAAGACGTGGTAGACGGCGGCCTGGAGCTGGAGCTCGGCGCGGCTGAACAGGAGCGGCAGATACTCCTGCTTCTCGACGCCGATCCCGTGCTCGCCGCTGATCACGCCGCCCTGGGCGATGCTCAGCTCCAGCACGCCCTTCGCGATGACGTGGGCGCGCCGGCGCTGGTCGGCGTCGCGCGGGTCGTACAGGATGAGCGGGTGGAGGTTGCCGTCGCCGGCGTGGAACACATTGCACACCTCCATCGCGTGCTCGTGGCGCAGCCGCTCGACGTGCTCCATCATCAGGGGAAGGCGGGTGCGCGGCACCACCGTGTCGACCAGCAGGTAGGCCGGGGCGAGCCGGCCGATCGCCCCGGCCACCGACTTGCGCGCCACCCAGACCCGGGCCTGCTCGGCGGCGGTGCGGGCCGGGCGCAGCTCGAAGGCGCCCGCCTCGCGGCAGGTGTCGAGAATCTCCTCCAGCGCGTCGTCGAGCCCGTCCGCCACGCCGTCCACCTCGATGATCAGCAGCGTGGTGCCCTCGGCCTCGGGCAGGCCGAGCCCGTAGGCCCCGTTGACGGCCCTGATAGCGTTGTGGTCCATCACCTCAAGCGAGGTGGGCAGCGAGCCGGCCGCGATCACATGGCTGACGGCGGCGCTGGCCGCCACGACGCTCGGGAACAGCGCGAGCATCACCCGGTTGGCCTCGGGCAGCCGGCTCAGCCGGACCCTGGCCCGCGTGACCACGCCGAAGGTGCCCTCGCTGCCGACCACCAGGCCCGTCAGGTCGTACCCTGCAGCGTCGGGGGCGCCATCGCCCGTCCAGGCCAGCGCGCCATCGGGGCGGACGAGCTCGACGGCGCGGATGTGGTTGGCGGTGACGCCGTGCTTGAGGCAGTGGGGGCCGCCGGCGTTGGTGGCCAGGTTGCCCCCGATCGTGCTGGCCCGCTGCGACGAGGGGTCGGGCGCGAACTGGAGGCCGAGGGGCGCCAGGGCCGCGTTGAGCTCGGCGTTGACCACCCCCGCCCCGACGACCAGGGTGCCGCCCTCGATCGCGCGGAGGTCGAACCCGTCGAGCCTCGCGGTGCTCAGCACCACTCCGCCGCGCACGGGCACCGCCCCGCCGGCGATCCCCGTGCCGGCCCCACGTGCCACCACGGGCAGCCCGGCGGCGGCGGCCAGCCGGACCACCTCGGCCGCCTGCTCGGGCGTGGCCGGCAGGGCGACCAGCTCCGGCGGGTGTGACACAATCATGCTCGCGTCGGCGTCGTAGGTGCGCAGGTTGTCGGCCTCGGCGACCACGCCGCGCGGCCCGAGGGCGCGCCGGAGCTCGGCGATCAGCTCGTTTCTGTCCATAGTTCCCGGGGGTGCTTCCTATAACAACACAACAGCGCCATGCGTTTCTCCGGCCTGAAGCCCGCGCGCTCCCGCGCGGCCCCGCGCCCCGGCCGTAGTCGCTCGTCGAGCGCAGCCTACACGACGAACCGGCCCGGGTTGAGGCGGTTGTCGGGGTCGAACTCCTGCTTGATCCGGCGCATCAGCTCGACGTTCGGCAGCTCGCGGCCCCAGACGGGCAGCTCGGCGGCCAGGCCGGGTGGCGCGCCGATCACGGCGACCTGGGGGTGGCGGGCGAGCAGGGCGGCGTGCCAGGCGGCGAGAGCGCCCCCGTTGCCGCGGGCGCGCAGATAGGCGACGCCGCTGAGGGCGCGGGCGCTGGCAGCGAGGGCGAGGCTATGCTCGCGCGCGGCGCCCCGGGCGGCGGCGAGGGCGGCGGGCAGGTCGCCGGGGAGGCAGGTCAGGCGGGCGACCAGCTCGTCGGCGGCGAGCTCGCCCGTCTGCGGCAGGTTGTTGACGTGGGCCCAGAGTCGCTCGTGGCCCTCGCCGCGCAACTCGGCCGCGGCAATGGCACCGGCCCGCACGGCGAGGGTGGCCCCGTCGCGCAGATGGCGCTCGACAGCGGGGGCGAGCCCCTCCGCGCGCACGGCCAGCAGATAAGGGGCGGGGGGGGCGTCGCCGAGGGCGGCCTCGGTCCAGCCCTCCAGATACTCAACGGCCACGGGGGCGAGGGGGCTTTCGCGCAGGGCGTCGGCCAGGGCCAGGGCCGCCTCCGGTCGCTCGAAGCCGCATAGCAGCGTCGCCGCGGCGCGCGGCCGGGGGAGCAGCTTGAAGTTTGCGCTGACGATCACGGCCAGGCTGCCCAGGCTGCCCAGGTACAGCTTCATCATGTCGAAGCCGCTGACGTTCTTCACCACCATGCCGCCGGCCTTGCTGGCCCGGCCGCTCGCCTCGACCACGCCGATCCCGATCAGCAGGTCGCGCGCGGTGCCGTAGCCGAGGCGGCGCGGGCCGTCGGCGGCCGTCGCCAGGGCGCCGCCGAGGGTGGCCCGGCCGGGCAGCGGCCCGTCGAGCGGGAGCATCTGGCCGTTGGCGGCCAGAGCATGGTCCAGCGCGTCGAGCGTGATCCCCGCCTCGACCGAGATCGTCAGGTCGTCCGGCTCGTACACGAGCACACGGCTCAGGCGCCCGGTGCTCACCGCCACAAACGTTTCCGCCGGCGGCCGCCCCCACGACTGGCGCGTGCCCCCACCCCACGGCACCACCGCGGCGCCCGCGGTGTGGCAGGCCTTGACGCAGGCGGCCAGCTCATCGGGGGATGCGGGGGCGACGGCAAGGGTTGCGACACGGGGACCGGGGGAGGCCGGAACGGCTTCGCCAACGTGGACGTATTCGGCGCCCACGATCTGGGAAAGGTGGTGGGCGAGTGCGTCAGGATTAAAATAGGCCGGCATACGATTCGCCCTCTTCCTGCGTGGCCTGGCTCAGCCATACCTCCGGACGATTATCATCCTCACGCTCCCTTCAGCTCCTGCCACGCCATCCCCGCCCGCCGCAAGGCGGCCAGCTCGCCGCAGCCGCGCCCCTTGGGGAAGACCTTGCCGGGGTTGAACAGGTCGTGGGGGTCGAAGCTTTGGTGCAGGCCGGCCATGGCGGCGAGGTCGTCGGTGGAGAAGAGCAGGGTCATGTAGTCCTGCTTCTCGACGCCGATGCCGTGCTCGCCGCTGATCACGCCGCCCTGCTCGATGCTGACGTGCATGACGCCGGTGGCCGCCTCCAGGGCGCGCTGGTTCTGGCTGGGGTCGCGGCGGTCGAACAGGATGATCGGGTGGAGGTTGCCGTCGCCGGCGTGGAACACGTTGGCGATCGGCAGGCGGAACTCCTGGCTGATCTTGCCCACCATCTCCATCGTGTAGGGGAGGCGGGTGCGCGGCACCACCGTGTCGACGAGGTAGTAGGTGGGGGCGAGCCGGCCCATCGCGCCAAAGGCGTTCTTGCGCGCGGCCCAGACCTGGTTCTGCTCCGCGGCGGTGCGGGCCGGGCGGACATCGATCGCGCCGTTGCGCCGGCACACCTCCGTCACCTCGGTGAGCAGCTCGTCCAGGCCGTCCTCGACGCCGTCAACCTCGATCAGCAGCGCGGCCCCGGCCGCCTCGGGCAGGCCGAGCTGGTACATGTCGTTGACGGCCTTGATCGCCAGCCGGTCCATAATCTCCAGGGCGGCGGGGAGCAGGCCGCCCGCGATCACCTGGCTGACCGCGCTGGAGGCGCCCGCGATGTCGCGGAACAAGGCCAGCACCACACGCACCGCCTCCGGCAGCCGCGTCAGCTTCAGCCAGGCCGCCGTCACCAGGCCGACCGTGCCCTCGGACCCGGTGATCACGCCCGTCAGGTCGTAGCCGGGGGCGTGGGGGCTACCGTCGCCCGTCCAGATGATCGAGCCGTCGGCCATGACCAGCTCGACGCCGAGGACGTGGCTGGCGGTGATGCCATACTTGAGGCAGTGGGGCCCGCCCGAGTTGTTGGCGATGTTGCCGCCCACCGTGCAGGCCTTCTGTGACGACGGGTCCGGGGCGAACTGGTAGCCGTAGGGCTTGAGGTGCTGCGACAGCTCCCAGTTGATCACGCCGGGCTGGCACAGGACCCGCCCATTCTTCACATCCACCTGGAGGATCTTGTCCATGCGCGCGGTGCTGACCACGATCCCGCCCGTCATCGCCGTGGCCCCGCCCGACAGGCCGGTGCCCGCGCCGCGCGGCACGATCGGCACGCCGTAGCGCCCCGCAAGCCGCGCCACCCCGGCCACCTGCGCCGCGCTCGTCGGCAGCACCACCACGTGTGGCTCGCCAGTGTCCATCACACAGCCGTCGGCGTCGTACGTCATCAGGGCGTGATGGTTGTCGACCACGCCGCGCGGGCCCACGATCTGGCGCAGCTCCTCGACGAGTGTCGCGCGGTTCATGCGGTTGCTCCTCGGTCGGTGGGGTAGGTAGCTCGTATTGTAACACGCCCCCACTTCTTCCGCCAGGCGACGGCGCTTTCCACCTTTTGGAAAAAATGCCCACTACTTGACGTAGTTCTACCCCCTGTTTACTCTGCGCCCCATCCCAACAACTGGCGGCAGCGCGGGCAGCGCGGCCGCTGGCCCTGCGCCGGTCAGCGCCGGAACGCGACGAGCCCGATACCCACGACCAGCGCGCCGACGCCGCCGAAGATCAGCCCGACCCAGGGCAGCCAGCGCGCGTCGGAGCGCTTGCCGGCGATGTACTCGGCCCGGCTGCCGGCGAACAGCTCCTGGACTCGCAGCAGGTTGCCCTCGGGGCCGGGCTCGACCGCGCCGATCGCCGTGACCGCCTGGCCGGCCCGCAGCCCCTCGTAGCGCTTCGTCCCCTCGCCCCACTCGTAGCGCAGCATGCCCTCCTCGCGCCAGCGGGCCAGGGCGCCGGACAGCACATAGTCGGCGTTGGCGAGCTGGACGACCCCGCCGGCCTCGATCAGCAGCGCCGGGGTTTCCCGCTCGTCCTCGCGCCAGATGTCGTCCCCGTCGTCGTCCTCGCCCTGGTACTCCTCGCGCACAAAGGCCACGAAGTCGCGGAAGCGGGCCGGGTTGCGCGGGCTGACCACACCCTCGACCACCGTTTCGCGCCCCGGCTCCCGGTCGTCGAGCCCGGCCGCCAAGACGGGGGTGAGTGCTTCGACCCGCTCGGCGTCGGCGCTGGCCTGCCTGGCCTCGAAGACGCCAATCCAGACTCCGGCCGCGAGAAAGACCGCCCCAAAGCCGACGAGAAAAATTCGTGTCAGTCTGCCCATCACACTGCCCCTGAAAACGCCGGGCGAACACGGTACAATGTGATAATAGCGGCGACGCCGCCGCCGGAACAGCCCTCGAAAGGACTATCTGTGACCTGGTTCTACGCCGACGATATTCTGGCCTGGCTTGAGCTCGACCCGAACCGCACCTATGTGCCGCTCGCCGAGCTGTGCGAGCGCATGGGCCTCGACCGGCAGGACGAGGAGCGGCGGCTGGCCGGCCACGCCCTGCTCGGCGGCCGCTCCCGGCCCCTGCTGGTCGACACCGACGACGGCGAGGCCGAGCGGCTGTGCCTGCCCGTCGAGCTGCTCCCGCTCTGGCTGGCCACCCTCGACCATAGCCGGGTCGCCGTGCCCGAGGCCCGCACCCGGCTCGACCTGTTCCAGCGCGAGTGCGCCTCGGTGCTCTGGCAGGCCGCCCGCCCCCAGGGCTTCGACAGCGGCGACGACCTCGTGCCCAACCGCCACCACCAGGACCCGGCCGAGCAGGCCTATGTCGGCGCGATGGCTATGGCCGCCCTCGCCCGCCACCAGATGCTGGTCGAGCGCCAGCTCGACGCCCCGCCGGAGGACGAGGACGATCAGCAGCCCCAGAGCGCCGACCCGTGGGCCGCCCGCGCCGCCGCCCTCGACGACCCCGCCGCCGCGCGGGTGGCCCAGACGGCCCGCCGCGTGGCCCGCACCCTGGCCGAGCGCACCCGCCGCAACGAGTACTACGGGGTGTACAGCGGCCTGTATCGTAACTTCGGCATCTCCTCGTACCGGCGCATGCCGCCCAGCCGGCTCTACGAGGCGATGGAGTGGCTCGAACGCTGGCGCGGCGACCTGATGGGCGAGCCCGAGCCCCCGCCGGACATCTGATGGATCTGCCAAACGACCTGCGCCTGGCCCTGGAGCGGGCCCTGCGTGACGCCAGGCCCGCTGCCGTGGCCGCCGCCGCCGCCGACCTATCGGCCCGCTACCGTGCTGGCCACGGCACCAGCGCCGCCGACTCGCCCTATGTCAGCGACGCCGTCGGCGCGGCGGCCTACGCCGCCGCGCGCATGCCGGCCACCTTTGGCGCCGCCGCGGCCGCCGCCAGGGCCACTGCCGCCGCCCTGCCCGGCTTCGCCCCGCGCTCGCTGCTCGACGTCGGCGGCGGCACCGGATCGGCCCTTTGGGCGGCCGCCGAAACCTGGGCCAGCCTGGCCAGGGCCACGGTGATCGAGCGCGAGCCGGCCATGCTCGCCCTCGGCCACCGCCTCGCCGCGGCCGGCCGCCACCCGGCCCTGCCCCGCGCCGCGTGGCGCGCCGCCGACCTGACCGCCCCCTGGGAGGCCGAGCCCCACGACCTGGTGACCGCCGCCTATGTGCTCGGCGAGCTGGACGAGCGCCCGCGGGCGGCCCTCGTCGAGCGGCTGTGGTCGCTGGCGGCCGGGGCGCTGCTGATCGTCGAGCCGGGCACGCCGCGCGGCTTCGCGATCGTGCGCGCGGCCAGGGCCCGGCTGATCGCCCTCGGCGCCCAGATCGTCGCCCCCTGCCCGCACGCGGCCGAGTGCCCGATGGCCGGCGGCGACTGGTGCCACTTCGCCCAGCGCGTGGCTCGCACCCGCGAGCAGCGCCGGGCCAAGAACGCCGAGCTCGGCTACGAGGACGAGAAGTACAGCTATGTCGCCGCCGCCCGCGCCTCGGGCCTGCCGATCGGCGGCCGCGTCCTGCGGCGGCCCGCCGCCCGGCCCGGCCGGGTCGACCTCGTGCTCTGCGCCCCCGAGGGCCTGTGCGAAACGACGATCAGCCGCAGCGACCCGCGCTGGCGCGAAGCCCGCGACCTGCGCTGGGGCGACGCCCTGGTTGAAACGGAGAGCGAAAAGCATCGAACGTAAAACGTCGGCCGTGTTCGTCTTGCAAAGAAGCAGATCGTATGGCGAACTGGACCTTTCTGACTAACCACGCCCAGGTGCTGCTCTGCGTGGCCAACAGCCCGAGCATCACCGCCCGCGAGATCGCCGCCCAGGTCGGGATCACCGAGCGGGCCGTGCAGCGCATCCTGCGCGACCTGAACCAGGCCGGTTACATCAGCCACACCCGCGAGGGCCGGCAGAACCATTACGAGATCCACGCCGACCGCCCGATGCGCCACCCGGCCCAGCACGGCCTCGCCGTGCGCGAGCTGCTCGACCTGCTCGGCTGAGGGCGGGGCGGGCGGCGAAACGGTGTTATACTGCCTGAAGCCGCCCTATTTCCAGCGCGCCGGCCTTCCGCCGCCCGCCTCCTGCCAACGAGGGAATCGTGTCACAGAAGATCCTGGTGGTCGGCGCCGGGCCGGGCGGCATGGCCACCGCCATGCGCCTGGCCGCCGCCGGCTACGACGTGTCCATCTACGAGGCCGCCGACCGGGTGGGCGGCCGCATGCGCGGCTTCGAGCTCGGCCCCTACCAGTTCGACACCGGGCCCACCATCCTCCAGGTCCCCCAGATCTACGACGAGCTGTTCGAGTCCTGCGGCCTGCGCTTCGCGGACTATGTCAAGCTCACCCGGCTCGACCCGAACACCCGGATCGCCTTCTGGGACAACACCCACATCGACCTGACCTCGGACCTGGCCGCGTTCAAGGGGCAGCTGGCCGGCTTCGGCCCCGAGCTGCCGGCTGCCTTCGAGCGCTGGTACGCCGAGCACCTCCGCAAGAACGTGGTCGGCTACGGGCCCTACCTCGGCTCGCCGGTGCGCTCGCCCCTGGGCTACCTGCGCCCGGACGAGATCGCGGCCGCCCTGCCCTTCCGCCCCTGGGAAAGCCTGTACCAGCACTTCGAGCGCTTCTTCCCCGACGAGCGGCTGGTCTACGCCCTGGGCTACCAGGCCAAGTACCTGGGCATGCACCCGCGGGCCTGCTCCAGCGTCTTCAGCCTGGTCACCTTTCTTGAGTTCCACTACGGGATCTGGCACCCCGAGGGCGGCTTCCGCGCCCTCGCCCGCGGCCTGGCCCGCGCCGCCGAGGATGTGGGCGTGACAATCCACCTCAACCGCCCGGTCCGGCAGGTGATCGTCGAGGGCGGCCGGGCCCGCGGCCTCCAGATGGCCGACGGCGAGCGGATCATGGGCGACGCCGTGGTGCTCAACGCCGACTTCGGCCACGCCGTGCAGCACCTCCTGCCCGCCCAGGCCCGCGGCCCCTACTCCGACCGCTGGCTGGAGCGCAAGGAGTTCTCCTGCTCCACCTTTATGCTGTACCTCGGCGTGGACCGGCGCTGGGACGACCTCCCCCACCACCAGCTCTACCTGTCGCCCAACATCCGCCGCCACGACCCGATGTGGGCCAAGAGCGCCGTGCTCGACGAGGAGGACCCGTCGTTCTACGTGTGCAACCCCACGATCGTGGACCCGGGCAACGCCCCCGCCGGCCACAGCACGCTGTTCGTGCTCGTGCCCGTGCCCAACCTGCGCTACCCCCTGGACTGGGCGACCAAGGCCGGCCCCCTCCGCGAGCTGATCCTGCGCCAGATGGCCAAGCTCGGCTACGAGGGCGTCGAGCGCCACATCGTGGCCGAGCACCACTACACCGCCGAGACGTGGCGCGACGAGCACCGCACCCACCTCGGCGCCGTCTTCAACCTCATCCACAGCTGGACGCAGCTCGGCCCCCTGCGCCCCCACATCCGCCACCCCGGCACCCGCGGCCTGTACTGGATCGGCGGCGCCGTCCACCCCGGCAGCGGCCTGATGACCATTCTCGAAGCGGCCAAGAGCGCCGTCCATTTCATCGGCGAGGACATGCCCGCGGGGGTGGCCGCGGAGGCCCGGAGGGCGCAGAGTTTTTAAAGCCCGGCAGCACAACGCCGTACCGCTCGATCAGGCTTGGGCCTGGTCGGAGCGGTACGGCGTATTTCGGGCAACCAATTCAAAGCCTCCGCGCCTTTACGGCTCTGCGTTTAGGCTGGCCGGGGCTCCCTTGGCAGGCGGACGGTGAAGCGGCTCCCTTCCCCGGGGGCGCTCACGACGTCGACCTGGCCGCCGTGGAGGGCCACCAGCTGGCGGACGAGGGCCAGGCCGAGGCCGGTGCCCTCGTACTGGCGGGCCAGGCCCTGGTCGAGCTGGAGGAAGGGCTGAAACAGGCGGCCGAGATTCTCCGCGGCAATGCCCACCCCCTCGTCCCAGACGACAAACGCCACATCGGAGCCGGCCCGCCGCACCTCCAGCCCGATGGCGCGGCCGGCGGGCGTGAACTTCACCGCGTTGCTGAGCAGCCCGAGCAGGATCTGGCGCAGCCGACGCGGGTCGCTACGGATCGTGCTCACCTCGGGGTCAAAAACGAAGACGACGCGCAGCCCCTTGTGCTCGGCCTGCTGCCGGATCAGGCTCAGGCAGTTGTCGCACACGTCGCGCAGCAGCACGTCGGCGTAGGCGAAGGCGAGCTGCCCCGCCTCGATCTGCGCCAGGTCCAGCAGGTCGTTGATCAGGTTGAGCAGCTGCTGGCCGCTTTCGGCGATTGTGTCGAGGGACTGGCGCTGGCGATCGCCCAGGGGCCCGTACACCCCCTCCTCCAGCAGGCCGATGTTGCCAAGGATGACGTTCAAGGGCGTGCGCAGCTCGTGGCTGACGTTGGCCAGAAACGCGTCCTTGAGCTGGCTGGCCCGCACCAGCTCATCGTTGGCCGTTTGGAGGGCGCCGGTGCGCTCGGCTACCCGCTCGGCGAGCCGGGTGCGCTCCTCGGCCAGCAGGCGGGCCTGCTCCTCGGCCGCCGCCACCGACATGTCGGTCATGCGGCGGGCCACAGCCATCCCCCCCACCACCAGCACCATCAGCACATTGTCGATCGGCTCGGCGAAGACCACGGCCAGCTCCGAGCGCACGGCGAAGATCAGGTAGACGACGGCGGCACTGCCGATGATCCAGCCGGGCCCGGCGAGCACCAGCGCGTAGACGGGGGGGACGAACAGCGAGAGCGGAAACTCGCCGCCGTTCAGCTGCTCGGGCAGAAAAAAGGCAACCACCACCGTCACCCCGGCCACCGACAGGTGGCGGGCCCAGCTATAGCCGCGCATGTACAGCAGCAGCGAGCTGACGAGCAGCGCGGTGCTGGCCAGCACAAACCACGTTTCGTACGCGGCGCCCTTGGTGAGGGCGTAGAAGATTAGCCCGACGGTCGAGCAGCAGGCCTGGAGATATAGCAGCGCCAGTAAAAACTGGCGCTGGGTGGGTGGGATGGGCCGCATGGACGATGACCTTGGTGGGCGGGACGGTCGTCGGGCGGGTTGTCCGGCGCGCATGCTCAGGGTATGCCTCGATCGTTACGGCACCGTACCAGCGAGCTAGCGCCGCCCCCGCCCCGCCGCCCATAGCCCCGCCGCAAGGGCCCCGGCCCCCACCGCGAGGGGCGCCCAGCTGCGCCGACGTGTGTCGGCCGCCACCACGCGGGCGGCGTTCATGCCGCTGGCCCCGAACACCCCGCCGCCGGGGTGGGTGCTGGCCCCCGTCAGGTACAGGCCGCGCACCGGCGTGCGGTAGCCGGCCAGCTCGGGCAGAGGGCGGAAAAAGAACATCTGGTCGAAGCTCATCTCCACGTGCATGACGTTGCCGCGCAGGAGGCCGATCCGCCGCTCCAGGTCCAGCGGGGTTTGGATGAAGCGGTCGATGATCTTGCCGCGCATGTTCGGCGCGTAGCGGTACAGCACTTCCAGGATGTTGTCGGCCGTCTGCTCGCGGATGTCGTCCCACTGGCGGCCGCCGCTCAGCTCGTAGGGGAAGTACTGCGACCAGAGAAAGACGGTGTGCTTGCCCGGCGGGGCCACGTCGGGGTCGATCGCGGAGAAGGTCATCGCGATCACGGCCGGGTCGTGGCTGGGCTCGCCGCGCAGGTAGTCCTCGTAGGCCCGGCGCACATAGTCCATGCTCGGGCTGAGCAGTTGGAGGCCGTGGTGGCTTTCGTGGGGGCGGCCGCCGGAGGGGGCAGCGATGTAGTCGGGCAGCTCCTCGGCGGCACAGCGCACCGTCATGCCGAAGCCGTTGCCGATGCGGATGTTGTTCAGCCGCGCGACGGTGGCGCTCGGAAGGTGCTCGGGGCCCACGAGCCCGAGCATTGTTGTCAGCACATGAGCGTTGGAGATGACGACGGGGGCCGAGTAGTGCTGGCCGTCCTCCGTCTCCACGCCGCGCACCCGCCCGTCCTCGACCACGATCCGGCGCACGGGGGCGTCGAGCACGACCTCGCCGCCCATGTGTTGGAGCGAGCGGGCCATGGCCTGGGTGAGCATGCCGGAGCCGCCGCGCGGGTGCTTGGCGCCGCTCTGGTGGAGCATGCTGTGCCAGCCGAAGAAGTCGCCGGCACCGATCTCGTCCGGCGGCGGGCCGGACTGGGCGGCGAGCCAGGTCATCGCCGCGCGCATCGCGGAGCTTTCGAACGTCTCGTTGATCAGCTGGGCGTAGCTGGTGAACAGCCGGCGCGTGATCTCCAGCGGGTTGCGCTCGCCGGTGGGGAGGCGCGGCACGCTGCGGGCCACGCTGCCGAACAGGCGGGCCGGCGAGGGCGGGTTGAGGAAGGCGTCGAAGACCGCCTCGTTCAGCGGCGTCCAGAAGGCCAGAAATTTGCGGTAGGCCTCGGCGTCGCGCGGGCTGACGCTGGCGATGCTCTGGCACGTCTTCTCGACGTCGCGGTAGAAGGCGATCGCGCCCGAGCCGTCGGGCTGGGGGTAGAAGGCGTACGGGTCCATGTCGATATACTCGAGGCCGTGGCGCTCAAGCTCGAGGTCGCGCACGATCGGGGTCAGGTGGATCATGATGTGCGCCGACGAACCGACGTCGATCTTGTAGCCCGGGATCACCTCCTCGGTGCACACGGCGCCGCCGACGATCGGCCGGCGCTCCAGCACCAGCACCCGCTTGCCGGCCTTCGCCAGGTAGCCGGCGCAGGTGAGCCCGTTGTGGCCGCCGCCGACGACGATCACATCGTAGTCTGTCTTCTGGGACATGTGGTTGTGGTTCCTTCGGAGTGCGGTCGCGCTTTTGTAGTATACGCCAGATCCGCCCCCCGCCGCCGGCCCGCCCTACGGCGCCCCGCGCCCACCGAGCAGCGCCCGCAGGGAGTCGTACGTCATGCCGTTGGCGAGCAGCGGCGCGAGGTGCGCGGCGAGCAGCGCGGCCAGCGGCGCCGGCGCGGCCCCCGGCGCGACAAGGGCCAGCGGCGCGGACAGGACGAGGACGAGGTGCAGCATCCCCACCTCCCGCGCCCCCACGCGCCCGCGCGCGGCGGCCAGCAGCAGCCCCGGCAGCCCGGCCGCAAGCAGGCCGCTTCCCAGCACGGCGCCGGCCCGCTGCCGCGCCGTGTGCCCCGCCAGGTTCGCGCCCAGGGCGTGGCCGACCACCCCGAGCATGGCGGCCTGGAGGCCCAGGGCGTAGGCGGCCAGCGCGGGCGTCGCCCGGATCGCGCCCCCCTCCCCCGCCGTCGCCCCCAGCATGAGGGCCGTGGTGCGCGCCCCGCCCGCCGCGTCATTCGCCAGGTCGCGCAGGGCCCCGTGCACCCCGTTCACCAGCATGATCAGCAACAGTTCGTAGCGCGCGAGGGCCGCGGTGAGCTGCGCCGGCCGGCCCGCCGCCGCCGCCCCGTACCACAGCAGCGCCGCCCAGCCGAGCCCCTGGACGGCGTCGGTGAGCGGTGGAAACGGGCAGCGCTTCCCCCAACGGTTGTAGGCGGCCAGCAGGGCGAAGGCAGCCGCCAGGGCCGCCGCTGGTCGCCCCCCTCCAACACCCGCCGCGTCCCCGCGTCTCCGCGCCGCTTGAACAACGCCCTCGTCGAGCGCGAAGGCCGCCGGCACGCAGGCCAGGGCGAAGGCGAGGGCGGCCCGCGGCGAGATCGCGCCGCGCACCAGCGGGTAGGCCGCGCGCAGGGGCTGGCCGCGGTCGAGCGGGAGGTCGCACAGGTCGTTGTGGACGTAGGCGAAGGCGTGGAAGCAGGCGGCCACGCCGAGCAGGCCGGCGGCGCGGCGGGCCGGCAGCCGCCGGTCGGCCGACAGGGCGCCGAGCAGGGGGAGCGTAGCGGTGGCGCCGAAGGCCGACAGGCGCAGGAAGTGCCACAGGTCGCGGGCGCGGCTCACGTCGTCCACTCGCTCAGGCGGAAGCCGGCCTCACGCAGCATGCGGAACACCGTGGCGGTGTAGGCCCCGATGAACTCCTGCGGGGCGCGGGCGCCGGCCAGCATCTCCATTGCGCCCATCGCCATCTGGCGGCGCATCTTCGGGTAGAACAGGCAGGAGTGGACCACCTGGTTGTACAGCCCCAGCCAGTAGATAAAGCGGCGCACCAGCTCGGCGTCGGCCGCGGCCGCCACCTCGCGCTGGAGCGCATCGCCGAGGCCGTGGCGGGCGATCAGCACGTCGACCGCGTCCTGGTGCAGGGTGCGGATGGTAGCGAGCGTGGCGACAAGGGCGGCGGGCGGCGCCTCGGGCGCGGCGGTGAGCACGTCGCCGAGCAGGCGCAGCACGGGTGTGGGGTGGTAGAAGCCGACGGCGGCCAGCCCGGCCACCACCCGCTCCACCTGGCGCCGGTCGTCGCGGAGCAGGCCGTCTTGGAGCATCAGCTCGAACAGCGGCATCGTCTGGCCGACCTTGCCGTAGGCCAGGCCGAGCGGCAGCAGCAGCAGGTCGCCGAGCTGCTGGAGCAGGCTCGGCTCCTCGCCGTAGACCACCCCGGGGTGCCCGGCGAACATCCGCTCGGTCAGCCCCTCCAGCAGGGGCGCCCAGGCCGGGGGTGTGCCCGGCAGCAGCACGCTGAAGCTGAGCAGCAGCTTGAGGCGGCCGGCGCCGTCGAGCCCGTCGAACAGCTCGCGCAGCAGCGGCTCGGCGGCCGGGAGGTCGTGGGCGGCGTGGATGGCGATCTGGGCCATCCCGGTCAGGCTGAAGATCAGGTTCTCGCTGCGCAGGAGGGCTTCGAGCTCGGGGCGCAGCGAGGCGAGCGGCACGGCCGGTTCGAAGAGCGGGGCGGCGCGCACGAGCAGGGCTCGCTCGGCGGCGGGCAGGGCGAAGAACTGCTCGACCGGGGCCACCTCAGCCATGAGGATGGTGTCGAGGATGGGCTGCGAGAAGGCGCTGGCGACGGCCTGAAAGATCAGGTCCTCGATCGTCTTGCCGAACAGGCCGGTGTTGATGATGTCGAGGTGGAGCCGCTGCTTGGCAAGCTCGTAGTACACCTCGACCGTGAAGTCGCGCACGTCGTCGCGCTCGCAGTGGTTGATATAGATCGTCACCGACAGCTCGAAGAAGAACTCCAGGGTCGCCCGCAGGTCGCGCAGGGAGGCCGGCCCGATCCGGCCCACCAGCTCGCGCAGCAGCCCGTAGGTGAAGCCAGGGTCGGCGCGCCAGATCAGGTAGAGCGTGTCGCGGGCGGCCCGGCGCAGGGCGGGGCCGCCGCGGGTGGCCGCCCAGAGAAAGATGTCGCGGGCCGGCGGGCCGATGTAGTAGGCCGCCTTGAGCCCGGTGCGCCGGGCCTCCTCCGAGTCCTGCTGGCAGAGGGCTTTGATCAGCTCGGAGGCCGCCGCCTTCTCGTCGGCGTGGAGCTCGACCAGGCTTTGGGCGACGAGCTCGCGCAGCTCGAGATCGGGCGAGCGGGCCAGCTCGGCGAAGCTTTCGGGGCGCCGGGCGATCAGCAGCGCGCTGCGGGCCACCTCCCAGGCCAGGGGGAAGCGGCGCGCCCGCGCCATCAGCAGGCCGAGGGCCCCGGCGAGGCCGCCGGGGCCGACCGTGCGCAGCAGCTGGCGGGCGAGCACAAAGGCGCCGAGCTCGGCGTAGGCGAAGCTGGCCAGCTCGCCGGTGAAGGCGTCGCCGGCCAGCTCGGCGAGCACGCCGGCGTCGAGCAGGCGCACATAGGCCGAGTCCGGGTCGTCGCTGAGCAGCTCGGGGCGCAGCCGCTCGTTGCGGGCCAGCTCGCCCAGGGGGGCCGCCGTCTCGGCCCGGGCCAGCAGCTCGGCGGCCAGCTCGTCGAGAAACAGCTGCTCGCGGCGCTGGCGCACCCGATCCTCGTAGAAGCGGCGGAACAGGCCGAGGCTCAGCCCGCCCACGGGTGTGGCCACCGGCCCCTCGCGGGAGCTTTCGGCCAGCAGGCGCAGGAGCAGGGGGCGGCGCAGCCGCTCGGCCAGGGCCGGCGGGAGCTTCTCCAGGGGCGTCTGGAGCTGGAACAGGGCGGCGTAGCGGCCGTAGGCGGCGTGGAACTCGGGGGGGCTGAAGGGGCCGAGGCGCAGCAGCGGCTCGCCGTCGGCCGTCTGGTGGTAGGCGCTCCAGAACAGCCCGGCGGCCCCGGCCCGCTCGAGCTGGCCCCAGGTGGCGCTGTTGCAGCTCAGCACCACGCGCAGGTGCGGCCCGGCCGCCCGGCCGACCAGGGCGTCGATCTGCTTGAGCAGGGCGGCGGGGCCGGCGGCGGCGCCGCTACGGTACTCATTGAGCGCGTCAAAGACGATCACGAGGCGGCGGCGCGCCGCGGCGGCGAGGTGGGCGATCTGGCCCAGGTCATGGAGCAGCAGCTCGGGCGCCTCGCGCCCGAGGTCGCGGGCGATCTCGCGGTCGATCTCGGGGCCGAGCGAGCCCCCGCAGCGGAAGAACAGTACTGCGTCGCCCGCGTCGCGCAGGCCGGCGGCCCAACGCGCCAGCAGGCAGGTCTTGCCCACCCCCGAGTCCCCCGTCACGATCAGGGCGCCGCCGGGGCCGGCGAGAAAGGCGTCGAGCTCGGCCTCGGCGGCGGCCCGCTCGACGTAGGCGTCGGGGAGGAAGGGGCCGGGCCGGCGCGGGCCGCCCTCCAGCTTGCGCAGCACCTGGTCGAGCTGGGCGTTGGCGGCGGCGCGCACCTGCTCCCAGCCGATGCTGATCGGCCGCTCGCGGGCCGGGGCGGGCGGGGCGGGCGCCGGCGCGGCGGGCAGGCTCACCACCGTGTGCGCGGCGGCGAAGGCCAGCTCGCGCAGCTCGGCGCGCAGCTCCGCGGCGGAGGCCGGGCGGGCCTCGCGGTGGATAGCCAGGGCCCGGCCGAGCACGGCGGCCAGGGGCGGGGCGACCTCGGGGTTAAGCTGGTCGAGGGGGCGCAGCGGGTCGGGCCGGCCGGCGAGCAGGGCGTCGGCGCGGACGGGCGCGTTCGGCGGGGCCCGCTCGCTGAGCATGTGGTACAGCGTGGCCGCGAGGGCGTACAGGTCGGAGCGGGCCTCCGTGCCGCTGCCCTCGATCTGCTCCAGCGGCGCATACTGGAGCGTGTAGCCGAAGAAGCTGGTGGCGTCGGCGGGCTGCGCGCCCTTGGACAGGCCGAAGTCGAGCAGGGCGACCTGGCCCTCCGGGGTCAGCTTCAGGTTCTGGGGCTTGATGTCGCGGTGGACGATCGGCGGGCGGCGGCCGTGCAGGTAGTCCAGGGCGGCGAGCAGCTGATCGGCCCAGTCCAGCACATCGGCGACGGGGAAGGGGCCGCCGCGGCGGGCGTGGAGCGCGGCGAGGTCGGCGCCGCTGAAGAACTCCATCACCAGGAAGCGGCCGAGCCCGTCGCTAAAGTAGTCGATCACCTTGGGCAGGGCCGGGTGGCGCAGGGCGGCCAGGACGCGGGCCTCGTGGGCGAAGGCGTCGATCTGCTCGGCCCCGCCGCCGATCATCTGCTTGAGCGCGACAGTGTTGTGCAGCCGCTGGTCGACGGCCTCGTAGACGGCGCCCATGCCGCCGCGGCCGACCAGCCGCACGATCTGGTAGCGCTCGAACACCAGCGTGCCTGGCTCAAGCATAGGCTCCCCATGGGCGCGAGGCAGGTGGCGGGGGGCGCGCGGCAGGAGCCGCGCCCCTGCCAGGTATTGTAGCACAGGGCCGCCGGCCGCCCTTGACGGCGCCAGGGCCCGACGCTACAGTAGCGGTGCAGCGACAGCGGAGGGGGAAGTATGGCAGAGGACGCCGAGATCGCGTACGCCCGGCTGGTCGGCCTCTACGACGACGTGGACCCGGCCGAGCTGATTCTGAGCGGGGCGGAGCACAGCATCGGGCGCGCGGTGGGCTGCGACATCGTGGTGCGCCGCAGCACCGTGTCGCGCATCCACGCCCGGGTAGTGCGCGACGGGCCGCGCTACCTGCTCGTCGACGCGGGCAGCGCCAACGGCACCTTTGTCAACGGGCAGCCCCTCGGCGGCCCGCACCTGCTGAGCAACCGCGACACGATCGGCCTCGGCGCCGCCGGCGACGTGCTGCGCTTTCTCGACCCCGACCCGACCGTCGTGCCGTCCAGCCGGCTGCGCTTCGACGAGCGCACCCAGACTTTTCTGCTCGGCGCCCAGCCCCTCAGCCTGCCGCCCTCGCAGCACCGCCTGCTCCTGCACCTGTACCGCCACCTCGGCCAGCTCTGCAGCCGCGAGGCCTGTGCGGAGGCGATCTGGGGCCGCGACTACGACCCCGGCCTCGACGCCGACGCCCTCGACAAGGCGATCAGCGGCGTGCGCGCCGCGCTCCGCCGCGCCGACCCGTCCGGCGCCGAGCTCATCCAGACCCGCCGCGGCCTGGGGTTTATGCTCGCGGCGGCGGGCGTGCGGGTCGGGCAGTAACCGCGAAGGCGCAGAGGCGCGGGGGGTTGGGGTTGGCCCAAGAAAACGCCGTACCGCTCCGCCCCGCGGTGAACCCCCGGCCTAGTGCGCGCCGAGGATGCGCTGGATGGTGGGGAGCAGGGTGGCGTTGATCTCGGACTTGAGCAGAAACGCATCGGCGCCGGCGGCGAGGGCGGCCGTGCGGTAGCCCTCGGCGTCCTCGGCGCCCAGGCAGATCACGGCGCCGGCGCCGGCCCCGCGCAGGGAGGTGATCAGCGGGCCGCCGCCGAGCCGCAGATCGAGCAGGACGATCGAGGGCCGGTGCTCGGTGGTCAGGCGCAGCCCTTCCTCGGCGCTGTCGGCGGTGCCCACCAGGTCGTAGCGGTCGGGGTAGAAGGCGGTCAGGAGAAAGCGCGCCATGCGGGCGAAGGCGTGGCTGCTGTCGACGATTGCGATAGAGACGCGGTCAAGGTATTGCATCCGCCCACCGCTGCTGCTCGAAGGCCAGTGCGCGCCGCGGCGCCGCGACGGGCGCCGTGCTGCTTCACCGAGCATACGCCGCAGGAGGGTGCGCCGACATAGGGTGAACTACGTAATTTCGCCGGGCCCGGCGCATAGGGCCGCGGCGGGGCCGGCGCCGCCGCTCAGTCCAGCGAGATGATGCCGCGCCGGATGGCGTAGCGCACCAGCTCCGTCTGCGAGTGGAGGTCGAGCTTGCGCATGAGGTTGGTGCGGTGGATCTCGGCGGTGCGCGGGCTGATCGACAGGCGCTGGGCGATCTCGGCGCTGGTGCGACCCTCGGCCACCAGGTGCAGCACCTCGCGCTCGCGCGGGGTGAGGGCGTCGTAGGCGTCGCCGCTGGCCTCGCGGGCGCGCTCGACGTAGGACAGCATGGCCCGCTCGGACAGGGGCGCGCTCAGGTAGATCTGGCCGGCGAGGACGGCGCGGATGGCCCGCAGCAGATCCTCGACGCCGGCGTTCTTCAACACATAGCCAGCGGCGCCGTTGCGCAGCGCCGCCAGCACATACGACTCGTCGGCGTGCATCGACAGCACGATCGCCCGCGTCTGCGGCGCGCGCTGGCGCACCTGGACCAGCACGTCGAGGCCGCCGAGGCCGGGCATCATCAGGTCGACCACGAGCAGGTTTGGGCGCAGCCGCTCGGCCATGTCGGCCACGCCGAGGCCGTCGGAGGCCTCGCCGATCACGCTCAGGTCGGGCTCGGCGGACAGGAGGGCGCGCAGCCCCTCGCGCAGGATCTGGTGGTCTTCGGCCAGCAGGATGGTGGTCATGGGCGGCGCTCCTCAGCCGGGTGCGGGTCGCGGCCCGGCGCTGCGGTGGCGAGGTCTAGGGGCAGGTCGGCGATGATGATCGTGCCCTGGCCGGGGGCCGACTCCACCGTCAGGGTGCCGCCGATCAGCTCAGCGCGCTCGCGCATGCCTTCGAGGCCGGTGGAGCGGCGGGCGGCGAAGGTCGGCTCGACGGCGAAGCCCTGGCCGGCGTCCTCGATCTGCACGAGCAGGCGCTCGGCCTCGCCCCACAGCTGCACCGTCACCGCCGGCACCTGGGCGTGGCGGGCGACGTTGGTCAGGGCCTCCTGCACCACCCGGTAGGCGGCCGTCTCGACGGCCGGGGGGAAGCGCCGGTCGGCCTCGTGGGAGCGAAAATCGACGGCGATGCGGGTTTGCTCGCTGTAGCGCTGGAACAGCCAGCGCAGGGCCGGGATCAGGCCGAGGTCGTCCAGCATGCTCGGGCGCAGGTCCAGCGACAGGTTGCGCACGCGGGCGGTCAGGTCGCGCACATAGCCTTGGCCGGTGCGCAGATGCTCCCTGAGGCCGTCCTCCGGGGCCCGGGCGGCCATCTCCAGCACGAGGTCGAGGCCGGTCAGGGCCTGGCCAATCTCGTCGTGGAGCTCGCGGGCGATCGTGCGTCGCTCGATCTCCTGCACCTCGACTAGGCGCAGCGACAGGTCGCGCAGGCGCTGGTTGGAGATGGCGAGGTCGGCCTCGACGCGCTTGCGCTCGGTCAGGTCGACGATCAGGGTGATCGCCTGGCGCGCGCCGTCGGCGCCGGGGCCGAGGCCGGCCGAGCTGACCAGCCAGGTCCGCTCCAGGCCGTCGTCGAGGACCATCTGGCGCTCCATGGTGTCGGAGCGGATGAGCCCGGCGTACACCTGGCCCAGGCGGGCTTTAATCTCCTCGGCGTCCGGCATACGCGCGAACCAAGGCTCCAGGCTGCGGAAGCTGGCCGGGTCGTTCCCGGTGGCCTCGCCGAAGGCCCGGTTGGCGAACAGCACCTTCCAGCCCTGGGCGTGGATAAAGACGGGCAGCGGGGCCTCGGCGAGGGCGCGGCGGAAGCGGTCCTCCCCGACGATCAGGCTTTGGCGGCGGGTGGCGATCACCGCGGCCACGGCGGCGGCAAAGGCGAGCAGGCTGCTGAACAGGATCAGGTTGGTGGTGACGCTGGCCGAGCGGCGGGCGGCGGCGAGCTGCTGGCTGAGCAGGCCCAGCTCGGCCCGCTCCAGGTCGGCCACGCGGGCGCGGATGTCGTTCTGGAGGTTCAGGCCGAGGTTGGAGCGGACGAGGTCGGCCGCGGCGTCGAAGCCGTCGGTGCGCCGGTGCTCGATCAGGCTGGCGATCAGCGCGAAGCGGCGCTCCACCAGCGGCTCGAGCGCGTCGAGGCCGGCGCGCTGGTCGGGCCGGCCCATGTTGGCCCGCAGGGCCGCCAGATCGTCGTCGACCTCGGCCTGCGCGGCGTTGTAGGGCGCGAGGTAGCGCTGGTCGCCCGTGATCACATAGCCGCGCCCGCCCGTTTCGGCGTCGACCGTCCGCGAAAGGAGGCCGCGCAGGTCGATGATCACCTCGTAGGCCCCGGCGACCTGATCGGCCTCCGCGATCAGGCGCGCGGCGTTGCGCGAGGCCATGATGTTGATCAGCGCGAGGACGACCAAGGCCAGGATCAGGCCGATGGCCGTCCGGTCGGGCAGGGAAAGCCGGTGCAAGGGGCACCTCCAAGGGCCGCGCCTCGCCGGGCGGCCGGCGATGTGCGGCAGCCATAAGCCATAGTCGCCCCGGGAGCGCCCCCCGGGCCGCGCAGGCATTATACCCGCCTGCGGCGCCCGGCGCCCGCCAGAGAATGGCTAACAGGCATGGCAGCGCGGCGCCGGTAGGCCCACAGCCTTGACAACAGGCTGTAAAAATTTTATCATGCATCATAACGATCCGCCCCACACTGCGGCTATTCCCCATTACGGTTTCGAGGAGAGGTCGATGTTTCGAGGTTTCGGGCCCAGCCTGTCCCTGGGCGCTCCACGTCGAGCACTGCCGTTCGGTATCCTGCTCCTGGTCGGCGCGATCCTCGCGGGCTGCGCCAGCCCGCCCCCCGTTCTCACCGGCACGATCAAAGACGCATACACGGGGGCGCCCGTCGCCGACGCCAGCATCGTGATCGGCGACACCACCCTCACCACCGACGCCGGCGGCGTGTTCCGGACCGAGCGCTGGAGCAAAGAGGACACGCTCGCGATCAGCGCGCCCAACTACGAGCCGTCCAGCCTGGCGCTGGCCGGCCGCCCGGAGCTGGCCCAGTCCGACACCCTGACCTTCACCCTCGACACCGCCCTGCGGCCGAACGTGCTCGCCGGCACGATCACCGACGAGTGGAGCGGCCAGCCGGTGGCCGGCGCCGAGATCGCCGTCACCGGCGGCATCAGCCCGACCCTTTCCGCCACCACCGACGCCCAGGGCCGCTACACGCTCAGCGGCGTGCCCGAGCAGTTCACCCTCGTCGTCAGCGCCCCCGACTATGCCGCCACCGAGGCCAGCGTGGACCGCAGCACCGCCCAGGATGTGGCGCTGCGCCCGAACATTCTCGCCGGCACGGTGACGGACCGCTTCACCAGCCAGCCGGTGGCCGGCGCCAGGGTGAAGGTCGGCGCGAACGAGGCCACCACCGGCGCCGACGGCAGCTACCGCGTGGAGGGGATCGCCGAGGGCGCCACGAGCGTCGAGATCAGCGCCGACGGCTACGCCAGCCTGTCGCAGGAGCTGAGCCGCAGCACCGCCCTCGACGCCGTGCTCCGCCCCGACACCCTGGTGGGCACCCTGGTCGACAAAGAGACGGGCGACCCCGTCGCCAACGCCACGATCATTGCCACCGCCACCCTCCCCGGGACCGACGTGGCCTACGAGCGGATCGACGACAGCGCCGACGGCAGCTTCCGCCTCAAGGGCCTGCCCGAGCAGGGCTTTGTGCAGGTGCTGGCCCCGGGCTACAAAAAGGCCGTGATCGCGATCGAGCCGGGCAAGATGCCCACCGAGATCGCCCTGGAGCCGTTCCAGGTCAAGGCCCTGTATATCACCGCCGCCGTCGCTAGCGTGCCCAGCCTCGTCGACGAGTATATCGACCTGATCGACCGCACCGAGCTGAACGCCCTTGTGGTCGATCTGAAGAGCGACCTGCGCGACGACCTCGGCCTCGTCTACTACGACTCGCAGGTGCCCCTGGCCAAGGAGCTCGGCATCACCGCCGACTACGTCGACATGGCCGGCCTGGTGCAGAAGCTCAAGGACAAGGGGATCTACACGATCGCCCGCATCCAGCTCTTCTCCCACGACAACGCCCTGTCCGACGCACGCCCCGAGTGGTCGATCCGGCTGAAGGAGACGGGCGAGGTCTACGCCGACTACCCCGGCCCCGGCATCCGCTACGCCTACCTCGACCCGTCGAACAAAAACGTCTGGGACTACAACGTCCAGCTCGGCGTCGAGGCCGCCCAGATGGGCTTCGACGAGATCAACTACGACTACGTGCGCTTCCCCGACATCAAGAAGGAGAAGATCCGCGACGAGCTGCTGTTCAGCGAGCCGCTCGACCCGATCGGCAACTCCAAGCGCATGTTCGAGATCATCGCCGAGTTCGCCGAGACGGCCCACCGCGCGGTGAACGGCGCCGGCGCCTACACCTCGCTCGACGTCTTCGGCCGCGTGGTGCTCGGCCCCTCGCTGACGATCTCGCAGGATATGCAGCTGCTCGGCAACCACACCGACTACATCGCGCCCATGCCCTACCCGTCGCTCTGGTGGTCGGGCGTCTTCGGCGTCGACGTGCCGGTGCGCTACCCGTACGAGACGCTGAAGGGCGCCGTCGACGAGGGCGTGAAGCAGATGCAGGGTACCTACGGCCGCATGCGCCCCTGGCTCCAGGACCACACCGACCCGTGGGCCCCCGTCGTCGTCGTCTACGGCCCCGACGAGGTGCGGGCGCAGATCCGCGCCACCGAGGAGAACCCGGCCGCCTCCGGCTGGATGCTCTACGACTCGGCCAATGCCTACAAGGGCGCCTTCAACGGCGCTGTCAAGCCCGAACAGTAGGGGCCGCCGGCCGCCCCCGCCAGGTGGGAACTTATGAAGCTACCAGCCCCCCTCGCCGCCCTGCTCCTCCTCGCCGCCCTGCTCGCCGCCGGCCTCCCCGCCGGCGGCGCCGCCCAGGCCCGCCAGCAGGGCCCAGCCGCCAGGGTCGCCGCGTGGGAGCTCAGCGCGGTGGACGACTGGCGCGCCGGCGCCAGCGGGGGGCTGCTGGTGACAAACAACGCCGGCGGCGAGCTGCGCCTCGCCGACGGCGCCACCGCGGGCAGCTTCCTTTCCGCCCCGTTCAAGACCAGCTTCCCGGCCAACGCGGCCGGCGCCACCTGGGTCGCCGAGCTGCTCCCCGGCACCGACCTGACCCTGGAGCTGCGCGGTCGTGCCACCCCCCCGGCCGAGGGCGACGACGCCGGCTGGAGCCCCTGGCTGCCCCTCGTCGCCGGCGACGCCCGCTCGGACCAGGGCGCCCTCGCCACCGCCGACGTCGTCGGCCTCCCGGCCGGCAGCGAGTACCTCCAGCTGCGGGCCAGCTTCGCCAGCAGCGTCGAGCGGGCCTCGGCCGTCCTGAATGAGGTCGCGGTCAGCTACATCGCCACCGCCCAGGCCACGCCCGTCTTCCCGGCCGGCCTGCCGCGCCGCCCGCTCCCCTTCGGCCCCGATACGCTCACCCCCCGCCCAGCCGTGATCGCCCGCCAGGCCTGGACGGGCCGCACCGAGGCCGCCCGCCCCGCCCGGGCCACCCCGCGCGGCGTGATCCTGCACCAGATCGACGCCACCGACACGCCCAGCACCACGCTGGAGCTGCTGCGGGCCGAGCTCGCCTACCAGACCCAGGTGCTCGGCTGGGACGACCTGAGCTACCACTTCCTGATCGATGGCGAGGGCAACCTGTTCGAGGGCCGCCTCGGCGGGCCCACCTCCCGCGTCGACCGGCTCGCCGGCGGCGACACCGCCGTCCACGTCGCCCTGCTCGCCCCGCGCGACGGCGCCCCCTCCGACCAGGCCCAGGCCGTGCTCGTCGCCCTGCTCGCCTGGCTCGGCGAGGCCTACGCCATCCCGCCCACCGGCGAGCACAGCGTGCCCGGCGCCACCCCGGCCCGCCGCCCCAACATTTCCAGCCACGCCGAGGCCGTCCCCGGCGCCCCCGACCCGGCGGCGGCCACCCGCGAGCTGCTGCCGGCCCTGCGCCAGCGCGCCGACGCTTCGACGGTGCGGGCCCGCTGGTACTTTGCCGAGGGCAACGTCGCCGACTACAGCCAGCGCCTCAGCTTCTACAACCCCACCGGCGCCGAGGCCGACGCCCGCGTGACCCTGATCCCGCGCGGCGCCAGCCCCGTCACCCGCGTGATCGCGGTGCCCGCCCGCGCCCGGGCCGACCTGACGGTGAACGACCTCGTCGCCGGCGCCGACGCCCTCCCGGCGATCGTCGAGTCCAGCGCGCCCATCCTCGCCGAGCGCACCATGGGCCTGACCACCGACATCGACGGCGGCCCCGGCATCAGCGAGCTGTCGCGGGTCTGGTACTTCGCCGAGGGCTCCACCGAGGGCGACAGCCGGACCTACCTGATCCTGTTCAACCCCAACCCGGCGCCTGTGAGCAGCACCGTCACCTACATGCGCCGCGACGGCACCCAGGCCGAGCAGGAGGTGCAGATCCCGGCCCAGGCCCGCACCGTCGTGACCGTCGGCGACATCACCCTGCCGGACGGCACGCGCCCCCTGGCGAACACGGGCTTCGGCATGCGGGTGGTGGCGGCCCAGCCGATCGCGGTGGAGCGGACCATGCGCTTCGGGCCGAACCAGGCCGGCATGCACACCGGCCGCGGCATCAGCACCCTGTCGCGGCGCTGGCTGTTCGCCGAGGGCACCACCGAGGGCGACTTCGCGATGCGCCTGCTGGTGCTCAACCCGAACGACCAGCCGGCCAACGTCAGCGCCACCTTTACCGGCCCGGAGGGCGAGGCCGAGTCGCGCCGCTACGCGGTGCCGCCGCGGGCCCAGCTCGCGATCGACGTCAACGAGGTCGCGCCGGGGCAGGGCGTCTCCAGCGTCGTCCAGTCCGACCGGCCGGTGGCCGTCGAGCGGGCCCTGAGCTTCAACAACGGCGCCGCCGGCACCGTCGGCGCGGGGGCCACGGCGCCGCGCTACGGCTGGGCCTTCGTCGAGGGCCGCACCAGCGACGCGACCTACTACATCTGCGTGGGCAACCCCGGGCGCAGCCCGGCCGTCGTCACCGTCGACTTCGGCTTCGGCGACGACGGCGCCACCGGCCAGCAGCGCTTCCGCGTCCCCCCCGGCGCCCGCTACACCCTCGCCGTCCACCAGCTCTACCCGAACGAGGGCTCCGTCACCGCGATCGTCCGCGGCACCCAGCCGATCGTCGCCGAGCGCTCGATCTTCCCCGGCGGCGGCGCCCGCGGCGGCGCGACGACATTGGGCATCCCGATCGAGTAGATCTTCCGCGGTTTACGCCCGGCGCCGCAGCGCCCGCGCCGCCAGAAACAGGGCGCCGCCGCCAGCGAGCACGGCGACGGTGGGCAGGGCGGGCGGGGGGAGCATGGCCGCGAGCTCGGGCGGGGGCTCGTGGCGCTCGACGACGTCGGTGGGGGTCGGGGCGCCGAGCAGCGCCGCGGCATTGGCCAGGGTTGGGCGCATGGAGCTGGCGTAGGCCCGGCCCAGGCGGGCGCGGATCTGGCGCAGCGGCGGGAGGTCGGGGAAGGCGTAGACCAGGGCCACAGCGTTCTCCAGCCGCGTGGCGCCGGCCTCGGGGCGCAGGCTGAAGACCCAGACCTGGGCCACGCCGGGGGCCCCGGGCACGCCGACGCGCCAGCCGAAGCGGTAGGGCGGCTCCCAGATCACCACCTTGTTCGCGGTAACGTAGCGCACCCCGCGCAGATTCTGCCGCGACTCGAACACGGTCCCGCGCCGCAGCGGCCCGCCGCCCACCACCTCGACCGCCCGCACCTCGCCGCTCCCCGCGATCTCGGGGTGGCGGGCCACGTCGCTCACCAGCTCCCACACCGCCTCGACCGGCGCCGCGATCACGCCGCTCACCGCGGCCCCGCTATACTTGAACATAGTTGTCCTTGGCTGCTGAGTCAGTCGCGCCGCAGGCGCGCCACGAGCTGGGTGTAGAACTGGTTGCTCGGGCGCAGGCGCACAAAGGTGCAGACCTGGGGGCTGCGCCGGACCATCACCTCGTCGCCCTCGACGAGGGGGAGGTTTTCGCGCCCGTCGACGGCGAGGATGGCCTGGTGGCGCGAGCGGAGCTGGATCGTCACCACGGCGTCCTCGTGGAGCACCATCGAGGGCACGTTGGTCAGGTGGGCGGCGATCGGCACGAGCACGAGGGCCCGCGAACGCGGGTCGACGATCGGGCCGCCGGCCGACAAGGCGTAGGCCGTCGAGCCGGTGGCCGTCGCCACCAGCACCCCGTCGGCATGGTAGGTGGTGAGGGGCGAGCCGTCGATCTCGACGTAGGCGTTGACGATCCGGCTGATGTCGCTGCGCGAGATCACCACCTCGTTCAGAGCGGTGAACTCCTCGACCTGGCGGCCGTCGCGCCACAACCGGGTCAGGATCAGCGCGCGCTCGTCGTGCCAGCCGCCGCCGTCGAGGGCTCGCTCCACCGCGACGTACATCTCGTCGGGGGCAACCTCGGCCATGAAGCTGAGGTGGCCGAGGGCCACCGCCAGCACCGGGATGTTGTGGGGCAGGGCCAGGCGCGCGGCGCGCAGCACCGTGCCGTCGCCGCCCATGGCCACCATCAGGTCGGTGTTGTCGAGCACCTCGGGGCAGTCGCGGCACTCCTGCGAGATGCCGCGCCAGACCTGGGCGCCGTGCCGCTGCAGCCAGGCTGTCAGGTCGGCCGAGCGGGCGGCCGACTCCTCGGAGTGGGGGTTGTAGAGCACGGCCACGCGGCGCATGAGGCCTCCGGGGGTGAGCAGGGCCCGGCCGCGACGCGCCGAGCGGGGCACGTGTCACGGCTCGATCTAGCATACCACGGAAACCAGAATGGCGGACAAAGCGTGGTATAATGCGCCGTCCTTTTTTTGACTATCAGGCAAGGAACCGTTATGGATACAGCGCGGGTGGAGTTTCTGAAGCGGCTGCTGAGCACCCCCGGCCCCTCCGGCGACGAGGTTGCGGCGGCGCGGGTCTGGCGCGAGGAGGCCAGGCAGTTCGCCGACAACGTGCGCGCCGACGTGAGCGGCAACAGCTTCGCGCTGCTCGAAGGCAAGGGCCCGCGCGTGCTGCTCGCCGGCCACATCGACGAGATCGGCCTGATGGTCAGCTACGTCGACGAGAACGGCTTTCTGTCCTTCGGCGCCGTCGGCGGCTGGGACGCCCAGGTGCTTGTGGGCCAGCGGGTGCGCCTGCTCGGCCACGCCGGCGAGGTGATCGGCGTGATCGGCAAAAAGCCCATTCACCTGCTGAACCACGAGGAGCGCGGCCAGGCCAGCAAGATCGAGCGCATGTGGATCGACATCGGCGCGAATAGCCGCGACGAGGCCCTGGAGCGGGTCCGCGTCGGCGCCGTCGGCGTGGTCGACGCTCCGCTCTACGAGCTGCCCCACGGCCGCATCGCCAGCCGCTCGCTGGACGACCGCGTCGGCGCCTTTGTCGTGCTGGAGGCCCTGCGCCTGCTCAGCGAGGACCGGCCGGCGGCCAGCGTCGCCGCCGTGGCCACGACGCAGGAAGAGATCACCTTCGCGGGGGCGAGTACGGCCGCCCATAGCTTCGACCCGCAGATCGCCATCGCCGTCGACGTGACCTTCTCGACCGACCACCCCGAGTCGGACAAGCAGCAGTACGGCGACGTCAAGCTCGGCGGCGGGCCGGTGCTGTCGCGCGGGTCGGCCAACAGCCCGCTCGTCTACGCCCGTCTGGTCGAGGTGGCCGAGCGCGAGGGCATCCCCTACAGCGTCCAGATCACGCCGCGCTACACCGGCACCGACGCCGACGCCATCCACAAGAGCCGCGGCGGCGTGGCCACCGGCGTCGTCTCGATCGCCTGCCGCTACCTCCACTCCCCCAACGAGATGGTGCAGCTCAGCGACGTCGAGCAGGCCGCGCGCCTGATCGCCGCCTTTGTGCGCAGCGTCGGCGGCGAGGCGGAGTTCATCCCCGAGTAGCGGCCCTACAAAACTGTCATCCCCGGTGCGAGGCCGAGTGGTACAATAGCTGTGCCGCGCCAATGGCGCCGCGGCCGAGTAGCGCACCGACTCAGCGACGAGGAGGTACCCCCAGATGACTACCCTGAGCGATACGGACAGCCCGTTCGCGATCGCGCAGCAGCAGTTCGACATCGCCGCCGACCTGCTCGGCCTCGCCCCCGGCCTGCGCGGCATCCTCCGCTGCCCCCAGCGCGAAATGAGCGTCGCCTTCCCCGTCAAGCTCGACGACGGCAGCACGCGCGTCTTCGAGGGCTTTCGCGTGCAGCACAACCTGTCGCGCGGGCCCACCAAGGGCGGCATCCGCTACCACCCGAGCGTGTCCCTGGACGAGGTGCGGGCCCTGGCCATGTGGATGACGTGGAAGTGCGCCGTGGCCAACCTCCCCTACGGCGGCGCGAAGGGCGCTGTGGTGGTCGATCCGAAAGCGCTCACCCCCGGCGAGATCGAGCGGCTGACCCGCCGCTACGCCACCGAGATCAGCCTCCTGATCGGCCCCGAGAAGGACGTGCCGGCCCCCGACGTCGGCACCGACGCGCAGGTCATGGCCTGGATCATGGACACGATCTCCATGCACCAGGGCTACACCGTCCCCGCGATCGTCACCGGCAAGCCGCTCAACATCGGCGGCTCCGAGGGCCGCAGCGACGCGACCGCCCGCGGCCTCGTCTACCTGCTGAACGACGCCTCGCGCCACATCGGCCTGAACCTTCAGAACGCCAGGGTGGCCATCCAGGGCTTTGGCAAGGTCGGCGCCAGCACCGCCCAGTTCCTCAGCGGCCTCGGCGCCACCATCGTGGCCGTCAGCGACACCGGGGGCGGCCTGTTCCGCCAGAGCGGGCTGGACCTGGCGCCCCTGCTGGAGCACAAGCGGCAGACGGGCGCCCTGGCCGGCTTCGCCGGCGCCGACGCGATCACCAACGCCGAGCTGCTCGAGCTCGACGTCGATGTGCTGGTGCCTGCCGCGCTCAGCGGCGCGATCACCGGCGAGAACGCGCCGCGCGTGAGGGCGCACGTGATCGTTGAGGGCGCCAACGGCCCCCTCACCCCCGCCGCCGACCAGATCCTGTACGACCAAGGCACCTTTGTGCTCCCCGACATCCTGGCCAACGCCGGCGGCGTCACCGTCAGCTACTTCGAGTGGGTCCAGGGCCTCCAGGAGTTCTTCTGGACCGAGCGCGAGGTCAACGCTCAGCTCGAGCGGGTCATGGTCAACTCCTTCCAGACGGTTCTGCGCGTCGCCCAGGAGCGCCGCGTCGACATGCGCACCGCCGCCTACCTCGTCGGCGTCCAGCGCGTCGCCGACGCCGTGGCGACGCGGGGCATCTATCCGTAGCCGCTAGGGGACAGGGGACAGGGGGCAGGGGACGCTCCGCCGGTAGCACGCATCTGGCGCCCAGCGTGCACGCTGCCCCTTGTCCCCGCGGCCACATGCTGCTCCCTTGTCCCCTTGTCCCCTTGTCCCCGCGCGCTTCGCGCGCTCCCCCTGTCCCCGCGCGCTTCGCGCGCTCCCCTTGTCCCCCACCTCCCCCTGTGCTATACTGCCGCCGCGGATCGCGTTGTGAAGGGGTAGGTGCGCCATGAGCGATGTGTCGAATGCGGTCGACGCCCTGTTCCCGAACCCCCGCCGGGAGATCTGGGTCGGGCTGGCACTGGGCTTGCTTGTCGGCGCGGTGGGCGCCGCGCTTGTTGCGCCGCGGAGCGGCGCATCCACCCGCGAGCTGCTGCGCGAGCGCGCCTTGACCTTGCGCGACCGCGCCGACAATATGCTGCGCGGGCGCGGCGAAGGCTCGCCGCTCTAGCCCCGGCGCGGGCGGCGCGTAGGAGGCCGTGATGTTTTACTTCGACCCGACATACTTTATCTTTGCCATCCCGGCGATGCTGTTTGCGATGTGGGCCCAGTGGCGGGTCCAGTCCGCGTTCCAGAAGTGGTCCAAGGTGGCCAACGCCCAGCGCCTGACCGGCTCGGACGTGGCCCGCGTGCTGATGCAGAACGAGGGCCTGGATCACGTCCAGGTCGAGCGCATCCAGGGTATGCTGACCGACCACTACGACCCGCGCGGCAAGGTGATGCGCCTGTCCGACGGCTCGCTCCAGCCCTCGGTGGCCGCGATGGCGATCGTCGCCCACGAGCTCGGCCACGCCAAGCAGGACAAGGAGGGCTACTTCTGGCTGCGCGCCCGGGCCAGCATCGTCGGGCTGGCCAACATCGGCTCGAACCTGGGCACGCTCCTTTTCTTCGGCGGCCTGATGCTCGGCGCCTTCGCCGGCCGCGGCGGCGGCCTCGGCTACACCGTGGCCATGGCCGGCCTGATCCTGTTCTGCGGCGCCGTCGCCTTCACTCTGATCACCCTGCCCGTGGAGTTCAACGCCAGCGCCCGGGCCAAGGACATGCTCATGCGCAACGGCCTCATCACCCGCGAGGAGGCCGGCGGCGTCAATGATGTGCTCGGCGCCGCCGCGATGACCTATGTCGCCGCCGCCGCCCAGTCGATCGCCCAGCTGCTCTACTTCTTCAGCATCCTGAACCGACGGAGGTAACAACCCGATGGATGACGATCTTCGCCGCCGCATGATCCACGGCCTGATCAGCCTGGCCCTCAGCCTCGCCGCGGCCTGGCTGGCGACCTACATCACCAACAAGATCCTCGGCACCCCCGAGGCCAAGCAGATCCTCGGCTAGGCGGCCGCGGCCGAAGTTTTCCGCAGCGGCGCGGCGGCGCAGCCAGCTCGTGAGCCCGCCTCACGACGCGCCCCGCGCCCTGCGGTCGCGTTTCTGGAGCCGTGCCCCGCCGCGGGCCGCGGCGCCGCCCGGCGGCCAAAAGGCCGCCGCCGCGCGTTTATGCTGGCACACCGTGGAAACAGGCCACGGTCGCCCGCCGGCTCGCCCGGCCGCTACGGCGGCTCGCGTCCCCCACGCGGCCGCGCACGAGAACAGCCTTGGAGCGCAAACCGATCCTTATCGGGGTCGCCGGCGGCAGCGCCAGCGGCAAGACCACCGTTTCGCAGACGATCCTGCGCCGCGCCGGCGCCGACCGGATCGCCTACATCCCGCACGACCTGTACTACAAGGACCTCAGCCACCTCCCGCTCGAGCAGCGCGCCCGCTTCAACTTCGACCACCCCGACGCCCTCGACAACGCGCTGCTGGTGGCCCACCTCGACGCCCTCGCCGGCGGCCAGCCGATCGAGGCCCCCACCTACGACTTCGCCACCTATGTGCGCCTGCCCGCCACCCGAACCATCCTGCCCAAGCCGGTGATCCTGCTGGAGGGCATCCTGATCTTCGCCGAGCCCGTGCTCCGGCGGCGCATGGATATCAAGCTGTTCGTCGACGCCGACGCCGACCTGCGCTTTATCCGCCGGCTCCGCCGCGACGTCGAGGAGCGCGGCCGCAGCGTCACCTCGGTGATCGACCAGTACCTCAACACCGTCCGCCTCATGCACCTGGAGTTCGTCGAGCCCACCAAGCGCTACGCCGACGTGATCATCCCCGAAGGCGGCCGCAACACGATCGCCATCGACATGGTCGTCGCCCGCATCGAGGCCGAGCTCCAGGCCCGCCTCACCCCCCAGCTGTAAGCTCGCTGCGCTCGACGGGCTTTTCGCTCGCCACGCTCGCCGGGCTTTAGGCTATCATTCACCTACGGCCAAACTATAGCCCATAGCCTAGCGCCTATGACAACGCCGACCGGCTCGCTCACGCCCGACACGCTCGTCCACGGCCGCTACCGTGTGATCCGCCAGATCGGCCGCGGCGGCATGGGCGCGGTCTATGAGGCCGAGGACGCCCGGCTCGGCAACCGCGTCGCCCTGAAGCAAACCCTGGTCCGCGGCCCGCAGCTCGACGCCGCCTTCGAGCGCGAGGCCCGCGTGCTCGCCGCGCTGCGCCACCCCGCCCTCCCCGTCGTCAGCGACTACTTCACCGAGGGCGAGGGCCAATTCCTGGTGATGCAGTACATCCCCGGCGAGGACCTTGCCACGCTGCTACAGCGGCGCGGGGCGCCCTTCGGCTGGCCCGACGTGCGGCCGTGGGCCGTGGAGCTGCTCGACGCCCTCGACTACCTCCACACCCAGTCGCCCCCGATCATCCACCGCGACATCAAGCCCCAGAACCTCAAGCTGACCCCGCGCGGCGAGATCGTGCTGCTCGACTTCGGCCTGGCCAAGCGCGCCGCCGGCGAGGCCGTCACCGCGGCCAGTGTCTACGGCTACACCCCCTTCTACGCCCCCCTGGAGCAGATCCAGGGCAGCGGCACCGACCCGCGCAGCGACCTGTACAGCCTCGCGGCGACGCTCTACGCCCTGCTCACCAACGCCGCACCCGCCAGCGCCCTCGACCGCGCCGCCGCCCTGTTCCAGGGCGACCCCGACCCGCTGCGCCCCGTCGACGAGCTGGCCCCCGGCCTCCCCCCCGAGGCCGCCGCCCTGATCGGCCGCGGCCTGGCCCTCCAGCTCGCCGACCGGCCGCCCAGCGCCGCCGCCGCGCGCGAGGCCCTGAGCCACGCCGCCCAGCCCGCCCCCAGCAGCGCCGGCCTGCCCACCGTCGCCCTCGGGCGCCCGCCCGCCCCGCCGCCCCAGCCCGTCGGACTCCCGCCGCCGCCCCGGCCCCTCGCGCCCGCGCTCCCCGCGCGGCGGGGCGGCTGGGCCGTCCCCACGATCCTCCTGACGATGGTGCTGCTCTGCGCTGTGCTGGCCTTCGCCACCTCGCGCCTGGTCACGGGGGTGCTCGGCGGCATCACCATCCCCGGCCCCGACGACGATATCGCCACCGCCCTGGCCGTGATCACCCAGGTGCCGGCAGCCCTCGGCAACGCGCCCACCGCCGACCCGCGCGAGGAGGACCCCGCCGATCCGGACGACGGGCCCGACGGGTCCGAGATCGTGGCGACGGTGGCCGCCGCCCAGACGCAGGCCGCCCTCGGCGGGGTCGAGCTGCCGAACGTGGCCGCGACCGTCGCCGCCGTGCAGACGGAGGTGGCCGCCGCGTTCGGCGACGCCCTCGACGACGCGGGCGACACCAGCGCGGGGGGCGACGGCCCGCAGCCGGCCCTGAGCTTCGGCGAGGCGGGCAGCGGCCAGGGCTTTCTCGACGAGCCGGGCGAGATCGCCGTGGGGCCGGACGGGGCGATCTACGTGGCCGACTACCAGGGCGGCCGGGTGCAGCGCTTCAGCCCCGCGGGCCAGTTCGAGCGCAGCTGGGTGCTCGACGACGCCCGGCCGATCACCGGGCTCGTCGCCGACCGGGAGGGGCGCGTCTTCGTGGCCCAGAACCACCGGGTCGGCGTCTTCGACGGGGCGAGCGGCGCGCCGGTCGGCACGATCACCGAGGGCGGCGGCCGCGGCCTGATGGCAATGGCCCTCACGGGCGCGGGCGAGCTGCTCGGCGTCCCGACCGCCAGCGAGGACGTGGTGCGCCTCGCCGCCGGGGGCGAGGAGCGGGCCAGGGTCGCGGCGCCGCTCGCGAGCGCCGGCGCCGAGGGCCGCATCCTCGCGGTCGCCGCCGACGGGGGCGGGGCGATCTACCTGGTCGGCGAGAACGGCAAGGCGGTCTTCGCCTTTACCCCCAACGGCGCCTACCGCGACCGCTTCGCGGTGGAGGCGGGCTGGGGCTTCAGCACCCTCGCCGTGGACGGCCACGGCCGTATCTTCGTGACCACCTTTCTCGACGGCGTCCAGGTCTTCGACGGCAACGGCAGGCTCCTCGGCGCCATCCCCGTCGAGGGCGTGCCCGACGCCCTTTGCTTCGACGCCGCCAACAACCTGTACGTCCTCACCAACACCCCCCGCGTCTACAAGTTCGCCGCGGACGCCCTGCCCTGAGCAGGGCCGGCGGCGACCCCGCCCCCTCGCGCCCCTCCTCGGCAATACCCTTGCAGCATTCGTCCCCCGCGGGCCGGCCCTACGGTACGGCCCCGTAGGGGGCGGCATAGTTATCGAGCGGACTCGCGCGCTATTGAGCCGGGCGGGCCGGCCGTCTATGATGACGTTATGTTCATAGTCGTCGGCAGCCATTCTAGCCACGAGGGGCCATGCTCCGCTCACACGTCATCGCCAGCGCCGAACTCCACCCCACCGCCCCGCCGCCCGCAGCCGGGCCGACCGTCGCCCTGATCCCGGCCTTCAACGAGGAGCGCTACATCGGGAGCGTCGTGCTCTCGGCCTACGCCCACGTCGATCTGGTGGTCGTGGTGGACGACGGCAGCGCCGACAACACCGCCGCGATCGCCCGCCAGGCGGGGGCGGTGGTGGTGCGCCAGCCTGCAAACGCGGGTAAGGCCGCCGCCGTGAGCGCCGGCTTCGCCTACCTGTGCTCGATCCGGCCCGCCGCAGTGGTGATGCTCGACGGCGACTGCCAGCACTCGGCCCGCGACATCCCGCAGGTTCTGGCGCCCATCCTGTCGGGCGACGCCGACATCGTGATCGGCTCGCGCTTTCTCGACATCCACAGCGACATCCCCGCCTACCGGCTTGTCGGCCAGCACAGCCTGACATGGGCCACCAACCTGGCCTCCGGCTACGCCGTGACCGACTCGCAGAGCGGCTACCGGGCCTTCTCCGCCGAGGCGCTGCGCGAGCTGACCTTCAGCCAGGGCGGCTTCTCCGTCGAGTCGGAGATGCAGTTCCGCGCCGCCGAGATGCAGTTCCGCGTCGCCGAGGTGCCCATTCACGTCAGCTACGCTGCGCCGGCCAAGCGCAACCCCGTGCGGCACGGCCTCCAGGTGCTGCGCGGCCTCGCCGGCCTGATGAGCGCCACCCGGCCGCTAATCTTCTTCGGCCTGTCCGGCTCCACGCTCTTCGTGCTCGGCCTGGCCCTCGGCCTGATCGTCATCCAGATCCAGTCCGTCACCCACGAGCTCGCCACCGGCTACGCCCTGCTCACCGTGCTGCTCTGCCTGATGGGCGTGAGCATGGTCGTCTGCGGCGTCGTCCTCCAGACCACCAAATCCATCCTGAACGACTTCAAGCGCACGCTGGTCGACCGGATCAGCCGCGGCTGAGCGCCGGGGAGGAGATTGCAGCCATGCGCGCCAGCGTCATCGTCGTCAGCTACAACAGCCGCCCTTACCTCGACGCCTGCCTCGCCTCGGCGGCGGCCCAGCTCGGCCCCGACGACGAGCTGATCGTCGTCGACAACAGCTCGTCCGACGGCTCGGCCGAGCTGGTGCGGGACGGCCACCCGCGGGCCCGCCTCGTCGTCGGCCCGAACGACGGCTACGCCGGCGGCAACAACCGCGGCGCGGCGGCCGCCACGGGCGACGCCCTGGTGTTCCTCAACCCCGACACCATGCTGGAGCCAGGGGCGATCGCGGCCCTGCTCGCCCCGCTGGCCCGGCCCGGCGTGGGGCTGGCCGCCGCGCGGGTGGTACACATGGCCCGCCCCGACCTCGTGAACGCCGCCGGCAACACGCTCCACCTCGCAGGCATGGCCTTCTGCCGCGGGGCCGGGGCGCCGCGCGAGCGCTGGGCCGATCCCGGCGAGGTCGACGCCGTCTCGGGGGCCGCCTTCGCGATCCGGCGCGCGCTCTTCGCCGAGCTGGGGGGGTTCGACGACCGGCTGTTCATGTACCTGGAGGACACCGAGCTGTCGCTGCGGGCCCGCCTGGCCGGCTGGCGGGTGGCCTACGCGCCGGCGGCCACGGTGCGCCACGACTACCGCCCGTCCTACAGCCCGGCCAAGGCCTTCTACCTGGAGCGCAACCGCGCCTTGATGCTGCTCACCCACCTCGATGGGGAGGCGCTGCTGCGGCTCGCCCCGGCGCTGCTGCTGGCCGAAGCGGTGAGCTGGGGCTACAACCTCCTGCGCGGGCCGCGGCACTGGCCGGCCAAGCCGCGGGCCTACGCCTGGCTCTGGCGCCACCGCCGCGCCGTGGCCGCCCGCCGGCGCCCGCACCCTCGCGCCCGCGCCCTGCTCGCCGGGAGCAGCGCTCGCCTTGACTTCGGCCAGCTCGCGCCGCCCGTTCTCGCCCGGCTCGCCGGCGCGATCTTCGACCCGGCCTTCGCCGCCGCCCGTCTGATCGCGGCCCGCCGAGGCGAGCCGCGCCGGGGCGACGCAGCAGCGTAACAAGTGTTTCAAATCGTGGGGCGGGGAGCGACTGGCCCGCGGCTATCCGCGGCGGCCCGGCCCCCGCTCGCCCAGGAGCATGGTATGCGCATTTGTATCTTCTGCCAGGAGGACCTGGTGCGGCCCCAGGGTGGCACCGGCACCTACGCCCGCAACGTCGGGCTGGCCCTCGCCGCCCGCGGCCACGACGTCCATGCGATCGTGCGCCGACGCGACGATGCCCCGGCGAGCGAGCGCTTCGCCGGCGTACACATCCACCGCGTCGACGCCCCCGGCCCGACCGTCCTGTACAGCCCGCTCTACTTCCGCGCCGCCCGCATCCGCTTCCTGGCGTTGAACCACGAGCGCCCCTTCGACGTGGTCCTCGGCAACATGCCCCTGATGTCATCCTGGGGCATGCCCGCCGGCGCGGCGCCCGAGGTGGAGACGGTCCACTGCACCGTGGCCGAGGAGCTGCGGGCGATCGGGGGCACGCCGCTGCGCCGGCTCAACCCGAACGAAGTGCTGACGCGGGCCCTCGCCCCCGTGCTGCGCGCCCGCGAGGGCCGGCTGCTCGGGCGGACGAGCGCGGTGATCACGGTGAGCCGCGGCCTGCGCCGCGAGCTGGTCGAGCAGCGGGGCTACCCGGCCGACCGGATCAGCGTCATCCCCAACGGGATCGACTACGCCCACTTCGCCGGGCCCGTCGCGGGGCTCCCCGAGCTGCGCCGCCGCCACGGGCTCACCGCCGACGCCGAGATCATCCTGTACCTGGGCCGCCTGGTCGAGCGCAAGCGCGCGATCGACCTTGTGGCCGCCATGCCGGAGGTGCTGCGCCGCCGCCCGCGCGCCCGCCTGCTGATCGTCGGGCGGCGCACCCCGAACGCGGCCCGGGCGACCGCCTTGGCCCGCCAGCTCGGCGTGGAGCGCCAGGTTTCCTTGGTCGACCACGTAGCCTACGCCGAGGTGCCGGCCTTCTACCGCATGGCCGCCGTCTACGCCCTCCCCAGCGCCTACGAAGGCTTCCCGTTTACCGTGCTGGAGGCGATGGCCGCTGGCACGCCCGTGGTCGCCACCGCCATCCCGGGCGTCGACGAGCAGGTGGTCCATGGCGAGAACGGGCTGCTCTATCCCGTCGGTGACGTGGCCGCCCTCGCCGAGCGGCTGGTCGATACCCTGTCGGACCGCCCCGCCGCCCTGGCCCGCGTCGAGCGCGCCCGGCGCATGGTGGCCGAGCGCTACACCTGGGAGGTGGTCGGCGCCCAGACCGAGCGGGTGCTCCTGGCCGCCGCGCACGCGGCGCCGGCTCTCGCATGACTATGTGCCACAGCCCGCCGCACGCTGGCGGCGAACGATTGGAAACGACGATGCATGTTCTGGCGATAACGGTGAACGACGTGGCCACGCCGCACTACGGCGGCGCGCTGCGCGTAGCCCACCTGCTCCACGGGCTGCGCGAGCACGGCGCGGACGTGAGCGTGATCCGCCTGCGCCCGCGCGGCGCCCCGCCCTCGGCGGCCGGCGGCCCCTTCGCCGTCCACGACATCCCGCTGCCGCCCCTGGGCGAGATGGCCGCCGTGGCCGCCCTCACGGCCGCCCTGGGCCGGCGGGTCGACCGGCTCGCCCGGCGCATCCACGCCGGCCGGCCGATCACCGTGGTGCAGGCCGACGTGCCGTGGGCGGCGCTGGTAGGGGCCCGGGTCGCGCGCGCCCTCGGCGCCCGGCTGGTGGCCCTGGCCCACAACTGCGAGACCGACCTGGCGGCGCAGATGGCCGCCGGCCCCGCCCGCCGGCTGCCGGGTCTCGGCCCGCTGGTCACGCGGCTGAACCTGGCCGTGCTCCGCGCCGCCGAAGCCCGAGCCCTGGCCGTCGCCGATATGGCCCTCACCCCGGCCGAGCAGGACCGCGCGGCGATGGCCCGGCTGGGCATGGCCGCCGAGCGGGTGGGCCTGCTGCCGAACGGCACCGCCGTACGGCAGCCCGAGCCCGGGCTGCGCGCGACGGCCCGGCGCGAACTGGGCCTCGCGGAGGACGCGCCCGTCGCCATCTTCGTAGGGCGCATGGACTACCCTCCGAACCGGGCGGCGGCCGAAGCAATCTGCGCCCAGATCGCGCCCCGCTGCCCCGACGTCACCTTTCTGCTCGTCGGCTACAACCCCCCGCCGCTCGCCGCGCCGCCGAACGTGCGCGTGCTCGGCGGAGTGCCCGCGGTCGAGCCCTTCCTGGCCGCGGCCGACCTGGCGGTCGTCCCGGTGCGCGAGGGGTCGGGCACGCGGATCAAGATCCTCGACGCCTGGGCTGCCGGCCTGCCCGTTATCGCGACGCCCGCCGGCGCCTCGGGGCTGAGCTTCCAGCCCGGCGAGCAGATCTTGATCGAGCCGGCGATCGAGCGCTTCGCGGCCCGCGTGGCCGCCCTGCTCGCCGACCACACCCTGATGCAGCGCCTCGCCGCGGGCGCGCTGGAGGCCGCGCGCCCGTACAGCTGGGCGACGATCGGCCGCCGTTACGCCGGCGCCCTCACCGGGCTGAGCCGCTAGGAGGAGATTTTATCGTGTCGACCACCGTAACCACCGTGACCACCATCACCCTCAGCACGGCCGCGGCCGGCTCGCTGGCGTTGATCGTTATGGCGGCCTTTCTGCTCCTACTGATCAAGCGCGAGGCGATCGCCGGCCTCAGCGCCGCATGGGCGGAGCGGCTGCGCCAGGCCCTTGGCATTGCCGTGCCCAGCCTCGCCCTCGTCTTCGTCGTGGCCGTGGTGGCGCGGATCGCCGTGGCCCTGAGCCAGTAGCCCGGGAGGGCACCATGCCTGTCGCACTTTTGCTCGTCGATGCCCTTTCGCCGGTCTACGTCAGCCGGGCCACGCTCCCGGTGCTGTGGGAGTTCGTCCGCGACGGCTACGCCGGCCCGCTGCAGAATCTGTACGCCTTTCGCGGCATCGAGGCCACCCTGTTCAGCGGCCGGACGCCGGCCGAGCATGGTGTCTGGGCCGAGTACCGGCCCACGCCCGTGCAGCCGGGACCGGCTGCCGGCCCCCTCGCCCGCCTCACGGGCGCCGACAAGGCGGGCGCCCTGGAGCGGTCGGCCCGGCTGGCCATCCTGGCGGGTGACCTCCTGCCGAGCGATCGGCTGCGCCTCGACGTCCGCTATGTGATCGACCGGGCCATGCGCCGCGGCGGCACGCCGGCCGCGGGCAATTTGATCCCGCCCGCGCTGCTCGGGGCGTTCCGCCGCAGCATCCCCGCCCCAATCTGGGCCCCGGACAGCCTGGGCGCCGTGCCGACCCTGTTCGACGAACTCCACGCCGAAGGGGGCAGTTTCGCCACGATCTTGCACCCGGCCGTGCGCGACGACCCGGACATCCCGGCGCGCCTGGCGGCGCATCTACGCGCGGGGGAGCGGCCCGACCTGTGGTTCATCAAGTTCAACGCCCTCGACGCCCTCGGGCACCGCCACGGGCCGAGCGTGGCAGCCCTCGGGCCCGGCCTCGCCCGCCTCGACCGCCAGCTCGCAGCCGCGATCGCCGAGCTTCAGGCCGCTTACGGGCGGCGCGGGATCGACGTGGTGATCGTTTCGGACCACGGCATGAGCGCCGTAGCGCGCGGCGTCGACGTGCGCCCCGCGCTCGCCGCGGCCGGGCGGGCGGGCCCGGGGCTGCGCTTTTTCGTCGACTCGACCAGCCTGCGCGCATGGGGCCCGCCGGCGAGCCTGGCGGCTCTCGCGGAGGAGCTGGAACGACTCCCCGGGCTGCGCCTCCTCGACACCGCCGCGCGCCGCGCCCTCGGCATCCCGGCCGACCCGGAGGCCACCGGCGAGCTGCTCGCCTCGGCCGACGAGGGGTGCGTGCTGTTCCCCGACTTTTTCCGCCGCGAGCGCCGGGCCAGCGGCATGCACGGCTACGCCCTGGTGCGGAGCGACGCCGGCCTGCCCTACCTGGCGACGGGCCCGGACATGGCCGCCCTGCTGCCCGGCCACCCGCCGTACGACCACCGCTCGGTCTGGGCGGCGGTGCGCGCGCGGCTGGGGCTGGGGCGAGCGAGCCCGCCGGCGCCCGCGCCGGCAGAGGCCGTGCTGGCCTGAACAGGCGCGCGGCAAGGAGCTTTCAGATGGGCATCTACACCGCTTTTGACGACCCCGCCGTAGACGCGACGGTGGGCGGGCACATGCAGCTGCTCGGCGCCCTCTGCGCCGGCGCGCTGGGCGACAACCTGGAGAGCCTGGTGCTGAGCGGCAGCTTCGGGCGCGGCGAGGGCAGCGTGCTGCGCCACGCCGACGGCGGCGTGGAGCCGCTGCGCGACTACGACATGCGGGTGATCACGCGCGGCCCGGCCGACCCCGCCGCCCTGGCCGCCGTGAAGGCCGAGTTTCTGCGCCGCACCCGGCTCGGTGCGGGCGACGAACGCTTCTCAGGCGAGCGCGGCTTCTCGCTCACCCTGGAGCCGATCACCGCGGGACAGCTGCGCGCCGTCTTCATGCGCGACCGGGACCTGCGGGCCTTCGACTTCGCCGCGGCGAGCACGGTGGTCGCGGGCCGCAACGTGCTGGCCGAGCTGCGCTTCCCCGCCGAGCAGATCCCGCCGATCAACGGGCTGCGCTTTCTGTACAAGAAGATGATCGGCCTCGTCGGCCACTATCCCGGCCCCGGCGCGGGCGGCGACCTGCGGCGCACCCTGATCTATGAGTGCGACAAAGCCCTGATCGAGATCGGCACCGCCCTGGTGCTGCTCGCCGGGGCCTACGTCCCGAGCTACGGCCGCCGCGCCGAGCTGCTGCGGGCCCACTACCGCGACTGGTACCCCGAGCTCGCCGCCGAGCTGCCAGGCCTCGCGGACGAGATCGCCGCGGCGACCGATGAGAAGCTACGCCCGGGCTCGCGCCAGGCACCGGCCCCCGACGCCGCCTTCGCGGCGGCGCGCCGGGCCCTGCTGGCCGCCCACCGCTGCTACGCCCGCCGGCTGCTCGGCGTCGACGTGGCGCCGGGATCGCCGGGGGCGCGGGCGCTGCGCCGGGCCCTGGCCCGGGCCTACTTCCGGCCGGCCGCCGCCGCGTGGCTCGACCAGCGCGGCCTGGGCCGCCTGCCGGCCAGGGCCGCCCTCAACCGGGCCTACCACGGGCTGCTGCGCGCCCGCTACGCGCGGGCCAGCGGCGCCGGCGGGGGCCGCGCCCTCGCCGAGGCAATGCGCGCCGCCGCTGGCCCGCATATCGACCTGTTCCTCGCCGCGTGGCTGGCCCTCGCCGCCGCCAACCCGGCGGGCCCGCCGGACGACGCGCTGCTCGCCGCGTCCGCCCAGGCCCTCGGCCGGCTGCCGTGCGCCGGCGCCGTGAGCCCGAGCGCTGGCTGGTCGGGCTATGGCGAGCTGCGCGAGCAGATCGTGCGCGGCTGGCACACCTGGGACAAGAGCCGATGAGCACCATCCTGACACAGCCCACCAGCGGCGCCCCGACGGCGCGCCCCGCCCTCGCCGCGGCACGGCAGCCGCTCGGCCTGGCCCTGTGCGGCCTTAGCCTCGGCCTGGCCGGGGTCGTGCTCGCCGCCGCGGCGCGCCACCCGCTGACCGACCCGGGCGCCATCCACGGCGGGCCGTTCTGGCGCCTGCCGTTCTTCACCAGCCTGGCCGTCGGCGGGCTCGGCGCGTGTGTCCTCGCTGCCCGCACGGCGCTGGCGCGGGCGGTCGCCCTGCTGGCCCTCGGCATGGCAATGATCGGCGCGCTGGCGCTGGTCGAGCCGCTCGGCGTCTTCCACGACTCGTGGCAGAACGTCGGGCTCGGCTACCTGGCCCTCCAGCCCGGGGGCAGCGCGGCGGCATGGTCGGTGCCCTACGTCGCCAGCGCGCCCGTCTCCTACCTGGGCTTCGGCGGGCTGCGGGCGCTGCTGCCGGACACGCCAACGGTGCTGCGGCTGTACCCGCTGGCCTGCGCCGCACTCTACCCGGCCGGCATTGCCGCGCTGGCTCTGGCGCTGGCCGACGCGCACCCGGGGCTGGTGCGGCAGCGCGGCCGCCTGGCGGCGGGGGCGGGGCTGGCCGTCCTGGCGCTCGGCCCCCTGATGTGGATCCGAGTCAACCCGTCGCCCCAGTCGCTGGCCTTTCTGATCCTGCCCTTCGCCCTGTCGGCGCTGCTCCGCGTAGGGCGTGGGCCAGCCTGGCGCATGGCGGCCCTGGGCCTGTTCGCGCTGATCGTCTTCACCCACCCCATCACTGCCCTGATGGAGGTGCTGATCGGCGCCGCCTGGCTCGCCGTCGATCTGCTCGGCCGGGCCGCGCGGCGGCTCGCCATTCGTCGTCCGGGCGGCCGCCTCGCCAAGCTCGGTGGGGCGCTGGCCGGCGCGCCCGCCGCGGGCCAGAACACGCTCGCCCTGTACACGGCGATCTTCCTGACCTGGCTGGTGACGGTGGGCGTGTGGGCGGTGCGAAGCGGCGACGCCCTGGCCCGCCGGGTGGGCGACGCCCTGGAGGGCGGCCGGCCCGCCGCGGTGACGACCGGGGCGGGCGAGCAGCTAGCCGGCTTTATCTGGGTCCACCGCGCGGCCACCGTCGGCGCGGCCCTGCTGATCCTGGCCGGCCTGGCGCTGATGCTCCGCCGCTCGCCGCGGGCGGGGCTGCGCGTGCTCGCCTGGCTGGGGGCGGCCGCGCTCTGGCTGCCGGCCCTCGCCTTCGGCGAGTTCGCGGACCGCGGCCCGCTCTTCGCCCTGCCCGCGGCCGCACTCGCCGCCGGCTACCTGCTCGCCGAGGCCGGCCCGCGCTGGCGCCCGGCCGCCGGGCTGCTGGCGGTGCTGGTGACGGCGGGCAGCTTCGCCACCGCCTACCCCAACCACGTCGGCGAGGCGGTGGCGCCCGGCGAGCTGGCGGCCTTCGCCCGCGTCGTCGCCAGCACCGCCGACGAGCGGATCGCCTACGGCTATGTGCCGGTCCTGGACGGCCCCGACGTCGCGCTCTACGCCTCGGGGCGGGTGCGAGCCTTCGCGGCCGGCGCGGCCGACTTCAGCTACGGGCGTATGGCGGCAAGCGCCGAGGTGGTCGTGATCTCGGAGCAGATGCGAGCGTCGGCCGCCCTGCGCGGCCCGTCCGCCCTGGCCGCGCTCGACACGTTCGAGGCCGACCTCGCCCGCACCCACGACACGCTCTACAACAGCGGCGGGGTGCGGGCCTACAGGCGCCGGTGACGACGCCGGGCGCTGCCCGCATCGAAAAAGGGCTGCGGCAGCCACAACATCCTTCACAAGCGCCGCGCTGAGGCAGGGACGCACGATGGGAACATTTGTCTGGGCCGGCGGGCTGCGCCGGCTGGGCGCCACACTCGGCGCGAGCACGCTTGCAACGCAATCGCTGCTGCTGTTTGCCAACAACGCGCAGGGCGCGGTCGCGGGGGTGCTGTTCTGGACGGTCGCCGCCCACACGTACGGGGTGGCCGCGGTGGGGGCGACAACGGCCCTGGTCTCGTCGGCCACGCTGCTCGGCGTGCTGGCGAACCTCGGCGCCGCGCCGGTGGCCCTGCGCTACCTGCCCCTCGCCGGCCGCGACGCCAGACGCCTGGCGGCCGTGACCACCCTGGCCCCCGCCCTGGTCGCCCTCGTCGCCGGCCTGCTCCTGGCCGCCTCGCCCCTCGGCCCGCGGCTGAGCCCGGGGCTGCCACCCGGCCCCCTCGCCAGCCTCGTCCCGGCCCTGATCGCGGCGGCCACCACCGCCGCCCTGAGCCTCGACAGTGTGGCGACGGCGCGGGGGCGGGCGGGGCTCGTGCTAGCCCGCGGGGTGGCCGGCGGCGCCACGCGCCTCGCGCTGCTGCTGCCCCTCGCCTGGCTGGGGCCGTCGGGCCTGGCTCTGGTGGCGGCGGCCGGCGCGGGGGCGAGCGCGCTGGTGGGCGCGCGGCTCCCCGCCCGCGACGAGCGGCCGGCGCAGCTCCCGCCCGCCCGCGAGCTGGCCCGCTTCGGCGCGACGAGCTACCTGAGCGGGCTGTTCTCACAGACGCCGCAGCTGCTGTACCCGGCGATGGTCGCCGCCGTTCTTTCGCCCGCGGCCACCGGCGCCTTCGCCTTCGCCTGGATGGTGGCGGCGCTGACGATGACCCTGGCGCCCGCCGTCGGCTCCGCGGCGATGGCCCGGCTCGCGGCGCAGCCTGCGGCGGCGATTGCGCCGGCCGCGCGGCGGGTGGCCCTCGGCGCCGCTGGGGCCACGGCGGGCCTGGCCCTGGCTGCGTGGCCGGCGGCCATGCTCTACGCCCGCGTCCTCCCCCCTGAGGCCGCCGCGGGCCTCGGCGTGGCGCTCCCGGCGCTGCTCGTCGCCGCCATCGTGTACGCGGGGGTGCGGGTGCGCTCGCTGGCGCTGGCCCTGGCGGGGCGGCTGCGAGCACAGCTCGCGCTGAACGGCGCGGTGGCCGCGGCGGCCCTGGCGGGGCCGGCGCTGCTGCTGCCGCGCATGGGCCTCGCCGGCCTGGCCCTGGGCTGGCTCGGCGCCCAGCTGCTCGGGCTGCTGCTGCCGCTGCCGGCGGCGCGGAGGGAACAACCATGACCACCCGTGTGCTCCAGATCTTCGGCGCGCTCCAGCTCGGCGGCGCCGAAACCCTGATCGTCTCGGCTCTGCGCCACATGGACCGCTCGCGCTTCCAGGTCGATTTCGCAGTGCACCGCGACGCCCCGGCCCACTACGACGCGGCCGTGCGCGCCCTCGGCTCGGAGATCGTCGTCCTCCCGCACGCCGCGAGCGCCGGGCCGGCGGCCTACGCGCGGGCCCTCGGCCGGGTGCTGCGCTCCGGCGGCTACGCGGCGGCCCACAGCCACGTCCAGTACTGGGGCGGGGCGGTCCTGGCGATCGCGCGGGCTGGGGGGGTGCCGGTGCGGGTGGCCCACAGCCACGCCCCCCGCGACAGCGCCCCCGACACGCCCGCCCGCGCGGTCTACCACCGGGCGATGACCGCTCTGCTGTGCGGGAGCGCCACCCACATGCTCGGCTGCTCGCGGGCGGCGCTCGACGGGCTGTTCGGCCGCCGCGGGGCCGCCGGTCGGCGCGCCGAGCTGCTGCCGAACGCGATCGAGCTGGCCCGCTACCGGCGGCCGGCGGGCGAGCGACGGGAGATGCGCCACGCCCTCGGCGTGCCGGAGGGGGCCCCGCTGCTGCTCCACGTCGGCCGGCTGAGCGCCGCCAAGAACCACACCCTGCTGCTCGACAGCTTCGCCGCGCTGCGCGCCCGCCGGCCCGACGCCGCGCTGCTGCTCGCGGGCGAGGGCGAGCTGCGGGGGACGATCGAGCGGCGCGTCGCGGAGCTGGGGCTCGCCGGCGCGGCCCGCCTGCTCGGCCCCCGCGACGACGTGCCGGCCCTGCTGGGCGCCGCCGACCTGCTGCTGCTGCCCTCGCTGTTCGAGGGCCTGGGGATGGCGGCCGTCGAGGCCCAGGCCGCCGGCCTGCCCGCCCTCGTCTCCGAGCGGATCCCCCCCGAGGCCGACGCCGGCCTGGGGCTCCTCCACACCACGCCCCTCGCCGCCGGCCCGGCCGGCTGGGCGGCGGCGATGGAGCGGCTGCTCGCCCTCCCGCCCGTGCCGCCCTGGGAGCAGCGGGAGGCTGCGCTCGCCCGCGCCGGCTACGACATCCACGGCCTGGCCCGCCGCCTTGAGCAAATCTATAGCGCCGCCAGCGGCGGCTAAGGACGCCGCTGACCCGCCGCTCGCCCCCGGCCTCGGTGGCCCTGGCGGAGCCGTACGCACGACGGGGCCCGCCGACAACAACGTCGACCACACTCACAAGCTGGAGGAGCCCTATGCCGTCGCCACACTCACTGCCCGCCCCGGCCGATGACGTGCCCGCCGCCCCCGCCGCGCACCTCGTCATCTGGGGCTGGCTGGGCCTGATCACCCTGGCGGAGGCCCTGGTCGCCTTCGGCGCGCCGGAGCCCGGCCTGTGGCTCCACGTAGTCATCCTGCTCGGCCTGGCCGCCCACGTGGGCCTGGCCGGTCGCGCCGCAGAGGGGCGGCTGGCCCTGGCGCTGATGCTAGCGCCCCTGATCCGGCTGCTCTCGCTCGGGCTGCCGCTGGGCGGGGTGCCGCTGGTGCTTTGGTACCCGATCGTCGGCGCGCCTCTGCTGCTGGCCGCCTTCGCGGTGGTGCGCCGGGCCGGCCTGGGCCGGGCGGAGATCGGGTTGAGCGCGGGGCGCCCCCTCGTCCAGATCGCCCTGGCAGGGTGCGGGATGGCGATCGGCGCGGTCGAGTACCTCATCCTGCGCCCGCCGGCGCTGGGCCTGCCGGCGGGGTGGGCCGGTGTGATTGCGGGCGGCCTGGCCCTGCTGATCTTCACGGGGCTGCTCGAAGAGCTGATCTTCCGCGGGCTGCTCCAGCGCCTGGCCCCCGCCGCCCTGGGCGCCTGGGGGCTGACCTACGTGTCGCTGCTGTTCGCGGTGCTGCACCTGGGCCACCGGTCGCTGCTCGACGTCATCTTCGTGTATGTGATCGGGCGGGCCTTCGCCCAGCTGGTGCGCTGGGGCGGCTCCATCCTCGGCGTCACCCTGGCCCACGGCCTCGCCAACATCACCCTGTACATCCTCATGCCCGCAGCCCTGCTCGCCGGCGGGCCCTGGGCCGAGCTGCTGGGGGGCCTTGTCGGCGCCGGCGGCCTGGCCGGCCTGGTCGCCGCCGACCTGCTGATGCTCCGCAGCTACGCCGACACGGCGAGGCGCGCCGCCAGCGCCCCGACCACCCCCATACGCGGAGCGCGCCTTGCCCGCGGCCTGACCTGCGGCGCCCTAGCCCGCCAGATCGGCCTTCCGGTGCGCGACCTCGCGTCGATCGAGCACGGACTCCGGGCGCCCAGCTCCGACGAGCTGGCCCGGCTCAGAAAGGCGCTGGGGGGCGTATAGGCGCCTCCGCGCCATCGCGCGTCGCGGGGGCGCGCAGCCACGGCGGAACCCGGGCCAGCAAGTTCAGCCCCTTGCACGCCTCCCCGGGCCAAAACTTCACGCCGCCGGGCGTTTATCCTCGGGCATGGGGCGCTGCGCCCCGCTTCACCGCGCTGCAAAGGCGGTGCTATAATTGGCCCCGAGATCCCGATAACAAGGCAACCCCCCCGATGTCCAACGAAGAGCAGCGGCTGGTCGAGGCCGGCCAGCGCGGCGACGTCGAGGCGTTCAACCAGCTGGTGCGTCTCTACGAGGGTCGCGTCTACAACCTGTGCTACCGGATGCTCGGCGACGCCGACGCCGCCGCCGACGTTGCCCAGGATACGTTTATCTCCGCGTATCGCAACCTCGGCAAGTTTCGCGGCGGGCTGTTCCGCTCCTGGCTGCTGCGGATCGCCAGCAACGCCTGCCTCGACGCCCTCCGCGCCCGCAAGCGCCGCCCCACCGTCTCCCTCGGCGCCAAGCGCGACGACGACGACGAAGGCACGGGCCTTGATGTACCCGACCTCGGCGAAGCCCTCGACGAGACGGCTATGCGCCGCGAGCTCGGCGCCGCCATCCAGCAGGGGCTCGCCCAGCTCCCCGAGGACCAGCGCATCGTCATCGTCCTCAGCGACGTCCAGGGCATGGCCTACGAGGAGATCGCCCAGATCACGAACACCAACCTCGGCACCGTCAAATCGCGCCTCAGCCGCGGCAGGGCTAGGTTAAGAGACATTTTACGAGCGGGGGAACTTCTGCCGGCGCGCTATCGTCATGGTGATGCGTAGCTGACAGGCGCGCTTGAGAAGGGAACAGCTCGCCCCGCCCGGCCCCGGCCAGGCGCGGCGGAAACCATCATGAACACTTCGCAGCCACAGTTGCAGAATCTGCCCGAGCGCGACGTCGAGCTTCTTTCGGCGTACCTTGACAACCAGCTCTCGGTGGCCGAGCGCGTCTCCCTGGAGCGCCGCCTTGGCGCCGAGCCCCGCCTGCGCGCCGAGCTCGACGAGCTGCGCGCCACAACGTCCATGCTGCGCGACCTCGACCCGGTCAGGCCGCCGCGCTCCTTCACGATCGACCCGGCCACCGCCCCGCGCCAGGCCCGCGTCTTCCCGGTCGCCTGGGCGATGCAGCTCGGCAGCGGCCTCGCTGGCCTCGCCCTCGTGCTGCTCGCCACCGTCCAGATCCTTGTCGGGGGTTCGGCCTCGACGGGCTTCTCCCAGGCGGCCGGCGGCCTTGGCGCCCCCGCTACCGCGCCCATGAGCTCCGCCTCCCGCGAGGCCCCCGCCGAGGCCGCGATGGAAAGCGCGCCAACCGTCGCCGCCGCAAGCGCGGATCAAGCCGCCGCCCCCGATGGCGGCGGCGCCGCCAATGAAGCCGGCGCCGCCCCGAAGGAGCCCGGCGACGAGGTGACGACGATGGCCGACGCCGGCCAGGCCGAGGGCGCCAACGCCCCGCCCCCCGCCCTGCCCTATGGCGGCACCGGCGGCGGGATGGGCGGCGCCCCCGAGATCGACCGGACGATCGAGGCGATGGAGCATAGCGGCAGCGCCGCCGCCGAACCCAACGATGTCCAGGTCGCCGCCGCCCCCGCCGACGAGGCCGACCCTGGCGTTCCCCCCGGCCTCACCCTCGGCGTCGGCGTGGCCCTGCTCGCCCTCGCCACCGGCACCTACCTCTACCGCCGCCGGGCCTAGCCCGGCTCCGCCCGGCGGGGGCTCCGCAAAGCCCCCGCCGAACATCCCCCCGCGCCGCCCGCAACCTCACCCCTCGCCTGGCTCGGCCTCGTCGCTCTCCCCCTGCCAAAGCCGCCGCATCTCCGCGGAGCGCGCCAGCAGCTCGTCGAGGGTGCCAGCGTCCTCCAGGCGCCCGTCCCGCAGCAGCACGATCTGGTCGGCCCGCCGCAGCACCGCCCGCCGGTGCGACACGGCCAGCACCGTCCGCCCGGCCGCCGCGGCCACCCGCTCCCACAGCGCCGCCTCCGTCTCCACGTCCAGCGCCGACGACAGATCGTCCACCACGAGCAGCTCCGGGTCGCGGGCCATCGCCCGCGCCGCGGCCGCGCGCTGCACCTGGCCGCCGGACAGCCGCACGCCGCGCGGGCCCACCAGCGTCTCCAGGCCCCGGTCGAGGGCCGCCAGGTCGCGCTCCATCACCGCGGCGTGGATCGCCGCGGCCACCGCCTCGTCCCCGAGGGGCAGGCCCATCAGCACATTGTCGCGCAGGCTGTCGCTGAACAGGCGCGGCACCTGCGGCACGTAGGCCGAGCGCGGCGGCACGAAAAAGGCCCCCGCGTTGCCCACCGGCGCGCCGTTCCAGCGCACGGCGCCGTTCTCGGCCGGCAGCAGCCCCACCAGCGCCCGCAGCAGCGTCGACTTGCCCGCGCCCACCCGCCCGGTCACCACGGAAAAGCTGCCCCGCGCGATGCGCAGGCTCACGCCCGAGATCCCGCGCCCGCTGCCCGGGTGCCGGTAGCTCAGCCCCTCCACCTCCAGCAGATCGAGCCGGTCGCTCGAACCGCGCGCAGGCGCCGCCACCGCCGGCGGGTCGCCGTACAGGTAGGTTGGGGCGTGGGCGACGAGCTGCCCGGGCGCCGCGCCCTCCATCAGCACCTCCATGCGCTCGAAGGCCACGCCCGTCTGCCGGTGGCGCACCAGCACCTGGCCGATCCAGCGCGGCAGCGCGGCCAGCATGGTCAGGTAGGTGGCGAACAGGGCGAAGTCGCCCACGGAAAAGCTGCCCCGGCGCATCGAGCCGGCGGCGAGCAGCAGCACCAGGCCGAGGGCGATGTCGGCGGTGTGGCTGTTGAGCGAGTCGATCGCCTGGCTGAACACCCGGTCCCGCAGGACGGCGCGCATACGCCGGTCGCCCAGGCGGGCCAGGTGGCCGACGGCGCGCACCTCCGCGCCGGCGACCTTGAGCGCCTGGGCCGCGGCGAACAGCTCCCCGAGAAAGCCGGCGAAGACCCCCGTCTCCGCCCGGGCCTGCTCCCGGTTGCGGCGCAGCCGCCCGCCTGCCGCCCTCGAGATCACCGCCGTCACCGCGAGCGGCGCCAGCACCCCGACCGTGATCATGGGGTCGATCCAGGCCATGATCGCGAGCGCGATCGCGGCCACCAGGATGGCGTCGCCCAGGTCGATCGTGCCGTCGATAAACATGATCGTGTCGTGGACGTCCTCGCGGAAGCGGTTCAGCGCCTCGCCGGCCGCGGCGGGCAGCCGGCGCGCGCCCGGCCCGCCCGTCAGCCAGCCCAGCATATTCCCCTTCAGCAGCCCGTCGAGGGCAAAGGCGAAGTTGAACCAGGAGAAGAGCGACAGGTAGAAGACGACCATGCGCCCGAGCTCCACGCTCAGCAGCAGGGCCAGCAGCGTCCAGGGGCTCATCGCCGCCGGCGCGTCGCCGCTCAGCCCGTCGAAGAACGAGCGCACCAGCAGGCCGCTCACGAGCGGCAGCGCCGCGAAGGCCCCCCACAGGACAAAGCAGCACAGGTAGAGCGGCCAGCGGTAGGCGATCAGCCTGAGGCTGTAGTGCAGCGTCGGGACGGCACTCATACCAGCACCTCCTCCATGCCGACGCGGAGCAGCTCGCTCAGGCGCGAGCGCGGGTCGGCCGCCAGGGCTTCGCGCGGGCCGTGCTCCCGCACCCGGCCGTCCTCCAGGATCAGCACGCTGTCGGCGCGCTGGATCGTGCCCAGCCGGTGTGCGATGATGATCGCGGTCCGGCCGGCGAGCAGGCGGTCGATCGCCCGCTCGATCATCCGCTCGGTCGAGGGGTCGAGCCGCGAGCTGGCCTCGTCGAGGACGACCAGCCCGGGGTCGCGCAGAAAGACGCGCGCGAAGGCGAGGAGCTGGGCCTCGCCGGCCGACAGCCCCTCGGCGCCGGCGATCGGCGTGTCCAGCCCGCCCGGCAGCGCCCGCGCCCACTGGCCGAGCCCCAGGTCGTCGAGGGCGGCCCAGATCCGCTCCTCGGGGACGGACGGGTCGAACAGGGTCAGGTTGTCGCGCAGCGTGGCGGCGAACAGCTGCACCTCCTGGGTCACGATCGCCACCCGCCGCCGCAGCTCCGCCACCGGCGTGTCGCGCAGGTCCACCCCGCCGAGGCGCACCGTTCCAGCCGTCGGCTCGTAGAGCCGGAACAGCAGCCGGCTCAGCGTCGTCTTGCCGCTGCCGGTCCGGCCGAGCAGGCCGAGCACCTCGCCCGGCGCGAGCGCGACGCTGATCTCGTCGAGGACGGCCGCCTGCGCCGCCCGAACGGTGGGCCCGGCCTCCTCGCCCCCTGGCCCCCCGTCCGCCGGCCACCCGTCGGCGTAGCTGAAGCGCACGCCCTCGAACGCGACGGCGAGCGGCCCGTCGGGCAGGAGCTGGGCGCCGGCGTCGGCGATGGCCGACTGGGCGGCGTACAGCTGCTCGACCCTGACGATGCCCGCGGAGGCCTTTTGCAGCTCGCGGATCTGATCGGCGAGCTGCTCGATCGGCTGGCGCAGCATCTGGGTGTACTGGAAGCACAGGTAGACGGTGCCAAGGCTGATCAGGCCGGCCCCGAACAGCCACGCCCCGAGGCCGAGCGCCAGGCCGTAGCCGGCGGCGAACAGAAACATTGTGGCCATCCAGGCCGTCGTGCCGACGGTGGCCGCGCGGATCTCGCGCCGGAAGACGCCGCGGACGGCCTGGTGGAGCCGGCGCAGGCTGTGGGCGCCACCGCCGTTGGCCCGCACGTCGTCGAGGCCGGCCAGCCGCTCCTCGATCAGCCCGTACAGCCCCGCGCTGGCGGCCCGCTCGGCGGCCATGAAGGGCACGGCCAGGTTGCGCAGCAGCAGCAGGACGCCCAGGCCGACAAGGGCGAACAGGCTGAGGGCGACGCCGAGCCGCCAGTCCTCGCGGAACAACAGCGCCAGGGCGCCGGCCAGCAGCAGCAGGCTGCCGAGCACCCGCAGCACGAACTGCGAGAAGAAGGTGGCCAGGGCGCTCACGTCGCCGTCGACGCGCTCGATCATCGCGCCCGGCGGGTGGGCCTTGTGGAAGGGCATGTCCAGGCGCAGGCAGTGCAGGGCAAGGTCGGCCCGCATGGTGTTGGTGGCCGTCCACGCCAGGGCCTCGCTGAAGTAGGTCGCCCCCACGGCGGCGGCCTGGGTGGCCAGGGCCACGCCGATAAAGCCCAGGGCGAGCCAGGCCAGGCTCGTCGTCGCGGCGCCGGCCGCGGCCCGGTCGATAAAGGCCCGGATGATCTGCGGGCCGAGGAGCTGCAAGCCCGTGGAAACGAGCAGCAGGGCGCCAAGCCCGGCCACGCGCCCCCGCTGCGGCCCCAGGTAGCGCCGCAGCAGCGACGCGTACAGGCGGAGCGATACCTTCATGCGCCCTCTCAACAGCGCCCCCGGTCGTCGCGCGGCCACGGGCGAGCCGTGGGCGCGGCGATCCGCCGCCCACTGCTGCCGGGCTGTTTTATTCGGGGGTGATCGGGAGGATAGCAGATCGCCGCGCGCCGCCGGATCGGCCCGCCGGCCTATTCGATGGCTGGCCCATGGTACACTATAGGCGCGCCGGAGCGTGACGAGCGATGAGCGCGACGCCACGCGCCGCTGTACCGCCGACCAGAGCCTGGCCGCCCGGGGCTGGCACCACCACTATGGCCGAACCCAGCGCCACGAGCTCGCCGGCTGGCGCGCCGCCGATCGTCCGCACCAAGCTGCGCAGGCCCGAGCTCCTGCCCGCCACCCTGCTGCGCCCGCGCCCCGCCGAGCGCCTCGCCGACGGGCTGTGCCGGCGCCTGCTGCTGATCGCTGCCCCCGCCGGCTACGGCAAGACGACCCTGCTCGCCCAGGCCCTGGCCGAGATCGAGCGGCGGGCCCAGCACGGCGACCCCGGCGATGGGCCGCGCGTCGGCTGGCTGACGCTGGACGAGGGCGACAACGAGCCACGGCGCTTCCTGGCCTACCTGATCGCCGCCGTCCCCGGCCTCGGCCCGGCCAGCCGCGCCCGCATGGCCGCCGCGCTCCACGGGATCGCCCCGCCCGACCCGGAGGCCGTCCTGGCCGACCTGCTCAACGACCTGGCCGAGCTCCCCCACGAGACGGCGATCGTGCTCGACGACTACCACCTGATCCAGGCCCCGGCCATCCACCGGGCCATGGCCTTTGTCGTCGACCACCTGCCGCCGCGCGCCCACCTCGTGATCGCCACCCGCACCGACCCGCCGCTGCCCCTGGCCCGCCTGCGCGCCCGCGGCCACCTCGCCGGGCTGCGCGCCGCCGACCTGCGCTTCAGCCAGGAGGAGACGGCCGCCTTTCTGCTCGAAACGATGGAGCTGCCTCTCCCCCGCGAGCAGCTGGTGGCCCTCGCCGAGCGCACCGAGGGCTGGCCCGCCGGCCTCCATCTTGCCGCGATCGCCCTGCGCGACCGGCCCGACCAGGCCTCGCTCGTCGACGCGCTCGTGGGCGGCCACCGCTACATCGTCGACTACCTGATCGAGGATGTGTTCGCCCGCCTCCCCGCCCACATCCAAACCTTCCTGCTCCAGACCTCCGTCCTCAGCCGGCTGTGCGGCCCCCTCTGCGACGCGGTGATCGGCCTGAGCGTGGTGCGCGGCCGCCCGGCCCTCCCGGCCGCCCTGGCCCTGCCCGAGGAGGCCTACAGCCGCCTGATCCTCGACGCCTTGGAGCGCGACAACCTGTTCCTCGTCCCCCTCGACGCCGAGCGGGCCTGGTACCGCTACCACCACCTGTTCGCCGAGGTGCTGCGCGAGCGGCTCCTTGCCGGCACCCCAGCCGACCAGGTGATCACGCTGCACCGGCGGGCCAGCGCCTGGTACGCGGCCCACGGCATGCTCCCCGAGGCGGTCGGCCACGCCCTGCGCGCCGGCGCCGTCGACGATGTGGTGGCGATCATCGAGCCCGTCGGCCTGACCATGGCCACCCGCGTGGGCGAGGCGACGCTGCGGGCCTGGTTCCCCGGCATCCCCGCCGAGGTGCTGCGGGCCCACCCGCGCCTGGCGCTGCTGCGGGCCTGGCTCGCCCTCGCCGACTACGACCAGCCCGAGGCCGAGGCCTGGCTGCGCGTGGCCGAGGAGGCTCTGGCCCGCGTGGCCGCCGGCGAAACGGCCGCGATCGGCAACGTCGCCAACCTGCGCGGCGAAGTGGCCGCCGTGCGCGCCCGCCTCGCCACCCACGCCGGCGACGCCGCCGAGGTGGTGATCTGCGCCGGCCAGGCCCTCGCCTGGCTCCAGGCCGACAACGTGGCCCTGCGCGCCCGCGTGGCCAAGGACCTCGGCTACGCCCACATGGTCCGCGGCGACTTCGCCCGCGCCGAGCACGCCTTCGCCGACGCGATGGCCAGCGGCCTCGGCCCCGGCTCGGCCTATGTGCTGTTCATGGCCACCAGCGACTACGCCTTCGTGCGCGCCCTGCGCGGGAGCCTGCGCGCCGCCGCCGCCGCCTGCCGGCGCTCGATCGCCGAGGCCACGGCTGCCGGCGCCCTCGAAGGCCCCGGCTCCGGCCTGCCCTTCCTGGCCCTCGCCGACATGGCTGCGGCGCGCCTGGAGTTCGCGGGCGCCCTCCCCGCCCTTGCCGAGGCCGCCGCCCGGATCGCGCCCGGCAACACTACCAGCTACCTCTGCCTGCTGATCGTCGAGGCCCGCGTGGCCCGCGCCCAGGGCGACCCGGCGGCCGCCCTCGCCAGCCTGCGCCGGGCCCGCTTTCTCGCCCAGCAGCGCCGGCTGCTCTGGCCCGGCCCCATCCTCGACGCCCTGGAGGCCCAGGTCCACATCGGCGCGGGCGACCTCGGCGCCGCCGACCTGCTGCTCGCGCGCCCCGCCCCCGACCCGCCCCCCGCCGAGTTCCGCTTTTTCCCGCCGGCCGTCCTTTTCGCCGCCGAGCACTGCGCCACCGCGCCCCTTGAGCTCCGCCTCGCCCGCACCCGCGCCGCCGGCCGGCCCGCGGCCTTGCGCGAGCTGCTCGGCGAGCTGGAGGATCTGGTGGCCGCCGCCGACGGGGCCGGGTTCGCCTGGCGCCGGGTCAAGCTGCGGCTTATGCTGGCCCTGGCCCTCGCCGCCCTGGGCGACGAGCACGACAGCCTCGACGTGCTCGAACACGCCGTGCTGCTCGGCACCCCCGAGGGCTACGGCGCCGTCTTCCGCGAGGAAGGCCCCCCGCTCGCCAACCTGCTCGCCCGCCTGGCCGCCGAGCACGGCGACGCCGACACCCGGGCCCGCGCCGGCGACCTGCTCGCCCGCATCGGCGCGCCCGCGCCGCCGCCCCCAGCCCCCCTCGCCGAGGCCCCGCCCGAGGCCGCGCCCACTGCCGCCCTACCCGAGCCGCTCAGCAGCCGCGAGCTCGAAGTGCTGCGCCTGGTGGCCGAGGGCCGCTCGAACAGCGAGATCGCCGCCGACCTGACGATCGCCATGAGCACCGTCAAGTCCCACGTCAACAGCATCTTCGGCAAGCTCGGCGTCGCCACGCGCACCCAGGCCCTGGCTCGCGCCCGGCGCCTCGGCGTGATCTAGCTCGCCGGCTGCGCCCTACGGCCCCGTCGTTGCGAGGGCCGTGTCGAGGACGCGCTGGAAGGTGTCCATGTCGGTCTTGAGGTCGCTCAGCCGCTGGGCGACCTGGTTGGTGGTGGAGTCCGCGCTGATCGCGTCGGCGGTGCGCAGCCGAACCGTTTCGGCATACACATTGTCGAGGTTGGCGGCGATATTCTGGAGCTGGGCCTGGATGCGGCCGATGTAGGTCTGGAGGTCGCCCGCGTTGCGCTGCTTGTCGGCCAGGGCCGCGCGCGTCTCCTGGAGCTGCTGGAGGGTGTAGGGGTCGGTCGTCGTCGCGATCTGGCGGTCGATCCCGGCGAGGCGCTGCTGCACGTCCTGCAGATTCACCCGGGCCAGGTAGCCCTCGATGATCTGGCCCTTGTCGCAGAGCAGGTACGCCTCGTCGACCAGGGCCTGGGTCTGGTCGCCGATGGGCAGCAGCAGCCGGCTGAGCGGGCCCTCGGCCTGGCCAACGCTGCGCTCGATCTCGCGCTGGGCCCGCTCCAGGGCCTCGATCTGGGCCTGAAAGGCGGCGCTCGTCAGCCGGCGGCGCGGAGCGCGCTGGCTCGCGGCCTGGAGCGCCGGGTCGCGGGCGGCCAGGGCGACCATGGCCGCGTAGGCGGCCAGGCCGACGGGCAGCAGCCACAGGGCGACGGTCAGGCCGGCGGCCAGGGCCGCCAGCAGCACGAGCAGGGCCAGGGGCCGCCGCGCCGCGTACAGGTAGGGGTTCGCCATCGCGTCTCGCTCCAGGCAATCAGGGCGGCGCCGGCCGCGGCTCAGCGCCGCGGGGCCACGGTGAGGGGCTCGATCTGGCGGCGCCACAGGTCGATCAGGCCGCCGACCACCTCGCCCGAGGGCGTCTCGACCTCCTGGTCGATGTCGGCCCGCACCCCGTAGCTCGCGTAGCGCGTGAAGGGGTTGTCGGGGCCGCCCCCCGTGATCGAGACCCGCGGGTCGGCCGGGCGGAAGCCGTAGCTCAGGGCCAGCTCCTGCAGCGGCCGCGAGCGCAGGAAATCGCGGAAGCGCGCGGCGGCGGCCCTGGTGTCGGCGTCGGTGAGCGGGTCGCCCAGGGTGGCGAAGGGGTGGTCGCTGAACATGGTCGCCGGCGGGTAGTAGACCCGGATCGGCTGGCCCCAGCGGCGCTCGGCGGCCTCCATGTTCTGGATAGCCAGGTTCTCGTACACCATCACCACATCGTAGCGGCTCGGCCCGAACTGGACCATGCTGGTCATAAAGCTGCCGGTGCTTTCGCCGAAGTCGAGCGTCGAGCGCTCGACCGTTTCCAGCCAGCGCAGAAAGCCCGGGTCGAGGATGTCGGCGGTGGTCAGGCCGCTCGTCTTGTTGTGGTAGGCGTAGGCCAGCAGGATGATCGTCTGGGTGCCGCTGTTCGAGCTGAGCGGCGAGGTGTGGCCGAACTTCACAAAGCTCCAGCCGCGGGCGCGCTGGGCCTCGGGGCTGTCGGGGGCGAAGCCGCGCCGGGCGGCCACGCTGGCCCAGCCGCCCTCATCGGCGACGGCCGCGCCGAGCTCCTGCCAGAAGTTCGCTCCGCCGTCCGGCCAGAGCAGCCGGCCCCGCTCCTCCCACGCCACGGCCACGAGCGGCGTGAGCACGAGCGGCTGGGCGGCGCCATCCACGATCTCGCCGCCGTTGCTGGCGGCCCAGCCGCTGCGCAGCAGCTCGACCCACAGGTTGCTGGCCGGGCTGATCGCGGCCGGCGGCGGCTCGCCCCGCCAGTCGCGCGCGGCCACGCGCTCCGCGATCTCACGGGAGCCGAGGCCCACCAGGCGTACGTTGATCGGCCGGCCGTCCAGGTTGGCCCCGCTCGCCTCGAAGCGGCGGGCGGCCTCCTCCAGCCAGGCCTGCTTCTCGGTGCCGTACCAGACCACCACCTCGATCGGCTGCCCGCCCGGCCCGAGCGGCACCGCGAAGGGCGCGTAGCCGAGGGCACCCAGCGGCACGAACGCCTTTAGGGCCGTCACCAGCAGGGCCAGGGCCAAGTAGCCGACGCCGATCGTGCGGGCGATGCGCAGCATAGCGAGAACCTCGTCGGGCGCGTGCTCCCCAGCATATAGTACGAGCGACGGGGGCCCGGCGTTACGCCGGCCGTCGCCCGCCTTGTGGTACCATGCGAGGGCCGGCGCCCAGGGGGGCGCCCGCGGCTATTGTAGACGATCCGGTGAACCACCGGAAGGGGCGGCATGGAGCTCGAAGGCACCCTGGAGCGCATCACCTACCAGAGCGACGACGACGGCTACACCGTCGGCAGGCTGACCCCGCAGGGCAAGCGCTACCAGGTCACGATCGTCGGCAAGCTGCTCGGGGTCCGCCCCGGCGAAACCCTGGTGCTCGAGGGCGAGTGGCAGGAGCACCGCGACCACGGCCGCCAGTTCGCCGTCGTCCAGTACCGCCAGATCATGCCGGCCACGATCGACGGCGTGAAGCGCTACCTCGGCTCCGGCCTGATCAAGGGCGTCGGCCCGGCCACCGCCGAGCGGATCACCGCCACCTTCGGCAAGTACACCCTCGATGTGCTGGAGCGCGAGCCCGAGCGCCTGGCCGAGGTGCCCGGCCTCGGCCGCAAAAAGGCCGCCCTGATCCGGCAGGCCTGGGCCGAGCAGCAGCGGATCAAGGAAGTCATGCTGCTGCTCCAGGAGCTCGGCCTCCCCACCGGCATGGCCGTCCGGATCTACAAGCAGTACGGCGACGCCGCCATCCAGGTCGTGCGCGGCGAGCCCTACCGCCTCGCCGACGAGGTGTACGGGATCGGCTTTCTCACCGCCGACAAGATCGCCGCCGGCATCGGCGTGGCCCACGACGACCCGCAGCGCATCGGCGCCGGCCTGCGCCACACCCTCGGCGCCGCCACCGAGGATGGCCACTGCTTTCTGCCCGCCGGCGAGCTCGTCCGCAAGGCCGCCGCCATCCTCGGCGTCGGCGAGGGCCTGGTCGCCGCCTGCCTGGCCGACCCCGCGGTGGCCGGCGAGGTCGAGATCATCGACCCGGACCCGGGCGCCCACGCCCCCCCGCCCTCGGCCCCCGTCTACCTCAAGCCCCTGGCGATGGCCGAGACGGGCGTGGCCGCCGCCGTGCAGCGCCTCGCCCGCGCCCCCTCCGACATGGCCGGCTTTTTCCGCGCCGCCCGCTGGCCCCAGGTCTTCGCCCACCTCGCCGAGCGCCACCGGCTCCGACTGTCCGGCCGCCAGCAGGAGGCGGTAGTCATCGCGCTCACCGAAAAGGTCAGTGTGCTCACCGGCGGCCCCGGCACGGGGAAGACCCACAGCCTGCGCACCATCGTCCAGCTGCTCCAGTCCCGCGGCTTCCGCCCGCTGCTCGCCTCGCCGACGGGCCGGGCGGCCAAGCGGCTGAGCGAGGCCACCGGCGCCGAGGCCAAGACGATCCACCGGCTGCTGGAGTACGCCCCGGGCGGCGGCGGCCAGTTCCGCCGCAACGCCGACTACCCGCTCGAGTGCGACCTCCTGGTGATCGATGAGGTCAGCATGCTCGACGTGCTGCTCGCCAATCACCTGCTCAAGGCCGTCCCCCCGCGGGCCCACGTGCTGCTCGTCGGCGACGCCGACCAGCTCCCCTCGGTGGGGCCTGGCCGGGTGCTGCGCGACCTGCTGGAGAGCGGGGCGGTGCCCAGCGTCCACCTCGACCAGATCTTCCGCCAGGCCGCCGGCAGCGGCATCGCCGCCGCGGCCCGCCAGATCAACGCCGGCCTCGCCCCCGACTTCGCCGGCCAGGAGGACCTGTTCTTCTTCAACGCCCCCGACCCCGAGCGCTGCGCCGCCCTGGTGGTCGAGCTGGTGGCCGAGCGCATCCCGCGCCGCTTCGGCCACGACCCGCGCCGCGACATCCAGGTGCTCTCGCCCACCCACAAGGGCGCCGCCGGCGTGGCCAACCTGAACAAGCTGCTCCAGGAGGCGCTCAACCCCGCCCGGCCGGGCAAGCCCGAGAAGCCGTTCGGCACAAACCTGTTCCGCCTGGGCGACCGGGTCATCCAGCAGCGCAACAACTACGAGCTCGACGTGTTCAACGGCGACATCGGGGTGGTGGCGGCGATAGATTTGGCGGAGCAGTTGCTGACGGTGCGCTTCGAGGACGGGCGCGACATCGCGTACGACTTCGCCATCCTCGACGAGCTGGCCCTGGCCTACGCCCTCAGCGTCCACAAAAGCCAGGGCGCCGAGTACCCGGCGGTGGTGGTGCCGCTGCTGATGCAGCACCGGGCGATGCTGCAGCGCAACCTGCTGTACACGGCGCTGACGCGGGCGCGCAGTCTGGCCGTGCTCGCGGGCGACCGACGGGCGGTGGCGGCCGCCGCGGCCGACGAGCGCACCGAGGAGCGCTACAGCGGCCTGGCCGGCCGACTGGCCCGCCCGGCCTAAGCTATTGGGGTCTGCCGTAACGATGGTAAACTGAAAGGGTTGATGGTGAGCGGCGGCGCGGGCCGCCGCGTTCTGCTGGAGTGTGCGATGAGTCGGATACTGCGCGTCGCCGGTTGGGCCTTGGCGGCGCTGGCCGGGCTGATCGCCCTTGGCGTCGCCGGGATGGCGGTGGCGGCACGGGTGGCGGCCGCGCCCCCCGGGCTTGGGGTTCGTGACGGGCGGCTGGCCCCTTGCCCGCCCACGCCGAACTGCGTCTCCACCCAGGCCGCCTCGAATGATCGGGTGCATTATATGGCGTCGCTGCCCCTGGGCGACCAGGCCAGCGCCGCTGAACGGGTACGCGCGGCGCTCACTGGCGAGCCGCGCGGCGAGCTGCTCGCCGACGATGGGCGGTATTTCCACGCCCTGTTCCGCTCGCCGACGATGGGCTTCCCCGACGATGTCGAGATCTACATCGACGAGGCCGCCGGCCTGATCCACTTCCGCGCGGCCGCCCGCCTTGGCCAGAGCGACCTGGACATGAACCGGGCGCGCATGCGGCGCATTGGCGCCGCGATCACAGAGGCGGCCGCCCAATAAGCCTTTACGCCGGCGGCCCCGCCTCGGGGCGCACCAGCATCCCGTGCAGAAATGTGTCCACTGCCGTGCGGGCCATGACCTCGGGCTCCAGGGCCAGGGCCTCGGGCTGCTCAAAGACGTGGCGGGTGATCATGTACGCGATGATCGGGCCGACCAGGAGGCGCGCGGCGGCGTGCGGGTCGACCCGGCGTAGGCGCCCCGCGGCCATCTGCCGCTCCAGGTAGCTCGCCAGCAGGCGCAGGCCCCGCCCGGGGCCGACCTCGCTGACCATCCGGGCGACGCGCGGGTTGCGCATCGACTCCGCGATCACGATCTTGGCGATCGCGATGGTGGGCCACTGGTCGGTGGCGCGCAGGGCCATCAGCATCAGGGGCGGCAGTACCTCTTCGGGCGGACCGTCGAGCATGCTTTCGGCGCTGTCGAGCACCTTGATCAGCGGCATGCGGGCCAGCAGCACCTGGTACAGCAGGTCGATCTTGTCCTCGAAGTAGTGGTAGATCAGCCCTGGCGAGTTGATCTTTGCGGCGTCGGCGATCTCTTTGTTGGTGGCCTTCTCGAAGCCTTTGTCGGCGAAGACCGCCAGCGCGCCGTCGATGATCTGCTGGCGGCGCTGCTCGAACTCCTGCTCGTCGCGCGGCGGCATGGGTACACCCCTGCATTTGATTGACTAGTCAATCAAATTGTACTGCGCGGGGCCCGTGTTGTCAATCCGGGCAGCCGCGCGGGGCTACTTGATGAACTCGTTGGTGAAGGCCTGGGCGACGTCGACGGGGCTGGCGAGCAGCTCGGCGTCGCGCATGAACTGCTCGGTGCGGGCCCAAACCGACTCGTCGGTGAAGCCGAGGCCCTGGGCGGCGGTGGCCTCGCTCTGCCAGTAGGGGAGGCTGGCCTCCAGCACCTTGCGCTGGAGCTCGCGGTCGCCGAGGTTGGCCTCGGGTATGAAGGTCAGGCTGAGCTCGAAAGCCTCGTCGGGGTTGGCGAGGGTGTCGCGCAGGCCGCGCAGGCTCGCGGTCACGAAGCCGCGCACCAGCGCGGGCTCGTCGGCGATCAGGCGCTCGCTGGCGACAATCCCGTTGGCGGCGAGGTTGTAGATGTCGGCCACGCGCAGCACATCAACCTGCTGGCCCTGCTGCTCCAGCACCAGCGGCTCGTTCATCGCGTAGCCGATCGCAACCTGCACCCGGTCCTCCAGCACCGTCTGGGCCTGGGTGAAGCCGATCTCCTGGACGTCGAGCGCGCTGCGCTCGATCCCGCTCGCGTAGGCGACGGCGAGCAGAGCGTACAGGCTTTCGCCGAAGTTGCCGGGGATGCCGATCGACTTCCCGCTCAGGTCGTCGACGCTGGCGAGGCCGGTGGACGACTTGGCGAAGAACACGATCGGGAACTGCTGGTAGAGCGTCTGCACCGTCTTGACGGGGAGGCCCTGCTGGCGGGCGAGCAGGGTGGAGGTGCCGCTGGCCGTGGCGAAGGCGACGTTGCCCTGGGGCCAGGCGGCGGCGCGGGCGACCACGTCGTTCTCGAAGTTATAGTCGAACTGCACGTCGAGCCCGGCCTCGGCGTAGTAGCCCTTCGCCGCGGCCACATAGTAGGGCGCGAACTGCACGTTCGGGATGTAGGACATCGCCAGGGTGACCGTGCGCAGCTCGGCCGGCGCGGCCGGCTGCTGGCCGCACGCGGCGATCAGCAGGGCAAACAGGGCGATCAGGCTGAGGCGTCGGAGCATCTGCGGTTGCCTTACACTTTCTGCGGTCAGGCGGCCCCCGGCAGCTCCACCACCGCCAGGAGCCAGGGCGTGAAGGGGGCCGAGGCGGAATACGTTTCCCGGTCAGTTCGTGTCCCACCGGACGAGCAGGCGCTCGAGAGCGGTGGCGAGCATGTACAGGCCGAGGGTGATCGCGGCCAGGACGATCAGCGCGACAAAGATCAGCGGGGTGTCGAACAGGCCGCGGGCGATGTTGATCATCGCGCCGAGCCCCTCGCGCCCGGCCACGAACTCGCCGACGACGGCGCCGGTGGTGGCGAGGGCCAGGCCGGTGCGCACGCCGCCGAACAGCACGGGCAGGCTGAGCGGGGCCTCGACATAGCGCAGCATCTGGCGGCGGCTGGCCCCGCTGATCAAGGCCATCTCGCGCAGCTCGCGGGGGATGCCGCGCAGGGCCACCACCGTGCTGAGCAGGATGGGCAGAAAGGTGATCAAGGCCGCGATCAGCAGCTTGGACTGCAGCCCCGGCCCGAACCAGAGGATGATCAGCGGGGCGACGGCCACCACCGGCACGGCCTGGCTGGCCGCCAGGATCGGCGCCAGGGCCCGCTCCAGGGCCGGGCTGTGGGCGAGCACGTAACCCAGCACGAGCCCGAGAACAAGCGCGATGGCGAAGCCGCCCAGGGCCTCGAGCAGGGTGGCGCTGGTGTGCTGCCACAGGATGCCGCTCTGCGCCGCGGCTACGAACCGCTCCCACACGACGGCCGGCCCCGGCAAGATGAAGGCCCGGTAGCCGCCAAGCGTCGCCAGCCCCTGCCACAGGGCCAGCAGCGCCAGCACGGCCACGGGCAGGCCGGCCCAGCGCAGGTTGGGCCGGCGGCGTGGCGGCGCCGGCTGAGTGCCGCGCCCTATCGGGATCGTCCGCTGCATCCTATGCTCCTCCGGCGCGGCCGCGCGCCACACAAAAAACCCGAAGCGCAAACGCTTCGGGGGATCAGAACGCGACGGCCGGCCGCGGGGTTGTACCCACTGGCCATGCTTAGGGCGGCTACAGGCGAAGCCCGCCACCCGGGTGCTCCCGTGCGGCGGCGCGGCCCTGCGCCCTGCGTGCGTCTGGATCTTCTTTATATCCGGACTGTAACCGTCGGCCCCGGAGTTTCACCGAGTCATGCGTGCCTCGCAACACGCTCGTGGGCTGTACCACCGATCGGGAATTTCACCCTGCCCCGAAGATCGTTTGTTGCCGGTTATGATAGCACCAGATTGCGAAACGTGTCAAGGCGCAGCGGCCCGGCCATGCCCGCGCGGCCCTACTCCGCCACCACGCGCTCGGCGCCCAGCACCTCGCGCAGGCCGTCGAGCAGGCCGGGCGTGAGGCTGATGGTGTGCTGGCTTTGGAGCACGACGATGCCGACGCCGTTGGGCAGGTACAGAGTCACCTGGTCGTCGCCGCTGCTTTCGCGCAGCACGCTGTACACGTCCTGCATACGCCGGACGTCGGCGTCGTGGTCGGCCGTGCGCGGCAGGTACAGGCGCAGGGTGCGCCCGGGCGCGGGCGCCGGGGCGCTCTCGACGGGGCTGCTCATCCCATTCCCCTTTCCGTTGCCGTTGGCCTTGCCGTGCCCGTTCCCGTTGGCCTTGCCGTGCCCGTTCCCGTTGCCGTTGCTGCTCAGCTTCACCTGCGCCCGCGGCACCACCAGGCCCGGCGCGGTCGGGGGCAGGGCGGCGTGGGGGGGCGGGGGAGTGGGCGAGTGAGGGAGCGGAGGAGCCGTGGCCCCCCCTTGTCCCCTTGTCCCCTTGTCCCCTTGTCCGAGGGTCGCCCAATCCGCCTGGGCGATCTCGTCGGCGATCCCCTCGATATCCATCTCCGGCTGCACCGCGCCCGGAGCGGGGCTGGGCACGCCGTAGGCCGGCACCTCGACGGCGTCGACCACAAGCTGGGGCGTGTCGCGGCGGTTATCGACCTTGGCCGTCACCTTGAGCACGGCGTCGTTCTGGAGCAGGTCGCCGCACTTGGCCAGCGTCTTGGGGAAGCAGACCAGCTCGATCGTGCCGGTCAGGTCCTCCAGCTTGCCGACCAGCATCGCGTCGCCCTTTTTGGTGGTGATCCGGCGCACCTCGGTCAGCACCCCCACAAAGGTCATCGACTGGCCGACGCGCTCGTCGTCGATATCGGCGAGCACGCTGGCGCCGCTCAGGTCGATCCCCTCCAGCGACTTGGCGACCGGGTCCTCGGAGACGGTGACGCCGAGCAGCTCCTTCTCCCAGAGCAGCTCCTCCTTCTTGTCGGCGGGCGTCTCGGGGATGAGCGGCATGGGGATGCGGGCGACGGTGAGCGCGGTGGGGCCGCCGGTGCTTTCGCCGAACATGTCGAACAGGCTGCCCTGGCCGATCTCGCGGGCCTTCTGGGCCTCGGCGCCGGCGGCGCAGGCCTGGTCCAGGATGGCCAGCTTCTGGCGCCGGCCGCCGGGGAGGCTGTCGAGGGCGCCCGCCTTGATCAGGCTTTCGACGGTGCGCTTGTTCAGGGCGTGCCGGTCGACGCGGGCGCACAGCTCCTCGATGCTGCCGAAGGGCCCGCCCTCCTGCCTGGCCTTGATGATCGCCTCGACCGGGCCCTCGCCGACATTCTTGATCGCGGCCAGGCCGAAGCGGATGCCGCTCTCGAAGCGCACGCCGGGCGGCAGCTCCCCCGCGATCGGCTCGATCTCAAACCCCTTCAGCGAGCGGTTCACGTCGGGGCTGAAGATCGCCACGCCCAGCCGGCGCGTCTCCAGCGCGGCCTTGGCCACGTCCTCCGTCACGCCGCCGGCGCCGGTGAGCACCGCGGCCATGTACTCGACGGGGTAGTTGACCTTGAGCCAGGCCGTCTGGTAGCTGAGCAGGCCGTAGAGCGTGGCGTGGGGGCGGTTGAAGGAGTAGCCGGCGAAGGGCAGGATCAGCTCCCACAGCGCGTCGGCGACGTCCTTGCTGATCCCCTTCTTGAGGCACCCGTCCTTGAAGATCGCCTCGTTCTCGGCCATCAGCTGCTTGTTCTTCTTGCTGATCGCCTTGATCACGATGTACGCCTGGCCGAGGGTGTAGTCGGCCACCGTCTGCAGGAGCTGCATGATCTGCTCCTGGTAGACGATCACGCCGTAGGTGTCCTCCAGGATCGGCTTGAGGATCGGGTGCAGGTATTGGATGGCCCGCGGGTTGTTCTTCCCCTGGATGTAGAACGGGATCTGCTCCAGCGGGCCCGGGCGGTACAGCGCGACCATCGCGTACAGGTCGTCGACGCGGGTCGGCTTGAGCTGCATGAGGTAGCGGGTCATGCCCGCGGACTCGAGCTGGAAGACGTTGGTCGTTTCGCCGCGGCCGAGGGCCTCGAACGTCTTCTCGTCGTCGAGGGGGATGTCGGCCAGCTCCATCTTCTGGCCGGTGGTCCGCTCGATGTACTTCAGGGCCTCGGCCACCACCGACAGGTTGGTGAGGCCGAGAATGTCCATCTTGAGCAGGCCCATCTTGGCCAGGGTCGGCCCCTCGAAGGCGGCCATCACCGCGGTCTCGTCCTTGGTGGTGCGCTGGAGCGGCACCATATCTTCCAGGGGCGTGCGGCTGACGACGACGCCGCAGGCGTGGGTGCCCACGGAGCGCATGCGGCCCTCGACCTTCTGGGCCCAGTCGATCAGCTCCTTGAGGTGGGGCTGGCCCTCGTAGATCTGCTTCAGGTCGGGCACCCGCTCCAGGGCCTGGGCGATCGTGGTGCCCACCGGCAGGGATGGGATCAGCTTCGCCACCTGGTCGACCTCGCCGAGCGGGATGCCCATGACCCGGCCCATGTCGCGCAGGGCGGCCTTCGCGCCGAGGGTGCCGTAGGTGATGATCTGGGCGACATTGTCGCGGCCGTACTTGCCCGCGATATAGTCCAGGATCTCGCCGCGGCGCGAGTCGGCGAAGTCGGTGTCGATGTCGGGCATCTCCAGCCGCTCGCGCGACAGAAAGCGCTCGAACAGCAGCTTGTTCGCCACCGGGTCCACGTCGGTGATGCCGAGGCAGTACAGCACGAGCGAGGCGCCGGCCGAGCCGCGGGGGAGGCAGGGGATGCCGCGCGAGCGGGCGTACTTCACATAGTCCCAGACGATCAGCATATAGTCCGGGAAACCTGTCGCGTTGATCACGTCCAGCTCGTCGTCCAGGCGGGCGATGTAGTGGGGCGGCGGGTGGCCGTCCATCCGCTTCATCAGCCCCTCCTCGCAGACGAGGCGCAGGTAGGAGGCGGCGTCGTGGCCCTCGGGCAGGTCGAACTGGGGGAGCTGGACGCGGCCGAAGTCCAGCTTGAGGTTGCACATGTCGGCGATGCGCCGCGTGTTCTCCAGCGGCGCGGTGCCGTAGCGCTTGAACTTCTCCCACATCTCGGCGCCGTCCATGATGTGGTAGCTCTCGTCCATCGCGAAGTCCTTGGCGCAGAACTCCTGGTAGGTCAGGTTCATGCCCATCGACATGACCATATGCTGCGTCCTCAGGTCCTCGCGGCGCACGAAGTGGGTGTCGTTGGTGACGACGAGGGGGATGCCGAGCTCCTTGCCGATCCGGGCCAGCTCGTCGTTGACGCCCTCCAGCTCGGGGGTGTTGTCGTGGAGCTGGATCTCCAGAAAATAGTTCTCGGGGCCGAGCAGGTCGCGGTAGTAGGCCGCCGTCTCGACGGCCTGCTTGCGCTGCTGGGCGTTCAGGCTCTGGATCACCTCGCCGGCGATGCAGGAGGAGGTGACGACCAGCCCCTCGTGGTACTGCTCCAGCAGCTCGCGGTCGATCCGCGGGCGGGCGAAGACGCCCCGGCCCATCCCGTCGAGGTGGGCCCGCGTGGTCAGGCGGACCAGGTTGCGGTAGCCGACTTCGTTCTTGGCCAGCAGCAGCAGGTGGAAGTAGTTCTTGCCGCCCTTGGTCATCGCGTCGGTGCGCGAGCCGGGGGCCATGTAGCCTTCCATGCCGATGATCGGCTTGATCCCGGCCTTCTTGGCGGCGTCGTAAAACTCCATCGCCCCGTACATCACGCCGTGGTCGGTCAGGGCGATGCTGTCCATGCCCAGCTCGACGGCCCGCGCGGCGATCGCCTTCGTCGAGGCGTAGCCGTCGAGCAGGCTGTATTCGGAGTGGACGTGCAGGTGCACGAAGTCTTTCATAAAACCCTTTACACCACTACCTGCGCTATCTGGCTCTTACGGGCAATGAAACGGACGTTTTCCACAACCTTGGTGTCAGAAGATCGCGCTGCAACGCCATAGATCGACATAAAACAGGGCGCCACAGGCGGCGATCAGGCCAGAGCCTATTATAGCACACGACAGCCGATGAAAAAGGGTGTAAAGGTTACAACTTTCGCCGTGCGCCCCACGACGGTCCCACGTACGACCGCCATACGTACTTATCCCCAGGTTTGTGGATAACCTGGGGAAAGTGTGGAGAGTCGCATGGCTGTTCTAGCGAGAGGGGAGGGGGAGGGCGCTTCGCGCGGGGACAAGGGGAGCGCGCTACACCGGAACAGGCTTCGCGTACGCGAAGCTCCCCTTGTCCCCCTGTCCCTACTTCTTGGCGCGGTAGACGGTGCCGGCCACCGCGGCGCCAACAAAGACCGACATGGCGGGGTGGAAGAGCAGGGCGATGGCGGGGGTTGTGGCACCCATGGCCTGGGCGGTGGCGATGGTGTCGGCGGTGAGGGGCAGGCCGATGGCGGGGAGCAGGCGGCCGCCGAGCACGAGCACCAGCATGCCGCCGACGCCGACAGCGGCGCCGAGGACGATCTGGGCGCGCCGGCCGCGCTCGGCCTTGCCCATCCAGTCGGCGATGCGCAGCATCAACTCGCCCACCAGGGGGCCGAGGATGAAGGCCATGAAGTAGCCGAGGACGCTGGTGAAGATCAGCGCGCCGACCGTCGTCAGGGTGAACATCGCCAGCAGGCACAGCAGGCCGGCGCCGACAAGGGCCACCGGGCGGCTCGGGGCGAGGGCGGGGGCGTGGGCGATCACGGCGCTCAACGAGGGCGGCAGGGCGGCGGGGACGGGGGCGGCGGACCGCGACGAGGGGGCGATCAGGCGGCCCTCCGCGAGCCAGCCCTCCAGCTCGGCCACGGCTGCGGCCGTCTCGGCGCAGCCCGGATCCAGGGTGCGGGCCCGGTCGAGCAGGGCCCGGCGCTCGCGGAGGGCCGCGGTGGCGAGGGCCAGGCCGCGCCAGGCGGCGGCGCAGTCGGGGGCGAGCTCGGCGGCGTGGCGGAAGGCGGCCCGGGCGGCGAGGGTGTCGCCGGACTTGGCGGCGGCGCGGCCCTGGTTGAGCAAAGCCTGCAGTTCGTTCTGGGTGTCGCTGATCATACGGGTCGGTCTCGTGGAACTAGTGCCGTGCGTGGGACAACAGTGATCGTATCAAGGCTGCGGGCCCGCCGGTATAGGCCATTGGTCCCCGCGGCGACTAGTTATGTCCATGGTCAAGGCGCGTAACCGGCTGTGCTACAATCAGCGCCGAGCACAGCGTACCACACGCAGCGTACCAATCGCCACACGGCGCTGACAAAGGAGTCGAGATCATGTCCGAGAGCTTTCGCATCGAGAAGGACTCGCTGGGCGAGATGCAGGTGCCGGCCGACGCGCTCTACGGCGCGCAGACGCAGCGCGCCGTGCTGAACTTCCCGGTCAGCGGGCTGCGCCCCTACCCGGCCTTTGTCTGGGCCCAGGTCATGGTCAAGCGCGCCGCCGCCGAGGTCAACCGCGACCTCGGGCTGCTCGAGCCGCGGCTGGCCGACGCGATCATCGCCGCCGCCGACGAGGTGCTGGCCGGCCAGCACGCCGCGCAGTTCGTGGTCGACCCGTTCCAGGCCGGCGCCGGCACCAGCCACAACATGAACGCGAACGAGGTGCTGGCGAACCGGGCCAACCAGATCCTCGGCTACGCCCTCGACGCCGCCGACAAGCCGGTCAACCCGAACGACCACGTCAATATGGCCCAGTCGACCAACGACACCATCCCCACGGCCATCCGCCTCGGCTGCCTGTGGCGCCTCCCCGAGCTGCTCGCCGCCATCGACGACCTCGCCGACGCCCTTGACGAGAAGGCCCGCGAGTTCGACGACGTGGTCAAATCGGGCCGCACCCACCTCCAGGACGCGGTGCCGGTGCGCCTCGGCCAGGAGTTCGGCGCCTACGCCCGGGCCATCCGCAACGACATGGAGCGGGTCAGCGCCGCGGCCGATCGGCTGCGCCGCCTCGGCATTGGCGGCACGGCCACCGGCACCGGCCTGAACGCCCACGCCGAGTATCACCAGCGCATGGTCGGAAAGCTGTCGGCCCTCACCGGCCACGAGCTGCGCTCGTCCGGCGACCTGTTCGAGTCCATGCAGAGCATGGCCGACCCGGCCGACTTCTCCGCCAGCATGCGCACCCTGTGCATCACCCTCACCCGCATCGCCAACGACTTCCGGCTGCTGTCCTCGGGCCCGGCCACCGGCCTGGACGAGATCCGCCTGCCGGCGGTGCAGCCCGGCTCCAGCATCATGCCGGGCAAGGTCAACCCCGTGCTCGCCGAGATGCTGAACATGGCCTCCTTCCACGTCCAGGGCTGCGACCACGCGGTGACCCTGGCCGCCCAGGCCGGCCAGCTCGAGCTGAACGTGATGATGCCGATCATCGCCCACAACCTGTTCGAGATGATGCACGTTCTGATCGGGGCGATCAACGCCTTCACGGAGAAGTGTGTGCGCGGCGTGACGGCCAACCGCGAGAAGGCCGAGGGCTGGCTGGCCAAGAACGCCATCCTCGTCACCGCCCTCAACCCCGTGATCGGCTACCTGAACGGCGCCGCCGTGGCCAAGGAGGCCATGGCCACCGGCAAGACCATCCGCGAGGTGGTGGTCGAGAAGGGCCTGCTGTCCGGCGAGGAGGTCGACCAGCTGATCGACGCCCGCAAGCTCACCGATGGCGGCATCCAGGGGATCGCGGCGGCGGGCTAGCCTGAGAGTAGGGAAAGGGGGAGAGGGGGACGCCAGGCGAAGCTGTCTCCCCCTCTCCTCCTTTCCCTACTACACGAGGTGCGCCCGCTCGAAGAGGTAGTCGCCGTGGCGGCGCAGGCTGACGAGGCGAAGCAGGGGCGGGCGGTCGGGGGGGAAGGCGACGCCCTCGACCAGGGCGGGGCGCGGGGCGGCGGGCGGCGGGGGGTTGCCGACGACGACGGGGCTGCGGGTGAGAAAGATCTCGTCGACGAGGCGGGCGGCGATCAGGGCCCCGTAGACATGGGCGCCGCCCTCGCTGAGCAGCTCGCGCACGCCGCGGGCCTCGCGCAGGTGGGCGAGCAGCCCGCCGAGGTCGACGTCGTCGCCGGGGGACAGGTGGTAGCTCAGGCCGGGGCGCTCGCCGAGGGCGCCGCGGGCCCGCTCGGCGCCGGCGGCGGTGGTGGCGACGATCAGCTCCTGGCCGGGCACCCGCAGGGCCGCCGCGTCGGCGGGCAGGTTTCCGCTGCGGCTGAGCACGACGAGCGCGGGCAAGGGCGTGCGGTGCTCGGCGGCACGCAGCGCGGCATAGGCCTCGGCGTCGGCGGGGAAGACGGCGGCGGGCTGCCAGGTGTGCTTGCGGGTGACGCGAAGGGTGCCGCCGCTGGTGAGGATGGCGTCGGCGCGGGCGCGGACGAGGCCCATCAGCCAGGTGTCGTGGGGGGCGTGCCGGCTGATCTCGCCGCCGCCGGAGCGGCCCGGCTGGTCGAACGAGATCCGCCCGTCGTGCGAGACGACAAAGTTGGTGCGTACAAAGGGGCGGCCGGGCGGTGGCTCGGGCAGGCGCCAGTCGCCGCCGAAGATTGCGCGCGCCGCCTCGGGCAGGCCAGCGCCTGTCGCGCCGTCCTCGTCGAACAGCAGCTCGTAGGGCGCGCCGGGGCCGCTAAACTGCATCCGCGCCTCCCGAAATCAATCCCGTTACGATCACCGCTGGGGCGCGGAAGCGCACAGAGTTTGGGGCGGCCTCGCGCGTGGCACCCTGCCGCGAACGAATCCAGTCCGATTCATCGCGGCGGCGCGAAGGCGCAGAGGGTTCGGGCTGGCCTCGCGCACTGCACCCTTATACTGCTCCGGTGAGGCGACTGGCTCCGTCGGGGGTGCCGCACCGGCACGAGCTTTCTTCCGAACTCTCTGCGGCTCTGGGACTCCGCGGTGAGCCGCAGCCAGGGCCTACAGCGTCTTCACATCGCCGACGCGGCTGACGCCGGCGGTGACGTGCTGGCCGGCGCCGACGAGCAGATGCACACTGTCGCGCTGGACGATCAGGTCGGTGCGGGCGCCGAAGCGGACGGTGCCGAGGCGGGCGCCGGCGGCGAGCCGCTCGCCGGCCTGCACCTTGCAGGCGATCCGCCGGCCAAGGGGGCCGGCGATCTGGACGACCATCATAGGGCCCCAGTCAGTCTCGACGCCGATGTACAGCCGCTCGTTGCGCTCGGGGGCGGCCTTGTCGCCGATGGGGCGGTACTCGCCGCTCACGTGCTCCAGGTAGCGAACCACGCCGGCGGAGGGGCAGCGGCCGACCGGCACGTCGAGGGGCGAGCTGGCGACGGCGATGCGCAGGCAGTCGGTGTGCATGAAGCGGTGCTCGTAGACCTCGTCGACCGCGATCACGGCGCCGTCGGCGGGGGCGAACAGAGCGCCGGCGTCGGCCGGTGTGTGGCGCGACGGGTCGCGGTAGAGCGCGGCGGCGATCGCCGTCAGGGCCAGGGGGAGCGGGGCAAGCCGCGGGCGCAGGCCGAGCGCGAGGCCGGTAAGGCCGAGCCCAAGCCCGAGCAGGGGCGCCGCCTCTGCGTCGAAGCCAGGGATGGGTGAGCCGCGTTCTTTGGTGATAGTCTGCTCGGGCATGGTGGTGGGGGTGGGGAGTCGGATATTGCCGCGATTCTAGCACGCCCGCCGCCTGAGCGCAACCACCGAGATTACAGAAGGGGGAGTGGGGGAGCGCGCTTCGCGCAGGGACAAGGGGCCATTCAGGCAGAACTGCCCCCTTGTCCCCTTGTCCCCTTGTCCCGCTACCCCTCGGCGAGCAGACCGGCGATATAGTGGATGGTGGCGCGGCGGCCCTGGGGGTGGAGGCGGCGCCACAGGGTGAGCAGCTGGTCGTCGTCCTGGCCGCGGCTGAGGACGGGGGCCACCTCACCGGCCTCGCCCCCGGAGGCGCCATCGGTGGCGTCGGCGGCCTCGTCGGGCTCGGGCTCGGGGGGCGCCATCTCGCCGCCCTCTTTGGCCACCTGGCTGGCGACGATCACGCGGGCAAGGTCCATCGACGAGGCGCCGAGAATTTCGGCAAGGCGCTGGGCCTGCTGCGAGTCGGGCAGGGTTTGGCCGTTGAGGTAATTCTTCAGCGCGCCGTCGCTGATCCCGCTTTCTTTGGCGAGGCGGGCCCGCTTGAAGCTCTTGGCGTCCATGCGCTGCTTCAGCCACTCGCCGAAGGGCGGCATGGCCTCGGGGCGCAGGTCCATGCGCCGGCGCACATCCTCGCTGGGCATGTTTAGCGCCTCGGCGATCTGGTCAAGGGTTTTTGTGCGTGGGCGCTGCGTCTTGTTGCTGATGAACTGGCGCAGCGAGATCGCGCCGACGCCGATCTCCTCGGCGAAGTCGCTCACCGACTTGCCCCGCCGGATCGCCTCGTTGAACAGCAGCACCGACAAGGGCGTCTTCTCGCTCACCGTCCCGTTTGTGGTCATTGGTCGCTCCTGGTTGATCTGTGCGATAGCACATCGCGCCGGGCCTGCCCTGCGCCTCGGGTAGCATGTTTTTGGCAACAACAACCCGGGCCGCCACCGATCCGGCGACTCTTACCGTCTGAGAGGGTTTTTGGGCGTTGGGCTCGGCCTTGCCCTGGCGACAAGGCGTGGTATTTACGAATTTCTTCGATTATAATGCTGCGAATTGTAGCTGTCAAGAACCAATTAGCGTCTAATAGGTATTTTTCATACACTGATGTAGATCAATGCTAGTTTGGAACGCCGGAGCGAGGGCAGGGCCGGCGCGGGGCGCCGGATGAAACGTCGGTGTGGTACAATAGGGGGCAGTTCCCCCCGCCCGGGCACTTCGTCACCCGCTGCATCTGTGGATATTGCCGTTGTGAGCAGCCCACGCACCCCCCTGACGATCGACGACCTGTACGATCTAGGCTGGATCGAGGATGTGCGGGTCAGCCCCGACTCGCGCCACGTCGCCTTTGTCCAGGTCGTCGTGGACCGAGCCCAGAACCGCTACCGGCGCACGATCTGGCTGGCGCCTACGGCGGGGGGCCCGCCGCGCCGCTTCACCGCCGGCCCGAGCGACCGGCAGCCGCGCTGGAGTCCTGACGGCGCACGCCTGGCCTTTGTCGCCGCCCGCGCCGACGAGCCCGAGCAGATCTTCGTCATCCGCGCCGATGGCGGCGAGGCCCAGCCCCTGACCGCCATGCCAAACGGCGCCAGCGACCCGGCCTGGAGCCCCGACGGCGCGCGGATCGCCTTTCTCGCCTCTGTGAGCGAGGAGGAGCGCCGCCGCGAAGACGCCGGCGAGCAGCCACCCCTCCCCGCCGACGACTGGGAAGCCCGGCGGCGCCGCGAGGAGCGCCGCCGCGCCGAGGAGCGCCGCGGCGACCCGCGCGTGGTGACAAAGCTGCCCTACCGCAGCGGCACCAGCTTTTTCGACGACCGCCGCCGCCACATCTACCTCGTGGACGTGCCCGCGGCCGACATCGACCCGCCCCTGCCGCGCGCCCGCCGCCTGTCCGACGGCGACATCCACCACGCCGCACCCGCCTGGATGCCCGACGGGCACAGCCTGCTCACCACCGCCACCCGCGACCCGGAGGCCGACTCGCTCTTCGCCTACTACGACGTGCTGCGCGTGCCCGTCGACGGCGGCCAGCCCGCCCCGATCACCACGCCGGGCTTCTCGTACTTCGACCCGCGCCCTTCCCCCGACGGCACCCAGATCGCCTTTCTGCGCTTCAGCGAGGAGCGCATCCTCGCCGACGGCAGCCGCGTCGCGATCATCCCCGCCGGCGGCGGCGAGCCCCACGACCTGACGGCCCACACCGACCTGAACGTCGAAACGTTTCGCTGGCAGCCCGACGGCGCCGGGGTGCTGTTCTGCGCCGGATGGCAGGGCGACGCCCATGTGTACGCGATCGGCCTGCCCGGTACGCCCACCTACCAGCGCGGCGGAACCCTTGTCGGCGGTCGGCGCATCGTCGCCGAGTTCGACGTCGGCGCCGACGGCACGATCGCATTTGTGGCCGGCTGGCCCGAAAACCCCTGCGAGCTGTTCGTCCGCGCGCCCGACGGCGCCGAGCGGCAGCTGACGAGGGTCAACGCCCGGCTGCTCGACGGGCGGGCGATCGCCCCGATCGAGGAGCTACGCTACAGCGCCCCCGACGGCCAGGAGGTTCAGGGCTGGGTGCTCTACCCCCCCGACTTCCAGGAGGGCCGCCAGTACCCGCTCGCCATCCACATCCACGGCGGCCCGCACACCATGTGGGGCCCGGGCTTCCGCAGCATGTGGCACGAGTGGCAGGTGGGCGCGGCCAGCGGCTATATCGTGTTCTTCTGCAACCCGCGCGGCTCCGACGGGTACGGCGAGCGCTGGCGCGACGCGATCCACGGGCGCTGGGGCGCGGCCGACGCCGACGACATCCACACCGGGATCGACGTTCTGCTGGCCCGCGGCCATGTTGACCCGGCCCGGATCGCGGTGACGGGCGGCTCGTACGGCGGCTTCATGACCACCTGGCTGATCGGCCATTCCGACCGCTTCGCCTGCGCGGTGGCCGCCCGCGGCGTGTACAACCTGCTCACCCAGCACTCGACGAGCGACGCCCATGAGCTGATCGAGATCGAGTTCGACGGCTACCCGTGGGAGCTGCACGAGGAGCTGTGGGAGCACTCGCCCCTGGCCCACGCCCACAAGATCACCGCGCCGCTGCTGCTGCTGCACAGCGAGCTCGACTTTCGCGTGCCGATCAGCGAGGCCGAGCAGCTGTTCGCCATCCTGCGCCGGCAGAAAAAGGTGGTGGAGCTGGTGCGCTACCCGCGCGAGGGCCACGAGCTGACCCGCAGCGGCGAGCCCGACCACCGCGCCGACCATATGCGCCGCACCCTGGCCTGGTTCGACCGCTTCTGCCGCACGAGCTAAGGCGATGGGCTTCAGGCTAGCCGAAAGCCCAATAGCCCAACGTCCCATCCGCCGTCGCGAATCAGACCATAGGGAGGCCCTGACGATGAGCGACCAGCCGACCCGCCCCGACACCCACAACTGGGACGCGCTCACCTCCGAACAGGTGCTCGAGGCCCTCGTCTACGAGCTGTACCACCCGGTGAGCCTGCTCGGCAGCCAGCTCAAGCGGCTCACCGGCGACGACGACCCGTTGTCGGAGGAGGACTACGAGGCGATCTTCGAGCGCATGGACAGCGCCGTGCGCCAGCTGAGCAAAATGGTTGTCCAGCTCAAGCGCTACAACGCCGCGCGCCGTAGCGAGGAATAGTGGAGGAGCCTTCACGCTCCTGCGTATGTGCACAATTTTTGACGCCATGCCGTGTGCAGGTACTTCTCAAACCGCGGGCGGTGTGCTATAGTACGGGCGTCAAGCAGCGTCACGATGCCGCGTGAGTGTTCCCCGTCGTTATGACTGGATTCTCCCCGGCCCGCACGACCTCCATGCCCGAGGCACAGCACGGGACGTTGAGACCCCGCCATCCGCCATTGAGGCGTGGCGTGTGGCGGGCTGGAAGGCATGGCTTCGTCTGTCTAGGATGCAGGGCCCCCTGCAGTCGCTATGCCGGGCGTACACGGCCTGGCATGGAGGAGTTCGACCGGAATGCACGTGAAGCTCTTTGTCGGTAACCTTGCCTGGAGCGTCGACGACCAGAAGCTCGAGGCGGTCTTTCGCCAGCACGGCGATGTCCAGAGCGCCCGAGTGATCAACGACCGCGACACGGGCCGCTCGCGCGGTTTCGGGTTTGTCGAGATGGACGTCGACGACGTGTCCTCTATCATCCGCGCCACCGACGGCCTCGACATCGACGGCCGCCAGATCCGGGTGAACGAAGCCGAGGATAAAGGTGGCCCTCGGGGCCCCCGCCGCGACGGCGGCGACCGCGGCGACCGCGGCGGCTACGGCAACCGGCGCTACTAGCCGTTTTTCGCCGGGCTGGGTGCCTCGCCAGCTCTACGCAAGCAACGCAGTACCACACCCCAACCCTCTGCCCCACTGGGGCGGGGGGTTCGTTGTGCCCGCGCCCAACAACGTGGTATAACATCCGTAGGAGCCGCCCCTCTGCGGACGCACCACATGGCACTGATCGAGCTGAGCGAGCGCGGCCTGTTCTGCCCCGAAGGCGGCTTCTACATCGACCCGTGGGCCCCCGTCGAGCGGGCCGTGATCACCCACGCCCACAGCGACCACGCCCGATGGGGTAGCCGGGCCTACCTGACGAGCGCGGCCGGCGCGGGTGTGCTGCGCACCCGTATGGGCCCCGACGCGGCCATCAGGGCCCTGCCCTACGGCGAGGTGATCGCGATCAACGGCGTCGACGTGTCGCTCCACCCGGCCGGCCACATCCTCGGCTCGGCCCAGGTGCGCGTCGCCAGGGGCGGCGAGGTATGGGCGATCTCCGGCGACTACAAGACCGCCGGCGACGACCCGACCTGCGCGCCCTTCGAGCCGGTGCGCTGCCACACCTTTGTTTCCGAGGCCACCTTCGCCCTGCCGATCTACCGCTGGGAGCCCCAGGCAACCGTCTTCGCCGAGATCAACGCCTGGTGGCGGGCCAACCAGGCCGCCGGCCGGGCGAGCATGCTGCTCGGCTACGCCCTCGGCAAGGCCCAGCGGCTCCTGGCCGGCCTCGACCCGAGCATCGGCCCGATCTTCTGCCACGGCGCCGTCGAGCGGCTCAACCGCGACTACCGCGCCGCCGGCGTGCCCCTGCCACCCACCCGCTACACTGGCGACGCGGAGCGCGGCTTCGACTGGTCGCAGGCGCTGATCGTCGCCCCGCCCTCGGCCCACGGCACCCCCTGGAGCCGCCGCTTCGGCGACGTGTCGGCCGCCTTCGCCTCGGGCTGGATGCGCATCCGCGGCGCCCGCCGCCGCCGCGCCGTCGACCGCGGCTTCGTCATCTCCGACCACGCCGACTGGCCCGGCCTGCTCGACGCGATCGCCGCCACCGGCGCCGAGCGGGTCTGGGCCACACACGGCTACACCGCCGTGCTCGCCCGCTGGCTGGAGGAGCAGGGGCTCGAAGCCTTCGCCGTGCCCACCCGCTTCGAGGGCGAGCAGGGCGAGGCCGAGGAGCTGCCCGACGAGCCGCCCGCCCCCGCCGACGGGTGAGGCCCATGGACCTGAACGCGCTCAGCGCCTACGACCTCCCCACGCCCGTCGAGCCCTTCTCACTCCCCAGCGGCGCGAACAACCGCGTCGTCGGGGTGCGGGCCGGCGGCGGCGTGTATGTGCTCAAGCACTACCAGGCCCACGCCGACCCGGCGATGCTCGCCGGCGAGCACCGCCTGCTCCTGGCCGTGGCCCGCCGCGGCCTGCCCTTCGCGGTGCCCGCGCCCACGCCCACCCGCGACGGCGCGACGCTGGTCTCCGGCCCCTCCGGCACGTTCGCGCTGTTCCCGCAGATCGCCGGCGAGCACCCCGCGCACTATGGCCCCGCGCACCTGGAGGCGGCGGGCGCGGCCCTCGCGCAGCTCCACCAGGCCCTCGCCGCCCTGCCGCCGTCCGCCTGCCCGCCAACGCCCGGCTTCGACGCGCTGGACCAGGTCCACCCTTCCGTCCCGGCGCCCGGCGCGCTCACCCCGGCCAGCCTGGGCCTCCCCGACACCGCGGCGGAGCGCGCGCTGCTGGCAGCCTGGTACGCCGGGCTGGCCGAGCTCCGCCCGTTCCTGGCCGGGCCCTACCTGCGGCTGCCGGAGCAGATCGTCCACGGCGACTACTGCTGCGCCAACCTGCTCTGGCGCGGGGTCGAGGTCGTCGCCGTGATCGACTTCGAGTTCGCCTGCCGCGCCGTCCGGGCGCTCGACCTGGCCTCGCTGATCGACCTCCACGCGCGGGTCTGGGCGCGGCCGGCGGACTGGGCCGGCATCGCCGCCGGCCTGCGCGGCTACGGCCGCCACACCCGGCTGCGCGATGACGAGGCCGCGGCGCTGCCGGCACTGATGCACCTGCGCAACGCCGTGTCGACGATCTGGTGGACGGGGCGGAGCCTGCGGGAGGGGCGCCCGGTCGAGCTGGACCGCTTCCGGCGCGGCCTCGCCGTGCGCGACTGGTGCGCCCGCGAGGGCGCGCGCCTGGTGGAGCTGGCGTCAAGCCACCAGCCCGAACGATAAGCGGGCTCGACAGGGCCGCCGGGCCCGCCAACAGACGGAGCAACCATGCGAGCCTTCGCCGAGCTCTACGCGGCGCTGGACGAGACGACAAAGACGAACGAGAAGGTGGCGGCGCTGCGCCGCTACTTCGCCAGCGCGCCCCCCGCTGACGCCGCCTGGGCGCTCTACTTCCTCAGCGGGCGCAAGCCGCGCCAGGTGATCGGCTCGCGCAAGCTGAGCGACTGGGCGATCGCCGCCGCCGGCCTGCCCGGCTGGCTGTTCAGCGAATGCTACGATGCCGTCGGCGACTTCGCCGAGACGGTGGCGCTGCTGCTGCCGGACGGAGGGGGCGAGGGCACAGGGGGACGAGGGGACGCAGGAGCAGGGGAGCTTGTCACCGATAGCGACGACACTGTGCCCCCCTTCCCCCAAGCGAGCGCAGCGAGCGAGTCCGCCTCCTCGCTGACCCACTGGATCGAACAGCGGCTGCTGCCGCTGCGCGCGGCCGACGAGGAGACGCAGCGGGCGGCGGTGCTGGCGGCCTGGGCCGAGCTCGACCGGCCGCAGCGCTTCCTATGGAACAAGCTGATCACCGGCGGCTTCAGGGTCGGCGTCTCGCAGCGGCTGGTCACTCGGGCCCTGGCCCAGGTCAGCGGGGTCGACGACGCGGCGATCGCCCACCGGCTGATGGGCGAGTGGGAACCCGACGCGGCGTGGTACGCCCGCCTGCTCGCCCCCGAGACGGGCGACGCCGACGTCAGCCAGCCCTACCCCTTCTGCCTGGCCCACCCCCTGGAGGGCGACGCGGCGGCCCTCGGCGACCCGGCCGAGTGGCAGGCCGAGTGGAAGTGGGACGGCATCCGCAGCCAGCTGATCCGGCGCGCCGGCCAAACCTTTCTCTGGTCGCGCGGGGAGGAGCTGATTACGGAGCGCTTCCCCGAGCTGGCAGCCCTCGGCGATCTGCTCCCCGACGGCACGGTGCTCGACGGCGAGATCCTCCCCTTCCGCGACGGCGCGGTGCTGCCCTTCGCGCAGCTGCAACGCCGGATCGGGCGCAAGACGCTGGGCAAGAAGATCCTGGGCGAAGTGCCGGTCGCCCTCTTCGCCTACGACCTGCTGGAGCAAGCCGGGCACGACCTCCGCAGCCTGCCGCTGAGCGAGCGCCGGGCCAGGCTGGAGGCTCTGGTCGGCCAGCTTGGCGTGGGGGCGACGACGGAGGCGAGTAAAAACGGCCCCGGCGAGGGCGAGGGGCGAAGGGAGGACGGGAAGCCGCCGCTCCGGCTTTCGCCGGTCGCCGGTGGGGTCACGTGGGAGGAGCTGGCGGCGGCGCGGTCGCGCTCGCGGGAGCTGAGCGCCGAGGGGCTGATGCTGAAGCGGCGCGGATCGGTCTACCGGGTGGGGCGGGTGCGCGGCGACTGGTGGAAGTGGAAAGTGGAGCCGTACAGCGTCGACGCGGTGCTGGTCTACGCACAGCGCGGCAGCGGCAAGCGGGCCAGCCTTTACACAGACTACACCTTTGCGGTGTGGGACGGCGACACGCTGGTGCCCTTCGCCAAGGCGTATTCGGGGCTGACCGACGCCGAGATCCGCAAGGTGGACGCCTTCATCCGGCGCAACACACTGGAAAAGTTCGGCCCGGTGCGCACAGTAAAGCCGGAGCTGGTGTTCGAGCTGGCCTTCGAGGGCATCCAGCGCTCGACCCGCCACAAGTCGGGGATCGCGGTGCGCTTCCCGCGCATCCTGTGCTGGCGCCACGACAAGCCCCCCGCCGAGGCCGACACTCTGGAGACGGTGCGGGCCCTGATCGAGGCGGCGGAGTGAGGGCGAACCGTGGCACAGTGTGTGCGCTATGTCGGGCGACGACCGCTGAACAACGGAAGGAGGCCCGATGGACCCGCGACAGCTAAGCTACGAGCTCCGCGAGGGGCAAAGCGCCAATATGACCCGCCGGCGCTGGATTATCGGCTTGTCGATGATCGGCACCCTGGCCGGACAGATCGTCGGCCTGTACCAGACCGGCATCATCAAGCACCTGCCCGACCCGCCCGTGCCGATCTTCGACTCGGACAAGGTGGACGCCTCGACCTACGCCTACAAGCGCGCGAACTCGCCCGACGCCCCGGCCATGATCGTGAACTACGGCATCACCGCGTGGCTGGCGAGCGCCGGAGGGCTGGACCGGGCGCGCCAAAGCCCGCTGCTCCCTATCGCGATGGGGCTGAAGATTCTGACCGACATCGGCACGGCCGGCAAGCTGGCCCAGGAGGAGTGGGCGGAGAACAAGGCGCTGTGCGCCTACTGCCAGGCAGCCACGGTGGCCTCGGTTGTGTCGGCGGCCCTGGCGCTGCCCGAGGTGATCGAGGCGGCGCAAAACCTCGTGGGGTCCGCCCAGGGCTCGGAGGAGCTGGCGCGGCGCTAGGGCTTCGGCTGGGGGCCGATACGTTCGCGGGGGCGGGGTGCCCCCGCACCTTCTCGGGGTTCCTCCCGTGCCGGGGTCTCCGGCGGGGCGCTGCTCGCCCCCGCACCCCCGAGGGGAGGCCTGCGGCGCGCTCGGGGGCTTTGCCCCAATCCCCAGATCCCGTGCGGGGCGCTGCTCGCCCCCGCACTCCCGAGGGAGGCCTGCGGCGCGCTCGGGGTTCCTCCCCACTCCCCACGTTCCCGTGCGGGGTGCTGCTCGCCCCCGCACCCCCGAGGCAGGGGGCACCCGCCTCCCTGCACCCCTGGCCAGGGCGCTGCGCCCCTGGACCCCGCATGTCACTATCTGACGCCCCACGCCGCCCGAACCTGAACGACAGTCCTGGCCGCCCTCCGCCAGCACTTCCATACCCAGTCACCCACTCAGCCGCTCACCCGCTCACCCACTCACCCTCGTATTGCGCCTTGCCCTCCAACATCTCCGCCGAAACTGGTAGGCGCGAAGCGCCCCCCATGAAGCTATCCAGCTTTAGCAGGGGGGCATGATGCCAGAGGTGAAACCGCAGTGGGAAGCTATACTCGGGGGTCGCGGGGGCCAGCCCCCGCGCCGGGGGTGCAGGGGCCGCGGCCGGCCCCTGCCGCGGGTCCGGGGCGCGCAGCCCCGGCGGAAAACCGGGTGGGCCGAACGGCCCGTACTCCCCCGCGGGTCCGGGGCGCGCAGCCCCAACACAACCCCGCCCCGGCGCGGAACCCTTACCGCGCCGTCTGCGCGCTCATCCCGCTCAGGTCGGCGAGCTGCCGCGACTGGGCGGCGAAGCTCGCGGCCGCCCGCTCGATGTACGCCCGCGCCTCCTGGAAGCGCAGCGCCGCCCGGTTCGCGTTCGCCACGTCGTAGCCGCCGTAGAACTCGAGGATGGCATCGAGCCCCTCCAGCTCCAGCTCCAGGCCGCGGCGGTAGTCGTCGTGGGCCTGCTGGAGAGTCGCCGGCGGGCGCAGCTTGTCCATCGCCTCCAGGGCCGCGGCGACGGCGGCCCGCAGCCGCTGGGTGGCCGCCGCGTGGCCCACCGATGCCCCGCCCGGCTGGCTGGTGGCGGCGCGGTAGGCGGCCGTCACCTCGCGCAGGCCGGCGCGCAGCGGCTCGACCGCCGCCAGGTAGCCAACGGCGAGCCCCTCGACCACCGCCCGCGGCTCGGCCTCCAGGATCGGCTCCACGCTCGGGCGGGGCGGCGCCTCGGCCACCACCTCGTATGCTATCTCGTCGGCGGGCGCGGCCGTGGGCGCCGCGGCCGCGCGGCTGCGCTCCAGCGCCAGGGCCGACATCGACTGGAACAGCAGCAACGCCGAGAGCACCAGAGCCAGCGGCAACGACCATAGGATCACCCGGGCCCAGCGCATCTCGCGCCGGTTGCGCCGGAAGCTCACCCACCAGGCCTCGCCCTGGGAGCGGGCCTCGGCGGGCGCCTCGGCGGGCGCCCGGCCCTCGGGCATGGTTAGGCCGGGCGCGGCCACCGTGGCGGCGCCCTGGGCGAGGTTGCGCTCGCGCAGGAGCGTGAGGCCCCGCCGGGCGTGCTCGTTCTCGGGGTTGATCTTGAGCGCCGCCTCAAGGCAGAACGCCTGCTGGCGCGGGTCGTCCAGCACGCCGCCCAGCCATAGCCAGGCCCGCTCGTTCTGCGGGTCGAGCTGGACCGAGCGGGTCAGCAGGCCGGCGGCCACCCGCCGCTGCCCGCCGCGCGCCGCCGCGATCCCGCGCTGGTACAGGCGCATCGCCTCGCTTGTATCTGCCTTGACGGCGCTTTCGCCTGTGGTTGTGGTCATAGACTCGGTATTATACCCGGGCGCCGCAACCCCGTGGCCGGGGGTTCAGCCGGCCGGCGCCCTAGTGGTCCGGAATAAGCGGGTTCAGGGCGCGCTGGACGAGCGTCGGGTCCTTGATCATGTTTTCGCGCACGGTGTCCCAGTACTCGGGGTTCTCGTAGCCGAGCTGCCAGATCGCGATCCCGGCCAGGTCGAACTCCTGCACCGTGTCAATCTTCGAAGCCAGGCCCGTCTCGGTCATGAACCAGACCTCGCGGACGCCCTGGGGCGAGCTGTAACGGAACCAGCTTTCCCCCACCAGGCCCTGGGCGTTGCGCTCCATAAAATTCACCGTCGCGCCCGTCTCGCGGCTGAGCTGGTCGATCGTGCTCCACGGGCGGGCGGTGGCGCTGCCGCCGGGGGGCCAGTCGTAGCCGTAGAAGTGGACGCCGACCAGGACCTTGCTCGGCTCGACCACGCTGCGCGCGTACTCCACCACCGAGCGAATCCAGTAGGCCGGGGCGACGGGGCCGGGGGTGGAGCCGCGCCAGTGGTAGTCGTAGGTCATCACCCGCAGCTGGTCGACGTGCTTGCCGATCTCGGCCCAGTCCTGGAAGCCGCCGAGGCCGCCCCAGTCGCTGTCCTTAGCGTGGACGGCGACGGTGAGCAGCTTGTCGTGGCTGTGCAGGGCCGCCGCGAGGTCGCGGATGAAGGCCGAGTAGTCCGCGCGCAGACCGGGCGACAGGCTCTCATAGTCGATGTCGATGCCGTCGTAGTTGCGGGCGAGCACCTCGTCGACAATGTTCTGAATGTGGCGGGCCCGCGTCTGCGGGTTGCGCAGCACGCCGACGACCACATTCGGGTTGGCGGTGACGTTGTGGATCGACGGGATGATCCGGACGTTGCTCTCGTGGGCGATCCGCACCAGCTCGTCGTCGCGCTTGCCGTAGAGCCGGCCGCTCGCGTCGGTCGAGTACCAGAACGGGCTGATGTCGTCGATAATGTCCTTGTTGGCCTCGAACGAGGCCCGCGCGCCGCCGGCGAAGTCGGGCGGGAGCCAGACGGAGATGTAGCGGCCGCTCTTGGGGTGGTAGCTGACGGGGGCCGTCTCGGGGCTGCCCGCCGTCGGGATGGGCGTGGGCGGCACCGGCGTCGGCAGCACGATCAGGGGCGCGGCCGTGGGCTGCGCCGTCGGCGTGATCGCGGCCGCGGTGTCGGCCTCGGCGATGATGACCGGGAGGGCGCGGGCTATCTGGAGCGTCTGGCCGATCAGGGCGCCAGCGACCGCGAGGGCGACGAGGTAGACCAGAGCCAGGACGACGGTGAATGGGCGCATGGTGTCAGTAGGCGCCGAGATCGCGCAGCCGGCTGTCGCTGATCCCGAAGGCGTGGGCGATCTCGTGGAGGACGGTGCGGCGCACCTGCTCGCGCAGGGCCGCGGGCGAGCGGAAGTCGCGCTCGAGCGGCTCCTGGAAGATCAGGATCGCGTCGGGCGGGGCCAGGCTGCCGGTGTGGCGTTCGGTGAGCGGGATGCCGTCGTACATGCCGTAGAGCGTCTGCCAGGGCTTCAGGCCCACGGCCCGGCGCTGCTCGCGGGTCGGGCGGCGCTCGACGATCACCTCGACGTTGTCGAGGTGGCGCAGAAACGCCTCGGGCAGGCTTTCGATCGCCTCGACCACAAGCTGTTCGAACGCCTCGACATCCATCGTGCCGCCTAATACCCTGCTCTGTACGACGAGCCCGCGATCCATTATACGAGCCGCCATTACCGGGTGTCAAGGTTTTTGGGGTGCCGGCGCGCTTCCCGCCGCGCCGTAGCAGGCCCGCCGCGGCGACACGCGCAACACCAGCGCGCCGCCCGGCGTCCATACGGTATGCGTACATCCGCCCAGATGCCGATGGCACCCCCGTAACGAGCGTGGTAGATTGAATCTGGCGTATCAACGCAATGGCATGGAGCGTGCGATGGCGCACGGCTGTTGGATTGCGATCGCACAAACGAGCGCGCGGAACGACCCCGCCCGCAGGCCGAGCCCCCTCGGCCCGCGCGGCCGGCCCGCCGCCGGCGATCGCCTAAGAAAGACGAGCTCGTCGAGCTACGATGAGATACCGCCTGCTCTCCGCCCGGGGCTGGCTGGCCGGCATCCTGCTCGCGCTGCTGCTGACGACCAGCGTCCCCTGGTCAGCGACGGCCGCGCCCCCCCCGCCGCTCAGCGACGGCGCCGCCCTGGCCGTGCCGCGCCGCCTGGGAGCCCGCCCCTACGCGGGCAGCGCCCCCGGCCCCACCATCGACGCCTTTGTGCGCCCGAGCCTCGCCCGGCGCATGGTTCAGCTGCGCCCCTCGATCCTCGCCGCCGCCCGCCGGCATAACCGGCCCGCTTTGTCGGGGATGAGCACGCAGGAGTTCGCCGCCGTGATCGCGGTGATCCTGTACAACGAGAACTTCGGCTGGCTCGAGGACGACATCGCCCCCCTGCGCGTCTTCACCCCCTTGTACCAGGACTTGCAGCGCCAGGTCAACCAGAGCCCGCTCGGCGGCAACTTCAGCGTCTGGCCCGCGAACCTGCGCCCCTCCGTAGCGATCGAGATCCTGCGCAAGGAGCTGCCCCTGCCGGACGGCGCGCTGGTGGGCGTGCCGGTCACCGTGGCCGGCAGCACGATCGACCTCGACGCCTACGGGAGCCAGGAGGAGCTGTACGCGGCCGTCACCGCCGAGATCAGCCGCGACTCCATGGCCGTGGAGTACCTGGCGGCCAACCTGGAGCGCGGCCTGCTGCGCGCAGAGCGCGAGGGCGCTCCGGTCAGCTGGCGCACCCTGGCCGCCTGGCACAACCAGGGCATCGTCGACCCCGTCGCCATCCAGGCCAACCCCACCACCCGCGACTATGTGCGCCGCGCCTCCGCCTACCTCCCCCTCGCTCGCGCCCTTCTCGACCCGCCCCCGCCCCAGCGGCCGGCGCTCACGGCGTACTGAGCCCCCGGCGAGCGCGGAGGCGCGGAGGCGCGCGCTCTACGCACACCATAACGCCGTGCCGCCTCGGTCGAGCCCAAAGCATCGACCGAGGCGGCACGGCGTTGTAGCGATGAAAGCAATACCTAGGCGTTTGTGCGCCTTTGCGGCAAAAGCGGAAACCTACCGCAGCTCGCGCGATTCTTCCGCGGCCAACTCGCGCCGGACGACGGACTGGAGCTCGGCGGGGGCGATCTGGGGGTAGTAATCAGTCTCGACCATCACGGCGGGGACGTCGTCGCAGGCGGCCATGCAGTCGAGCTCAACGATTTCGAGCAGCTCGGGGAAGTCGGCGGCTAGCTGGGCGACCGCGCACAGGAATTCAGGACGGCTACGTGTGCAGAGTTTGCACATCATCAGCTGGAGGGGCATGCCGACAAGCCTTTCCAGGTGCCAGGCGGCGCACCCTCGACCGTCCTCGCACTGTGTCGCCCGCGAGACGGGCCGGCCCCGGCGCTGGCGCACGGGGTTGCGCCTCGGGGCCCACCTGTAGTGTACAACCTCCGTCAGGGTTTTGCAACATCTTTGCAAAAGTGAACGCCGGTGCTGGGCGCGCACACCTACAGCCAGTTGCCCACGCTGCTTTCGTCACGGAGCAGGGCCAGCTTGCGGGCCAACCCTGTGTAGGTGGCCGGGTCGAGGGCGCGCAGCTCGGCCTTGACGGGGTCGGGGACGTCGAGGCCATCGACGAAGCGGCGCAGGTCGTCGAGGGAAAGGGCGCGGCCACGGGTCAGGCCCTTGAGCGCCTCGTAGGGCTCGGGGTAGCCGACGCGGCGCAGGATCGTCTGGACCGCCTCGGCCAGCACCTCGGGGTGGGCCTCGAGGTCGGCCAGCAACACATCGCGGCGCACGGCGACCTTCTCCAGGCCGCGCGCGGCGCGCTGGTAGGCCAGGAGGCTGTAGCCGAAGGCCGTGCCCAGGTTGCGCAGCACTGTGCTATCCGACAGGTCGCGCTGGAGCCGCGAAACCGGCAGCTTGCGGGCGAAGTGCTCCAGCAGAGCCCCGGCCAGGCCGAGGTTGCCCTCGGCGTTCTCGAAATCGATCGGGTTGACCTTGTGCGGCATAGTGGACGACCCGACCTCGCCGGCGCTGGGGGCCTGGGCCAGGTAGCCGTCGCTGATGTAGCGCCAGAAGTCCTGGCACATGTCGAGCAGGATGGTGTTGGCGCGGCGGAGCGCGTCGCAGAGCGCGGCCAGGCTGTCGTGGGGCTCGATCTGGGTCGAAAGCAGCACCGGCTCGAGGTCGAGCGAGCGCACAAAGGCCCGGCTGAGCTTGAGCCAGTCCACGCCCGGCAGGGCCGCGACGTGGGCGGCAAACGTGCCGCTGGCCCCGTTCAGCTTGCCGGTGAGGCGGATCGCGGCCAGGTCGGCGACGGCCCGGCGCAGCCGGTGGAAGAAGACGTTGGCCTCTTTGCCGAAGGTGGTGGGCGTGGCCGGCTGGCCGTGGGTGCGGGCGAGCATCACAGCATCGGCCTCGGCGTCGGCCAGCTCGCGCAGCCGCTCCAGCAGCCGGCCGAGGGCGGGCAGGATCACGGCGTCGCGGGCGTCACGGATGAGCAGGGCGTAGGCCAGGTTGTTCACATCCTCCGAGGTGAGCGCGAAGTGAACCGCCTCCTTCCAGACCCCTAGCCCCAGCCCGTCCAGGCGTTCGCGCAGCCAGTACTCGACCGCCTTGACGTCGTGGTTGACCTTGCGGTCCCAGGCGCCGATCGCGAGCGCGTCGGCGTCGGTGAACTGGCGGTACAGGCCGCGCAGGGCGGCCTGCTGGTGGGCGTCGGGGGCCGGCACAAAGGCCACGCCGCGGGCCCGGGTGAGGAACAGCAGATACTCGATCTCGACGCGGGCGCGGGAGCGAAACAAGGCCGCCTCGCTGAAGTAGCCGGCCAGCGCCGCCACATCCTCGCGGTAGCGCCCATCCAGGGGCGAGAGCGCGGCCAGCCGAGTCATGTCGTCAGTCACGGTGGTTCCCTCCATCACGGCAGCCGTAGGTGCTATCCGGAGGGTACCACATTCTCGCGGAGCACGCGCTCGGCGGTATCGCTCGCCCCGCTCGCTCGGGGGAGGGGGGGACAAGGGGAGCGATCACGCTGTTTAAGCTATCCTGGGGGCGGAACTGTCCCCTTGTCCCCTTGCCCCGCCCTACCCCCGACGGAGCGTAAACACGCTGGCCTCGGGGCGGCACAGGAGGCGCAGCGGCAGGCCGCCGATGCCCCGGCTGACGTACAGCTGCGTGGGGCCGACGTGCTCGTGGCCAATGGGGTAGGACCAGCCGTGGCGGGGCAGGCAGAAGGCGCCCAGGAGCGGCAGGCGCAGGTGGCCGCCGTGGGTGTGGCCGGACAGCTGCAGCCCGACCCCGTGGGCCGCGGCCTCGTCGGCGGTGTCGGGGGCGTGGGCGAGCAGCAAGGTGAAGGCGCCGGCCGGCCGCGCAGCCAAGGCGGCGCCGAGGTCGGGCCGGCCGGCCCAGACGTCGTCGACGCCGGCGACGTAGAGCGCCCCGCCCGGGCCGAGGGCGAGGCCGCGGTTGAGCAGCAGCTCGACCCTGGCCTCGGCGAGCCGGGCCGTTACCTCGGGCAGACCCTCCCAGTAGTCGTGGTTCCCCGGCACGGCGTAGACGCCGAGCGGCGCGCGCAACGGGGCGAGCAGGACGGGCAGGCTCCCGATCGCCCGCTCGAAGCTGACAAAGTCACCCGTGAGCGCGATCAGGTCGGGGCGCGCGGCCATGACCCGCCCCACCGCCCAGGCCGTGTTCTCGGCGGCGAAGCGCTGGCCCAGGTGCATATCGCTGATCTGGCCGACCCGCAGCCCGTCGAGCGCGGCGGGCAGGCCAGGCAGCCGCAGGGTAAGCTCGGTCAGCTCGGGGCGGCGCGGCTCAATCCCGACCGTGTAGGCTGCCCCGGCCATTGCCGTGAGGCCGAGCGCCCCAAGGGCCGGGAGGCCGACGCGGCGCACGGCCAGCCCGGCGAGGAGGCCCAGGCTGGCGCCAGCGCCCAGCCAGCGGCGCGAGTAGCGCACCCGGCCCGGGCGCAGATCAAAGCGCGGCCCGCTCGGGCGGGCCGCAGACGAGCGCGTGATGCTGGACATAGCTATTGTTCTTCCTGTTGGGAACGGCGCAACGCACGGCCGCCGGCCGGCGACCATCGCCCACTACAGCGTTCATGGCGCTGCTTTCAGTATATGCCGGCGGGCGAACCGCAGGTGGTGAGAGGCGGATGAGCCGGCTGTATCACCGGCTGTATCGCCGGCTGTGGCGCTCACACCCTTTTCCCCGGCGGCCAGTTCTGGTTCAATTGGCTACACACGGGCGGGGGCGCCGGCGAGGACACCGGCGATCAGGGAGTCGAGGTCGGGCGGGGGAACTAGCTCGGCGCCAGGGAGGCCCTGGGCGGCGATCGCCGCGCGCAGCCGCGCGGCCCGCCCGCGGGTTTCGTGCCAGGTGGCTGGATGCGCGATCAACGCCGAAAGCAAGGGGAGGGCGCCGGCGGGGTCGGCGTGGGCGCGCAGCTCGGCCAGACCGCCGAGCACTTCGAGCAGGCGCGGGGCGAGGGCCGCGGGCCTGGCGAGGCGCAGCGCCTCCAGCAGGTAGCGCTCGGCGGCGGCCGTGTCGCCAAGGGCGGCGAGCGTTTGCCCGAGAAACGTCAGGTTGCGGGTGAGCACCCAGGCCTCGTTGTTCGCGCGCAGGGCCGGCAGCTCGCGCTCAAGCAGCCGGCGGGCGAGCGGGTAGTCCTCCAGCAGGTAGGCGCAGCGGCCGAGCACGATCGTACGGTCGGCGGGAAGGCCGGGGGATGGCTCCAGCTCAGCCAGGCTGTCAAGCAGCGCCCGGGCCGCGGCGCGCTCCCCCGTGGCCACGAGCAGGTTGGCCAGGTAGCCCTGGTAGTAGGCGGCCATGGCCGCGTCGCCGCTGAGCCGGGACAGCTCGACGCTGCGCTCCAGCAGGGCCCTCGCCTCGGCAAAGGCGCCGAGGGCCTGGAGCGCGTTGCTGTGCACGAGCAGCGCGAAGGTGGCGCCCCAGGTGTAGCCGAGGGCGAGGTACAGCTCGTACGACTCCGCGAGCGGTGGGCCGGCGGCGTCGTAGCGGCCGGTGCGGGCCTCGACCAGGCCGAGGGAGTGGAGGCACTTGGCGAGGGGCAAGGCGCGGCCGGGCCGCAGCAAAGCCAGGGCAGCCTTGAGCAGCTCGCGCGCGGCGTCGTAGCGGCCGAGGCGAAAGCTGAACAGCCCGCTGCCGCGCAGGGTGAGGCCGCGGGCCTGGTCCAGCTGGGGGTCGCCGGGGGGCAGGCGCCGCAGCCGCTCCTCCAGCCCCCGGCACAGGCGCAGCCCCTCCTCGTAGCTGTCCAGGTGGTCGACCACCTCGATCATATCGTCGACACAGGCGGCGATCTGGCCGACGTCGTCGCCCTCGGCCGCCCACTGCCAGGCGGCGCGGATGTTGTCGATCTCGGCCCGCAGCGCCACGTCGGCCTCGGCGCGCCGGGCGCCGAACAGGAGCGGGAGCTGCCCCCGCATCAGGTCGAGGGCGAACGCGCTATGGCGAGCCCGGGTTTCGGCGGCCTCGGCCTGGTCGGCGCGCAGGCGCTCCTCGGCGTACTGGCGCACCAGCTCGTGGAGGGTGTAGCGGGCGGCGCCGTCGGCCCGGCGCAGGAGCGACTTGCTCTGGAGGGCGGCCAGAGTGGGCAGGCCGGCGCCGGCCACCGCCTCGGCGGCGGCGCGGGTGAATCCGCCGCGAAACACGGCCAGCCGGCGCAGGGCCCGCTGCTCGGCGGCGTCGAGCCGCTCCCAGGAGCTGTCGAACACGGCGCGCAGCGAGCGGTGGCGGGCGGGCGTGTCGCGCTCGCTGCTGGTCAGAATGTCGAGGCCGCGCCCGATCTCGGAGGCGATCTCGGCCAGCGAAAGGGCGCGCGTCCAGCCGGCGGCCAGCTCCAGGGCGAGCGGCATGCCGTCGAGCAGGTGGCAGATCGCGAGCAGCACCGGCCGGTCGGCCGGGGCGAGGGTGAAGCCGCCGTTCAGCCGGCGCGCCGTGTGGAGGAACAGGCGGGCGGCGCCGGCCCGCTCGAACTCGGGGTCGTCAGCGCCCTCGGGCAGCGCCAGGCCGCGCAGGTCGAGCACCCACTCATGGCTCAGGCCGAGCCGCTCGCGCGAGGTGGCCAGGATCTGCACGCCCGGCGCCGCCGCGAGGATGTCGCCGAGCAGCAGCGCCCCATCGGCCAGGTGCTCCAGATTGTCGAGCACGAGCAGGAGCTGCCGCTCGCGCAGCGCGTCGACCAGCCGCTCGGCGGCGTCGCTCTGGCCGCGCATGGGCACGTCGAGCGCGGCGGCGATAGTCGAGGCGAGCAGCTCGGGGCGGGCCACCGAGGCCAGGGCGATCATGCGGGCGCCGTCGCGGTAGGCGGGGCCGTGTGCGGCCGCGGCTGCCTCGGCCAGGCGCGTCTTGCCGATGCCGCCCGGCCCGACCAGGGTGATCAGGCGGCAGATCGGGTTGGCGAGCAGCCCCCCGATCGCCGCCAGCTCCGCCTCGCGGCCGAGCAGGGCCGCCGCGGGGCGGGCGGGCGGCGCGGGCAGCGCGGGCAGCGCGGGCGGATCAGGCGGGGCGGGCGGAGCGGGGGCGGAGGCGAGAAGCGGGGCGGGTGGCTCTGGCTCGGGCCGGCCGAGGCGCGCGAGGTTGACAAAGGCGGGGCGCTCGGCGGGCGGGACGGCGAGGGCGTCGGCGAGAAGCCGGGCCACCTCCTGCGAGGGCCGGCGCTCGTTGCTCTCGATCTTCCGGATGGTCGCCAGGGCACAGCCGACCCGGTCGGCGAGTTGGCCCTGGGTCAGATCCAGCAGCCTGCGGCGGTGGCGCACCAGGGCGCCAAAGCTTCCGTCCTCCATCGGCCCTCCCCGGCGCCGCCCGGCCGCTCTTGGGCTCGGCCCGGTCGGGCTCCGCCGCGTCCTGGCGGGCGATGGAGCTTATTGTAGCACGGCAGCAACGGCAGACCAAGGAAGGTTTACGCGTGGTTCGACTAATTATTAGCCTCCACCGCAGCCGCGAATGTCCCGAGGCCGTCTTCCGGCGGGCCTGGGCCAGCCGGCACGGCCCGGCCGGGCGGCGCCTGCCCGGGGTGCGCCGCTTCGTCGAGCACGGCCCTGGCCCCGACCCCTGCGCGGGCGAGGGCCGCTGCGACGGCGCCGTCGAGCTCTGGTTCGCCGGCCCGCCCGAGCTCCAGGCCGCCCTCATGTCGCCGGCGGGCCGCGCCTTTCTCGGCGCCATCGCCGCCGAGCTCGACCCGCGCCGCTTCCATATGGCGGTGGAGCCGGCGCCCCCAGGCGGCGAAGTGCTATAATACCGGGGCCGTTATGTCGTACTGATGTTCAGCTCGCCATTCAGCCGCAGCAATGGATCTTTCCTACACCGCCATCGCCGACCCCGCCGCCTTCGAGGAGCGGCTCAAGCGCGTGCCCGAGTCGCCGGGCGTCTACCTGTGGAAGGGCGACAAGGGGCAGCTGCTCTACGTCGGCAAGAGCAAGCGCCTGCGCGACCGCATGCGCTCCTACTTCGGCGCGCCCCGCGGGCTGAACGCGAAGACGCGCCGGCTCGTCCAGCGCATCGCCGACTTTGAGATCCTGGTCACCCAGAGCGAGCTCGAGGCCCTGCTGCTTGAGATGAACCTGATCAAGCAGCACCGCCCGCCGTTCAACATCCTGCTCAAGGACGACAAGTCCTACCCCTACATCAAGGTGACGGTCCAGGACGAGTGGCCGCGCGTGATCTACACCCGCACTGTGGTGAAGGATGACGGCGCCCGCTACTTCGGCCCCTACGCCAGCCCCGGCTCGGTCTACAAGGCCCTCGACACGCTCAACAAGCTGTTCGCCTTCCGCCCGACCTTTAACTGCTCCGAAAGCTGGTTCATGGAGCACCGGCGCAAGGGCCGCCCCTGCACCTACCACCAGATGAACCGCTGCCTCGGCCCCTGTGTGCCCGGCCTGGTCGGCAAGGAGCAGTACCGCGCCGCGATCGAGTCGGTCTGTAGCTTTCTCGAAGGCAAGACGGACCAGATCGTGCGCAACATCCGCGGCCAGATGGAGCAGGCCGCCGAGGATCTGAACTTTGAGCGCGCCGCCTACCTGCGCGACCGGATCGCGGCCATCCAGAAGATCTCCGAGCGCCAGCAGGTGCTCAAAACCGTCGACGAGGACCAGGATGTGATCGCCTTCGCCCGCGAGGAAGGCTCGGCGGTGATCCAGGTTCTGTTCGTGCGCGCCGGCAAGCTGATCAACGCCGAAAGCTTCACGCTCCAGGGCGCCGAGGACGAGAGCGACAACGCGCTGCTGACCTCGTTCGTGACCCAGTTCTACGACGGCGCCCCCAATGTGCCGCCAAACCTGCTCCTGGCCGACCACATCGAGGAGCCGATGATCATCTCTTCGTGGCTGACTAACAAGGCCGGCCACAAGGTCGAGATCGCGGTGCCGCGCCGGGGCGAGAAGAAGCAGCTGGTCGAGCTGGCCGCCCAGAACGCCCGCCAGAAGCTCGGCGAGCTGCGCGAGCAGTGGCTCAACTCCGAGCAGCGCGCCGTCGCCGGGTTGAGCGAGCTGCGCGACCTGCTGGAGCTCCCCGGCCTCCCCCAGCGCATCGAGTGCTACGACATCTCCAACACTCAGGGCCAGCAGTCGGTGGCGAGCATGGTCGTCTTCGAGTTCGGCGAGCCGAAGCCGGCCCTGTACCGGCGCTTCAAGATCAAGACGGTCGAGGGCGCCAACGACGTGGCCTCCATCCACGAGGTGATCACCCGGCGCTTCAAGCGCGCCGCCGCCGCCCTCGGCGCCGACAGCGCCAACCCCGCCGACGTGGCCGACGACGTCGAGGGGGAGGCCGCCGAGCGCCCTGGCCCGGACGATACGCCGCCCGGCCCGTCCGCCCCCGACAAGTGGGGCCAGCTCCCCGACCTGCTGCTGATCGACGGCGGCCGCGGCCAGCTCAACGCCGCCCTCGGCGCGCTCCAGGCCCTCGGCTTCGCCCAGATCCCCGTGGTTGGCGTGGCCAAGGGCGTCGACCGCAACCGCTTCGACCTGGTGCGGCCGGACCAGGAGGAGCTGATCGTGCTCGCCCGTGACAGCAAGGCCCTCGGCCTGGTGCAGCGGGTGGACGAGGAGGCCCACCGCTTCGCGATCACCTACCACCGCAAGCTGCGCGGCAAGGCCGTCTTTAACTCCCCCCTCCAGGACATCCCGGGCATCGGGCCGCGGCGCAAAAAGGCGCTGCTCCAGGCCTTCGGCTCGCTCGACGGCATCCGCAGGGCCAGCGTGGAGGAGCTCGCCGCCGTGCCCGGGATGACTCGCAAGGCCGCCGAGGAGCTCAAGGGAATGTTATGACCGACACGCCCACCATCGCCGATATCCGCGCCGCCAGGGAACGGATCGCGCCGCACGTCATCCGCACGCCGCTCGTGCCCAGCCCCAACCTGAGCGCCGAGCTGGGCCGGCGCGTCTCGCTCAAGCTGGAGTTCCTGCAGCCGACTGAATCGTTCAAAGTGCGCGGGGCCTGGAACAAGATTTTGGAGCTCGATGAGGCCGCCCGCGGGCGCGGGATCGTGGCCGTGAGCGGCGGCAACCACGCCAAGGCTGTGGCCCATGTGGCCGGCAGCGCCGGGGTGCGCGCCGTCGTCTGTATGCCGGAAAGCGCCCCGGCCGCGTCGGTGGCCTATACCCGCGCCCTCGGCGCCGAGGCCAGGCTGTTCCCAACCATCGCCGAGGCCTTCGCCCACGCCGCGCAGCTCGCCGCCGACGGCATGACGTACGTCCACCCCTTCGACGACCCGACCGTCGTCGCCGGCCAGGGCACCCTCGGCCTGGAGCTGCTGGAGGACGCCCCGGACGCCACGGATGTGGTGATCAGCATCGGCGGCGGCGGCCTGATCGGCGGCTGCGCCCTCGCCATGAAGTCGCTGCGCCCAGGGCTGCGGGTCTGGGGCGTGGAGACGGAGGGCGCCGATGCGATGCGCCGCGCCCTCGACGCCGGCGAGGTGGTGCCCCTGCCCGCGATCACCTCGATCGCCTCGACCCTCGGCGCCCCGGCCGTCAGCCCCAGCACCCTGGCGCTGGCCCAGCGCTACGTCGACGACGTGCTCACCATCCCCGACGCCGAGGCCGTGGCCGACATGGCCCTGCTGCTGGAGCGGGCGCATCTGCTCGTCGAGCCCGCCGCCGCTGTCACCCTCAGCGCGGCCCGCCGGCTGGGCCACCACATCCCGGCCGAGGCGCACGTCGTGCTCGTGCTTTGCGGCGCCAGCGTCAGCCCCGCCGACCTGCGCGGCTGGCGCGAGCGGTTCAAGGTGTAACGCGAACAACGGACAGGCCGACGACGATGTCGATCATCCACTCCCACCTTTCGGCCCGCGATGCGGAGTTCCAGGCGAACGCCGCCCACCACCGGGCCCTAGCCGAGGAGCTGCGCCGCGACGTGGCCTTTGCCGCGCGCGGTGGCAGCGAGGACGCGCGGCGCAAGCACGTCGAGCGCGGCAAGCTGCTCGTGCGCGACCGCGTCGACACCCTGCTCGACCCCGGCACCGCCTTTCTGGAGCTGAGCCCCCTGGCCGCCCACGGCGTCTACGAGGACGACGTGCCCGGCGCCGGGCTGGTCACCGGGATCGGGCGGGTGAGCGGCCGCGAGGTGGTGATCGTCGCCAACGACGCGACCGTCAAGGGCGGCACCTACTACCCGCTCACCGTCAAGAAGCACCTGCGGGCCCAGGAGATCGCCCAGGAAAACCGCCTGCCCTGCATCTACCTCGTGGATAGCGGCGGGGCGTTCCTGCCCCTCCAGAGCGACGTGTTCCCCGACCGCGACCACTTCGGCCGGATCTTCTACAACCAGGCCCGCATGTCGGCCCTTGGCATCCCCCAGGTCGCCGCGGTGATGGGGAGCTGCACCGCCGGCGGGGCCTATGTGCCGGCCATGTCGGACGAGGTGGTGATCGTCAAGAACAGCGGCACGATCTTTCTCGGCGGCCCGCCCCTGGTCAAGGCCGCCACCGGCGAGGAGGTCACGGCCGAGGAGCTCGGCGGCGCCGACGTCCACACCCGCCTGTCCGGCGTGGCCGACCACTTCGCCGACGACGACCGCGCGGCCCTCGCGATTGTGCGCGACATCGTGGCCGGGCTGGGGCCGCGCCGCCCGCCCCCCTGGGAGCTGCGCAGCCCCGAGCCGCCGCGCTACGACCCCGAGGAGATCTACGGCGTGCTCCCGCGTGACCCGCGCAAGTCCTACGACGTGCGCCAGCTGATCGCCCGCCTGGTGGACGGCAGCCGGCTCCACGAGTTCAAGGCCCGCTACGGCACCACCCTGGTCTGCGGCTTCGCCCACCTCCACGGCATCCCCGTCGGCATCCTGGCCAACAACGGCATTCTGTTCAGCGAGAGCGCGCTTAAGGGCGCCCACTTCATCGAGCTGTGCTGCGCCCGCGGCATCCCGCTGCTCTTCCTGCAAAACATCACTGGCTTCATGGTCGGCAAGCAGTACGAGAATGGTGGCATCGCCAAGGACGGCGCCAAGCTGGTGACGGCGGTGAGCTGCGCGAACGTGCCGAAGATTACCCTGATCGTGGGCGGCTCGTTCGGCGCCGGCAACTACGGCATGTGCGGCCGGGCCTACCAGCCGCGTCAGCTCTGGATGTGGCCCAACGCCCGGATCAGCGTGATGGGCGGCGCGCAGGCGGCGAACGTCCTGCTGACGGTGCGCCGCGACAACCTCCAGGCCCGCGGCCAGGACATGGCGCCGGAGGAGCAGGAGCGCTTCAAGGCCCCCATCCTCGAAAAGTACGAGCGCGAAGGCCACCCCTACTACTCGACCGCCCGCCTCTGGGACGACGGCATCCTGGACCCGGCCGACACCCGCCAGGCCCTGGCCCTCGGCCTCGCCGCCGCGGCCAACGCCCCGATCGAGCCGACGACCTTCGGAGTCTTCCGTATGTGATGCGGCGGGGGGCAGGCCGGAGCCCGCCCCCCGCCTCTCGCGGCCCACCCATGACCGACCTGCGTGTGCTTACGCTGATCGTGCTTGCCGTCGCGGCGCTGCTGCGCAGCGAGATCTTCTTCTACCTGCTGTACCTGCTGATCGCCCTCCAGGCGGCGGCCTGGCTGTGGGTGCGCGGGGCGGCCCGCCAGATCGTGTGGACCCGCGAGGCGCCGGCGGTGGCCTTCCCAAATGAGGAGGTGCAGGTCCGGATCACTGTGCGCAACGGGAGCCGCCTGCCCGTCCCCTGGCTTTCCGTCCACGAGAGCGTGCCCGCCGCCCTGCGCACGACGGCGCCGCCGCGCCAGGTGATCAGCCTGGGCGCCCGCGAGCACCGCGTGATCCGCTACACGGTGCAGGGGCGCCGGCGCGGCCTGTACCAGCTGGGCCCGCTCAGCCTGCGCACCGGCGACGTGCTCGGCCTGCAGGAGCTCCCCCTCCGTGGCAGCGCCGCCGACGCCCTGACGATCTACCCCCAGATCCTGCCCCTGCCCGAGCTCGGCCTGCCCGCCGGCCTGCCCTTCGGGGCCGAGGCCCGCCCGCGCAGCCTGTTCACCGACCCGGCCCGGCCGATCGGCGTGCGCCCCTACCTGAGTGGTGACAGCGTGCGCACGGTGGACTGGAAAAGCAGCGCGCGGGCCGGCGCACTCCAGGTGCGCCGCCACGAGCCGGCGATCGCCCGCGAAACACTGGTCGCCCTGGCCTTCGGCCAGGGGGAGTATCCGGGGCGCTTCGCCTTCGACGCCCGCGAGCGGGCGGTCGTCGCCGCCGCCTCAATCGCCGCGGACCTGATCGAGCGGCGCCAGCCGGTCGGCCTGTGCACAAACGGCCGCGACCCGCTGCGCGAGGGGCCGGCCGAGCCGATCGGCCCCGGCACCGGCCGCCCGCACCTCATCCGCCTGCTCGGCCTGCTCGGCCGGCTCGAGCCCGCCCCCGACGGCGACCTCGCCGCCACCCTCGACGCCGCCGCCCCCGGCCTGGGCTGGGGCGCCACTGTCATCCTCGTGACGGCCAACGGGGGCCGCGAGCTGGTGGCGCGGCTGCTCCCGCTGCGCCGCCGCGGCCTCGGCGTCGCCCTTGTCCTCGTCGAGGGCCGCGCCGACGAGGTCACGCTCGCCCGCCGCCACGGGATCGGCGTCTACCTCGTCGACCGCTCGGGGCTGCCGGAGCCGACGGCCTGAGGGGAACCGCAGACCATCGCAAACCCTCTGCGCCCCCCGCGCCTCCGCGGTTCTTCCGGCCGGGGCTCAGTACAGCCCGCGAAGCTCGGGGCTGCGGCGCAGGCGGGCGAGGATGTTGCGCTTTGTCGTGTAGACCTCGTTGACGTCGACGAACAGGTCGGCGTGGGCGGCGAAGATGTCGCCGGGCTTCATGCCGAGCAGAAACGAGGCGCGGACGACCACCCGCTCGGCCTCGCCCGTGAGCAGCCCGTCGATCAGGCGCCAGAACTCCTCGCGGCTGACGCGCTCGGTGGCCTCCTCGTCGGCGTGGGCGAGCTTCTGGGTGTTCCAGTTGATGCTTTCCTCGGGCAGCAGGTCGGTGGCAGCGTGGGCGCGGGCACTGTCGATCACCACGCAGGTGGCGCAGCGGCGCAGATAGTTCAGCAGCGAGGCCAGGCTCGGGAAGGAGGAAAAGCGCCCGGCCGGGATGGCGCGCCAGAAGCGGGTGAAGGCCGCGGCGACGAAGTAGTCGCTGCTTTCGCCGCTCACGGCGAAGGCGCCGGTGCGCCGGACCCAGTGCTCGACGAGCGGGCGGTAGTGCTCGTAGATCACCTGCCAGGCGCCGTCGCAGCCCTCGGCCAGGGCGCGGCGGAACAGCTCGTAGGCCGGGCGCGGGTCGTAGGCCTCGTGGCGGTAGAACAGGCGGCTTTCGACGAGGGCCTGGCGGGCCAGCGCCCCGAGATCGGCCCGCGTCAGGTCGGGCTGGGCGGCGGCCGGGCGCGCGATGGGCGGCTGAGCGGCGGGGGTGCTGACCGTGGCGAGCTGTGTCATCTCTGGCCTCCTTCTCGACGTTGCCGTCAATCACTGAGGCCAGCGTACGCCGCGCGGCACGGAAAACGGAGGACGGAAAGCTCCCGGTTAGCTGACGAAAAACGGAGGTTGGCCAGGGCCAACCTCCGCGCATCAATACAACGGCGGGCGGGGCCGTTTTGGGTATAATCCAGCCGTACACGCCTGCTCTGCGGAGCGCCCCATGAAGCAGATCGTCCCCGGCCTGTCCACCCTCACGGGCCTGCCTGTCGGGCGGGTCTACCTGATCAGCGAAGGCGAGGGCGCGACCCTGGTCGACGCCAGCGTCGCCCCGGCGGCCCCGCGCATCCTGCGCCAGCTTCGCGCGGCCGGCCTGGCCGCCCACGACGTGCGGCGCATCCTGATCACCCACGCCCACCCCGACCACGTCGGGGCCCTGCCCGAGCTTGTGGCCGCCACCGGCGCTGAGGTCTGGGCCTCGGGGATCGAGCGGCCCGTGATCGAGGGCGCGGCCACCGTGCCGGCGCCACCCCGCGAGCAGCTGCGCGGCCTGGCCCGGCACATCGTCCTGCCGCCCCCAAAAATCCGCCCCGCCAACGTGTCGCGTGAGCTGGCCGAGGGCGACGTGCTGCCCGAGGTGCTGGGCGGGCTCCACGTGCTGCACACGCCCGGCCACGCCCCCGGCCACCTGAGCTTCTGGCAGCCCGAGCGGCGCATCCTCATCCTGGGCGACGTGGTGATGCGCCTGCCCAACCTGCGCCTGCCGTTCCGCGGCTTCACCGTCGACATGGCCGAGAACATCCGCTCGGTGCAGCGGCTCGCCGCCCTCGGCCCGGCGACGATCTGCTTCGGCCACGGCCCCGCCCTGACGAGCGGCGCCGCCGAGCGGCTGCAGCGCTTTGCCGCGAAGGTTGCGCCGCGCCCGTAGCCGCGCCGGCCGGGCAGCCCCCACGGCACAGGGCCGCGAGGGCCAAGAAGGGGGCGGCGCCAACCCGGCCGCCGCCCCCTCGTCGATCCATCAGCAGATTGTTCCGGGCCATAGCCTCGCGGCCTACGCCGTTCTGGCGTCGGTGAGGAGGCGGCGGGCGCGCTCGACCATACCCTGGAGGCGCTGGGCGTTAGCGTCGCCGGGGTCGATCTGGGCCTCGATCGCGGCCAGGCGCCCCTCCAGCCCGCCGATCAGGCCGGCGTTGGGCTGCGCCGACGCACTGCGCTGGCGCTGAAGCAGGGCCCGGGTGGAGGCCTGCAGCGCCGCCGCGAGCGGCGGGCCGAGCAGCACCAGGGCCACACCACCCGCCTCGGCCAGGGCCATGATCACCACCACCACCAGCACCGGGTTGACGTTGATCCCGTCGCGGAACAGCCACGGCGTGACGACGAAGCGCATCACCGCCACAACAAAGATGCCGCCGGCGAGGGCCAGCGCCGCCGTCGCCTGGCTCTGGCTCAGGGCCATCAGGACGCCGGGGACGACGGCGAGCAGCGGGCCGAGCAGCGGGACCACCATCACCAGGCCGCCGACAAGGGCCAGGATGGCCGCGGCCGGCACACCGAGCAGCGTGTAGACGCTGAGCAGCGCGACCGTCGTCAGGGCGACGATGGTGGCGACGCCGCGCACAAAAATCCCGATCTCGTGCGAGATCTCGCCCCAGACGGCGCGCACGCGGGTGCGCGCCCCCAGCGGCAGCAGCGACAGCCAGAGGCGGGTGAAGCGCTGCTCCTCGACCAGCCAGTAAAAGCCGAGCGAGGCGACGCCGATGACCACCACGACGATGGTGAGCGCGCCGAGGGTCAGGTCGATCAGGGTCCGGCCGAGGGCGGCCTCGTCGCCGAGCATCGTGCCAGTGATCGCGGTGCTGCTCGGCAGCAGCCCGGCCAGCGCCGCCATCCAGCCGCCGGCGTCGGCGAGGAACTGGCGCGCCCGCGTGTAGCTGATCGGCAGCTGCTCGGCCAGCTCGGCCAGCTCGACACTGATCAGCGCCCCGTAGCCGGCGAGAGTCAGCCCGACGGCGACGATCCCGCCGCCGAACACCAGCCCGGCCGCCCGCGAGCGCGGCCAGCCCCAGTGAATCAGCCGGTCGACCAGCGGGGCCAGCCCCGTGGCCACAGCGATGGCGACGGCGAGCAGCTGCACCGCCTCCGCCATGCTCCAGAGGGCGAGGGCGGCGAGCACAACCAGGAGGATGACGGTCGTGCGAAGGGCGAGCTGTGTCATCGGGATCGTCTCCGCATCGGGTTACGCCCCCATGGCCCGGGCCGCGGCGGCCTCGGTGGCGGCAAAGCCCTCGGGCTCAGGGAGGCCTGTGTCGCTCAGGAGGGCGTCGAGGTCCTGGAGCAGCTGCTCCAGCGCCTCCTCCGTCTCGTCGGCGCTGGCGGCGGCCACGGCCTCCTTCTGGCGGAGGTGGCTGGCGATGTCGGAGGCCAGCTCGCGCACCTCGAAGCGCAGCCTGTCGGCCAGGGTCCGCCCCGCCGGGGCCAGTTCCCCGGCCACGGCCCCGCGCTCGACCCAGGCCGTGAACAGCACCTGGAGGGCGGCGGCCAGCGGGATGGCCAGCAGGCTCCCGGCCGGCCCGAAGATCGCGGCGAAGCCCACAAAGGCCAGCAGCGTCACCACCGGGCTGACGCCGACCGCCTTGTCCATCACCCGGGGCGCGATCACATTGTTCTCTAGCTGCTGGAGCACCACCCCAACGGCCAGCGCGCCGAGGGCCACCTGCGGCGAGGCGCTGAAGCCGACGGCGACCGCCACGCCCACCGCGATAAACGGCCCGAGAAACGGCACGAACTCCAGTACCCCTGCGACCAGTGCCAGCAGCAGCGCGTACGGCATGCCGATCAGCCAGTAGCCGACCAGCGAGCCGGCGCCGATGATCAGGGCGAGAAAGATCTGGCCGCGCAGAAACGCGCCGATGCGGCTCTCGATCTGGAGCCACAGGGCCTCGGCCGCCTCGCGCCGTTCCATGGGGAGGAGCAACAGCAGCCCGCGGATGCTGCGCTCGCGGTAGAGCAGCCAGTAGTAGGTGAAGACGAGCGTGCAGATCAGGACGAACAGCACGTAGCCGATCGTCGGCAGGTACGACAGGACGAGGTCGCCGATGCCGCCCATTCCATCGGCCGCGGCGCCGCCAAAAGCCAGCTCCGGCTCGAGCCGGTAGCCGAGCTGGCGCAAGATCAAGATCCGCGAGCTGATCATCTGCTCGCGCAGACCCGCGTAGATGCCGGGCAGGGCGTCGAGCAGGGTCTGGACCTGAGTAGTCATCAGGGGGACGATCAGGAGCAGGAAGCCGGCGACCACGCCGATCAGCAGCAGCAGGGCCAGGCTGGCCGCCGCGAAGCTGGGCAGGCGGCCCTCGCGCAGCTTGCTCATCACTGGCCGCAGGGCGGTGGCGAGCAGCAGGCCGAGGAAGATGCCGACGAGCACATTGCGGATGCTGAGGATAAGCAGAAAGGCCAGCACCACCGCCATGACGGTGACGGTGGCGAGGGCGGTGCTGCGGAGGGTGCCGCCTCGTGCCGGACGTTGGGTGTCGGTTGCGTCGCTCATCGCCGGTGTGTCGCCGTTCTTCGCTCGCCGCTGGCTCGGAACCAGGCAGATAGCAAAGGGTGTGCCAGGCCTTTCTGCGCCCGCACGGGGCCGGAAAGGCTAGCGGGGGAAGGCGACGACGGGCCCGGCCACCGCGACGACGACACGGTCGCCCTGGGCGTACGCCTGTGCGGCGGGCAGGCGGGCCCGCAGGGGGGCGCCGTCGGGCAGGCGCAGGTCGACCACCTGGTCGGCCCCGAAGTAGCTGGCCTCGACGACGATGTTGGGCGCGGCGGGGTCGGGGCGAAGCGCCACCGCCTCAGGCCGGATGAGCAGCTCGACCGGGCCGTGGGCCGGCGCGGCGAGCGGGAGGGGGCCGAGCGGGCTGTCGGCGCGCTCGCCGCGGGCGTCGGCCAGCAGGAAGTTGGCGGCGCCGACGAAGGCCGCCACCTCGCGGCTGGCCGGGCGCTCGTAGAGCCGGCGCGGGGCGGCCGCCTGCGCGACCCGGCCGGCGAGCATCACCGCGACGAGGTCGGCCATGCTCAGGGCCTCCTCCTGGTCGTGGGTGACGAAGATCGCGCTCACGCCCTCGCGGCGCAGGATGCGCCGGACCTCGGCGCGCACCGCCTGGCGCAGGCCGGAGTCGAGGTTCGAGAAGGGCTCGTCGAGCAGGAGCAGGGCCGGCCGCGGGGCCAGGGCCCGGGCCAGGGCCACCCGCTGCTGCTGCCCGCCCGAAAGCTGGTGGGGCAGGCGCCGCCCCGCCCCGCCCAGCCCGACCAGCTCCAGCAGCTCGGCCGCCCGCTCGTCCCGCCCCGGCCCGCGCGGCAGGCCATAGGCGACGTTCTGGGCCACCGTCAGGTGCGGGAACAGCGCGTAGTCCTGAAACACCATCCCCACCTGGCGCCGCTCGGGCGGCAGCCCCGCGCCGGAGGGCCCGGCCACCTCCCGCCCGTCGATGCTGATGGTGCCCGCGTCGGGCGGCTCGAACCCCGCGATGAGCCGCAGCAACGTCGTTTTCCCGCAGCCCGATGGTCCGAGCAGGGCGAGGAACTGGCCGCGCTGCAGCGCCAGGTCGACCCCGTCCACCGCGCGGACCGGCCCGTAGCTGCGCGTGAGGCCACGGGTGTCGAGGGCGAGGCCCCCGCTTGTGGTGGGTGTGCTCACATGCTTCATCTATCAGGATAGGAGCGCCGCCACTGTTTACGGCCCGGCATCGCGGTCGTGGGCCTCGACAAGGGCCATCGCGGCGGCGGAGACGAGCAGAAGTAGCAGGGCGGGGGCGGCGGCGCGGGTGAACATCGCCTCGGCCGTAGCGCTCCAGATCGTCGTCGCCAGGGTCGGGAAGCCGGTCGGGCCGAGCAGCAGCGTGGTGGGGAGCTCCTTGCTCGCGGTCAGAAAGACGAGGGCGGCCCCGGCGAGCATCCCCGGTGCAAGCAGCGGCGCCGTGACGCTGGCGACAACGGCGAGGGGGCGCCGGCCGAGGGAGCGGGCGGCCTCCTCGACGCGCGGGTTGATCTGCTGGAGCGTGGCGCGCATGCTGCCGGCGGCCTGGGGCAGGAAGCGCACCACGTAGCCGACCAGCAGCATCGGCAGGGTCTGGTACAGCCAGGGCGCGTAGTTGGCGCCGAAGAAGACGAGGGCCAGCGCGATCACGACGCCCGGCAGCGCGTAGCCGACGTAGGCGCCGCCGTCGAGGGCCCGGGCGAGCCGGCCGGGGTGGCGGGCCGCGAGCAGGGCCAGGGGCAGGGCGCAGATCACCGTGGCCGCGGCGGCGAGCCCGGCCGCCATGAGCGTGTTGAGCGCGGGCCGCCAAAGCGACTCCAGGGCCTGGCCGTTGCTCAGCCCGCGGGCGAGCCAGTAGACCAGCGCGAGCAGCGGCATGCCCAGCCCCAGGGCGACCACGGCGGCGCAGAAGCCGAGCGCCGGCCAGCGCCAGCGGCCGAGCGCCACCGGCCGGCGCGGGCGGCCGACGGCCGCGTTGCTGCGGCTCATGCTCGGGCGACCGCGGGCCAGGGCCTCCAGGCCGAGCAGGCCGAGCGTCAGCCCGACAAGGACGAGCGCGAGCAGAGCGGCGCCGCTGCGGTCGAACGAGCCGCGGTACTGGACGTAGATGGCGCGGGTGAACGAGTCGAACTGGAGCAGCGAGACTGCGCCGAAGTCGCTCAGGGCGTACAGGGCGACGAGCAGGGCGCCGACCGCGACCGCGGGGCGAACCTGGGGCAGCAGGACGCGGAGCAGCACCCGGGGCGGGCTGTCCCCCAGGGCGCGGGCGGCCTCCTCGACCGCAGGGTCGCAGCGGCGCAGGGCGGCGCGCACGCTCAGCAGCACATACGGGTAGGTGCACATGCTCAGGGCGAGCAGCGCCCCGCCGTAGCCGTAAACCTCGGGCAGTCGGCTCACCCCGAGCGGGGCGAGGGCCTGCTGGAGCATGCCTGTGGGCCCGAGCACGGCGATGATCGCGAAGCCCCCGATATACGACGGCACCGCCATCGGGAGGAGCGCGGCGACCGACCAGAACCGGCGCCCCGGTAGGTCCGTGCAGACGGTGAGCCAGGCGAGCGGCACGCCGACCAGCACGCCGACGCCCGCCACGCCGAGGGCCAGGGCCGCGCTCCCGCCGAGCACGCGCAGGGTGCGCGGCCGCAGCAGGGCCGCCCAAGCCTCGGGGCTCGCGGCGGCCGCGCGCAGCAGCAGGTAGCCGAGCGGCAGCAGGGCCAGGGCGACGATGCCCGCGCACACGCCGATCAGCAGCCAGGGCCGGGCCCGGCGCGGGCGGGGGGCGAGTGGGGCCAGGGGTGCTGCGCGCTCAAGGGTGGTCATCGTTTCGCTCGGGCAAGGGGGCGGGCCGGCGGGCAGCGCCCTGCCAGCCCGCCGCTACGGTCGGCTACAGCGCGCCAACGTCCTGGAGCAGCTGGAGGGTGCCCTGGAGGTCGCTCAGGCGGTTCAGGTCCAGCTCGGGCGTCCGGATCTCGCTGAGCGGCTTGAGCTCGGCGGCGGGCTGCACGCCGGCGGCCAGGGGGTACTCGAACGTTTTCTCGGCGAAGAAGCGCTGGCCCTCGGCCGAAAGCATGTAGTCGACCAGGCGCTGAGCCGCGCCGGCGTGCTGCGCTGTCCGGAGGATGCCGGCGCCGGCGATGTTGACCAGGGCGCCCACGTCGCCCTCGGGGGGGTAGTAGTTGGCCGCCGCAAGGGTGCCGCCGCTCTCGCGCTGGAGCTGGTACAGGTAGTAGTGGTTGACGAACCCCGCGTCGATCTCGCCGCTGGCGACGGCCTGGACGATCGCGGCGTTGCGCTCGTAGGTGCGGACGTCGTTGGCGATCATGCCGGCGAGCCACTCGCGGGCCGCCTCCTCGCCGAGCTGCTCGCGCATCGCGGTGACAAAGGCCTGGAACGAGCCGTTGGTCGGGGCCCAGCCCACGCGGCCCCGCCAGGCCGGGTCGGTGAAGGCGGTGATCGAGGCCGGCATGTCGGCCTCGCTGAGCTTGTCGGTATTGTAGATCACGACGCGGGCCCGGCCGCTGACGCCGACCCAGTCACCGCTGGAGGCGCGGAAGCGCGGCTCGACGGCGTCGAGGCTCGCTGCGGGCAGCGGGGCGAGCAGGCCGGCCGCGCTGAGCGCGCCGAGGGCGCCCGCGTCCTGGGCGAAGAACAGGTCGGCCGGGCTGTTCTGGCCCTCCTCCAGGATTGTCGCCGCAAGCTCGGCCGTGTCGCCGTAGCGGGCCTCCACCGCGATGCCGGTGGCGGCGGTGAACTGCTCGAAGAAGGGCGCGACCAGGCTTTCGCTGCGGCCCGAGTACACGACGACCTTCTGCTCGCCGGCGGCCGCGGTCGGCTCGGCGGGGGCGCTCGTCGGCTCAGGGGCGGCCGCGGTCGGCTCGGCGGGGGCGCTTGTCGGCTCAGGGGCGGCGGCCGCGGTCGGCTCGGCGGGGGCGCTCGTCGGCTCGGCCGCCGGCGCGCTGCCGCACGCGGCGAGCAGGGCGGCGAGGAGCGGGAGCAGGACGGCGTATCGTCGCAGCCACATGGGGCGTCGGTCCTTTCGCTGCAAGAGTTTGTCGAAGCGTATCGCCTGGCCAGGCGCGTGTTAGTATAAGCTAACCCCTACTACGGGTCAAGGTTAATATGACAAGCTTCTCCTTCTGAAACCGCCAAGCCTCGGCACGGCGCCCGCCGCACGTAGGGCGAATTCTGGGTATAATCCCGTGCATCCACCCCGATCCGCGACACACACAAGGGAGAGCGCGATGATCGACCTTCCGGAAGGCCCGCTGGTCAGCGTCGAGTGGCTGGCCGCGCACCTGGACCACCCGCAGCTGCGCGTGGTTGACATGCGCGGCAAGGTGCTCCCGCCGAGGGCGCCGAAGCCGCACTACTTCCCCCGCCGCGAGGACTACCTGGCCGGCCACATTCCCGGCGCGGTTTACGTCGACTGGACGCAGGAGATCGTCGACCTCGACGACCCGGTGCTGGTCCAGGTCGCCCCGCCCGAGAAGATCGCCCGTGTGCTCGGCGGCCTGGGCATCGGCGACGATACGGTGGTGGTGGCCTACGACGACGCCTACTCCATGTTCGCTGGACGGCTGCTCTGGGTGCTGCGCTACTACGGCCATGAGCGCGCCCGCATCCTGAACGGCGGCCTGGTGCGCTGGCAGGCCCAGGGCCTCCCCGTGAGCGCCGAGGCGCCAAGCTACCCGCCCGCCACCTTCACCCCCCGGCCGCAGCCCGGCCTGCGCAAGACGGCCGACCAGATCCTGGCCGGCCTCGGCGCCGACGCCGCGCCGCTGCTGATCGACGCCCGCGGCCCCACTGAGTACAACGGCGAAGAGTCGCGGGCGGCCCGCGGCGGCCACATCCCGGGCGCGCGCAACGTGTTCTACCGCGAGCTCGTCACCGGCCCCGACCAGACCTACGCCTCCCCCGAGGAGCTGCGGGCCCGCTTCGCCGCCGCCGGGGTCGACCTCGACGCGCTGGAAGGGCGCGAGGTGGTGGCCTATTGTAACGGCGGCGTCTCGGCCACGCCGGCTGCGCTGGCCCTGGAGATCGCCACGGGCCGCCGGGCCGCGATCTACGACGGGTCGTGGAACGAGTGGGGCAACGACGACACGAAGCCGCTGGAGCAGTAGGGCCGGCGACGGGCCACGAGTCGATCAGGAGCTGCTATGAGCGACGAGTTCATCCTCGACACCCCGCGCGTGCGCGCGTTCATCGCTACGGTGCGTGAGGCCCTGGCCGAACAGCCCGTGGCCGAGGCCCTGGCCAGCCTCCAGCCGGCCTTTGTCGACCTGCTGGCCGACCAAAGCTGGCTGCCGGACGAGTACATGCAGCCTGCCGCCGAGGGCGGCATGGGCGGCGGCATCGCCACCTGGCTCCTGTTCCGCTCCGGCGACGGCGGCCTGTCGCTGTTCAGCCTGGTGGTGCCGCCCGGCAGCGCCACCCCCGTCCACGACCACCTGGCCTGGGGCCTGGTCGGCCTGTACGCCGGCGAGCAGGACGAGCGGGTCTACCGGCGGGTCGGCGAGCACGACCACGAGGCGGGCCACGCCCCGCTGGAGCTGGTGGAGCAGAACCACCTGCGCCCCGGCGACTTCTACCTGCTCATGCCCCCCGAGGGCGACATCCACAGCGTGGCCACCGTCTCCAGCGGCCCCTCCGTCAGCATCCACATGCTCGGCAACGACACGGGCTGCACCTGGCGCCACGCCTACGAGCCCGACGCCGGCCGCTCGCGGGCCTTCAAGTCCGGCTGGAGCAACGTCCCCTGCCGCGACGACGAGCGCCCGTAGGGGCGTTCGGGGCGCCACGCGCGGGGGAGGGCGGGGCGCGGCGAGGGCGGCCGGCACGATGGTGCCGCCGCCCTTCGCATATCGAGCCTGGTGGTGGCCGCGCCCCGCGGGCGAGTTACGCGAGGATCGCGTCGAGCGCCGCTTGCGTATCGGCGAGGTCGGGGAGGGCCGCGTCGGCGCCGTGGGCCAGCAGCTCGGCGACGGAGAAGGGGCCGGTGGCCACGCCCACGGTGCGCGCCCCGTTGGCCTTGCCGCAGGCGATGTCGTTGGGCGTGTCGCCGACGATCACGATCTGGCGGCCGCTGTAGCGGACGCCGAAGCGCCGCTCGGCGCGGCCGGCCGCGAGGGGCACCAGCTCCGAGCGGGTGTGGTGGTCGTCGCCGTAGGCGCCCGCCTCCAGGTCGAGGAAGGGCACCAGCCCCGTGACCTCCAGCTTCATGCGCGCGATCGCGGCCATGTTGCCGGTGAGCGGGGCCATGTGGGCCCGGCCGCGCAGGGCCTCCAGCAGGGGGCGCACCCCATCGAAGACGCGGGAGCGGGCGGCGAGGGCCTCGCGGGAGCGCTCGAGCTCGGCCAGGTAGGCCGCGCCGAACTCGTGGAGCCGCTCGTCAACCGCGGCGGCGCCCAGGCTCGGGAAGTGCTCACGGATGATCTGCCAGTCCGTCTTGCCGGCGTAGCTGGTCCGCTCCATCGGCGTCGCCTCGCCGACGAGCGCGCGGATCGCCGTTCGCATCGCGGCGGCAGCGATCCCGTCCGTCGTCAGCAGCGTGCCGTCCACATCCCACAGAATCAGCTTCTCCATCGTCACGCCCGCGCCCCTACAGCCCGAACGCGCGGGCCATGCCGCTGCCGAGGAGCCGGCGCACGGTGTCGGACAGCTCGTCGAGGTCGATCGGCTTGGCCAGAAAGGTGTTGAACCCGGCCCGCACCGTGCGCTCGCGGTCGTCCTCGCCGAGCCCGCTGACCGCGATGGCCGGACAGCCGCCGTGGCCGGGCAGCTCGCGCAGCGCGGCGAGCAGCTGCGGGCCCTCCTGGTCGGGGAGGCGCATATCGATCACGAACAGCTGGTAGCCCGCCCCGCGGGCCAGCGCGAGCGCCTCCTCGCCATCCCCGGCGACGGCGACGCTGTACCCCTGGCTGATCAAGAAGCGGCTGATCACCTGCTGCATGAGCGGGTTGTCGTCGACCAGCAAGACCTGCATCGGGCATCCTTTCACGGCTCGGCTGGTGGGCAGTGGGGCTTAAAGCAGTATACCGCCCTCGTCAACGTGTCGCCGGCGCCCGGCCCTGCCCCGCCTCTTGGCCGCTACGGGTACACCCCGCGGGTCTGGTTGGCGTCGGCGACGCGCTTGACAGCCAGTAGGTACGCGGCCGTGCGCAGCGGCACCCCCCGCGACTGGGCCATCGCCCACACCTCGTCGAAGGCGCCGACGATGATCCGCTCCAGCTTCTCGTTCACGTCCTGCTCGTGCCAGAAGAACTCCTGGAGGCCCTGGACCCACTCGAAGTAGCTTACGACCACGCCGCCGGCGTTGGCGAGGATGTCGGGCACGACGACCACACCGCGCTCGTTGAGGATGGCGTCGGCCTCGGGGGTGGTGGGGCCGTTGGCGCCCTCGACGATCAGGCGCGCCCGGACCTGGCCGGCGTTGCGCTCGGTGATCTGGTTCTCCAGCGCCGCCGGGATGAGCACGTCACAGTCGAGCTCGAGCAGCTCGGGCCCGTCGACCTGCTCCAGCCCGGGGGTGCTGTAGCCCTCCAGCAGGCGGAACGGGTGCAGGTCGGCGAAGGCGCGCATGCTCGAAACGTCGAGGCCGGAGCCGCGGTAGTAGCCGCCGGTGGCGTCGGAGACGCCGATCACCCGGCAGCCCATCTGGCTGAGCAAAAGCGCCGCCGTGCTGCCGACGTTGCCAAAGCCCTGGACGACGACCCGCAGCTGCTCCAGGGGCCGGCCGAGCCGGCGCGCCACCTCGCGCACCATCAGGCTGACGCCGCGGCCGGTGGCCTCGACGCGGCCGAGCGAGCCGCCGATGTTGATCGGCTTGCCCGTGATCACGGCGGGGACGGTGTAGCCGCGGTGCATGGAGATCGTGTCCATGATCCAGGCCATGACCTGGGCGTTGGTGTTGACGTCGGGGGCGGGGATGTCCTTCTCGGGGCCGAGCAGGATCGAGATATCGGAGGCGAAGCGGCGGGTCAGCCGCTCCAGCTCGCCGCTGGACAGCTGGCGCGGGTCGACCACGACGCCGCCCTTGGCGCCGCCGTAGGGGATGTTGACCAGGGCGCACTTCCAGGTCATCCACATGGCGAGGGCGCGCACCTCGTCGATGTCGACGCTCGGGTGGTAGCGGATGCCGCCCTTGACCGGGCCGCGGCCGAGGTTGTGCTGGACGCGGTAGCCGGTGAACATGCGCACGTCGCCGTTGTCCATCTTGACGGGGAAGTTGACGGTCAGCTCGCGCTGGGGGACGCGCAGGACGGCCCGCAGGCCGTCGGCGAGGTTGAGCAGCTCGGCGGCGGTGTCGAACTGCTGCTGCGCGATGCGGAACGGGTTGCGATGGTCAGACGTCATTGTCTTTCCTTATTCTGAAGGGTTGCCATTGCCGCCCATTGTACCCGACTTCGCGTGGCGGGCGGCGGGCGGGGTCAGCTCAGCTCCTTGCGCATATACACCCAGCGCCCCTGCCCGAAGAACAGGCGCGCGAGGAGCGAGCGGCGGACGCGCACGTCGTAGAAGCCGAGGCGACGGTAAAGGGCGCGGGCGCCGGCGTTGCCGGCCCCCACATAGAGGCTGAGGAAGCGCTTGTTGCGGGCCCCGGCCTCCTGCTCGATCTGGGCGAGCATGGCGCGGGCCACGCCCCCGCGCCGGAAGGGGGCGAGCACGGCGACGTCGGTGATAAACCCCTCCGCCCGCTCGATCCGGTGGTCGAGCAGCGACAGGGCGAAAAGCGAGCGGGCCGCGCCCCACAGCCCGAGCTCCTCCTGGAAGGCCAGCTCGGCCGCGCCGCCGTCGTCGCCGCTGAGCTCCCAGGTGCGCAGCGAGGCCGTCCCGATCACCTGCCCGTCATGGACGGCGACGACCATGCCGCGCATGGCCGACGGCCCCTGCTTGTGCCAGGCCCGGGCGAGGGCCTTCGTGCCGCGCTCGGCGCCCGCCGCCCCGAAGGCCCCGCCGAAGGTGTCGGCGAAGGCCTCGCGGTGCAGGGCCAGGATCGGAGGGATGTCGTCGAGGCGGGCGGAGCGCACCTCGACGGGGACGACCGGGCCGCCCCGCGCGGCGGGCAGGGCCCCGGAGATGGCGTGGGAATGTGCCGTCATCGGCCTGCCCCCTGCCCCGTCGCCGCCCTACTTCGCCGTCAGCTCGGCCACCCGCCGGTCGAGGCGGGCGGAGATATCGCGGTACATATCGCCGCGCATCTGCGCGGCCTGGAGCTGGCGCCGCAGCGTCACCACATACAGCAGCGCGCCAACCAGCAGAATCAGCAGGAGCGGATTGAGCTTCATACGATCTCTCCAAGCGCTGTTCGAGCTACCCGTGCCATTCTAGCGCAGGGCGTGCGAACCTTCAAGGCCGCGCGGGTGAACCGCAGAGGCAGTGAAGTGGCACCGCGCTGTCGCGCTCACATGGAGAGCTCCGCGCGTCTGCGGTTCACTCACCCCCGCCGCGCCCGCTGGCGCCAGGCGGTGTACAGGGCGATGCTGCCGGCGACGGCGGCGTTGAGCGAGGCGATCTGGCCGGACATGGGGAGCTTGAGCAGGAAGTCGCAGCGGTCGCGCACGAGCCGGGCCAAGCCCGGCCCCTCGGCGCCGACCACCAGGGCCAGGGGCATGTTCAGGTCGGCGTCGTCGATGCTCTGGGCCCGCTCGTCGTCCTCCAGGCCCACCACCCAGACGCCGTCCTTCTGCAGCTCCACGATCGTTTGGGCCAGGTTGCCGACCATCACCACCCGCAGGTGCTCGGTGGCCCCGCTGGACGCGTTGACCACGGCGGGCGTGATCTCGGCCGCGCGCCGGCCTGGCATGCAGACGCCGTGGACGCCGACCACCTCGGCGGTGCGCAGCAGCGTGCCGATGTTCTGCGGGTCCTGGAGGTGGTCGAGCATGAGGAACAGGGCCGGCTCGCGCCGCTCGGCGGCAAAGGCCGTGCACTCCTCCAGCTCGGCGTAGGGGTACGCGCCAGCCTCGAGCACGACGCCCTGGTGGTTGGCCTCGCGCAGCTGCTTATCGAGCTGCTGCCGCTCGACCCGCTCGACCGGCACGCCCGCCGCCCCCGCCAGCTTCACGATCTCCGCGATCACCCCCGTCTCCTGCACCCCGCCCGAGACGAGCAGCCGCTGCATCGTGCGCCGCCGCGCCCGCAGGGCCTCGCGCACGGCGTTCCGGCCGTAGAGTAGCTCAGTAGCCATGTCGTCCTTTACAGCCCGAACGCGTCCTTGATCCGGCCGAAGAAGCCCTCGTCGCGCTCGGCGTGCTGATCCTCCGGGTCGAGGGTGCGGGCGAGCTCCTGGAACAGGCGGCGCTGCTGGTCGGTCAACTTGGTCGGGAGCACCACGCGCGTGACGACGATCTGGTCGCCCCGGCCCTGCTGGCGCAGGAAGGGCACCCCCTTGCCGCGCAGCTTGAAGGTCTGGCCCGTCTGGGTGCCGGCCGGGAGGCGCAGCTTCTCGCTCCCGTCGAGCGTGGGCACGTCGACCTCCTCGCCGAGGGCGGCCTGGGCCACGTTGAGCCGCAGCTCGAAGATCACGTCGTTGCCCTCGCGGAAGAAGAGCGGGTGCTGCTGCACGTCGAGCGACACATACAGGTTGCCGAAGGGGCCGCCGCGCGGCCCGGCCTCGCCCTCGCCGGAGATGCGGATCTGCTGGTTGCCGTCCACGCCGGCGGGCACCTTGACGGTGATCTTGCGCACCTCGCGCACCCGGCCGTCGCCGCGGCACTCGCGGCACGGGATGGGGATCACATAGCCGGAGCCGTTGCAGGTGTCGCAGGTGGTGACGGTGACCATGTTGAAGAGCGGGGCCCGCTGGCGCACCTCGCCGGAGCCGCCGCACTTCGGGCAGCGGGTCGGGTCGGTGCCGGGCTCGGCGCCGCTGCCCTTGCAGCTGCCGCAGGTTTCGAGCCGGCGGAACTCGATCTCCTTCTCGGTGCCGAAGACCGCCTCCTCGAACGACAGGCGCAGGTTGTAGCGCAGGTCGGCGCCACGCTGGGGGCCGCGCTGCCGGGCGCCGCCGGCCTGGCCGCCGAAAAAGCTTTCGAAGATCGAGCTGAACGGGTCGGCGCCGCCGAACGGGTCGTACGCGCCGCCGGCGCCGCCCATGCCGGGCGCATTGTGGCCGAAGCGGTCGTACATCGCCCGCTTCTGTTCGTCGGACAGCACCTCGTAGGCCTCGTTGATCTCCTTGATCTTGGCCTCGGCGCCCTCCTCCTTGTTGACGTCGGGGTGGTACTGGCGCGCCAGCCGGCGGAACGCCTTCTTGATCTCGTCCTGGCTGGCGCCCCGGGCCACCCCGAGCACCTCGTAGTAATCGCGCTTTGCGCCCGTCGTCATAGGTTTCTCTCGTTTCGCGCCGTGCGCGCTGGCCGCACGGCGCGAAGGTCCAGCGGTTAATCGACCTTGTACTCGCCGTCGACGACATCATCGCCCGCAGCGCCCGCCCCCGGGGCCGCGCCGTTGGCCCCCGCGGCCTCGTACATGGCCTGGCCGATCTTCTGCATCGCCACGCTCAGCTCGGCTGCCCGGTTGCGGATCTCCTGCGCGTCCTCGCCGTCCTTGACCTGGCGCAGCGCGGAAACCTTGTCCTCGACCTCGGTCTTGATCGCGCCGTCCACGCCCTCGGCCTCGCGCAGCGCCTTCTCGGCCGCGTAGATCAGGCTGTCGGCCTGGTTGCGGGCCTCGATCAGCTCGCGCCGGGCCTTGTCCTCCTCGGCGTGGGTCTCCGCGTCGCGCACCATCTGCGCGATCTCCTCGTCCGACAGGCCAGAGGATGCCGTGATCGTGATCCGCTGCTCCTTGCCGGTGGCCTTGTCCTTCGCCGTCACATTGACGATGCCGTTGGCGTCGATGTCGAAGGTGACCTCGATCTGGGGCACGCCGCGCGGCGCCGCCGGGATGCCCGACAGCTCGAACTTGCCGAGGGTCTTGTTGAAGCGCGCCTCGGCCCGCTCGCCCTGGAGCACGTGGATCTCGACGCTGCCCTGGTTGTCGCTGGCGGTGGAGAAGGTCTGGCTTTTGCGGGTCGGGATGGTGGTGTTGCGCTCGATCAGCGGGGTCATCACGCCGCCGAGCGTCTCGATCCCCAGCGTCAGCGGGGTTACGTCGAGCAGCAGCACATCCTTGACCTCGCCGCCGAGCACGCCGGCCTGAATGGCCGCACCGACCGCGACCACCTCGTCGGGGTTGACGGTGCGGTTCGGCTCCTTGCCGAACAGCTTGCGCACGGCCTCCTGGATGGCCGGCATACGAGTCTGCCCGCCCACCAGGATCACCTCGTCGACCTGTGCGGACTGGAGGCCGGCGTCCTTCAAGGCCTGGCGCACCGGCACCATGCTGCGCTCGATCAGGTCGGCCGTGAGCTGCTCCAGCTTCGCCCGCGACAGGGTCGCGTTGAGGTGCTTGGGGCCGGAGGCGTCGGCGGTGATGAACGGGAGGTTGACCTCGGTCTGGCCGACGCTGGACAGCTCCATCTTGGCCTTCTCGGCAGCCTCCTTCAGCCGCTGGAGCGCCATGCGGTCGCCGCGCAGGTCGATCCCGTGCTCCTTCTGGAACTCCGCGGCCAGCCAGTCGATGATCCGCTGGTCGAAGTCGTCGCCGCCGAGGTGGGTGTCGCCGCTGGTCGCCTTCACCTCGACCACCCCGTCGCTCAGCTCCAGGACCGACACGTCAAAGGTGCCGCCGCCCATGTCGTAGACGACCACCACCTCATCCTGGCCCTTTTTGTCCAGCCCGTAGGCCAGGGCCGAGGCGGTCGGCTCGTTGACGATCCGCAGCACCTCCAGGCCGGCGATCTTGCCGGCGTCCTTGGTGGCCTGGCGCTGGCTGTCGTTGAAGTAGGCCGGGACGGTGATCACGGCCTGCGTGACCGGCTCGCCCAGGTAGGCCTCGGCGTCGGCCTTCAGCTTCTGCAGCACCATCGCCGAGATCTCGGGCGCGGCGTACTCTTTGCCGCCGAGCAGCACCCGCACGTCGCCATTGGCGGCGGCGGCGAGCTTGTATGGCATCAGCCCCTGGTCGCGCTGGACGACCTGCTCGTTCAGCTTGCGGCCGATAAACCGCTTGACGGAGAAGATCGTGTTCTCCGGGTTGGTCACGGCCTGGCGCCGGGCTACCTGGCCGACCATGCGCTCGCCCGCCTTATTCATCGCGACCACAGAGGGGGTCAGCCGCGCGCCCTCGGCGTTGGGGATGACCACCGCCTCGCCGCCCTCGACCACCGCCACCACGGAGTTGGTCGTGCCGAGGTCGATACCGATAACTTTAGGCATGTTTCTCTCGCTTATTGTTAGGCGTTAGCCCACGCCTATCAGCCCCGCCCAACCTTCACCATGCTCGGCCGCAGGACGCGCTCGCCGAGCTTGTAGCCCTTCTGCAGCTCCGCGACCACCTTGCCGTCCTGGCCGGGGGCGTCCTCGTAGAGCACGGCCTCGTGGAGGTTGGGGTCGAAGTCCTGGCCGAGGGCCTCGATCGCTTTGACGTTCTGGCTTTCCAGCAGGAGGCGCAGCTTGTGCGCGATCAGCTGCGTGCCGCCCCACCAGGAGCTTTCCGCGATCTCGGGGGGGATGCTGGCGATCGCGCGGTCGAAGTCGTCGACCACGGGCAGCAGCTTAAGGATGAGGTCGGCGCCGGCGCTGCGGATCAGCTCGGCCCGCTCGATCTCGGCGCGGCGCTTGAAGTTCTTATAGTCGGCGGCCGCGCGCAGCCACTGGTCCTTGTATTCGGCGGCCTCCTTCTCGGCCCGGGCCAGGCGGGCCTGGAGGTCGTCGCCCTGGGGGGCGGGCTGCTCCGGGGACGGGCTTTGCTCGGCGGCCTCGCCGGGCTCGACAATCTTCTGCTCGTCGCTCATTGTTCTCCTCTCAACATAACGGCGGAGCGGCGGGGCCGCTCCAGATGTCTGCCTCGACTGATGGGTGGGGCGCGGTCAGGGCGTCGGGCCGCCCTCGGAGGGGCGCGAGTCGTTATACAGCTCGCCGAGTAGGTCGCTCATCAGCGATGAGATGTAGCGCACCGTCGAGATCGAGCGCGGGTAGGCCATGCGAGTGGGCCCGAGCACGCCGAGCACCCCGGCCACCGCGCCGTCGACGCCGTAGCGGGCCAGCACGACGCTGTACTCGCGCATCTCGTCGGCGCTGTTCTCGCCGCCGATGATCACCTGGACGCCATCGGAGGCCAGGGCCTGCGGGATGAGCGGGCCGAGGCCGCGCCCGTTCTTCAGGATCTCCAGCGCCCGGCGCATCCGCTGCACGGCGCGCTCGGCGTCGTCGCGGGCCAGCGAAGGGATGAACTCCGGCTGGGTCAGCATCTCGATCAGGCCGTCGGAGTAGATCTGCTCGCGGGCCTGCTCTTCGAAGGCCTGCATCGAGCGGGCCACGATCTCGACCACGCTGCGCTCGAAGTCGCTGAAGTGGGGCGGCGCGTGGCTTGCGTCGGCGGCCAGGGCCTCCTCAACCTCGGCCAGCGACAGGTCGGCCAGGCGGTCGGTGATCCGGCCGGCGCTGCGCCGCAGCTCCTCCGCCGGGCGCGCCGCGTCCAGGGCGACCGTCTGCTGCTTGACGATCCCGCCATGGAAGACGATCACGGCCAGCCCCATCGTCTCGTGGATGCCGACCAGCTCGATCGAGCGGAAGCGCAGCCGCTCCGCCACCCGCGGCGAGGTGACGAGCGAGGCCGTCTGGGCGGTGCGGGCCAGCACGGCGCCCGCGAGCTGGATCCACTGGTCGAGCTCGCCGCGCACCTGGTAGAACTGATGCCGGATCATGCGCTGCTCAGCCAGCGAGAGCGCCGTCCGCTCCATCAGGTTCTCGACGAAGAAGCGGTAGCCGGCGTCCGTGGGCACGCGCCCCGCCGAGGTGTGCAGATGGGTCAGGTAGCCCAGCTCCTCAAGCGCCGCCAGCTCGTTGCGCACCGTCGCGGACGAGAAGCCCAGGCCGTACTTGCGCACCAGCGTTTCCGAGGCCACCGGCGTGGCCGTGGCGACGAACTCCTGGATCACCAGCTTGAGGATGAGCTGCCGCCGCTCCGTCAGGCTTGCCGCCATCGCAAATTCCTCGCTAGGGCCGCACGCCGCCACGCTGCGCTTTAGCACTCGCTGTACCGGAGTGCTAAGAGCCGAGGTTAAAGGAGTGGCGTGCATCTGCTGCACGCCGATACACACTATACCATGACTCCCCGGCCTTGTCAGCTAACGAAGCGTTAACATCAAGGGCGCGATTGTGGGGCGCAGGGGGTTGTGATATAGTACACAACCGCGCGAGAGGCCTCGCGCCACGGAGCAAAGCAGCGGCGCCCGCCGGCGGGCGCGAAGGAGCGTGTGATGACGATCGCAGACGCGCGGCTCGCCACCCTCGAGCAGGTGCTCGACGGGCTGATGCGCCGCTACCAGGAGCGCGTGCCCGATGTGGCCGCGATCAGCCGGGCGATGGTCGCCGAGGGAATCATCGGCGGCCCTGAGCAGATCGAGAACGACCACATCGCCTTCCGCACGATGGGCGTGCCCCAGCTCGGCGTCCGCTCGCTGGAGCAGATCTTTCTGCACTACGGCTACCAGCGCCGCGACCCCTACCACTTCCCCGCCAAAAAGCTCGACGCCTTCTGGTACAGCCCGCCCCGCCCGGGCCTGCCGCGCATCTTCATCTCCGAGCTGCGCGTCGGCGAGCTGTCGGCCGCGGCCCAGGGCATCATCACCTCCTACACCGACGAGGTCCGCGCCGACCCGGTGCAGCGCCTCGACCTCGACGACGCCGCCGCCGTCGACGACTTCCTCCACCACGGGCTGTGGCGCCTCCCCACCTGGGCCGACTACACCCGCCTGGCCGAGGAAAGCGAGTACGCGGCCTGGGTGATCTACAACCGCTACTACCTCAACCACTTCACCGTCACCATCCACAACCTGCCCGCCGGCTACAACACCATCGCCGACTTCAACGCCTTTCTGGAGCGCAACGGCTTTAAGCTGAACGACGCCGGGGGCAAGGTCAAGACCAGCCCCGACGGCAAGCTGCTCCAGAGCAGCACCGTGGCCGAGACGATCGAGGCCGGGTTTGCGGGCGGCGAGCGCCATCGGATCCCCGGCTCTTACGTCGAGTTCGCCGAGCGCCGCCCCCTCGACCAGTTCGCCCACCTGCCCCCCGCCGAGCTGCGCCGCGAGCACCGTCGCGAGGGCTTCGAGGCCGGCAACGCCGACAAGATCTTCGAAAGCACCTACAGCGACCAGGTCGCCAAGCGCGGGTAACCCAGGACAAGGGGACAGGAGGACAGTTGGGCAAAACGTCCCCTTGTCCCCTTGTCCCTACCTCGCCCCCGCCGCCGCCTCCAGCAGCCTGAGCAGGCGCGGCACCATCGCGGCCGGGTTCTGGTGCAGGCCCTCCAGGAGCAGGGCGTTGTCGTAGAGCTGCTCCGCGGCCGCCGCCACGATCGCGTCGTCGGGGTCGGCGGCGGCGCGGCGGGCCAGGGCGGCCACGAGCGGGTGGCCCGGGTTGAGCTCCATGATCCGGGTCTGCTGCTCCGCCTCGCGGCCCAGGAGCTGCTGGATGCGCTGCATCTCGCGGCCGTAGCTGTCCTCGCCGGCCACCAGGCGCGCCGGGCTGTCGCGCAGCACCTTCGAGGCCCGCACCTCCTTCAGCCGGTCGCCCAGGGCGGCGGCGAACCGCTCCGCCAGCGCCGCGAACTCCTCGTCGCTCACCTGCGGCGCCGCCGCCTCGGCCTCGCCGGGCAGCTCGATGTCGGCCTCGTCGACGTTGCGCAGCTTCAGGCCCTCGTACTCGCGCAGGCCCGACAGCATAAAGCCGTCCATCAGGTCGGTGAACAGCAGCACCTCGATCCCGCGGGCCGCGAACGGGTCCAGGTGCGGGCTCGTCCGGGCCGCCTCCGCCGTCGAGCCCATCACGTAGTAGATCTCCGCCTGGCCCTCCACCATGCGGCCCTTGTAGGTCGCCAGCGTCACCAGCTCCTCGCCGCTCTTGGTGGTCTGGAAGCGCAGCAGCTTCAGCAGATCGTTGCGGCCCTCGAAGTCGGTGGCGATCCCCTCCTTGATGAACACCCCGAACTCGCGCCAGAAGCTCGCGAACGTTCCCGCGTCCTTCTCGGCCAGGTCGTTCAGCTCGCGGTGGAGCCTGCCGGTCAGCGTTTTGCGGATGCGCTGCATCACCGGGCTGGACTGGACGCTCTCGCGCGACACGTTCAGCGGCAGGTCCTCGCTGTCGACCACGCCCTCGATAAAGCGGAAGTAGGCCGGCAGCAGCTCCTTGGCCTCCTCCTGGATCAGCACCTTGCGCGAGTACAGCTTGACCTTGCCCTCGACTCGCCGCTCGATCAGGCCCCGCTCGCGCTTGGCCGGCACGAACAGGATGCTGTGCAGGTCCACCGGGGCGTCGGTCGACAGGTGGATCTGGAGCAGCGGGTCATCGCTGTCGAGAGTCAGCTGGCGGTACAGGTTCTTGTACTGCTCGGCCTCGACTTCGCGGGGCGCCCGGCGCCACAGCGCCTTCTGCTGGTTCACCTGCCGCTCGCCCACATGGACGGGGAAGGCCACGAAGTCGGAGTGGCGCTTGATGATCTGCTCCAGCCGCCAGGTGTTGGCGAACTCGGCCGCGTCCTCCTTCAGGTGCAGCGTGATCGTGGTGCCGCGGGCCTCGCGCTCCGCCGCGCCCACAGTGTAGCTGTCGCCGCCCTCGCTCTCCCACACCGCCGCCTCGGCGTCGGGGCGGTACGAGCGCGACACAACCGTCACCCGGTCGGCGACCATGAAGACTGAGTAGAAGCCCACGCCAAACTGGCCGATGATCTCGCTGGCCCCCTGGCCGCCCTCCTTCGCCCGCTGCACAAAGGCCCGCGCCGACGACTGGGCGATCGTGCCCAGGTGCTCGACCATCTCCTCGCGGGTCATGCCGATCCCGCTGTCGCTCACGGTGATCGTGCGCGCCTCGCTGTCGGCCGCCACGTGGATCGCCAGCTCCGCGTCGGCGTCGCGCACGTCGCGGTTGGTCAGCATCTCGAACTGGACGCGGTTCAGCGCGTCGGACGCGTTCGAGATCAGCTCGCGCAGAAAGATCTCGCGGTCGGTGTAGAGCGAGTGGGCCAGGATCTGCAGCACCTGCTGCACCTCGGCCTTGAACGTCATCGCCTGCGGCTGGCTGGGCGCTTCCTGATCGGTGGTCATACGCAGGGTGCTCCTTCGAACTCACAGCCTGGTGAAGATGCCGTATTGTAGCCGGAATACGGCCGTTTGTCTGGCGGCATGGTAGCCGCGCCGTGTTAGAAGCGCATTAGCGGCCCGCAAGAGCAGTGTTAGCGCCTCGGCCGAAAGTCTGAGCGGCCAGCGGTTGACACGGGCGGCGTGGCGTGCTATCCTTGCGCCCAGTAGGACAGAACCAGCGTGGAACTGTCGAAAGGAGCGGACGATGATCATCAGCGCCACCAACATGATCGCCGGCGTTGCCGGCGCGGGCCTCGCGGCCCGGCGCGCGATGACTATCCGCGCCTTTGAGGGGAAAGCCCTACCCACATTCCACGAGCTGAGGAGCTGACGCAAAGCTCCATAGAGCATCTGGAGGCTGTGGGTAGCGCAAGACGCGCCCGCAGCCTCGACGTTTTTCGAGGCCGTGGGGCGCAGCGCCCACGGCCTCTTGTTGTTCCCCTCGGGCGCGGCGACGGAACCGGACAACCGTTGAGCAAGCAGCAAAGGCACAGAAGATGACCCTGCTCGATCACGCGGAAGGGACCACGCAAACGTCGCCGGCCAGTGAACACCAGAGCACTCCCGAGGGGAGAACAACCGTGATTATTCTCGAACGTGACGGCTCCCTCCGCCACTACTCGCCGCCCAAACCCGCCGGCGCCCCCGCGCGCGCCCGGGTCGAGCTCGCGAGCGAGCGCGCCGAGCCAAGTGTGATCGATAAAATTCTCGACTTTACCTTCGACATTCTCGGCATCGGCAACTTGGAGGTGCGGGTGTATGAGCGCCAAAGCTGATGTCGACACCCCGGCGGCGGCCGAGCGGCGGGCCGGCCGCCTCGCCGGGACTGTGCTGCGCGCCCAGAGCGGCTTCTTCTGGGTCCAGACGGCCGAAGGCCTGATCGAGTGCAAGCTGCGCGGCCGCCTCAAGCGCGAGCGCCAGAACACCGACATCGCCGTGATCGGCGACGAGGTCGAGATCAGCCTCGTCGGCCCCGGCGAGGGCGCCGTCGAGGCCGTGCTCCCGCGCCGCTCCAAGCTCGCCCGCAAGGCCGCCGGCCCCCGCGGCGCCTACAAGGAGGATCTGCTCGTCGCCAACGTCGACCAGGTCCTGCTCGTCTTCGCCTGCGCCGCCCCCGCCTTCACCCCGCGCATGCTCGACCGCTACCTCGTGATCTGTGAGCACAGTGAGCTCGAGGTCACTATTGTCGCCACCAAGGCCGACCTGGTCAGCCCCGAGGAGGCCCGCGCTACGTTCGCCCCCTATGAGCGGGTCGGCTACCCGGTGATCTACGCCAGCACCCACACCGGCCAGGGCGTCGACGCCGTGCGCGAGCGCCTCGCCGGCAAGATCAGCGTCGTCACCGGCAAGTCGGGCGTCGGCAAAAGCAGCCTGCTCAACCTCGTCGTGCCCGGCCTCAACCTCGCCACCGGCGCCGTCAGCCAGCTGCTCAACAAGGGCCGCCACACCACCACCGTCGCCGAGCTGATCCCGCTCGACCTGCCGGGCGGCGGCTATGTGGCCGACACCCCCGGCATCCGCGAGATCGGGCTGTGGAACCTCCCCCCCGAGGAGCTCGACTGGTGCTTCCGCGAGCTGCGCCCTTTTCTCGGCCAGTGCTACTTCGCCGGCTGCACCCACATCCACGAGCCCGACTGCGCCGTCCGCGGCGCCGTCGTCTCCGGCGCCGTCGACCCGGCTCGCTACGACAGTTACGTCAAGCTTCGCCTCGGGGAGTAACCCCTGCACGCTCGACGCCTACCCCTCGCGGCGGGCGAGCAGCGAACCGACACTGCTTCCCGCACGTTCTACAGATAGCGCATCGGCCGCGAAAGGAGGCCGCCATGCATGTGAGTGTGTTGAGCCCGGCGCCCGTCCACAGGCCGACCGCCGACGTACCGACCACGAGGAATGTCATATGCTGAGCCGCCGGGCGCGCCGAGCGCGGCCGCGGCGATAGGGAGCACCCCGGCAATGCCACGGCTACGCATCAACGTGCGCGACATGGACGAGATCGACGAGCTGGACCTGGTCGACGAGGTGGGCGCCCTCCAGGAGCGCGAGGAGCGCGAAAGCCGCGGCCGCGGCCGCGACGACAAGCGCGTGATCAACCCGGTGGCCCTCCAGCGCCGCCAGGACTCGCGCAAGTTCGGCAAGGAGATCGCCCGCTTCCACCGCGAGCGCAACAGCCCCAAGCCGTAGGGCGTTCACCGCAAAGGCGCAGAGGCGCAGAGATCACCTCAAACCCTCGGCGTGCTCTGAGCCTCTGCGGTGACCATGGAGGAGTGTGATGAGCGACGAGGTCGAGCGGCCGGAGGTGGTGCCGGGGGAGCGGATCTTCCTCAGCCAGGTGCGCAAGGAGGACGTGCCGCTGTTCGCGCGCTGGTTCGCCGACCTGGAGCTGAACGCCTACCTCGGCAACCTCGGCATGTCCTTCACCCCCGAGCAGGAGCAGCAGTGGTACGACGGCCTGGCGGCCAGCAACGAGAAGCTGTTCGCCATCGTCGCCCGTGAGGGCCGGCGCCTGGTCGGCACCGTAACGCTCCGCAACATCGACCACCGCCACGGGATCGCCGAGCTCGGTATCGCGATCGGCGACAAGGAGGCCTGGGGCCGGGGCTACGGCTCCGAGGCCGTCCGCCTCATGGCCGACTACGGGGTCGCCCTGCTCGGGCTGCACACCGTGTACCTGTGGCACGCCTCCTTCAACCCCCGCGGCCACCACGCCTACCTCAAGGCGGGCTTCCGCGAATGCGGCCGTATCCACGGCGGCCTCCTCGTCGACGGCCAGCGCTACGACCGCGTCCTCATGGAGGCCACCCGCGAAAGCCTCGGCCCCTCCCAGGTGCTCCGGCTCCTCCGCCAGATCCAGCCATAACCGCAGAAACGTAGAGGCGCAGAGACTCTCGCAGGGGGGCGCAACGGACTGGGCGCCGCTCCCCCTACGCCTGGCCTCGATCCAAGTACCACAGCGCCGGAGCCGAGATCACTTCAAACCCTCTGTGCGCTCTGCGCCTCTGCGATGACTCAGGAGGGTTGTGTAGAGGCGCCAGGCCGTAGCATCAGAAAGGCCGTCAGGGCGCTGACCCAGGCCAGGCCGGACGCGATCAGGCCGAGCAGGCGAAACATCTCGACAAAGGCCAGCCGGATCGCCAGGCCGGCCGCCTCGCGCTGCTCCGCGCTCAGCCCCTCGGGCGGGCGCGCCGCGCCGAGCTGGGGGGCGGCGGCGGCCAGGGCGGCGCGCGCCCCGGGGTCCAGGCCCGCCTCCGCCGCGCGGGCGTCGAGGAAGCCCGCGAAGGTGGCCAGCGCTACCGCGCCCATCACCGCCACGGCCAGCACGCCGGCCGCGCGCGACACCGCGTTGTTCACTCCCGAGGCGACGCCGGCGTGGGTCGGCCCCACCGCGCCCATCACCGCCGCCGTGAGCGGGGCCACCGTGATCGCCATCCCCAGGCCGAGCAGGCACAGCCCCGGGAAAAAGGTCCACCAGTAGGCGCCTGGCCCCGCCGTCAGGCCCGGCAGCCCCAGGGCGAGAAAGCCTGCCCCGGCCAGCGCCGGCCCGATGGTCAGCGGCAGCCGCGGCCCGACCCGGTCCGACCAGGCGCCGGCCCAGCGCGACAGCACGGCGAGTATGAGCGCCATCGGCAGCGAGGCCAGCCCCGCCAGGGCTTCGCTGTAGCCCTGGGCCTGGATCATGTTCAGCGGCAGAAAGAAAAGCATCCCGTAGAGGGCAGCGTACAGCAGCAGCGTCAGCAGGTTGGTCGCGCTGAACACCCGCGAGCGGAACAGCCGCAGCGGCATCATCGCGTTCGGGCTGCGCGCCTCGACGACCAGAAACAGCGCCAGCCCCACCACGCCGACCGCCAGTGCCCCGGCCACCAGCGGGTCGCCCCACCCGCGGCCCGGCACCTCGACCAGCCCGTACGTCAGCCCGGCCAGGCCCGCCGTCGCCAGCGCCGCCCCCGGCAGATCGAGGCGGCGGGGCGCCTCCTCGTCGCGGCTTTCCGGCACCCGGCGCAGCGCCCACAGTGCCACGGCGGCCAGCGGCAGGTTGATAAAGAAGACCGCCCGCCACAGCCCCGCGCCGGCCAGCACCCCGCCCAGCCCCGGGCCGAGGATGGTCGTGATCGTGCTGAACGACGACCAGGTGCCGATCGCGCGGCCCCGCGCCTCCCCCGCGAAGGTCGCGCTGATCAGGCTCAGGCTGCCCGGCACCATCAGCGCCCCGCCCGCCCCCTGGACCGCGCGGGCCCCGATCAAAAAGCCGACGCCGGGCGCGAGCCCGCAGGCCAGCGAGGCCAGGGCGAACAGCCCGATCCCCAGCATAAAGATCTGCCGCCGCCCGTAGCGGTCGCCCAGGGCGCCGCCCACCAGGATGAGCGCGGCCAGGATCAGCGCGTAGGCGTTCACCACCCACAGCAGGTCGGCCCCGCTCGCCCCGAGGTCCGCCTGGATCGCGGGCAGGGCCACATTCAACGCGCTCCCATCGATAAAGGCCATGCTCGACGCCAGGATCGTCGCCAGCAACACCCAGAACCCGGCCCGCTCGCCCGCACCCGCACGCGATTCGGCCGCCATCTTCCCCCCGATCATCGTAACTTACCGATTGTCGCCAGGGGCAGTATAGCCGAAAGCCGCACCCGAATCGGGTGCGGCGCGGATGTTCGGAAAGTTTGTACCGCCGGGGCGGCCGTCACACGGTCAGCACGGCGCCCTCGCTCGCGGCGTAGAGGGCGAGCGGGCTGCCGGCGGCGGCGAGGGTGCCGCGGTAGCGGGTGACGATCGCGTCGAGCTGGTCGTCGGCGCGGGTCGGGGCGTGGTGAAACAGGAACAGCCGCTCGGCGTCGGCCTCGATGCCAAGCTCGATCGCGTCCTCGACGCGGCTGTGCCCGTAGTCCTGGACGTGCTCCTCGCGGGTGTAGGGGGCGCTGTGGATCAGCAGGCTGGCCCCGCGGGCGAAGCTGCGGGCCCGCTCCCAGATCTGGTCGTCGATGTAGCGCACGTCGGTGATGTAGACGAGCGAGCGGGCCCCCTCCTCGATCCGGTAGGCCCAGATCGGCGAGTTCTTGCGCCGCGACAGGGGCAGCGCCCGCACCGTCAGCTCGCCGATGTCGAACGGCTCCGTCGAGATCGGGTGGAAGCTGTGGGTCGCCCCGATGTGGGCCAGCCCGTACACGGGCGAGTAGACCGGCGACAGCAGCCCGTCGTAGACCATCTCCAGCGAGCCGCGGGCGCTGTCGGGGCCGTAGATGCGCAGCCGGTTGCCGGGCACGTGGACGATCCCGGGGAAGGGCAGCCCGAGGATGTGGTCCCAGTAGGTGTGGCTGATCAGCAGCGTCAGCTCGCCGTGGCCCTGCCCGAACGCGCCGCGCATCAGCTCGTCGCCGAGCTGGCAGAAGCCGGTGCCCGTGTCGAGCACCACCAGCTCGCCGCTCGCGCCGTGGACGGCGGTGCAGCAGGTGTTGCCCCCGTAGCGCAGGCACTCGGCCCCTGGCGTGGGCACATACCCGCGCACGCCCCAGAACTGAACCTTCATTCGCCCTTCCCCTTGCGCAGCTCCAGCCCCTCGTAGGCGGCCAGCACCTCCATGTCCGGGGGTGCGGCGGCGCGCTGCTCGGCCAGCAGCCCGTCCATCTCGGCGTCGGTCCGGTGGGGGTCGTGGTGGAACAGCAGCAGCGTGCGCACGCCCGCCGCCTCGGCGATCTCGCGGGCCTGGGCCCCCGTGCTGTGCCCCCAGTGCGGGAAGCGCCGGTACTGCTCCTCGGTGAACTGGGCGTCGTAGATCAGCCAGTCGGCGCCGCGGGCCAGCTCCACCACCTTCGCCCGCATCTCCGCCAGCTCGCGCAAGTCGGCGTGGGTGTGGGCGGTGGGCGAGCCCGTCCACTCGATCCGCTCGTCGCCGAACAGCACGGTGTGGAAGGGGCCCGTGTCGGGGATGAAGACGAGGGCCGCCTCATCCGTCTCGATCCGGTAGGCCAGGGCCCGGTAGGGGTGGTTCGCGCGGGCGGTGCTGACCCGCACCTCGGGGCCGAGCTGGAAGCACAGCCCCTCGTCGATCTCGTGGAAATGCAGCTCGGCCCGCAGGTCCTCCAGGCTCATCGGCAGCAGCGGGTCGCTCAAAGCGTTGGCGATCGTGGCCCGCAGGCTGGACTGGGTGCGCAACAGGCCGTAGATGTCGAGGCAGTTGTGGGGGCTGAACAGCGGCTCAAAAAAGGGGAAGCCGATGATATGGTCCCAGTGGGTGTGGGTGATCAGCATATCGAGGCGCAGCGGCCCCGCCTGCTCGCCGGCCAGCGCGGCGCCAAGAGGCCGCAGCCCGGTCCCGGCGTCAAGGATGATCCGCCGCCCTCCGGCGCGCACCTCGACACAGGTCGTATTGCCCCCATAGCGGAGCATCTCGGCGCGGGCCACCGGGTATGAGCCGCGGGTGCCCCAGAAGCGTACGATCATCGTTTGCGCGGGTATGTGGGCGGATCCCTGCCCTAAGTGTACAGGATAAACGCACCATTTTGGCACTTTCACGTAAAGCCGTGCTACCATACCCCCGTCCACGCAATGAAAGGAGCAGGAGATGGCCCGCATTCGGATCGGGGTGCAGCTGCACCCGCAGCACACCACCTATGCCTCGTACGCCGACGCCGTGCGCCGCTTCGACCAGATGGGCGTCGACTCGATCTTCAACTGGGACCACTTCTTCCCCCTCTACGGCGAGCCCGACGGCCCCCACTTCGAGGGCTGGACGCTGCTCAGCGCCATGGCCGCGATCACCACTCGCGCCGAGGTCGGCTGCCTCGTCACCTGCAACAGCTACCGCAACCCCGCTCTGCTCTCGAACATGGCCAAGACGGTCGACCACATCAGCGGCGGCCGCCTGATCCTCGGTCTCGGCGCCGGCTGGTTCGAGCGCGACTACAACGAGTACGGCTATGCGTTCGGCACCGGCCCCAGCCGCCTGCGCGACCTCAAGGCCGCCCTGCCGATCATCAAGCAGCGCTGGGAGGTCGACAACCCCAAGCCCACCCGCAAGATCCCTATCCTGATCGGCGGCGGCGGCGAAAAGGTCACCCTGCGCCTCACCGCCGAGCACGCCGACATCTGGCACGGCTTCGGCCCCGCCGAAACCTTCGCCCACAAGAACCGGGTGCTCGACGAGTGGTGCCAGGAGATCGGCCGCGACCCGGCCACGATCGAGCGCAGCGTATCGCCCCGCGGCGACGAGCCGATCGACGCCTACGTGGCGGCGGGGGCCTCGCACATCATCTTCGGCATGGGCGAGCCGTGGGACTTCGGGAAGATCGAGGAAGCGCTCAAGTGGCGCGAGGGCCAGGGGTAGGGGGATCGCGTGGGGAGGGCTCGGCTCTCCCCGCCGCCGAGGGCTAGCGCAGCGTCGCGTACCACTCCTCGTTCAGCTCCGCGAACGTCTTGCCATAGACGCCGGCGTAGTCCGCGGAGCCAGCCGCCCGGCCGCGCCCGCTCACGTAGAGGATGTTGAAGCGGTCCCAGCCGTAGGTGGTGGTGAGGTACTGGACGAAGCCCGCCCACATGTCGTAGGCCACGTCAGAGTTGCGCTTGCCCATCGTGGCCAGGCTGCCGCCGTAGCCCGCGTGGTACAGCTCGCGGGCCCGCTCCTGGAACGAGGCCGCGCCCGAGAGCGACAGCCAGTACTCGCCGGAGATATAGCTGGCCAGCCCTTCGAGCAGCACAATATCCGCCCGCGACTGGGCCTCCTTGCCATAGGCCTCGGCCTGGAGCGCGTGGGCCAGCTCGTGCGACAGGATCACCAGGGCCTTGTGGCTGTCTTCGCCCGCGCGGTAGTAGATCCGGACGTTGGTCTGCCCGTAGGTGTAGGCAATCCCGCGCGTGCCCCGCCCGGGGGCCTGGCTCGCCGCGTACACGCCCACCGAAACGCGCTCGCTCAGGTCGGTGGCGAAGCGCTTCTGCATGTAGCTCAGGGCGTGCTCGGCCTTGATCGCCATGTCGGCCACCTGCTCCGCCGAGAAGCTGTTCCGCCCCACGTAGAAGTCCAGGCGCCGGCCCGACGTGACCATCTCGCCGGGCAGCTCGACCCCGCGCCCCGGCAGAAACGTCGTAGGCGCGAGCTTGACCTGGGCGAAGGCGATCTCGTTGTAGTCGCGGCGGGCCAGGGTCGCGGTGGGCGGGATGGGGGTGGCGGTGGCCGCGGGGGACGGGGCAGCGCTCGTTTCCGTCGGCGGCGCCGGCTGCGCGACGGGCGTCACGTCGGCGGCGCCCTGGCCCTGTGGCAGGCTCGCGCCCATCAGCCCGACGATCAGCAGCAGCACGGCAAGCGGGGCCAGCGCGAGCAGGGCGCGTTGCTTGCGAGACACGGGGCGGGTCCTCCTTGCCAGGCACGGACGTGGTGCCTGGGCAGACCTCGACGGCGGTCATGTGTCGTCGCTTATACCACGCCCCGTCCGGGCTGTCAAACCTCCCCGAGCAGCGACATCTGTAGCCGCGCGTACGCCGCCAGCTCCGCCGTGGTCGCCCCGTCCGCCCCGCTGAGCCCCACAACCGCCCCCGGCCGCTCCAGGAGCCGCAGCGCGACCCGGTACCCCCGGCACGCCTCCGCGCCCTGGCCCTGCTGCCGCCACACGTCGGCCATGCCCAGCGCGGAAAGCGCGCTGTCCGGCGCGAGGTACATGCTGCGCCGGTAGGCGGCCAGGGCCTGGTCGAGCTCGCCTGCCTGCTCGTGAACCTGGGCCAGGAGGTAGTGCGCCGAAGCGCACAGCGAGTCCGCCGCGAGGGCCCGCTCCGCGCACGCCCTCGCCAGCTCCCACTCGCCCCGGTCGGCCGCAGCCCGCGCCTGCCCCAGCGAGTCCGGCGCGGTGGCTGTCGCAGGGAAAGGTGTCGGCAAGGGCAGGGGCGGACGGGATGGCGTCGGGGCGGGGGGAAACGAAGCTGCCGGCGTGAAGCTTTTCCCGGCCACCACTTTGCCTCCCCCTGTCCCCCCCTCCCTCTGTCCCCCTCTTCCCCTGTCCCCCACTCTCGCCTGGCTGCCCTGCGCGACGGCCGGAGCCATGAAGAGCGGCGCATCGGCCGGCTTGCGGTACAGCACGGTCCCGGGCGCGTTGATCGTCTCGAACTGGTGGAAGATCGCGGCGTTCGGCTCGGCGTGCCCCACCACCAGCCAGCCCCCGGGGGCGAGGGCGGCGAAGAGCCGGTCGATCACGGCGCGGATGGTGGCCGTGTCGAAGTAGATCAGCACATTGCGGCAAAAGATCAGGTCCATCGCCGCCGTGCCGTTGGCCAGAGCTGGGTAGGTTGGCTCGGCCAGGTTCAGCCGCCCGAAGATCACCGAGCGCCGGATCTCGGGGCGCACCCGCCAGCGGCCGTCCTCGGGCGTGAAAAAGCGCTCGCGCAGCTCGTCGGGCGTTTCGCGGAACGACCAGGCGCCGTATAGCGCCTCGCGGGCCCGCTCCAGAAACAGTGGGTTGAGGTCGGTGCCGAGCACGCTTTGCTGCCACCCGGCCTCGGCCGGCAGGGCGCTCGCCAGCGTCATCGCGAGCGAGTAGGGCTCCTCGCCGGTCGCGCACCCGGCGCTCCACAGCCGCAGGCTGCGGGCCCCCGCCCGCCGGGCCAGCAGGTCGGGCAGGATGCGTTCGCGCAGCGCGGCGAACTGGGCGTCGTTGCGGAAGAAGTAGGTTTCGCCGATCGTCAGCCGGGCGACCACTGTCTCCCAGGCCGCGCCGCCGGCCGCCAGCTCCGTGTACAGCCGGCCCATGTCGGCGATGCCGCGCTCGCGCGCCACCAGGCTCAACCCGTGGGCAAGGTCTTCGCGCCGGCGCTCCGGGAAATGGAGGCCGAGCCGCGCCAGCAGCAGGTCGCGCAGCCGGACGTACAGCTCATCGTTCAGCAGCAGATCGCTCACAACGTCCTCGTTTCGTCGCGGCCCAGTGGCCCTGGCAGCTCCCTCGTCTGCCCGGCCGCCGGCCGCAGGGCGGCCAGCACGGCCAGGGGCAGGGCCGCCAGGGCGCAGCTGCTCGTCGCCGCCCCCGCCGCGACGGCGGCCTTGGGCATCCCGTAGACGACGCAGCTCGCCTCGTCCTGGGCCAGAGTCAGCGCCCCGGCCGCCCGCATCCGCCCCAGCCCTTGCACGCCGTCGTCGCCCATCCCGGTCATGATCACCCCGACCGCCCGCGACCCGTAGGCATCGGCCACGCTGCCGAACAGCCGGTCGGCGCTCGGGCAGTAGCGATCCCCGGCAAGGTAGGGCGCCAGCCCGGCCCGCCCCGCGCCAGCCGCCAGCAGGTGGTGGTCGTCGGGCGCCAGGTAGGCGACGCCGGGCGCCAGCCGCTCCTCCGGCCCGGCGATGCGGACCGGCAGTGGGACTGCCCCGGCCAGCCACTCCACCAGGGCGACGGAAAAGCCGCGGGCGATGTGCTGCGCCACCAGGATGGGGAGCGGAAAGCCCGGCCCCAGGCCGGCGAGGAGCGCCTGGAGCGCTGCGGGCCCGCCCGTCGAGGCGGCCACGGCCACGACCTCCGGCCTCGCCCGCGGCGCCGGCGGCGCGATCGACGCCGCCAGCCCCGGCCCAGTGGGCGGGCGGCGCGGGTGCCGGGTGACAACACGCACGCCGGCCATGAGCCGCATCGTGGTCAGGAACTGGTCGCGCTGGGCCGAGCCGCCGGGGTGGATGGGGGCGCCCGGCTTGCGGACAACGGCGAGGGCGCCGGCGGCGAGGGCCTGGAGCGAGCGGCGCTCGGCGTCGCCGCCGCTGCTGCTGACCATGACGATTGGGGTCGGGCAGCGCTCCATGATCTGCCGCGTCGCCTCGTAGCCGTCGAGCAGCGGCAGGTGGATATCCATCGCCACCACCTGCGGGCGCAGCCGATCCACAGCCCCGACGGCGGCCCTGCCGTCGGCGGCGGTGCCCACCACCTCGAAGTCGCCCGCGCTCCGCAGCAGGCCCACCAGAAGCGCCAGCTGCGCCGGCGAATCGTCCACGACCAGCACCTTGATCGGCTGTGTCATACCGTTAAGAGGAAACGAGCGACGGGCCCCGGGCTTTTCGCTACGCTGCAAAAACGCCCCGAGCGCCATCACGCGATACAAAGCGATGGCGGCGGCGCTCGCGCGCCTGTGCGCCCACCCTACCGGGCGCCCGCCACGGCGAGCAGGGCCGCCGGGTCGAGCAAGATCGCGGCATCCCCCGCGTCGCGCAGCAGCCCCGCGACAAACGGCGCGCTATGGCCGGCGACCGCCAGGCTGCCGGGCGGGAACTGCTGCACCGTTTCCACAGCGTCGGCGAGCAGCCCGAGGGCCGGGCGCCCGTCGACCAGCACCAAGAGCACGCAGCTTTCGATGGAGCACGCGTCCGCCTCGCCGAGCAGGGCCCGCCCGCTCAGCACCGGCAGAAACGCTCCGCGCAGATTGAGCAGGCCGCACACGGCCGGCGGCGCCCCGGCGACCTGGAGCAGGTCGGGCAGGCGCACCACCTGGCTCACCGCCATCAGCGGCAGGGCGTAGCGCTGCCCGGCCAGCTGAAAGGTGACGGCAAGGATTTCCATCTCCAGCTCGGTCTCATGCGTTGGCTCGACAACGGTCATCGCTGTTTCCTTCTCCCGGCGGCTGGCCGGCGATGCAAGTCGGGGCGAACAGTCGCGCGTCAGGGCAGCGTCGCTCGTCACGGGCACGCGCGCTGGCACACCCACATGCGCATCAGGACGAGTGGGCCGCGCTGGGCGCTCAGGAGCCGCGCGTCGTCGACGAGGTGGCGGGCGGCGTCCAGCTCCGCCGAGCTATACAGGCGGCTCATGGCCGCCCCGTGGCCCGGCGCCGTGGCGCACTGCACCTCCAGCGCGTCGCGGCCGTTGTCGCCGCGCACCCCGATGGTGAAGGTCGACTCGCCGACGCCCTGGAGCAGCAGGCGGGCCAGCTCGTTTACGGCGGCGGTGAGGCGAGCCTGCTGGGGCGTGCCCAGGCCGGCGGCCCTGGCCTGCTGGCGCACTGCCTGGCGCAGGGCGATCAGGTCGTACTCGCTGCTCACAGGGAGCTGCTGGGGGCTGAGCGCCGGCATTGCGCCTCCTACAACAAGCGCTCAATCGTTTCGAGTAGCGCCCGCTGGTCGAAGGCGCGCTTGATGATATAGGCGTCAGCCCCCGCGGCCACCCCGCGCTCGCGGTCGGACGGGCTGTCGAGCGAGGTCACCAGCACCACGGGCAGGTGGCGCAGCCGGGCGTCGCCGCGCACCTGCTCCGTCAGGTCGAAGCCGTTGAGCCGCGGCATGTCGATGTCGCTCAGCAGCAGGTCGCAGCCCTCCTCGTCGGCCAGCCGGCGCAGCAGGTCCAGCGCCTCCTGACCATCGGTGGCCAGGCGCACCCGGTAGCCGGCGGCCTCCAGGATGTTCTTCTCCAGGGTGCGCGTGGTGATCGAGTCGTCGGCTACGAGGATGGTCGGCGCGCGGCGGACCTGCTCGGGGGCGTTGGCGGGCACGATCAGGCGCTGCGCGCCGGCGGCGGCCCGCACGATATCCACCACGTCGAGAATGGGTAGCACGCGGCCGTCGGCCAGGATGGTGGCGCCGGCCACGAAGCGCACGCGCTGGAGCGGCGTGGGGAGGCGCTGGATCACCAGCTCCTGCTCGCCGAGCACCGCGTCGATCAGGCAGGCCGCCTGACGGTCGCCGCTGGCCATGAGCAGGGCCAGCGGCTGCTGGGCGGGCGCGGCGCCGCCGAGCAGGTCGGCCAGGGCGGCCACCGGCAGGGGCCGCCCATCGAGGCGCAGCACCGGCCGGCCCTCCAGGCTGGCGAGCTGGCCGGGTGCGACGGCGACGATGCGCTGGACGGCGTCGAGCGGCATCACGCACTCGGTGGCGCCGGCGCGGACGAGCAGCCCGTGGGAGCGGGTGAGGGAGAGCGGCACGCTGATCGTGAAGGTGGTGCCGCGGCCGGGGCAGCTTTCCACCCGCACGCGCCCGTGCATGCGCTCGACCCGCGTCCGCACCACGTCGAGGCCAACGCCGCGGCCCGACAGCTCGCTCACGGCGGCGCGGGTGGAGAAGCCGGGCAGGAAGACCATATCGAGCAGCTCGCCCTCGCCGGTCCGCTCGGCGTCGTTGGCGAGCAGGCCGGACGAGAGCGCCCGCTGCCGCACGGCCTCCAGGTCGATCCCGGCGCCGTCGTCGGCAAGGGTCAGGCTGAGGTGGTCGCCGCTGACGACGGCGTGGAGCGTGATCGTGCCCGACTCGGGCTTGCCGGCGGCGGCGCGAAGCGAGGGGACCTCGATGCCGTGGTCGACGGCGTTGCGCAGGAGGTGGAGCAGCACCTCGCGCAGCTGGTCGAGCACCTGGCGGTCGGCCTCGGCGCCGCCGTCGTCGACGGCGAGCGAGACGCGCTTGCCGGCGGCGCGGGCCATCTCGCGGAGCTGGAGCCGCAGCGGCGGGGCCAGGGTGGCCAGGGGGAGCATGCGGGTGCGCCGGACCTGCCCGTGGAGCCGGTCGGTCACGGCGGCGAGCCGGCCGTGATCCTCGCTGGCCTGGCGGGCGAGGCGGGCCACGGCGGCGCCGAGCTCGCCGATCAGGGCGTTGGCCTGCTCCAGCGAGTCGATCAGGGGCTCGCAGGCCACAAGCGGCTCCGCGATGGTGACAGGCGCGCCGCGGTCGTCGAGGTGGTGGACGACGGGCTGGATGGCGGGAGCGGCGCGCAGGCGGGCCATGCTCGGGCCGAGGCGACGCCAGGTGCGGCGCCAGCGCGCCGGCAGGTCGGCCAGGGCGGCCGCGTCCACGGCGAGCTGGCGGGCGCGCAGTGTGCTGGTCATCAGCTCGCTGGCCTCGTTAAGCAGGCCGTCGAGCACCGTGGTCGACAGCCGCACCGTGGCCGCGTCGTCGGGGCGGGGGGCGGCGGGGGCGGCGGGCTCGGCGGGCTCGGCGGCCTGCTGGCTGGCCGCGGGCGCGGCGGCCCCGTTCACGGCGACGTGGCCGTTGGTCGGCGCGATGGCGGGCACGGCCGGCGCCGGCCCTAGCTCGCCGATGGCGGCGGCCAGGGTTTGCAGGAGGGGCTGGTACGGCTCCAGCTCGGGTGTTCCGCCAGCGTCGAGGTCGGCCATCATCGCCCCGATCACGTCGAGCGCGGCGTAGACCGGATCACAGACGGACGGTGTCAGGTCGAGGCGGCCGTCGCGGGCGGCGGCGAAGATATCCTCGACGCGGTGGGCGATCTGCTCGATCACAGCCAGGCCGGCGGCGCGGGCCCCGCCCTTGAGGCTGTGGGCCTCGCGGAACAGCTGGTCGAGCAGGGCCCTGCGCTCGGGGTGGTGCGGGTCGCGCTCCAGTTCGAGCAGCAGCTCGCCCGCGGCCTGGCGGTGCTCGGCCTGCTCGGCGCGGAAGGCTTCGCGCACCTGGGCCAGGATGTCGTCGTCAGTGAGCATACGGACCTCTATAGACGGTAGGCCGCAATGGTGCGCTGGAGCGACTGGGCAAGGGTGTGGAGATCCTGGGCGGCCCGCTCAGCCTGGCGCGTGCTCGCCAGAGCCTGGGTAGTAGCCTGCTGGATCGATCCCATGGCCTGGCCGATCTGCTCCATGCCCGCGGTCTGCTGCTGGGCGGCGGCGGCCATCTGGGTGTTGGACTGGGCCCCGCCCTCGACCTCGGCGGCGATGCGGTGG